>UBJH01000877.1_pt1 | contig 23881 bp, 24 predicted proteins | sample 2193721 | NCBI WGS metagenome assembly UBJH01 (sample SAMEA4703186, study PRJEB27089) | metagenome | reverse complement strand
GCTGAGGGTCACGTTGATCGCCATCAAGAATCCGACTAGTCCCCCCAAGCGGGCAAAGAGCCCGAAGGTGAGGCTGAGGCCGATAAATGCCTCCGTCAGTAGGGTCAGGTAGCCAAAGAGGATAAAGTTGGGCAGGACCATGTTCGTCAGGAACGCATGGTGGACGCTCCAGGTCGGATATTGGATGGCCTGGTTCAACCAGTACCAGAGCCCATCCCCCGCCTTCATGCCGAAGTCAGGCGGCACCTTCCACTTGGCTTGCTGGAGCCACAGAATCCCGTACATAATCCTAAGGGCGCCGAGGGTCCAGCGAAAGAGCGGGCTCTCCTGAACGCCTCCGCTACGCGACAGAAAGATACGCGACTTCATGTTCTTCCCTTCCCTTCGGGTGGTGCAGGGTTCGCCCATCGGTCCGACGCGGCCTCGCGTGCCGCCGGCTTTAGACCAAGCAGATCCTCCGCCGTAGCCCGCAGCAACTCCGCCACGCTCCAGGCCTGCGCAATGCAGCCGCGCGGTCGGTGCGGCGCGTCGCCGTCGAAGATCTCCGGGACCTGACCCAGACCGGCGTTACGCATGTATCCGCGAAACCCTTCGAGCCATGCTGTCGCCCTCTGATGCGCGGACTTATTGTCGCCGTTGACCTTCATGTAGGCGGTGATGAACGGCCCCATGAGCCATGGCCAGACCGTCCCCTCGTGATACGCTTCGTCGCGGCTTCGCGGGTCGCCCTCGTAACGGCCGCGATAGTGCGGATCGCTGGGTGCAAGGCTCCGAAGCCCATACGGCGTGAGGAGCTCTCGCTCCACCACGTCCACCACGCGCCTCGCCTGCTCGCGAGAGAGCATCGTATGCGGCAGGCTGACAGCGAAGATCTGATTGGGGCGGATTGCACCATCTCTCGTGTTGCCGTCAACGACGTCATAAAGACACCCGGCAGCCTCGTTCCAGAAGAGCCGATTGAAGCTCCGCTTCGCCCGCGCCGCTATCTCCGCATACCGTGTCTCGCCCCCCTCATCGCCGAACTGATGCGCCAGACGCTCCATCAGGCAGAGCGCGTTATACCAGAGGGCCTGGATCTCGACGGCCTTGCCGCACCGAGGTGTGATCACCCGATCGCCAATCTTCACATCCATCCAGGTCAACTGCACGGTGGGGTCGCGGAAGGCAAGCAATCCGTCGTCTTCGACTCGAATGCCGTAGCGCGTCCCGCGCACGTGCCAGGCGATGATATCGGTGAGCGTGTCGTAAAGATGAACCCGAACAAATTCCTCGTCGTCGGTGTACTGCACGAGCGCGCGCACGGCCTCAAAGAACCACAGCGTCGCATCGACGGTGTGGTAGTCGACCTGCTCGCCGGCGTCCGAGAATCGATTCGGGAGCATGCCCTGATCGACGTAGCGAGTGAAGGCCAAAAGAATACTCTTAGTGAGGTCGGCGCGCCCCGTGACCAATGTAAGCCCAGGGAGCGCGATCATCGTGTCGCGTCCCCAATCGGTGAACCAGTGATAGCCGGCGATGATCGTTTTATGAGTACCTCGCGCGACGATGAATTGATCGGCGGCGACCACGAGCGTACGGACACATTCGTCGTCAGACGGAGAGGCGGCCAGAATCGCATTCCGCCGCTCGATCTCCGTCTTTTGGAGTGCGACGATGCGGCTGATATCAGAAGGCTCCGTTGAGGCGATGATGGCCGCATGCGTATGATGGCTCAGGTCAAACCTGAGAACGAAGGGACTGAACAGGTCCTCGACATCATCGAGTCCACGCTCGCGCTCCACCATGTATTCAACGTTGCGATACCAGTATCCGGTTGCTTCAAGGTCAGCAGCATTATGCGCGACGTAGAGCGTCGGCAAGCCGTCGTAGGGTGAGACCGCAGCCAACCCGGCTTCAGTCCGCACGTGAGGGTTGAGCGCCCCGTTTTCATGGGTGGTACTGTGGTAATCACGAAAGGCCAACAGCGGACGGACCTCGAGACAGCAGTGGCTAGTGGTGAGTGGATAGTGGGCAGAAGGACTGCTTGCAACTCGTACTCGGTATTGAATGACCGTGCTGTTTTCGCCGTGGACCATGAACACCGACTTCTCGATCTCAAGTCCCTCCACCAGATAGGTGAACACGGGGAAGGGATCGAGCCGGAACTGCGTCAGGAACTGGAAGCCCTGCGGATGAATGACACCGGGATACTGGTTGGCGGATAGTTCGAATCGTCGGCCATCGACGATAAGCGTCTCTTCCAGCTTCGAGAGCAGCACCAGGCGGCCGACTGGAGGTCTGGTCGCAGCGATAAGCAATCCGTGATAGCGCCGCATGTTCAGCCCAATAATCGTCGAAGAGGCGAAGCCACCCAGCCCGTTCGTCTCCAGCCACTCACGCTGCAGAGCGGCCTCCAGATTGCGACAGACCTCTTGGTCGAATCGGATCATCCTGTGCCTCTTTTACCTTTCACACATTTTGACGATGAGCGCCGGAAAAAGATACAGGATTTTGATGGAACCTATCGGCGTACTCGCCCGAATTCGCTAGTCAGGGAGTTGCTCGACAAGGAGGGTAAAGAACACGCGGGGCGTGATCACTTGCACGCCTCTGCACCGCTGGGGGAAGTGTCGGGTATTGCCGGTGACGAGGAAGGGGGCGTTCGCGGCTATGGCACATTCGAGGAACTTATTATCAGCGGGGTCCCGGGTGAAGGCGAGCACCCCGGCCGGGTTGACCTTCAATGAGCTCGCTTCGAGATCGGCAAGCAGGCGGGGGGCAAGTTCCGGATCTACCGATTTTGAGGTGACCTCGGTCTTTAAGGTTTCAAGCGCGCCACCCCAATATATGAGCCGTCCGGCATTTTCAAACTTCGTGTCACTACCTTCACCTCGTTGGTAATAGCAACCCAACTATTAAGTGAGCCACTTTAGAGGCCGAAAAAGGCTGGCGGCATATCTCCCAAGACGGCTCCACCTCTCAACAACGAATGTATTCGTAAACTCCCATGCTTAGCCTAACCGGTCAAGACTATTCTAGCCGACAAACGCTGCCAGCTTTGGCGGGCTATTTCCTTAACAACCCGCAGCCTGTCTCGGCCGCCACCTGGTAGCCGTGCGTAAGGGTTAGGGCTTGCAATCACGCATTATTGCCATGCAAGACCCGGTCTTGATTATGTTTTCGTGACGACTGGGGCGGAGAGCGCCAGAAGGGTTCTGCTGAGCAGGTCCAAAGACACCGAGGGTGGGAAGTGAGCGCTTACGCAAACAACGCCTCAAAGTTTCTCGGGGTTACGATCCTCACACGTCGGAAGGTCTTGATGTCCAACAGATCAGCATCGCCTGTGACAAGATAATCGGCCTTTGCAGCCAGCGCACAGGCCAGCACGTGATCGTCGTCACGGTCTCGGCATATTCTGCCGATCTTGGGCTCGTGGTCAATGATCTCGGAGATCGCTTCACGGATCGGTTCTAGCGCCGCAGCGACCTCCTCGTGTGAGAGGCGGAACTTTCGTGCAAGGATGCGTCGAACCTCAGTGAGGATGAAGGGGGACGAGACGAGGGACAACTCACCGGTTCTGGCCCTGCGCAGTAATGTGGAGCAGATCCCCTCCGTAATAATCGCCGCAATCAGGACATTAGTGTCAAATACGGCAATCACGAGATTGCCTTGAAGACATCTTCCTCACTGACAAGGCCGCGCCTCTTGGCTTTTGGACCAAGCGTTTTCTGGACCGCTTTGAGTTTCATTTCCCAGAGGAACAGACTCAGGGATTCCTTCACAATATCGCTCTTGTTCCGGCCTGTGCGTTTCGCGACTTTGTCCAGCTCTTCTGATATCTGTTCAGGAAGACTGACCGATAGTACCGTTCTCATAGCACACCTCCAGCACTACAATACACTACGCTTATAAACTTATGCAATGCCTTTCTCGGCTTTAGGCCCAGGAGGTGATGTCGCCGTTGCGATTATTCGCCGCACTGCTGCATCAGCTTGGCCACGAGCCCGGTCCAGCCGGTCTGGTGGCTGGCGCCGATCCCCACGCCATTGTCGCCGTGGAAGTACTCATGGAACAACACCAGGTCGCGCCAGTGGGGATCCTGCTGAAACTTCTCCGTTGCACCGTACACCGGTCTCCGGCCATCCGGGCCACGCAGGAAAATGCGGCTCAGCCGGCGAGAGAGTTCTGTGGCCACTTCCGATAAGGTCATCATCCGGCCGGAGCCGGTGGGGCACTCCACCGTATAGTCGTCGCCCAGGTAGTAATGGAATTTCTGGAGCGACTCGATGATCAGGTAGTTGACCGGAAACCAGATCGGCCCCCGCCAGTTCGAATTGCCCCCGAACAGCCCGGTGTTCGATTCGGCCGGTTCGTAAGCGACCCGGTGCTCCATGCCGTCCACGGTGAGCGTGAACGGGTGATCGAAATGATAGCGTGAGATCGCGCGGATCCCGTGCGGCGACAGGAATTCCCGCTCATCGAGCATCAGCCTGAGCACGCGGCGCAGTCGCTCGGGATTCGCGATGGACAGCAGCCGCCGCGCCTCTCGCCCCGGCGTCCGCATGCAGGCGCAACCCAGGGTGAGATCCGGACGGTGGTCGATGAACCACTCCAGGCGCCGCTTGAAATTGGGGAGCCGGCTCAACAGTTCCGGGTCCAGCGTCTCGACGGCAAACAACGGGATCAGGCCGACCATCGACCGCACCTTCAGGGGCACGTGACGGTCGTCCGGCAGGTGCAGCACGTCGTAGTAGAAGCCGTCTGGGTCGTTCCACAGGCCGAGGGTGTTCATGGCGTGGGCGATGTAGACGAAATGCTCCCAAAACTTGCTGGCCACATCCTCGTATGCCGGGTTGTCGCGCGCGAGTTCCAGGGCGATCGCTAACATATTCAGCGTGTACATCCCCATCCAGGCCGTCCCGTCGGCCTGCTCGATGTGGCCTCCCGTGGGCAGCGGCTGACTGCGGTCAAAGATGCCGATGTTATCCAGTCCCAGGAAGCCGCCTTGGAAGACGTTCCGTCCTTCAGCGTCCTTCCGGTTGACCCACCAGGTGAAATTGAGCAGGAGCTTATGGAAGACCCGCTCGAGGAATGCCCGATCCCCTCTGCCGCGGCGCTTCTTTTCGATTTTGTAGACGCGCCAGGCCGCCCAGGCGTGCACGGGAGGGTTCACGTCGCCGAAGGCCCATTCGTAGGCGGGGAGTTGCCCGTTGGGATGCATGTACCACTCGCGCAGCATCAGCACCAGTTGCTCTTTGGCAAAGTCGGAATCGACGAGCGCCAGCGGGAGGCAGTGGAAGGCGAGATCCCAGGCCGCGTACCAGGGATACTCCCACTTATCGGGCATAGAGATGACGTCGGCATTGTAGAGGTGGGTCCATTCATGGTTGCGACCGCGCAGCCGCTCTTGTGAGGACGGGGGAAAGGCTGGATCGCCCGTGAGCCACTGTTCGACGGCGTAATGGTAAAACTGCTTGGACCACAGCAACCCGGAGAACGCTTGGCGCATGACGTTTCGGGCGTCCGGCGAGAGGTCTTGGGGAATCACCGAGGCGTAGAACTCTTCGGCTTCGCGCTGACGCTCCGAGAACACCTGTTCGAAGTCAGCGCCCAAGGGATCTCCACTGGTGAGTGGCACCTCTGTATCAGCAAGCCGCAATCGGACTGTGACCATTTCTCCCGGGCCGAGGGTCAAAGGATAGTGAGCGGCCGCTTTCGTCCCTACCGGCTCAGGGTTCACCGCCCCCTTCATACCGTGGATGATGTACTCGTTGATGCCATCCTTCACATAGAGTGTGCCGTTGTCGGCCCCGTACAGTCGTCGGCTGTTCGTATCATTTTCTGTAAAGAGCAGCTCGGGCGAGCCTTCGCAGTAGAGCCATCGTTGGCCATAGTCGGGATGGCTCACCTCGATGGTGGCATGACCCTCCCGGCTCTTCGCCCGTCGCAGGCTTGGCCGTCGCGCGTCGTAGCCCCAGGACCAAGTGTTGCGGAACCAGAGCGTCGGCAACAGGTGCAACTGAGCGCGATCCGGCCCGCGGTTGACCACACTGATCCGGATGAGGATATCCTCTGCGCTCGCCTTGGCGTATTCAACAACGATGTCGAAGTAGCGATCCTCATCGAAGACACCGGTGTCCAGCAGTTCATACTCAGGGGCGCTTCGTCCACGCCGACGGTTTTCGTCCACCAGCCGCCCATACGGGAACTCTGCCTGAGGGTACTTGTAGAGATACTTCATATACGAGTGGGTGGGAGTCGAGTCCAGATAGAAGTAATACTCCTTGACGTCCTCACCATGATTGCCTTCGTTTCCCGTCAAGCCGAAGAGTCGCTCTTTGAGGATCGGGTCGCGTCCGTTCCAGAGGGCCAGTGCAAAACAGATAGCCTGGTGACGGTCGCAGATGCCGGCGAGGCCGTCCTCCCCCCACCGAAAGGCCCTCGAGCGGGCATGGTCATGGGGGAAGTAGTCCCAGGCGGTCCCATGCGAACTGTAATCCTCACGTACCGTTCCCCAGGCACGCTCACTGAGGTAAGGTCCCCAGCGCTTCCAGTGGACCCTGCGTTCGCGCGACTCTTGCAGTCGTTCCTCTTCCTTCGTCACGATGCCGTCTCCTCCTGGATCACTGTCTCTCTTCCTGACTCCTACGATCGGAAGGGATTATAGTTCTGCGATCTCACAGAACACCTTAATAGCGCCTTTCGCTTCCGTGAGCGTCTTCATTAACTCTTTGTAATGCTCAAGGCCCTTCACCGGGTGGGTGAGCAGCTTTGCCAACCACCCCGGCCACTGAAGCTCGGCCTGCGACAGGTCCTTGACCCCGATTTCGAAATATTCTCGATTGGCGTTCACGGTTCCCACCACCACCTTATTACCCAGCACAAACCCCAAATTGATCATGTCGGCTGGGACCTCGATCTTGCGCCCGCCTCCTGTGACACTGGACAGAATGAGCACCCCGTTCTTTCCCAAGATATTCATCGCCTCGAAGACCAGCGGCGAGTATCCTGTCGCTTCGAAAATGATATCGAAGGGGCCATGGTCGTGAGCCTCTTGTACGAGGGTCGTATCCTGAGTGCTGTGATAGCACCCACCAATCTCCTGAAGGAGGTCGGAATTCAGGTATGGCGCCCTGGTCCGACCGAAGGCGCAGATCTCGAGGCCTCGAATGCGGAGCGCTAACGTGGCGAGCAGTCCTATGGTGCCTGCGCCAAGCACGGCGGCGCGCTTCGGGTGCCAGATTCGGAGCCGTCGCTGGATCTCGTACGCCTGCGTGATCCCTTTCTCGATCACGCTGGTGGGCTCAAGCAGCACGCCAACAGCCTTTAATCCCTGTGGAACTCTGATAAGGTATTCTGGAGCATCGACATAGTATTCGGTCAAGTACCCGTGGCGAAGGTTGATACCGCGCTCGTAGTACACGTCATCGGTGGTCATATCGTACATGCCGATCTGATCATAGAGCGAATGACCTGGACGCCGCACGGTCGCGACGACGTAGTCCCCCGGCGTCAGCTCTGTGACGTTCGCCCCCACAGCCTCGACGATCCCGAAAGACTCGTGACCGATAATGAGGTAGTCATCTCCAGGCGGTGGCGCCCCGTACTCCGCCGCATTGATCTCTTTATCGGTCCCATCGACGCCGACGCGCAGCAACCTCACCAGGACGCCACGTCCGTCCGGCACGTCGCTCACCTTTGGCTTCGGCACATCGCGCAGATGGATGGAGTTCGCTTTGCCGGGAATGACCGCAACGGCTTTCATGCGTTGTTCTCCTTGACCTGAAGGCGTTCTGACTACGTCGCCTTGACGTCCTCCATCAGCGCGAAGAAGCCCTCGGCGAGCGTCGGGTGGATGTAGACCGCCCCTTTCAACAGGGTGTAGGGTAGGCCCGCAAGCATGAGCGTGCCGATCATCTGAATCAATTCCCCGCCCTCGCTTGCCAGGATAGCCGCGCCCAGAATGCGGTCGGTGGCGGCGTCCACCACGAGCTTCATCAGCCCAGCGGTCTCGTCGCGCTCGATGGCGCGCGCGACCCACGTCATCGGAATCTTCCCGATTTTGATTCTATAACCTTTCTCCCTGGCTTGCTTCTCGGTGATCCCGACCCGGCCCAGTTGCGGATCGGTAAACACGGAGTAGGGGACAATCCGGTTGTCGATGGTCAGATCTTTGCCCTCCACGAGATTGGCGTACAGAATCTGATAGTCGTTATATGAGATGTGCGTAAAGGCCGGTCCGCCCTTCACGTCGCCCAAGGCCCAGATGCCAGGGACATTCGTCTCCAGGCGACCGTTGACCTTGATAAAGCCACGCGCGTCGGTTTCAACCCCGACCTTTTCCAGGCCCAGGTCGTCGGTATTCGGCCTTCGCCCGGTGGCAACCAAGAGATGAGAACCGGACATCGTCTGAGAGCCACCATCCCCATCAAGGATCAGCGCGATCCGGCCGTTCGCATTCTGCACCCGGCTTGTGCGCGCACGAAGCATGAAGGAGATGTCTTCAGCTTCCAGGACCTTTTGTAACTCGGCCGCAATATCCGGATCCTCACGCGTGAGGATCTTATCGCCTCGGTGGATGATGGTCACACGGCTGCCGAACCGGCGAAACATCTGTCCAAACTCCAGCCCAATGTACCCGCCGCCGAGGACCAGCAAGTGCTCGGGCAGCTCACTGAGCTCCATAATGCTGGCGTTGGTCAGGTAGGCGGTCTGGTCAAGCCCTTCAATGCGCGGAATCTCGGGGCGAGTGCCGGTGTTGACGAAGATCCGCTCACTCTCCAGGTCCTCCGCTCCGACCCGGATCCGGTGGGGAGCAACAAAGCGGGCATGCCCGCGGTAGAGATGCAGGTTCTTGCGACTATCCACCTTTCGCTGTTGCCCGGAACGGAAGCTTTGGACGATGCGTTCCTTTCGAGCCACAATCGCGGGGAGGTCAACGCTCACGTCGCTGGCCCGTACTCCCCAGCGGGCTGCGTGACGAGCGTAATGGGCTACCTGCGCGGAGGCGACCATGGTCTTCGTCGGCGTGCAACCTGTATTGATGCACGTGCCGCCGAGATGTTCCTTCTCGATCAGGGCCACGCGCCAGCCGAGGTCGGCCAGCTTGTGCGAGAGGGGGTTGCCACCCTGACCTGAACCGATGACGATCGCGTCAAAATGGTTTTCCTGGGACATCTTCTCCTCCCGTGCAATAGGCGCGTCCGCATCGCCCGGTCAAGGCTTCTTCTTGAGCTCTAGCGCAGCGGAATTGATGCAGTACCTGAGATGTGTCGGCGCCGGCCCGTCATGAAAGAGGTGACCGAGGTGGGCATCACATCGACTGCAGAGTACTTCAGTTCGCCTCATGCCAAGGCTGTGATCCGCTTCCGTTCTCACGGCTTTGTCCGCAATCGCAGCCCAGAAGCTCGGCCACCCGGTACCGGAGTCGAACTTGGTGTCCGAGCTGAATACGTCGTTGCCGCAACAGACGCACTGGTAGGTCCCTTTCTCATGCAGGTCCCAATATTGACCTGTGAAGGGTGCTTCTGTCCCTTTCTTCCTGGTCACATGATACTGATCTTCATTGAGCTGCTTTCGCCATTCCTGGTCAGTCTTGATGACTTTGTCGGCCATAGCGAATCCTCTCCCCCGGACGAGTACTCTTCTCCCCCGGCGGGGCGATCAGATCATAGCACACGCTCAGGGTCGGATGCCCGGATCGCCGCAGAAGATGCAACGTTTCGTATTTTGATGGTGCAGCTTGGCGCAGAATATCTTTTTGAGGCATATTCACACCACGGGATTGAGAGCGCTCTCACTTTGTTTGACGCTGTTCCGGAGAAAAAGGATTCGTAGAGTTTAGAATGGGGAAGATTGAAGACCGGTAAATGCGGCTGTGCGCCTCAGGGGATCATTCTTATGGAGGCTAGTCGACTGGCGTGGATGTTTTCAGACTCTTTCGGAAATCGTGTGGGTAATTGACCCCACCTGCGCTATGCTCAGACCCTCGAAAGGAGGCTGTTCGGGTTGATCCCGATCCGCGAGTGGGCGGCAGACTTTTTGATATTCCACCAGTCGAATTGCCCTCCTTTCTGTGCGGCCGTTTCGAGTTGACCGAGGTGCCGCTTGGGAGTGCCGAAGCACATGTACACTCTCGGCCAACCAGTCGGCATCCGTGTTTACTCCCCTAAAGCCAGCTTTCGTGCCTAACGACAAAAGCTCAGCCGCGCCCGCCCCCAAGCTTCGCTCGGGCCGCAGCGATCCTCGGGCGTCGGCTGCAGCCCTTCGTTAGGCGAAAGTTTACCCATAATCCGCCGGTGAATCCAACGGGCAGTGGTCACAGGCGTGGGCGGATCGTAAGGAAATCTTGATTGCACGAGAAGCGAAAATCTCCAGCAGAGCTGGCAAAGTGCTTGCGGACGTACTCCTCCAGGATACCGCGGGGCGGCGGATGCGGCATCGGCAGCAGGTTGAGCATAAACTCCGCCACGGTGAAGGCGGAGTCGAAGTCCGCCGTCGCCACCTGCGCTGGGACCGTTGCGATCTCTACACGGTAGTGCCGTCCCCGGAGCGCCTCAAACCGGCTCGCGAGTTCGGATAGATGGAAACGGTGGCCGAAGAAATGTCCCAGCATTCGCATGCAATCCGTGTCGTGGTTCTGGACCACCACCACCAGCACCCCCTCGGGAGCCAGCCATGACACAAGTGTTTCCAGATGTGTCATCCAGTCGGCTGCGTCAATGTAATAGAGAACGTGCGAACAAAGCACGAGGTCGGCTAAAACCGAGAGCTGGGCTTCCAGTATCTTTTGGGGGTGCACTTCCGCCGTCGGGCAGGTCCGACGAAGTTCGTCGCACAGAGAGGGATTGGGCTCGATAGCAATCGTCCGTTGGAAATCCGTAAGGAACCACGCTGTGACCTTTCCGTTGCCGGCCCCTGCGTCAACAAACACCTGGCGAGAGGGCAGCCCATGCACCAAGCCCCTGAGCCAATCCCGGGTCTTCGCCTTTTGGTCCGTATGGGCGAGGAACACCTCGAAGGCCCGATGGTACGCGGGAGACTGTGAGTCGTAGGTACTGACCCGTTCGGTAGTGTTCATGTCATCCTCCTCGACGCTTACGTGGCAAGCCGCAACGCCGATGGCGCGGCGCGAAGTGTCCGCGCCATCTACGATTAGACTGGTCTGTATAGCACCCACCTCAAGAATCCTCACGATATGCGGAATTTTCCTGCCGTTTCGCAGACGTGTCAACGGAATTTCAACAGGGCCTATAGGGACAAAGGTCGCCCCGACGGTCGGCGTAATCCTGATATGGCCGACCAACGCTAAGGTCCCGCGGGTGCGTCCAACGGGCTGCGAACCCCTCTGCCGCGTCGGTTCAACACATGGGTGTAGATCATCGTCGTGCTGACATCCCGATGACCCAGCAACTCCTGGACAGTGCGGATGTCATAGCCATCTTCGAGGAGATGTGTAGCAAAGGAATGGCGAACCTCAATGAAAAGCGCGGCTGGGGGGGGTGGCGAGGTTAGCGGTCACATTCGGTTGCCAGAGCCGATCGGCGATGAAGTGGACGACGCCGTGTTCGGCCTGCAGCGTCCCGGTGACGCCGAGGAGGGTAGCGGTCTTGGCCAGGGTGGCATAGCGCGCGAAGATCGTGGGTCAGAGGACGAGGTTCACGAATTTGGCAGAAAGATCACTTGGAAGTCAAGCACCGGCGGCGGAGGCAAGGATCACGCAACAGACTTGACTTCTTCCTCCAGCCGGTCGCCGATCAGCTCTTCTTGCACTTCCAGATCGTAGTGGGATTGGAGGTTGAGCCACAGCCTGGCAGAGGTACCAAAGTAACGGCCAAGGCGCAACGCCGTATCGGCACTGATCGAGCGCTTGCCGTGCACGATCTCATTGATCCGGCGGGGATCAACGCTGATGTCTCTCGCGAGCCTGTACTGGGAAATATTCATCGGCTGTAGGAACTCTTCCAGTAGGATTTCACCGGGATGAATGGGAGGTACGTCTCTCTTCGCCATCGTGCTGCACCTCAACCGTGATAATCCGTGAATCCTCATGATATGCGAGATTTTCCTGCCGTTTCTCGGACCTGTCAACGGAATATCAACAGGACTTATACCGGCAAAGGCTGCCCCGCTGGTCGGCATAACCCTATTGGTGTCTGGATTCCCGTTTTCGCGGGAATGATGGCTTCGAAATCAATGTAAAGAAGCGGTGGATACACTACATTAGGGCCGACCAAAGGTAGGATCCCGCCGGTAGGCACACCAGGGAACGAGACGGGCTATGCGGGGTCAGCGGCCGCGTGAGAAGCGTCCGTGATCTTCGTTCGGAGGAAGTGCCGGACACGTGTCCGCATCGTCGGCGGGATAGTCTCATACCGCAAGGAGTTGGTGGCTTGGATTGTTTTTTTGTACGTGGCAAGAAAGGCAACGCAGTCAGGGCACTCTCGTAAATGTGCCTTCAATGCCAAGGCGGTCCCGGGATGAAGCTCTCCCCTCATATAGTTCAGGATCAGGTCGGTCACCTGTTGACAGGTTAGACCACCTCTCCTTGGTCGCCGGCTGGATACTGCATGCTGTTTCGTCATCTGACTAGGTCACGCACATTACGCGGGTGAGTAGCCGAGCGCGTCCGCCAGCTTACCCCGCAAGAAGAGGCGGGCGCGGTGGAGCCTCGCCTTGACCGCCGGAATGCTCAGCCCTAAGGTCCGGCCGATTTCACGATCAGGGACGCCTTCCACATCACTTAATACGATAACCGCTTTTTCCGCAGGCGGAAGCTGGTTGATGGCTTCCCCTAGAAGCTCTCGCAATTCATTCTTTTCAAGACGAAACTCAACCTCATCAGCCCAGTTGAAGACGGGCCTGACCAGATGATGGCCATCCTTCCTGTAGCGTGGCAACAAGGCGTCCAGGCTGATTTCTTTGCTTCGCTTCCGCTTGCGAAGCCTGGTCAGGCAGGCGTTCATGGCGAGGCTGTAGAGCCAGGTCGAAAACGCTGAATCGCCTCGAAATGATTTGCCCTTCTGATAGACTGTCAGGAACACCTCCTGAACGATCTCTTCGGCCTCCGCATCATTTCCGACCAACCTGAGGACCTGCCGATAAACTTTGTTGACATACCGACGAAAGATCGCCTCGAAAGCCTCATAGTCGCCAGACCTTAACCGCTCGACAAGCGTACGTTCTTCCGTATAGGAAGATTCGGATCTTGCGATGGAAGGCGCGACTGTGCTTGATCCTCGTGGACCCATCTCGCAATACCTTACTCTCCAATAAGCGCTGCTGCAAGTATGGCCGCTTGCCGGTGGCATCTTCTTTACAAATGGGCGGCTCGGCCAGGCAGGGGATAACTCGGGCGTCGGCAAGTGAATAGGCTCGATCCCGTGGACTACGTCTTTATCGCGGCGGCTAATCTGTGTCAAGGACAAAATCCCGTCCAATGGAATGCATCAACAGGTCGATATTCCGTGGTATAGTGAGTGTAGCAGCTAAGCGAGCGCTCCCGGGTGGTTAAGTAGATATTGAGGTCTAGACTTCCCTTTATCAATGCGAGATAGTGCTGATCTTCGGATGGCATCAATGGTTGCACTGTAGATGAGTTACGCGAGAGCAACATGGCGAGTGCTTTGTGTCGCCTTTCTGATGAGCGTAACACTTGGTACGGCTGCATGGGGAGTTCCTCCAGCTCGCGAGGAGGATCTACCTAACCTTTCGCAACTGGCGATCTTTCAGCCTGGCGAGCCGAGCCTCCTCTATGATGATGACGGACGGGTATTCGGCTCGATTGTTCCGGAATACCGGATCTTTGTCCCGCTCTCCCGAATTCCTTTGAAGTTGCGACAGGCGATTATCGCCGCCGAGGACGCCCGCTTTTATGAGCATGGGGCGCTTGATCTGCAAGGGATCGCCAGGGCAGCCGTAAGAAATCTGATGTCCGCGTCCGTGAAGGAAGGGGGCAGTACCATCACGCAGCAACTCGCCAAGACTCTGTTTTTGAGCCACGAGCGAACCATCGGACGCAAGGTCAAGGAGTTACAGCTTGCCGGCGAGCTCGAACAACGCTACACCAAGGATCAGATCCTGGAGATGTACCTGAATGCCATCTATTTCGGTCATGGAGCATACGGGGTCGAGGCGGCTGCGCGGATCTATTTCAGTAAAAGTGTGACGGGGCTCACCCTGTCGGAGACCGCGCTGCTCGCGGGACTCGTCAGGGCGCCAGGCAGGTATTCGCCGCTGATCGATGTCAAGCGCGCGAAGGCGCGTCGGCAGTACGTGTTGGATCGGATGGTGGCAACGGGTGCGCTCAAACAGCCCCAGGCCCGTCGAGCGAACCTCACGCCCGTATCGGTTAATCCGATGTTTCGATCAAAAGGCATGGCGCCGTGGTTCATCGATTATGTCCGAGCACAACTGGATGAGCGCTTGGGCCAGACCTTGGTCCGGCAAGGGGGGCTGAAGATTTATACGACATTAAATGCCGGTATGCAGCGAGCAGCAGTCAAAGCGATCAGTCGGGGTATTGGAGCGATCGCGCAACGGCGTAAGGAACAGACGGCCGGCGTAACGGCGGCGCCGGAGGGGGCGTTGATTGCCCTTGATGCCAGGAGCGGCGAAATCAAGGCGTTGGTGGGCGGCTCTGACTACAGTCACAGTCAGTTTAACCGGGTGGTACAAGCGAGGCGGCAGCCAGGCTCGGCATTCAAGCCGTTTGTCTATGCGGCGGCATTTGAACGAGGGCTGACAGCCGCAACCATTTCCGACGATGCCCCCATCAGCTTTGAGATCGGTGCGGGGAGGCGAAGTGACACGTGGGCCCCTGAGAATGTGGACCGTAAGTATCGCGGGCCGGTGACGCTTCGTCACGCGCTTGAAGAGTCGATCAATGTCCCCACGGTCCGCTTGATCGCCGCGATCGGGGTTGATCCGGTCATCGACCTTGCGAGGCGGCTCGGGATTACCTCGGAGCTGAGACGGGAGTACGCGATGGCCTTAGGCGTTTCAGAGGTGAGCCTCTTGGAGCTGACGTCGGCCTATCAGGCGTTCGCCAATCGCGGGACTTTGGCGCCGCCTTTTGCCATCCGGCGCGTGGTGGGTCCTGGTGAGATCGTCATCGAAGAGCAGTTTCCTCAGCCGCAACAGGTCATGAGCGAGGAGGTCGCGTTTGTCCTGACCTCAGTCCTTGAGGGTGTAGTCGAACGCGGGACGGGTAAGGCCGCCCGGCGAATCGGGCGTCCGGTCGCCGCGAAGACCGGGACCACTCAGGCCGCGGAGGATCTCTGGTTTATCGGGTATACCCCAAGCGTTGTGGCCGGGGTCTGGCTGGGTTACGATCAACGTCGCTCAATCGGCTCTCACGAGACGGCCGGAAAGGTGGCCGCGCCCATCTGGGTCGATTTTGTAAAACAGAGCCTTGGCGACAGCCCTGTCGAACCCTTCCTCCCGCCTGAAGGGGTCGTTCGGGTGCTGATCAATCGAAAGACAGGCCAGCCGACCTCATCGGCCGATCCCGATGCCTTTGAGGAGTACGTCATCCGAGGGCAGGAAGATCTGCCGCCTCCAGCGCTGGCACTGCCGATGACCAACGGCTCTTCGCTCAGGCCGAGCGACAACGCAGTCCTTCCGCCTCTTCCCGGCCAGTGATCTGTGTCCAGCATCCTTGCGCCACCGCCGACCCCGTAGATTTTGGTTGCGCAGCGATTCTGTGTTTCGCTATAGTAGGCGGGTTATCCCACTGCTTTATCGCATGGCCCCATCGTCTAGTGGCCTAGGACGCGGCCCTCTCAAGGCTGAAACACGGGTTCGAAGCCCGTTGGGGCCACCAATGTTTTGCGGTGGTTACGAAGCCTGCCTATTTCTGAAGAAGCCTCCGGTGTCCACAACATGACTACCCCGATGCAGCGGACGGTGAGTGAGCGTGGCGACGCGGTCTCGTTGCAGCGCTTTGCTCCGTGAACCGGTGCGGCCGGCCTCAGCGTGACGACATCGTAGATCGATCATTCTTCTGAGCTATGCTCGACACACTCATCACACGTTACGATTGGTATGACCACCCGGAGGGGGTGAAATTCGTCGAGACCCATCGCGATGAATATCGGACCTCCGGCCATTGGTTGATGCTTTCCGGAACCTTTTCAGCATTCCATCGTGTCCTCAACAATGAAGAGCTCTGGTATATTCATCACGGTAAGATCACGCTTCGCATCATCGATACGAAAGGTGGTCTCCTATCGCTCACATTAGGAGCCGACGTCACGAAGGGCGAATACCCGGTGATCGCAGTCCCGAAGAACTGTTGGCAAGCGGCTGAAATCGATGATAGCGTACCCTATGCTTTCGGGTCGGTCGTATGCGCGCCGCCGTTTCAATTTGAGCTCTTCGAGATCGGTCATCGTCGCGGTCTTATTGAGGAATTCCCTCAGCATGCGGAGGTAATTAGTCGATTCACCTTGCCATGACCATTTCGGTCGAGCACGTCGTGGAACCCGACCATTCCGCGAGCGGCGAATGCAGGACACCAGCGTGTTCATTTACGCCCGTCAGTGTGGGGGATCGGCCGGTGGACTTTGCAGATGTTGCTGTAACTGAAGTAGCGCAAAAACATTTGGATGAACCTTTAATCCTTTTCGCCCCAGCGCGCGAAGACGATCGCCCAGGGTCGCCGGATCGAAATGACCAGGAAGGATCTCGCGATCGAAAAGCCCCCGCACCTCATTCGTGATTCCTCTGATCCGTAACCAACCACGCAGGTGATACGCCGTGAAGCCTAACAGAGGAACAAGCAACACCCACCTGTTAACAGCCTGATAGGTTGAGCTGGATGAGGAGAGCGCATACATGATACTCACTATCCACACCGTGATGAACCCAGCGTAAACGATTCCAGGTCCGGCTTGCGGGAATCTTCGGATCAAAAATCCACCCGGCTGTAAGCCGGTCCGGGCGAATCGCTGAAGAGGAGCGTATTCCGAGTTCAGCAAATGATAGAGAAGCTGCCTATTGCGATCGAGGCTGTGAAGCTCCGGGGAGTCCAGGTACGACTGAACCAGGTTTTCAATCCTTTGACTTTCGTGCAGATACTTAAACTCACAGCCGCGTAACCCTCCGAGCTCTTTGTTGAATGCGCGATGATCCATAGGGACTCCGTGATTCGTTTCGCTCGTATGACCGCATAGAAGGCAGGCGCTCGTAACGGACCTGACCTGCCCGTGGCTTGCGTTGTGTTTCTTCTAACACAGGCCCCCTAAGGCGTCAAGCGCCAGACTCCTCCTGCTCTCATCGCCTGATCCAGCGTGCAGTGCGTCCAACGTTTTGGACCTGTCATTTCCGCAAAAGTGAGAATCCACGATAGACGGGCTGGATTTCCGTTTAAACCCAGAGCAACAGCCATTGTAAAGGGACTTATGGGACCCTATATTAAATTATTGAGGATGTGAGTACCACTATGTTCTCCACTCACATTGTGGACCTGCGTGGACTTGGGGTTGAGAGTCCCGCTGATCAATTGTATGACGGCCGAGATTGGCTGCCGGTCATCACTATGCTGCGCGACGGTTCATTCTACTACCATCTGAGCCTCGACCATTGTAACCGCTGTGCCGATCCAACACGGTCAAGCTGGTCGTCCACAAATAAAGGATCTCGGTTGCCAGATCGAACTCACGAAAGCGGCCTGAAGAGGCTGGGGTTTCTTGTCAGTTTCTTTTTGGGCACGAAGAGCCTGGGTTTCTCTGTCGAGTGTAGCGAACCGTCAAAAGTCCGGTTCCACGACAGACTGTAAATGGTGACAGGGATCGATCATGGATGAGTAGTCGAATAATGCCAACTGTCGGGCAGCAAGGAGGGGCGAAAGATGTGCCGCTTTCTCTGCTTGCTCCCGGTGATCACAGGATTCATTGTGGTAGGCTGTACAACCGTTGGTGTTCATGACCGCGTAGCCCGCGAGCAACTCCACTTGGCTGAGGAGATGCGCACGGTCCGACTGTGTGCCTACCTTGATGATGGGATTAGCCTCCAACGGGCGCAGATGCTACTCGCCGATGCCTGGGATGCTGATGCCGAAGGTATCGGGATTCGGTGGGAAATTGCGGATGCCAGGCCCTGGCCACGATCTGCATTTACCTATTTTAGCCTGCGGGAGGCTGTCGATCGCCTGCCGCTTCCGCCTCACTGCGACCGCAGCATGCTTTTCCTCGGTCGCCATATTGGAGATGTGTTGTGGGGACTGGCCGCGGTTGTGCTGCCGCTACCGGAGGTGGGCGGGTACGTCGACAATAACGCACATCTACGGGGTTACGTTGTTGCGACGCGCGCGACGCTCCTTCAGGTGATCTGGTTAACCCCCGCAAGCACATTACGACATGAACTATATCATATGCTTGGATGCGATGATGGTCTCAGTCTTGCGCCATGCTATCGCGTGATACAGGCCCTGAAAGCCGCAAGCCGTGGACAGGAGTTTTTTGCAGCCCGTGTCGGCTGGCGTGGTGAGCGAATCATTGCAAACCAACGATAACGAGGACCTGAATAGGTGCAGAGCTGTGCTGTTTCCAGGGACCCTCCTGGAGTTACTGAAGCACGAGAGTATGCAGTACGACCAGCCAATTGCTTCCGGACTAAATGAGTCCGTCGAGTGCTTCCCCGGCGGAGAGGCGTTGAGTCTTTAGCTGTCGTTTGGCCCAGCTCCGAATGCGATCGGGGGACGGGTACCCTCGGCGCTTCGTGCCGACCATTAAGCGGGTGCAGTGGCCAGTCATCTACGCGAGCACGCTCGCGCGTCCGTTCGCCGCAAAGATCGGGCCGACGGGGAAGCTGGTGCTCACCATGGTCTATCTGATCACTGGAAAGCTCCAATGTGGTTTACCCACATGAAACAGCGAGGAACCATTAAGATTTCTCAGTACTGTCCTAATTTCGTTCACCAACCGCTGCCTGGTCATTGCGAGCGTATCGAAGCAATCTTTCCGTTCTTCCCCCAGCGACGCACGTCAACAACTGTGAGATTGCCACGATCGCTGCGCTCCCTCTCAATGACGGCCGTTACAGGGCTTTCGACGCAATGATCCACAAGAAGGCGTCTGAATCGAGATAAGGACAGTACCGATTTCTCAATTGGGCTATGCGCTTGACCCTTGTAGGCCCTATGCAGGCGGTCTCAAGGTTTGGGGCGGCCGCCTCGGATCCGGCGTCCTGGCGGGGGATCGGCCTTAGCTACTTGCTGGACGAGATGGACGGGCTGGGGTGTAAGTCCTGAAAGGAGGTTGTGTGGGTTTCTTTGGCTCATGATTTGAGGGTGGTGGGAAGCCTGCTGAAAAGCTCATCGAGGCGTCAAAATCTGGAGCCACCGAAAAAATCAAGAGCCTGTTAGCTGAAGGCGCTGATGTGAACGCGAGGGATCAAGATGGCGGGACCGCCCTGATGCGGGCGTCTTGGCATGGACAAACCGAGGTTGTAGGGCTGCTGCTCAATAAAGGCGCTGATGTGAACGCCAAGGGAGTAATGGCTGGACGGCCCTGATGTATGCGTCTTCGAATCATCATCCGAAAGTTGCTGAACTGCTGGAGAGGCACAAGGCGCGCTAAGAAAAAGGCACCGAGTTTCAAGCATTGACATTTCTCTCTATGACGACATAGTTCGCGGGCAGTGTGTCACAGTTCTGCGTGTGTGCCAGGTATGACACAGAACAAGCGAGGTGAGAGTTCTCGCGCCAGGTGATTGCGGAGCCGCAGGCGAGGAGAAGGGCAAGGGCGTCAGCGCGAGGTTGGGTGATCATCGCGGTCGGTGAGAATCGATAAGCCAACCGACCCGCGCCCAGCGGGAGGAATCTGTCACAGCCCTTTGGGATACAGCAAGCCCCAAAGGGCTGTCCTGTTTCCAGAGGACCCTCCCGGAGCTTCTGAAGCACGAGATTGTGAACGCGACGATGAACTATAGCCACGTGTTGAACCGTGGCGGCAGCGGGGACCACGACCCTGTTAATAGACTCGGATTCGATTCCGACGATTCGCGGTCGAAAGGCCGGATAGGCTGACATAGGTATAGCGTGTGCTGTCGTCCGCATTCATGTAAATCTTGTTAAGTGCTAGAAAAGGTTATAGAGTTAAAGCCGGCTTCAAGAACGGCTGCTCGAGATAGACTGATCACGCTATATATTATATAGCAGTTAGATCGGCATTAATCGTTCATCGGGGAACTGAGAAAATGGCAAACGGGTGTCGAACGAAGAGCTTGTGAGCCGAATAAGACAGAAGCGTACACAAATGGAGACATTTCTTTCAGTGGCACGACCGCGGAAGCGTCGACTTATCAACACGACGATTGTGGGCAGCACACTCGCCGCGCCTTGACGGCAGCTCCTGCTGTCGGCGGACAATCATTTACCGCGTGGCTCATCGGGATGCTTGGTCTGGCTTCACCGTCCTGGCAAGTTCTGTGTGGGGCCGCATCTGTCTGCTCAGTAATGGCTACCATCGCGACGCAACTGCTCAAGTCGTGCAAGATTGAAGAGAATGTGATCCGAGCTCAAGGTTGCCGCGAGAAGCTCGAAGCTCTGGATGTCGGCCTGACAATGGGCCAACTCGATGTGCGGCAGGCCACGACCGAATATTTGAAGTGCGTGGAGGAAGCGGCTTTTCTTGAAGCCGCGTGAGTCACATACGTATGGCCGCTAACACGGCGCGGGAGATCGTCGAACGGCGCTCCCGCCAGGGGCTAAACGGCAGGTAACTCTCCCGCTGCTCGCGGCTGAGTGCCAGGTCGTTGGGCCGCCGACAAGAGTCGCGCTCCGTCAACTAGCTATCCGTCACCGCATGGAGTGGCTCATCTAGCCATCCAGGAGGTACATCATGAATGGTTCAAAGTACACGGCTCGATCAGCATTGGCCTTGACTCTACTCCTGGTCTTGGCCGGGCTCTCGGCCTATGCGGCGTCTGCCGGCAGCCAAGCCCGCGTGTTCTTCACCTCGCCGAGCGATGGTGCGACCGTCACCAGGCCAGTGAAGATCACAATGGGTGCAGAGAACTTTATCGTCGAACCCGCCGGTCCAGTCAAGGCCGGGGCGGGTCATCTTCACATCATGGTGGACGCTGACTGCGTAGCAGCCGGCCAAGTGGTACCGAGTGATGCTACCCACCTGCACTACGGCAAGGGACAACTGGAAGCTGAACTGGCCTTATCACCCGGCACGCACACCCTGTGTTTGCAGGCCGCCGATGGGGCACATATTGCACTGGCTGGCGCCGGCATGACGCAGAAAATGACCCTCACAGTGAAGTAACGAGCGGGCGATCCCCGCGACGCTGCAGCGTAACATGGCAATCAACCCCAATGTCTAACGATGACAGACTGCAGAGGGGGCGATGATTAGCGTTGACATCCAATATTCACCAAATGCATAATTTCACCAAAGAGTGAATGCGACGACGATGGCTCACAGCGGTCCTTGCCAGAATCCGCGAGTCGGCGGCTCGGCGGAAGGTGCGCTTTACGATGAAGGCGCTCCAGGAGTTGGCGGCCCTCGGCGTGGGACTCGATGAGGAAGACGCCTGCGATGTGTTGGCACGCCTTGACCCGAGTGATTTCGTGGAGCGCCTGGCCTCGCAGAAGACGGGCGAATGGATGTATGTGTTCAAGCCGTCCGCCGGTGGAATTGCCGTCTACGTGAAGGTCGTCCTTCGCGTCGATTGCATTGTCATCTCGTTTCACGAAGAAGAGGATCACATCGATGAAGACGAGTAGTGGGTCTGAGCTACGAACGAAGCGACGTCCGGTGTTGCCTGACGATGCTTGCCCGAAGTGCGGCAGCCCGATGAACGAGAAGAAGGGCAGCCTAACACTGCCGGTGAATGGTGAGGAGATTGCGGTGGCCGAGTCGCCACACATGAGCTGTCCGAAGTGCCACGAAGTCGTCTTACGGCTTGGTGACGCGAGAAAACTTCGACAGCGAGCCCTGGAGATGTACCGACAAATGTACGGGCTCCTGTCTGCCGATGAGATTCGCTCGATCCGTGAGCGCTTCGGTATTACACAGGCTGAACTCGCGCGACTGCTGCGTCTAGGGGCGAATACCATCTCGCGCTGGGAGGTGGGTCGAAACGTACAGACGGCGTCGATGGACATGCTGCTTCGAGTGATTCGCGATCTGCCTGGGAGTCTCGACTACCTGCGAAAGTACGCCGCATAGCGCTTGTTACGGCCGATAAGTCAACCGAACCCGCGCTCAGCGGGAGAGGAACACCAATCGCAGCCCTTTGGGGGACGGTAAGCCCCAAAGGGCTGTCCTGTTTCCAAGGGACCCTCCCGGAACTGCTGAAGCACGAGAGTGTGAGCACGACCACTGTTTATCTCATCTCGGCCGTTAAGATATCTCTTGCTAACCACTGAACAACACAATAGAATCCGCCCTAACGACAAAAATTGTTGGTGGAGATAAGCTGATCAGCCCACTCAATAATTAAGCGAATAGACGAAGGATAAAAATAGATGGCAATACCGGATTATCAAGCTTGTATGCTTCCGTTGCTCCATTTCGCATCAGATGGCAACGAGCACCAGTTGAAAGACGCAGCCGAGCAATTGGCCAAAGAATTCGGTCTTACCGCGAATGAACTACAGGAATTCTTGCCGAGTGGCCAGCAACCCGTGTTTATTAACCGCCTCGGCTGGGCGAGAACATATCTAAGCAAGGCTGGGCTGCTCCGCTCTCCACGGCGAGGCTATTTTCAGATTACGCAGAGAGGTCTCGATATCTTAAAAGCCGGCGTTACTGAGATAAACACGAAGTACTTAGATCGGTTTCCAGAATTTCAGGAGTTTCGGTCGGGACGTGGTGAAGTTCGACGGCAGGATCGAGTTGTAACCGTGACCGTACCGCAAGGAAGTGAGGTTGAGGGTCCCACCGACGATAAGGCTATCCGTGAGTCCTTCCATATCCAAGGACTACTCGCGCATATCGGAGAACAGATGGGATTCAGCATTTGGCTACCGAAACGCGATCGAGCTGGTGTACTCAAGGAGTGGACCCCGTCGAATTCTGTTCTTCTCGATCTCCTTCCACTGAACTACGACGAGACAACGATCAGAACCATTGAACAGATTGATGTGATGTGGCTGAAAAAACGGGCAATCGTTCGAGCATTTGAAGTGGAGCACACCACAGCGGTCTATTCGGGGATTCTACGAATGGCTGACTTATTGGCTCTTCAGCCCAACATGGATATCAATCTCCATATCGTTGCCCCTTCAGCTAGACGGGAAAAGGTCTTTCAGGAAATCCAGAGGCCCGTATTTTCGCTATTGGATCGAGCACCATTATCCGAGTGCTGCAGCTTCATATCGTATGACAACGTGAAACAACTTGCTTGCGAGAAGCACCTCGGCTATCTGTCAGACGACGTTCTTGACGAATTCAGCGAGGAGGCCGAGTAAGTCATTTCGGAATCGTCTAATACCCGTTTCAGCCGTCGCGCAGCCGCCGATCAGGGACTCGCGCGGCTTAACTCTGACGGGTACGCAATCTGGCTTCTGAAGCGTTGATACCTGAGAAAGCATGACTGCGCAACTGTGACCGATAGGGTCATCAATCTTGTCTTGAATGGAATCGGAGGTGGGCATGGGCTTGCAGACGCTCGAACTGCGGATTGAGGAGAGTCTGGCGACCATCCTGTTGAACCGCCCACAGGCGCTGAACGCGATCAATCTGGCGATGGTCGGGGAGTTGGAGCAGGCGGTGCGTCAGGTCCGGGACGACCCCGGCATCCGGGTGGTGGTGATCACGGGTGCAGGGGACAAGGCGTTTGTTGCCGGGGCCGACATGGCGCTGGAGCGAGCGCTCGCCCATGAAGCCCGTTTGTTCGCGCTCTGCTTCGCCACCGAGGACAGGGCTGAGGGCGTGAACGCCTTTCT
>UBJH01001226.1_pt1 | contig 23943 bp, 25 predicted proteins | sample 2193721 | NCBI WGS metagenome assembly UBJH01 (sample SAMEA4703186, study PRJEB27089) | metagenome | reverse complement strand
CTGCTCGGGCGCGGCGAAGCCGGGCGTGTACATCGGCTTGAGCAGCGGCGTGTCGATCGACAGCGTCTGGCGGGCGGCGCCGAAATCGATCAGCACCGGCTGGCCGTCGTTGCGCAGGTAGACGTTGGAGGGCTTGATGTCGAGGTGCAGCAGCTTGTGCGTGTGCACCTCGCGCAAGCCGTTGAGCAGCCGCGCGAAGACGGTGCGGATGAAGCTCTCGCGTATTTCGCCCTTGTGCTTCTGGATGTGCTCCTGCAGGGTGCGGCCGCGCTCGTATTGCATCACCATGTAGACGGTCTCGTTGGCGCGGAAGAAGTTCAGCACCTGCACGACGTTGGGGTGGGAAATCTTCGCCAGGGCGCGGCCTTCCTCGAAGAAGCACTTCATGCCGTAGCGGAAGGTGGCGACGTTCTCCTCGGCGATGGAGGGCAGGGCGTCGCCCTCGGAGCGCAGCGCCAGCGAGTTGGGCAGGTATTCCTTGATGGCGACCGGCGTCCCGTCCTTGTCGAAGGCGAGATAGACGATCGAGAAGCCGCCCAGCGAGAGCTGGCGCTCGATGCGGTACTCTTCGAGCTGGTAGCCGGGGGGCAGCGGAACGTTGGCTTGGGAGGGCGGCATGCGCTGGGCGGAGCGGTCGGGCGGTGTGCGCCGGCATCATATCGGGTTAAGATAAGGCTCGATTGTCTTTTTTTATCGCCGCGCTGTAAAGCTGCGGTGCGGGTGCTTCGCATGATCTACAGCATGACGGGATATGCCGTGCAGATGCGCGACATCGGGCGCGGCATCCTTCACCTCGAACTGCGCACGGTCAATTCGCGCTATCTCGACATGAATTTCCGCATTGCCGAGGAGGTGCGCATCGTCGAGCCGGGGCTGCGGGAGATGATCTCCGGCCGGCTCAACCGCGGCAAGGTCGATTGCCGCCTCAACCTGCTGCCGTCGACGACGGCGCCGCGCGAGGCGAGCCTGAACCGCGCCCTGCTGCAGCAGCTGGCGGCCTTGCAGTCGGGCGTGCACGACCAGCTGCCGGAGGCGTCCCCCCTGTCCGTGGCCGAGGTGCTGCGCTGGCCCGGCATGCTCGGCGACGACCAGCCCGGCGCGGATACCCTGCAGGCCGAATGCGCCGCGCTGGCGAAAGGCGCCCTCGACGAACTGGTTGCCACCCGTGCCCGCGAGGGCGAGAAGCTGGGGGCGATGATCCTCGAGCGGGTCGGGCGCATGCGCACGCTGGTGGCCGAAGCGGCGCCGAAGCTGCCGCAGGCCCTGGCCGACTACCAGGAGCGCATGGCGACCCGCCTGCGCGAGGCGGCCGCCAGCCTGGACGAGGAGCGCATCCGCCAGGAAATGGGCCTGTTCGCCACGCGCGTCGACGTCGCCGAGGAGCTGAACCGCCTCGTCGCCCACCTCGACGAAGTGGCGCGCGTCGTCGGCAAGGGCGGCGCCATCGGCAAGCGGCTCGACTTCCTGATGCAGGAACTCAACCGCGAGGCCAACACCCTCGCCTCGAAATCGGTTTCCTCGGAAATCACCGCCATTGCCGTCGACATGAAGCTGCTGATCGAGCAGATGCGCGAACAGGTTCAAAACATAGAGTAATGGCAGGCAATCTCTTCATCGTCGCCGCCCCCTCCGGCGCCGGCAAGACGACGCTGGTGAAGATGCTGCTCGAGCGCGACGGCGGCATCCGGCTGTCGGTCTCCTACACCACGCGCTCGCCGCGGCCGGGCGAGGCGAATGGCCGCGAGTACCATTTCATCGACGTGCCGGCCTTCCTCGCCATGCGCGGGCGCGGCGAGTTCCTCGAGTGCGCCGAGGTGCACGGCAACCACTACGGCACCTCGCGCGCCTGGATCGAGCGGCAGATGGCCGCCGGTCAGGACATCCTGCTGGAGATCGACTGGCAGGGCGCGCAGCAGGTGCGCAAGGTTTTTCCGGGCAGCATCGGCATTTTCATCCTGCCGCCCTCCGTCGAGGAGCTCGAGCGGCGGCTGACGGGGCGCGGCCAGGACAGCGCCGGGATCATCGCCCGCCGTGTGGCCGCCGCCCTGGACGAAATGCGCCACGTCAGGGAGTTCGATTATGTTATTATTAACAACAAGTTGTCGGAGGCAATCGAAGACCTCCAGACGGTAGTGCGCGCGGTTCGTCTGCGCACCGCCTCGCAGCTCGACCGCCACCACGCGCTTTTTGCGTTTCTCGAACCGGACTCATAGGAAAAAACCATGGCCCGCATCACCATCGAAGACTGCCTCAAAAGGATTCCCAACCGCTTCCAGCTGACCCTGGCCGCCACCTACCGCGCGCGCCAGATCACCATCGGCGGCACGCCCCTCGTCGCTGACGACAAGGACAAGCCGACGGTGATCGCGCTGCGCGAAATCGCGGCGGGCAAGGTCGGCCTGGAAGTGCTCAACCGCGGGCAGGCCTGAGCAGTCACGCGGGAGAGGATGGTGAGCCATGCATGCCGCCGCATCCCCTCCCGGCCCGCAAACCCCGCAAGCCTACGACACTGAATTCACCCTTCAGCTGGAAAAGCTGAGGGAGCTGCTCGGCACCTACCTCAAGGCCGAGGACATCGAGCGCGTCGCAGCGGCCTTCCTGTTCTCGGCGGAGGCGCACAAGGGCCAGTTCCGCATCAGCGGCGACCCCTATTTCTCGCATCCGCTCGCCGTCACCGGCATCCTCACCGGCTGGCACCTCGACGCCCAGGCGCTGATGGCGGCGCTGCTGCACGATGTTGCCGAGGACACCGAGATCAAGCTGTCCGAAATCGGCGAGAAGTTCGGCAAGGTGACGGCCGAGCTGGTCGACGGCGTCTCCAAGCTGGACAAGATCGAGTTCCAGTCGATCGAGGACGCCCAGGCCGAGAACTTCCGCAAGATGCTGCTGGCGATGGCGCGCGACGTGCGCGTCATCCTCATCAAGCTGGCCGACCGGCTGCACAACATGCGCACGCTGGACACGCTGCGGCCCGACAAGCGCCGCCGCATCGCGCGCGAGACGCTGGAGATCTACGCGCCGATCGCCAACCGGCTGGGCCTCAACAACCTCTACCGCGAGCTGCAGGAGCTGGCCTTCCGCCACGTCTGGCCGATGCGCTACCGCGTGCTGGCGAAGGCCATCAAGGCGGCGCGCGGCAACCGGCGCGAGGTGGTGGGCAAGATCCTGCAGGCCATCAAGGCGCGCATGGACGAGTCGGCGATCGAGGCCGAGGTCATGGGCCGCGAGAAGCATCTGTTCGGCATCTACCGCAAGATGCGCGGCAAGTCGCTGTCCTTCTCGCAGGTGCTCGACATCTACGGCTTCCGCGTCATCGTCAAGGACGTGCCGACCTGCTATCTCGCCCTCGGCGCATTGCACAGCCTGTACAAGCCGGTGCCGGGCAAGTTCAAGGACTACATCGCCATCCCCAAGGGCAACGGCTACCAGTCGCTGCACACCACCCTGATCGGCCCCTACGGCACGCCGGTCGAGGTGCAGATCCGCACCACCGAGATGCACCACGTCGCCGAGGCGGGGGTCGCCTCGCACTGGCTCTACAAGGACGACAAGAGCCTCTCCGAGCTGCAGCAGCGCACGCACAAGTGGCTGCAGTCGCTGCTCGAGCTGCAGTCGGCCTCGGGCGATTCGGCCGAGTTCCTCGAGCACCTGAAGATCGACCTGTTCCCGGGCGAGGTCTACGTGTTCACGCCGAAGGGCAAGATCCTGCCGCTGCCGCGCGGTTCGACGGCCGTCGATTTCGCCTATGCCGTGCACACCGACATCGGCAACCGCTGCGTCGCCTGCCGCATCAACCACGAGCTGATGCCGCTGCGCACCGAGCTCAGGAACGGCGACCAGGTCGAGATCATCAGCGCGGCGCACGCCAATCCCAACCCGGCCTGGCTGTCCTACGTCAAGACCGGCAAGGCGCGCTCGCAGATTCGCCATTTCCTCAAGACCATGCAGTACGAGGAGTCGGCCGCGCTGGGCGAGCGCCTGCTGGCGCAGGCCCTGCGTCCCTTCGAGTTCACCGAAGGCATCGCCGATGCGGTGTGGGAGAAGTTCGTGCTGGAGTGCGGCGCCAAGTCGAAGAAGGAGGTGCTCACCGACATCGGCCTGGGCAAGCGCCTGCCGGCCATCGTCGCGCGCCGCCTGGCCGCCGGCATCGAGACGGGCGAGTCGGCGGGCGAGCCGAAGCCGCAGGGGCCGATCCTGATCCGCGGCACCGAGGGCATGGCGGTGCAGCTGGCGCATTGCTGCCGGCCGATTCCCGGCGATCCCATCGTCGGCATCATCAAGAAGGGCCAGGGCTTGGTGGTGCACCTGGCCGACTGCCCGAGCATCTCGCTGCGCGGCCGCGGCGAGCGTGCCAAGTGGGTGGATGTCGAGTGGGAGCGCGACAGCGGGCGGCTGTTCGAGGTGGCCATCAAGATCGAGGCGGAAAACCGCCGCGGCGTGCTGGCCAAGATCGCCGCCGAGATCTCCGAGGCCGGCTCCAACATCCAGCATGTCACCATGGACGACGAGCACGGCGTGTATACCTCCTTGTATTTCACCCTGCAGGTGTCCAACCGCGTGCATCTGGCGCGCATCCTGCGCGCCCTGCGGAACATTCCGGAAGTGGTTCGCATCTCCCGCGTGCGGGAGTAAAATCGCATTTTTGGAGCGCTTGAAGGCATCGACATGGCCCAGTACGAATCCGAGCACACCCAGTTCATGCGCGCATGGCTGGCGCAGCACCCAGAGGAAATCCGCGAGCAGAAGGCCGGCCGCGCCCTCTGGTGGGACAAGGGACCGCAGACGCCCGAGGAGCAGCAGCGCCTGAAGGAATCGAAGGTGCCGCAGAAGGCTTACGTCTACAGCTGAGGAAAAGTCAGCCGCCGTACTACGGCGGCTGACATTCGGTTTTTGCTCGCCCCCTCCATCGTCTTCGTCGACCTCGAGACCACCGGCGCCAACCCGGCGTTCGACCGCATCATCGAGGTCGGCATCGTCAAGGTGACCGGGGGGCGGGTGGAGTACGAATGGTCGACGCTCGTCGACCCGGGCGAATCCATCCCGCCGCTCATCCAGGGCTTTACCGGCATCAGCAACGAGATGGTGCGCGGCGCGCCCGCCTTCCGCGAGATTGCCGACGAGGTTTTTGCCCGCATCGAAGGCAGCCTCTTCGTCGCCCACAACGCGCGCTTCGACTACGGCTTCCTGAAGAACGAGTTCAGGCGCCTCGAGCGTGCCTTCCAGCCGCGCGTACTGTGCACCGTCAAGCTCTCCCGCGCCCTGTATCCCGAGCACCACCGCCACGGTCTCGACGCCCTCATCGGCCGCCACAACCTTGCCTGCGACGCGCGCCACCGCGCGCTCGGCGACGCGCGCGTGCTGTGGAATTTCGTGCAACGGGTGCAGGCCGAGAAGCCGCCCGAGGCGATCGCCGCGGCGCTGAAGAAGGCCATGAAGGCGCCGAGCCTGCCGTCGGGCCTGGAGGCGACGGCGGTCGACGCCGTGCCGGAGGCGCCGGGCGTGTACCTCTTCCATGGCGAAAATCAACTGCCGCTCTACATCGGCAAGGGCGTCAACATGCGCGCCCGCGTGCAGTCGCACTTCGCCGCCGACCACGGCAGCGGCCGCGCCATGCAGATCGCCCGCGAAGTGAAGCGCATCGACTGGATCGAGACCGCCGGCGAGCTGGGCGCCCTGCTGCTGGAGGCGCGCCTGATCAAGGCGTGCCAGCCCATCCACAACCGCCAGCTGAGGAAGAACGACGAGCTGTGCGCCTTCCGCCTGGTCGAGGCTGGCGAGATAGCGCTCGAGCGCGTGCCGCTCGCCGGCGTGCCGGCATCGGAACTGGGCGAGCTCTATGGCCAGTTCAAGTCGAAGCGCGAGGCCCACAACACCCTGCGCGAGCTGGCCGCCGAGCACGGCCTGTGCCTGAAGCGCCTCGGCCTCGAGCAGGGCAAGGGCCCCTGCTTCAATCACCAGATCAAGCGCTGCAAGGGCTTCTGCGTCGGCAAGGAAAACGCCCTGACGCACGACCTGCGCCTGAAGGCGGCGCTGGCCGTGCTCAAGCTGCGCGCCTGGCCCTTCCCCGGGCGCATCGCCATCCGCGAGCGCGACGAGGCCGGCGGGCGCTGCGAGTGGCACCTGTTCGAACAGTGGTGCCATCTCGGCACGGCGAAGAGCGAAGCCGAGCTGCACGAGGCCGCGCAGACGCGCTTCGACGCCGCCTTCGACCTCGACACCTACCGCATCCTGCGGCGCGAGCTGGAGAAGCGCGCCGGCTCGCAGGACATAGTGAAACTGGAACGCCATGAGTGACGACGGCAAGGTCCGCATCTCCAAGCTGATGTCCGAGCAGGGCCTGTGCTCGCGGCGCGAGGCCGACGCCTACATCGAGCGCGGCTGGGTGTTTGTCGACGGCGTGCGCGTCACCGAGCTCGGCAGCCGCGCGCTGCCGACGCAGAAGATCACGCTCAGCAAGGAAGCCCAGTCGAGCCAGTTGTCGCGCGTCACGCTCCTGCTCAACAAGCCGGTCGGCTACGTCTCCGGCCAGGCCGAGCAGGGCTACAAGCCGGCGGTGACGCTCGTCACCGCCGCCACGCAGCACGCCTCCGACCGCTCGCCGCAGCGCTTCAACCCGGCGCACCTGAAAGGCCTGGCGCCGGCCGGGCGCCTCGACATCGACTCCACCGGCCTGCTGGTGCTGACCCAGGACGGGCGCATCGCCAAGCTGCTGATCGGCGAGGACTCGCGCATCGAGAAGGAATACCTGGTGCGCGTCGAGGGCAGGCTCGACGCCAGGGGTCTGGCCCTCCTGAACCACGGCTTGTCGCTCGACGGCGCGGCGCTGAAGCCGGCCAAGGTGAGCTGGCAGAACGAGGACCAGCTGCGCTTCGTCCTGCGCGAGGGCAAGAAGCGGCAGATCCGCCGCATGTGCGAACTGGTCGGCCTGCAGGTGACCGGCCTGAAGCGCGTACGCATCGGCAGCGTCAAGCTGGGCGACCTGCCCGCGGGCAAGTGGCGCTACCTGCGCGAGGACGAGCGCTTCTGACCCGCGCGGCCCGTCAAACGCGATGCCGGATCCGGTCCGGCCGGCGCTACTCGGGCAATCCGTTCAGCAGGAACATCGCCTTCAGCACTTCCCCGGGGTCGCCAAACGGCTCGAACCAGCGCTTCAGGATCGGGTTGATTTCCCCGCTGCGGTAGAGCCGCGACAAGGTTCGATCGACCGCCAGGCGGAAATCCGCATCGCGCAGCATCGTCAGGCCGTAGGGCTCGTAGGTGAATTGCACTTCGGACAGCTCGAACGACTGCCCCTCGCCCCTGACCAGCGCCGTCGAGACCAGCACCGTGCGGTCGGCCGCATAGGCGGTGGCCGCCTTGTCCTTGAGGGCCGTCAGGGCGGCGTCATGGTCCTTGACCTTGAGCAGGATCACGCCCAGCTTGGCCATGCCGACCATGTCATCCAGGACCTTTTCGGTCGTCGTGCCGGAGACGACCGCGACCCGCTGGCCCTTGATGTCGTCGAGCGACTTCGGCTTTTCACCCTTGCGGAACAGCAGACTCGCGCCGTCGACGAAGGTCATCACGCTGAAATCGAATTCGGCGCGGCGCGACAGGGTCTGCGTGGTGTTGCCGCACTCGAGGTCGATCTGGCCGTGCTTCAGCGCCTCGAAGCGGCTCTGTGCCGTCACCGCGACCCAGCGCACGTCGAGCTTCGGCAGCTTCAGCTGGGCGGCCAGGTCGTCCGCGACGATGCGGCACAGGTCGACGCTGTAGCCGCGCGGCTGCTTGTCGTCGCCGACGAAGGAAAAGGGTATCGAGTTCTCGCGATAGCCAAGCTTGATCGTGCCTGACTGCTTGATCCTGGCGAGGGTCGATTCCGAGGCGCCGGCGGGTAGTGACAGAACGAGCCCGGCTGCGATGCCGACGGCAATCAGGATGCGCATGATCGTTTTCTCCTAAGCGAGATTGTCTGAAAGGCCTTTGGCCCTGCCCCGTCGCAGCCCGCATTCCGGCTTCGCGACAGGCCCGGAAGTATGCATCAGGACCAGCGGTTTGGCTATTCAGGCCGAGCGCAAGCGTGGGTCGTCGAGCGACTCCCACGGCATGAGGTGAATGCTCGCGGCGAGCAGCGAGACGCGCGCCGCGGCGCCGGGGGCGATGCCGTTGCGCTCGGCGACGTGGGTCGGCACGGAGAAGGCGAGCGGCTCGCCGCCGCCGTCGGGGACGAGGCGGATCTGCGTGAACGGGCCGAGGCGCAGGCAGTCCCGCACGACGCCTGAAACCGGATTCTCCGCCTCGCCGCGCGAGGGCCGCTCGCGCCGGTGCAGCAGCACGCCCTCGGGCGGGATCACCCAGCAGACGCGATCGCCCGCCTTGCCGGCGATGGACGCCACCTCCAGCTTGTGTCCCAGCCACTCCAGTTTCAGGCCGCCGCCGTCACGCACCAGCGCGCCCTCGAAGAGATTCACCAGGCCGACCAGGCGCGCGATGGCGGCGCTTTGCGGCCGCGTCATCACTGCGTCGGGCGTGCCCGCCTGCAGCGTGCGGCCGCGGTGCAGGATGACCATGCGGTCGGCCAGCATGCGCGCCTCGTCGAGGTCGTGCGTCACCAGCAGCATCGGGATCTCGAGGTGGGCGCGCAGCCGCGCCAGTTCCTGCTGCAGCTTGCGCCGCGTCACCTGGTCCACCGCCGAGAAGGGCTCGTCGAGCAGCAGCACCGCCGGATCGCGCGCCAGCGCCCGCGCCACGGCGACGCGCTGCTGCTGGCCGCCGGAGAGTGCCGACGGCTTGCGGCTCTCCAAGCCGTCGAGATGCACGCGGGCCAGCAGCTCGCGCGCCCGCGCCGTGCGCTCGGCAAAAGTCAGTCCGCCCAGGGCGGCGGCGACGTTCTCCAGCGCGGTGAGGTGCGGGAAGAGGGCATAGCTCTGGAAGACGAAGCCGATGCAGCGCGCCTGCACCGGATGATTGACGGCGGCGGCGGCGTCGAACCAGGTTTCGCCGTTGCATTTGATCGAACCCTCCGCCGCCGAATGCAATCCGGCGATGCAGCGCAGCAGCGTCGACTTGCCGCTGCCGGAAGGCCCGACCAGCGCCAGCAGCTCGCCCGGTGCGCAGGCGAGTTCCGCCTCGAGCGGGATCGGCGCGCGCTGGCGGAGCTGCACCTGAAGTCCGGCCGTGCTCATTGCTCCTTCTTCCCGATGCGGTGGGTGAGGAACTGGATCAGCACGATCGAGGCGAAGGAGAACGCCACCAGCACGGCCGAGAGGATGCCGGCGGCCCGGTCCTCGAAGGCCTGCACGTGGTCGTAGATAGCGATGGAGACCGTGCGCGTTTCGTCCGGGATGTTGCCGCCGATCATCAGCACCACGCCGAACTCGCCGAGGGTGTGGGCGAAGGTCAGCACGATGGCGGTGAGCAGGCCGGGCCAGGCCAGCGGCAGTTCGACTTTCCATAGCGTCTGCCAGCGGGTCATGCCGCAGCACCAGGCCGCCTCGCGCACTTCGCGCGGGATGGCTTCCAGCGCGCGCTGCACGGGCTGCACGGCGAAGGGGAGGTTGAAGACCAACGAGGCGGCGAGCAGGCCGTCGAAGGAGAACACCAGGCTGCGACCCGTCAGGCCGTGGTAGAGCTGGCCGAAGGCGGACTGCTGGCCGAAGGCGACCAGCAGGTAAAAGCCGAGCACGGTCGGCGGCAGCACCAGCGGCAGGGCGATGAGCCCTTCCGCCACCAGCCTGCCCGAGGCGCGCATCGTCAGCAGCGGCCGCGCGATCAGCACGGCCAGCGGCAGCAGCACCAGTGTCGTGGCTGCCGCCAGCTTGAGCGATAGGGTCCAGGCCGACCAGTCCATGCCTTGCTCTGGCTAGGGCGCCGGCGGCGCGGCGTAGCCGTGCTGCCGCAGCAGCGCCTGCGCCTGCGGCCCCAGCATGAAGTCGTAGAAGCGGCGCGCCGTGTCGCCGGCGCCCTTGATCAGCACCATGCGCTGGCGCAGCGGCGCGTGCCAGGATTCCGGCACGGTTGCCCAGGCGCCGCGCGCCTTGAGTTCCGGACTGCCGGCAAGCGCCAGCGGCATGAAACCGGCCTGCGCCTCGCCGGTTGTGAGAAAGCGTGCCGCCTGCCCGACGTTCTCGCCGAGCACGAGCTTGCCCTTGACGGCATCCCACAGGCCAACGCGCTCCAGCGCCTCGCGCGCGGCACGGCCGTAGGGCGCCAGTTCCGGGTTGGCGATGGCGAGGCGCTTCAGCCTGCCGTCGGCCGCAGCCGCGCCGAGATCCTTGAGCCTGTTGTCGACATTGACGGGAGAGCCTTGCGGCACGTAAAAGGCGAGCCGGCCGACGGCATAGATTGCGCCGTTGTTCTCGGTGCGCCCCTCTTTTGCGAGCGCCTCGGCGAATTCCTCGTCGGCGGAGAGAAACAACTGGAAGGGCGCCCCCTGCGCGATCTGACGGCGAAAATTGCCGGACGAGCCGTAGGCGACCTTGACACTGCGGCCGGTGGCCTGCGCGAACGCGCCGACTATGGCCGGCATGGCCGCGCTCATGTTGGCGGCGACGGCCACGTTCGGCGTGTCCTGCGCGGCGGCCGGGCGCGTCAATGCGGAGGCGGTCAGCATTAGTGCGGCAAGCGTCCTGCACAAGGAAAACAAGCCCATGCTGATCCCCTTTTGTGGTTTCGATATGACGTGGCGACTATAACGATGCCGCAGCGCAGCGTCAATCGGCCGGATCAATTCTTCGGTGTCGGCGCGACGAGGCGCTGCAGCGCTCGCAGTTCGGCATCGATGGCCTTGGCAGCCTTCGCTTCCATGCGCCGATACTGCGCCAGCACTTCCTCGCCGGCCGGCGTGAGCTGCGCGCCGCCGCCGCGCGCGCCGCCCTTGGCGGTCTCGACCAGCGGCCGGCGGAAGCAGCGGTTCATCGACTCGACCATCATCCAGGCGCGCTTGTAGCTCATGCCCATGAGCCGGCCTGCGGCGGAAATGGAGCCCGTGGCGCGGATCTGCTCCAGCATGTCGGCCTTGCCCGGCCCGAGCGCAATGTCCGGCTCGAGCACGAAGCGGAGCCTTGCACGCAGTGCCGCTGGTTTTTTGGCGGGGCGAGCGGGTTGGCCGCTCTTGGCCTTCATCGAAGTGGGCATGGCAACAAATCAGCCTGAATGGTTGACAAAAACAGTCGGTGAAACTGTATCACGCGATGCTCCGGCGAGGCACCCTGACAGAGGGAAATCGTCGCTTGGATGGCGCGATAAACGGGTTTTCACCTAACATGGAATTTGTTTTGGAAATTGACATTTATCAATACAGTTTGGGCGTCGACAGGAATAGCATGGTGCTCAATCCCCGATGGGGCAGCAGACATTTTCCAGAGCAGCATGAACATCTCCAGCATCATCGTGCATGCCAAACCGACCCAGCTGTCGTCGGTGCGCGGCAACCTCGAGCAGATCCCCGGCGTGGAGATCCACGCCGCCACGGATGACGGCAAGTTCGTCATCACCATAGAAAGCGAAACAGACGGCGAAACCGCCGGCACCTTCGACCGCATCAACACGATGGACGGGGTGATGTCGGCCGCCATGGTTTTTCATCAATTCGAATCCGATCCTGAGAGGGAGGCCTGAAATGAAACTGACGCGTCGTGACTTTATCAAGGCGAATGCGGCCGCGGCCGCGGCCACGGTGGCAGGCATCACGCTGCCCATCTCGAAAGAGGCAATGGCGCAGCAGGGTGCCGACGGCATCCGCTGGGACAAGGGCGTCTGCCGCTACTGCGGCACCGGCTGCGGCGTGCTGGTCGGCGTCAAGGACGGCCGCATCGTCGCCACCCAGGGCGACCCCGACGCGCCGGTGAACAAGGGCCTCAACTGCGTCAAGGGCTACTTCCTCTCGAAGATCCAGTACGGCAAGGACCGCCTCACCACGCCGCTCTTGCGCATGAAGGGCGGCAAGTACGACAAGAACGGCGAGTTCGCGCCGGTCAGCTGGAAGCAGGCCTTCGACATCATGGAAGAGAAGTGCAAGGCCGCGCTGAAGGCGAAGGGCCCGACTTCCGTCGGCATGTTCGGCTCCGGCCAGTGGACCATCTGGGAAGGCTATGCCGCCAACAAGCTGTTCAAGGCCGGCTTCCGCTCCAACAACATCGATCCGAACGCGCGCCACTGCATGGCCTCCGCCGTGTTCGGCTTCATGCGCACCTTCGGCGCCGACGAGCCGATGGGCGTGTATGACGACGCCGAGCATGCGGATGCATTTGTTCTCTGGGGCTCCAACATGGCGGAGATGCACCCGATCCTCTGGTCGCGCATCACCAACCGCCGCCTCTCGGCGAAGCACGTCAAGGTGCATGTGCTGTCCACCTTCTCGCACCGCTCCTGCGAGGTGGCCGACGCCGAGCTGATCTTCAAGCCGCAGACGGACCTGGCGATCCTCAACTACATCTGCAACTACATCATCCAGAACAACGCAGTCAACGAGGCCTTCGTCGCCAAGAACGTCAACTTCCACAAAGGGGTCACCGACATCGGCTACGGCCTGCGGCCGAACCACCCGCTCGAGCAGGTCGCCAACAACAACGGCTACCCCGGCACCGACGGCAAGCCGAAGGGCAACCCGATGGCCTCGTCGCCGATCACCTTCGACGAGTTCAAGCAGTTCGTCTCCACCTACACGCTGGACTACACGTCGCAGCTCTCCGGCGTGCCGAAGGACAAGCTGGAGGCGCTGGCCAAGGCCTACGCCGACCCGAAGACCAAGGTCACGTCGTACTGGACCATGGGCTTCAACCAGCACACCCGCGGCACCTGGGTGAACAACATGATCTACAACGTGCACCTGCTGGTGGGCAAGATCTCCGAGCCGGGCAACAGCCCGTTCTCGCTGACCGGCCAGCCTTCCGCCTGCGGCACCGCGCGCGAGGTCGGCACCTTCGCCCATCGCCTGCCGGCCGACATGGTCGTCATGAACCCGGACCACCGCAAGCGCGCCGAGGAAATCTGGAAAGTGCCGGCCGGCACCATCCAGGCCGCGCCCGGCTTCCACGCCGTGCTGCAGAGCCGCATGCTGAAGGACGGCAAGCTGAATTTCTACTGGACCACCACCACCAACAACATGCAGGCCGGGCCGAACATCAACGGCGAGACCTATCCGGGCTTCCGCAACCCGGAGAACTTCATCGTCGTCTCCGACGCCTACCCGACGGTGACGGCGCTGGCCGCCGACCTGATCCTGCCCTCCGCGATGTGGATGGAGAAGGAGGGCGCCTTCGGCAACGCCGAGCGGCGCGGCCAGTTCTGGCGTCAGCAGGTGAAGGCCCCGGGCGAGGCCAAGTCCGACCTGTGGCAGTACATCGAGTTCTCGAAGCGCTTCAAGACCGACGAAGTGTGGCCGGCCGAGATCCTCGACAAGAACCCGGAGTACAAGGGCAAGACCCTGTACGACGTGCTCTACGCCAACGGCCAGGTCAACCAGTTCCCGCTGGCCGAGCTGGAGAAGGTGAACGGCCACGCCATCAAGGGCTACAGGAACGACGAGTCCACCGAGCTCGGCTACTACCTGCAGATGGGCCTGTTCGAGGAGTACCGCAAGTTCGGCCTCGGCAAGGGCAAGGACCTCGGCGAGTTCGCCGCCTACCACAAGGTGCGCGGCCTGCGCTGGCCGGTGGTGAACGGCAAGGAAACGCTGTGGCGCTACCGCGAGGGCTATGACCCCTACGTCAAGGCCGGCGAGGGCGTCAAGTTCTACGGCAAGCCCGACGGCAAGGCGGTGATCTTCGCGCTGCCGTACCAGCCGGCCGCCGAGCCGCCGGATGCCGAATACGACCTGTGGCTGTGCACCGGCCGCGTGCTCGAGCACTGGCATACCGGCACCATGACGCGCCGCGTGCCGGAGCTCTACAAGGCTTTCCCGGACGCCGTGGTGTGGATGCATCCGAAGGACGCCGAGAAGCGCGGCCTGAAGCGCCACGACATCGTCAAGGCCGTCACGCGCCGCGGCGAGATCCAGTTGCGCGTCGACACCAAGGGCCGCAACAAGGTGCCGGAAGGGCTGGTCTTCATCCCCTTCTTCGACGAACACCGCCTGGTGAACAAGCTGACACTGGACGCCACTTGTCCGATCTCGAAAGAGACCGACTTCAAGAAGTGCGCGGTGAAGATCGTCAAGGCCTGATCGGATAAGGCATCAGGGAGCGCACGGGCGGGCAGCCTCGGTTGCCCGCCCGCATGCACAAGCCGATCATCATGGAAGCCGACAAGCCGAGAAAGCCCGCCGCGCAGGCGCGCCGCCAGTTCCTGCTCGATTCCGCCCGCATGGCCTGCGGCGTCGGGCTGCTCGGCATCGGCATCGGCCTGTATGCCAAGCAGGCGAAGGCGCTGCCGCCGCTGGCGCTGCGCCCGCCCGGCGCGCTGGCCGAGAAGGATTTCCTCGGCGCCTGCGTGCGCTGCGGCCTGTGCGTGCGCGACTGCCCCTACGACATCCTCAGCCTGGCCACGCCGGAGGAGCCGGTGTCGACGGGCACGCCCTACTTCGTCGCGCGGCAGCTGCCCTGCGAGATGTGCGAGGACATTCCCTGCGTCAAGGCCTGCCCGACCGGCGCGCTCGACCATTCGCTGACCGACATCAACAAGTCGAAGATGGGCCTGGCGGTGCTGGTCGACCAGGAGAACTGCCTCAACTTCCTCGGCCTGCGCTGCGACATCTGCTACCGCATCTGCCCGCTCATCGACAAGGCGATCACGCTGGAGCAGCAACTCAACGCGCGCACCGGCAAGCACGCCCTCTTCATCCCGGTGGTGCATTCCGACGCCTGCACCGGCTGCGGCAAGTGCGAGAAGGGCTGCCCGCTCGAAGTGGCGGCGATCAAGGTCTACCCGACCGAGCTGGCCAAGGGCGAGCCCGGCAAGCATTACCGCCTCGGATGGGTCGAGAAGGAGAAGGCCGGCGGCAGCCTGGTCGCGCCGGACGTGCAGCACCAGTACAACCTGCCGGAAGGCATGCGCTACGAGTCGGGCAAGGGCCTCATGCCGAGCGAGGCGCCGCCGGCCGTGCCGCCCGGCTCCGCCGCCCCCGGCACGCAGCCGGGCCTGCCGAAGGCGCTGCAGGGAGGCAAGTTATGAGCGCCCAACGCATCGGCGCGGAAGCCGTGGCCGCCAAGGGCTGGCTGCGCGCGCACAAATGGCTGCTCGCGCGGCGCGTGTCGCAGCTGGGCATCCTCCTGCTCTTCCTGCTCGGCCCGCTCGCCGGCATCTGGATCGTCAAGGGCAACCTGACCTTCAGCTACACGCTGAATTTCCTGCCGCTGACCGACCCCTACATCCTGCTGCAGTCGCTGCTGACGCGGCACCTGCCGGAAACAAAGGCCTTTGTCGGCGCCGCCATCGTACTGGCGTTCTACCTGCTCGTCGGCGGCCGCGTGTTCTGCTCCTGGGTCTGCCCGGTGAACATGGTCACCGACGCGGCGGCCTGGCTGCGGAGCCGCCTCGGCATCAAGGGCGGCGCGCATGTCTCGCGCAGGACGCGCTTCTGGATTCTCGGCCTGACCCTGCTGCTGGCCGCCACCACCGGCACCCTGGCCTGGGAGCTGGTGAACCCGGTGTCGATGTTCCACCGGGGGATCATCTTCGGACTCGGTTCGGTGTGGGCGGTGATTCTCGCCATCTTTCTGCTCGAGCTCTTCGTCATGCAGGACGGCTGGTGCGGCCGCCTCTGTCCGATGGGCGCTTTCTACAGCCTGATCGGAAAAGTCAGCCTGGTCAGGGCGGCGGCGGTGAATCGCGCCGCCTGCAACGACTGCATGGATTGCTTCGTCGTCTGCCCCGAGCCGCAGGTGATCCGCCCGGCGCTGAAGGGCGTGGCAGGCGCGGGACCGGTGATCCTGGCGGGCAGCTGCACCAACTGCGGCCGCTGCATCGATGTCTGCTCGAAGGAGGTGTTCGCCTTCGGCACGCGTTTCGGCAACAGGATCGAAAAGGTTTCGCCACCGGCGCAGAAGATGGCGCCGGCGTGCAAATGAGGAAAGTTTTGGGTAGCTTCGATTTTCAACTTACGACGACGCGAAGGGAGACGATCATGAAAAGGTCCGTCACGATTATTCTGGCTGCGGCGCTGGCCGCGATTTCCGGGTGGAGCATCGCCCAGCAGATGGCCGGCGTGCAGACGCTGCGCGGCGCCGACACGGCCGCCGCCGACCAGGCGCCGGACGCGCAGAAGGCCTATACGGGCAAGAAGCCCGGCCTGCAAAAGCCGATCGCGCGCACCTTCAAGGAACAGCCGCCGCTGGTGCCTCATGCCGTCGACAACTTCGACGAGATCACGGTCGAGGAGAACCAGTGCATGAGCTGCCACAGCCTGGAAAAATTCAAGGAAAAGAATGCGCCGAAGATCGGCGACAGCCACCTCGACAGCAGCAAGAAGGCGGTGACGATGGACCGCTACCAGTGCAACAGCTGCCATGTGCCGCAGGTGGATGCCAAGCCGCTGGTGGACAACACCTTCGTCGGCAATCTCCCGCCGAAGAAGAAGTAAGCCCCACCCCTTCGCGCCTGATACAGGCCGCGGCCGGCAGCGCCGGCCGCGGCCTTTTTGTGTAGAGTTGGCGCCATGGACACGCGCTTCCTGCAAGGCGCCCTGTCGCGGCGCGCCTTCGTCAAGCTGATTGCCGCAGGCTCGACCAGCCTGTATCTCCGCCCTGCCTGGGCCGGCGTGCCGGCGCCGGGCGCTGCCACGGCAGCCGGCCCCATCGACCGCGGCATCGGCGAGACGGCGCCGGCCCTGTTTTCCGGCGACGACCCGCGGCGCCCCCATCGCATCCTCTGGGACAAGCCGGCCTGGCTGGCGTCGCACGGCGGCCGCTATCCGGCGCCGGCCGAGCGCGTGCCGCTGGTGGTGGTCGGCGGCGGACTGGGCGGCCTGACGGCGGCCTATCTGCTGCGCAAACATCAGCCCGTCGTGCTGGAACAGGCCGCGCGGTTCGGCGGCAATGCCAGGGGCGAGTCCTGGCGCGGCATGGATTACGCCATCGGCGCCGCCTATTTCACCGCGCCCGACGCGGGCTCGCCGCTGGCGGCGCTGTACGCGGAGTTGGGCGTCGACCGCCTCTGGCGCAGGAAGACGGAAGGCCATCCGGTCGCGCTGGAGGGCCGGCTCGTCGAGGATTTCTGGCGGGGCGAGACCGCGCCTGCCGCGCAACGCCGGCAGTTCCACGACCTCGCCGGCTATTTCCACCGCCTCTACAACGAAGAAGGGGGCCTGCGCTATCCGCAGATTCCCGCCGCCACTGCCGCCGAGCGCGCCCATGTCAATGCGCTCGACCGGAGCAGCTTCCGCCGCCACGTCGAGTCGCGCCTCGGCGGGCGCCGCCTGCATCCGCACATCCGCACCGCCTTCGAGCATTACTGCTGGTCGTCCTTCGGCGCGTCCTTCTCCGAAGTCGGCGCGGCGGCCGGCCTGAACTTCTTCGCGGCGGAGTTCGGCGACATCCTGGTGACGCCGGGCGGCAACGCCGCCATCGCCGAACGCCTGCACGAGCGCCTGGGCCGGCAATTGCCGGAAGGCCATCTGCGGGCCGGCGCCCTGGTGGCGAATGTGCGCGCCGTGCCCGACGGATTCGAAGTGGCTTACGAGGATGCCGCCGGAAGCCTGCGCTGCCTGCATGCCCGCGCCGTCGTCATGGCCTGCCCGAAATTCGTCGTCGCGCGGCTCGTCGAGGGCCTCGAGCCGGAGCGGATCGAGGCCATTCGCCGCCTGCGCTACCGCAGCTACCTGGTGGCGAACGTGCTGCTCGAACGCCGGCTGGCGCAAGTGCCCTACGACCTGTATCTGCTCGGTGATGGCACGACGGACGGCCGCGACATCCGCGCCGCGGCGACAAGGCAGGGGGCGACCGACGTGGTCTTCGGCCAGTTCCTGCATCCCGGCGCGGCCTCGAGCGTCCTGACGCTGTATCGGCCCCTGCCTTTCGACGGCGCCCGTCCGGAGCTGCTGGCGGAGGCGGCGTACGCCAACGTCCTGCGCGAATTCGAGGCGCAGGTGGTCGAGGGCATCCTGCCGCTGCTGAATCTGCGCCGCGAGGACATCGCCGGCATCCGGCTCGCACGCTGGGGCCACGCGCTGCCCGTGGCCGAAACCGGCCTGATCGCCGGCGGCACGGTGGATCGCCTGCGCAAGCCTTTCCGCGGCGGCATGTTCTTCGTGCAGCAGGACAACTGGGCGCTGCCGGCCATCGAGACCGCCACCGCCGAAGCCTTCCATTGGGCGCCGCGGGTGGAAAAATACCTGGCGGGCTAGCCGCCGTGCTGCCGGGACTGACTTTGCGGGCTCAGGCTTCGTAGCCGATCAGGGTCACCTCGGCCGCCGCTTCGCGCAGGGGGATCAGCGCCTGGTAGGCCGGCGACTCGAACCAGCCGCGCAGCGATGCGGGATCGGGAAAGCGGATCACCACGGTGTCGGTGTGCGCGTGGCTGCCGCCGAGCACGGCGAACTTCCTGCCGCGCAACACCAGTTCGGCCTGCCAGGGTGCGAGCGTCGCCGGCACCTGGTCGCGGTAGGCCTCCCACTTCTGCGGGTCCTTGATCGTGATGTGGCCGATGAGGTAGGCGGCCATTGCCGCGCTAAATAATGTGCGCGGCGGCCAGGCCGACGGCGAGCAGGATGCCGTGCAGCATCGCCGCGCCGATGGTGGCGCGGATCGCCGGCGCCAGTTCGGCCGGCTTAGCGGCATGGGCGAGCAGCTGCTTCGTGGCGGCGAGGGCCGGCGCGAGGGCAGCCAGCGCGATCAGCGCGGTCCACGGCAGGGCGCCCAGCGCCACGGCGCCGATCAGCCAGCCGTAGGCCACGCCGACAACGAAGGGATAGCCCCAGCGCGCCTGTTGCGGGCCGAGCCGCACCACCCAGTTGCGCTTGCCGGCGGCGGCGTCGGCGCGATAGTCGGGGAACTGGTTGATGAAGAGCACGTTGGCGACATGCAGGGCGTAGGGCAGGCCGGCGACGAAGGGCAGCGGCGAGAAGGCGCCGCGCTGCACGTAGTCCGAGCCGACGACGACGATCAGCCAGCCGCAGGCCACCGCCAGCTCGCCCCAGCCGCGGCTCATCAGCTTCAGCGGCGGCGCCGAGTAGGCCCAGCCGACGAACATCCCGGCCAGGCCGATCAGGATCAGGCCGCTGGCCGAGGTCCACGCCAGCCACAGTCCGGCGGGAATCACCGAGGCCATCAGGGCGTAGCCGAAGAGACCGGCCGCTTTCAGGCCGAGCACGCCGTTCTGGATGAAGCGGCTGCCGCCGGTGAACGGGAACTGGCGCTCGCTGTTGGCGGCATCCGAGCCGTTGAGCGCGTCGTAGTAGTCGTTCAGCACGTTGATGCCGGCGTGCGCCACCAGCGCGAAGAACACCGTGAAGAAGGCCGCCAGCGGCCGCAGCATGGCGCCGTCGAGGGCGGCCGTGGCGAGGCCGACCAGGCAGGCGGCGAAGGTGACGCTGAGGAAGGGCGGCCGCGTCGCCGCGAAATAGCGCAGGAAGGGGTTCGGGTAGGCGGCGAGGGTCGGTTCGGCGGGCGGCGGCATCACTTCGCTCCCAGAAGCCGGCGGGCTGCGGCTTCGATCTCGGCGTGGTTCATGGCCCCCAGTTTACTGCCGATCACCTCGCCCTTGCGATCGATCAACAGGGTAAACGGCACCACCGCCCTGGCGTTGCCGAGCGCCTGCATCAGCGCGATGCCGCCTTCCTTGGCCAGCAGTCCCGTGTAGCGCATCTCGTAGGCCCTGGCGAAATCGCGCACCGCCTCGACCTTGTCGTCGAGGGCGATGCCGATGACGACCAGGCCCCGCTTCGCATACTTGTCGTGCGCCGCGGAAAGTTCCGGGATCTCCGCCCGGCAGGGGCCGCACCAGCGCGCCCAGAAGTTCACGATCAGCGGCTTGCCGCGCAGCTGCTCGAGGGCGAAGGGCCTGTCGTCGGCATCGTGCAGCGCGGCGGCGAACAGCGGTGCGGACGAATTCTGCGACCAGGCCGGCGCGGCGATCAGGCAGAGGAGCAGCGCGAGGAAGCGCATCAGGGCAGGTCGCCGCGGCGGAACACCAGGTAGCCGGCGAAGGCCGCCAGCGCGCCGACCAGGGACGGATACAGCACGGCGAAGACCTTGTAGCCCGCCGCGCCGAAGGTGTCGAGGATGACGAAGGCCGAGGGGCCGAGCACGATCAGCTGCGGGTCGAACAGGGAGAGGGCGGCGGTGCGGAACACCTGCAGCGGATTGGCGAGCGCGATGCCCACCGCCACCTCCGGCGCCACCTGGCCCTGGATCATGACGCCGAGCAGGATCAGGTCGAGGAACAGCAGCAGCGTCAGCCACACCATGAAGGCCATGCCCTGGGCGACATCGGTGCTGCGCGCCAGCGCCGAGATCAGCATGGCGAGGCCGAGGAAGCACCAGCCCATGACCGCCAGCAGCAGCGTGTAGTAGCCGAACATGCCCCAGGGCACCTCGATGCCGCGGATCAGCGCCCAGATGACCGCGCCGGCCATGGCGGCGAACACCGGCAGGAAGATCATCAGGTAGCGGCCGAGGATCTTGCCCCAGAACCAGGCGGCGAGGCCCACCGGCAGCGAGAGCAGGTATTCGAAGACGCCGGCCTCGCGGTCGCCGGCCACCGAGCGCACCGTGGTGATCAGCACGAAGATCGGCAGGATCGCCATGGTGAGCTGGATGAAGGTCACGAGCAGGCGGGACAGGCCGATGAAGCCGAGCACCCGAGACTCGGTCAGGCCGAAGACGAACAGCAGCGCCACCAGCCCGCCGAAGATCAGGCAGTAGATGAGGAACCAGCGCGCGCGCAGCGATTCGACGATGTCCAGTTTCGCGGTGAGCCAGAGTTCTTTCATTTGCCTTTTGCCAGGATTTGTTCGCGCATCTGCGTAAAGGTCAGGCTCTGCGGCACGGCGTCGGCGCCGGCGGCGAAGTTGTAGCCCATCGGCGAGAGCCGGCCGCCGAGGTAGTGCGCCTGGCGGGCGTCAAGCCAGGTGGCGCCGCGCATGTCGGCCGCGTCGGCCACCCACAGGCGCGTGGCGGGTTCGGCCATCCAGGGATGCTGCGCCGCCTTGTCGCGCAGCCAGAAGACGAGGCAGCCGATGTCGTCGAACTTGAAGACAGTGCCTTTCTCGCCGCCGCGCATCTCGGCGGCGAAGCGCGGATCGGAGATCACCATGTTGCAGCGGGCGCAGGTGTCGCGGTCCCACTTGATCTCGGCCATGCCCTCCGGCCAGTGGCCCTGCCTGCCGCAGCCGGCCAGCGGCGCCAGCAGGAGACCGCCGGTGAGGGTCAGGAAATGCCGGCGCGCGATCATGCCGCCGTCTCGAGGGCGCTGACTTTTTCCTTCTCGCTGAAGGAGAGGTCGGCGATCAGCGCGACGTAGCGGCTGGTCATGCCGAGGAAGCGCAGGCGGTCGGGGCCGGCCACTTCGCCCGTCCAGTCCAGCCCGTCGGCGGAGGCGCGAAAATCCCAGGCCGTGAGCGCCTTGGCGAAGGCCGGCTCGCTGCGCTTGACGCGGATGCGGCAGTCGAGCACGCCGGAGAGCGAGACGTCGTCGGCGACGCGGTCGTCGAGCACCACCTTGCCCATGTCCAGCTCGACGACGCGGTTGACCAGCGAGGCGACCTCATTCAGGCGGTGGCTGGAGATCAGCATGGTGGCGTCGTGCTGGCGCTCGGCGAGCAGCTCGAAGAAAATCTTGCGCGCTTCCGGGTCGAGGTTGGCGGCCGGCTCGTCCATCACCAGCACCCTGGCGTCGCGGCCGAGGGCGATGGCGATGAGGATCTTCTGCTTCTGTCCGCCCGAGAGCTTGACGAAGGGCTGGCCGCGCACGCGCTCGACGTCGAGGCCGAGGCGCCGGGCGATGCCGGCGATGCGCTGCGCGTCGGAACCGCACAGCGCGGCGGCGAAGCCGATCAGCTGGCCGACCGGCATTTTCAGCGGCGGCGGCAATTGCGGCACGAAGCCGACCGCCGCGAGCACCTGCGTGCGCTCGCGGCGCGGCGCCCGGCCGTCGATCGCGACCGCGCCTTCGTGCACGTATTCGCCGAGCAGGCAGCGGATCAGCGTCGTCTTGCCGGCGCCGTTGGAGCCGATCAGGGCGACGCGCTCGCCCAGCCCGATGTCGAGGCTGATGCCGTCGAGGACGCGGTTGCGCTTGAAGGTCTTGGAGACGTTCTCGAAATGAATCATGAAAGGGCGATTATACGGTTACAGCAGCTTGGAAAGCCCCTTCACGTCATAGGTCAGCGAACCGGTCGGGCAGACGTCCACGCACAGGCCGCAGCGCGTGCAGTCCGGGCCGATCGGCACCTCGGTGTGCACGGCGCGGCCCTTGATGACGGTGTCGAGGACATGCGGCACCAGGCACACCTTGCGGCAGTTGCCCTCGTGGAAGCAGCCTTCCAGCGTGTATTTGATGCGCACCGGCGAGAGGATGCCGACGACGCCGTAGGTGAGCCCGATCGGGCAGGCGTAGCGGCACCAGGCGCGGCGCACGAAGAACACCTCGAACGCCAGCAGCGCCAGCACCCACAGCATGGCCACGCCCGGGCCGTAGATCAGCGCGCGCGAGACGATGCCGGTGGGCGAAATGGCCTCGTACACCGTGTAGCCGGTGGCCACGGCCAGCAGCGCGAAGACCAGCCAGAACACCGTGCGCAACCGGCGGTCGACCGGCGCATCGGTCACCAGCTTTTCCCTGACCAGCCAGAGATGGATCTTTTCCGCCCACTCGGCGAGCAGGTGGTAGGGGCAGACCCAGGAGCAGAAGGAGCGCCCGCCGAACAGGATCCACAGCACCAGCACGGTGCCGGTGCCGATCAGCAGGTTGGTGATGATGTTCCGGTGCGCCAGCATCACCTGCAGCGCGGCATTCAGGTCGATCAGGTGGAAGCCGATGAAGCGCGAGGCGGTGAGGGCGCCTTCCAGGATCTGGATGTCGAAGTAGAACGAGAAGACGAAGAACAGGTTCACCAGCACCAGCACCGCCCAGCGGCGGTTGCGCCACTTGTGCGAGGTGTTCATGTGCGCCTCGGCGTGCGCCGCGGCGGCCTGCAGCTTTTCCTTGTTGCTGGTGCGCTTGACCAGGTGGATCTGCTGCGCCGGCTCGCTGATCGCCTCCGGCTTCTTCGGCTCGCGGCCGAACATCACCAGGATCTGCTCGAGGAAACGCTTTCTCAGAATGGCACTCATGCTCTCCATACCTCCCTCGGCACGATTTCGATGCTGCCCGGCTCGGTCGGGCAGATCATCTCGCAGACGCCGCAGCCGACGCAGGGCTCATGCACCACCGGCGACTTGCGCAGGCTGCCGTCCGGTGCGTACACCGTCTCGATCGAGATGGCGCCCTTGATCGGGCACTCGCGCACGCACAGGTCGCATTCCTCGACGTCGTAGCGCACCCCGGCGATGGGGACCGGCTTCCAGCGGTCGATGCGGACATAGCGCATCTTGCCGCGAAAGGTGTGGCCGCGCGCCGGACCCTTGATGCCCCTGCCCTTGATCGCCAGGCAGACTTCGGGCCGCGTCAGGCGCGCCACCCCCATGCGCTCGGTGAGGTTGAGCGTCGGTTCGGGATCGTTTTCCTTGGCGAGCAGGATCGGCTTGGCGGCGAGCTGCGCGCCGGGGCGCACTTCGAGGAATGCCGGCTTGTTGTAGGTCAGCGAGCCGGTCGGGCAGGCGAGGATGCACTGCACCGCGTCGCAGGAGAAGTCGCAGGCCTGGCTGCGCGCGTCGATGTAGGGCGCGCCGACGCCGACGCCGTCGATGAGGTCGGCCAGCCTGATGGCATCCACCGGGCAGACCTGGACGCACTGGCCGCACTTGATGCAGGAGGCGAGGAAGTTCTTCTCGTCCAGCGCGCCGGGCGGGCGCAGGCGCGACTTGCGGGCATAGACCAGCGGCAGGAAGCCCGACAGGCCGGCGCCGACGATGCCGCCGGTGAGCAGCA
>UBJH01001416.1_pt1 | contig 24393 bp, 28 predicted proteins | sample 2193721 | NCBI WGS metagenome assembly UBJH01 (sample SAMEA4703186, study PRJEB27089) | metagenome | reverse complement strand
TTTTTGGCTGCATTTTCTACAAAATGTAGAAGTTTTGAAAGGTATTTGGAGCTGAAATTCGAAAATAACGCCGAAAGGGAACATACAAAAATGAAGAAACTTCTTATCCTGGTTTTGCTTCTCGCGGTAGCTGGCTGCGCAACCCTTGAAAAGGGGCAATCTGAAAAGAGTTACAAGAGACAGGACCACAGGCATTCAGAGCACAGGCATTGACGGGTGCCCGGCCCCGGTACACGAATTTTTGAAATGTGCAATAATTTAAATGTGTTTTTCCCATGAATGGCGGCGATTCAATCTCAAAGCAGGAGGTACTTATGGCAAAGGACCCTGTATGCGGCATGGAAGTCGATGAGAAGGATGCCGAGTTCTGCACCCGTTTCGAGCACGAAACCTTTTATTTCTGCTCCAAGGCCTGTCAGGACCATTTTGAGCAGGAAGAGGGCATATCGCACTCTGAGCCCGGCAAGAAGTGGTGGCAGAAGATACTGAGGGAGCCAAAGGAAAAACCCCCAAAGTGTCATTAACGCTCGGATACAAGGAGTCAAGACAATGAGAGACTATGATCTCGTTATACTTGGCGGGGGTTCAGCGGCGTTTGCCGCCGCCTCAAGGGCAACCGAGCTTGGGGCTGTCGTCGCCATTTGTGAGGAGTGGGTCATAGGTGGAACATGTCTTAACAGGGGTTGCATTCCTTCAAAAAGCCTGCTCAGGGCCGCTGAGATTTTCTCTTATTCTCGAAATCAGCCATTTGAAGGGATTGAGATACAAACGGGGAAAGTGGATTTCGCAAAGGTAATCGACGAAAAGAACGAGCTTGTCAAGGAACTCAGGCAGGAAAAATACCTGAATATTCTTGAATACAACAAAAAGATCCATTGCTACAAGGGAAGCGCGTCTTTCTTATCCATGCGCGAGGTTAAAGTGGGGGATAGGGTCCTTAAAGGAAGGAAGTTTTTGATCGCGACAGGAGCTTCCCCGCAGATTGTAATGTTTAAGGGCATTGAAGGGGTAGAGTTTCTTAACTCCACGACCGCCCTCGATCTAAGGGAGTTGCCCGAATCCATGATAATTCTTGGAGGAAGGTTCGTTGCTGTCGAGATGGCGCAGATATTTTCCAGGTTCGGCACAAGGGTCACGATACTCCAGCGGAGCCAGAGAATAATACCCGAAGAGGAAGAGGAGATATCGATTGCTCTGAGGCGCTATCTTGAGGAAGAAGGTATAGAGGTCCATGTCGGCGTAAAAGTCCTCGATCTTCATCAAGAGGGCGGCTGGATTTCGGTAAGGGCCCAGATAGACGGAGAGGTAAGGGAGTTCAGGGGAGAGAAGATACTCATGGCGACAGGAATAGCGCCAAACACAAAAAAACTTAATCTGGAAGCGGTTGGTGTGGATGTCGACGGGAAGGGATTTGTGAAAACGGATGAAGGCATGGCCACGACCAACCCGGATATCTTCGCTGCAGGCGATGTGGCCGGGGGAATTGAGTTGGTCACAGTGGCGGCTCATGAAGGCGCCATAGCGGCCCATAATGCCATTGAAGGGTGCTGCGCCAGGAGAATTGATTACGATCATATTCCCCACGCGATATTTACTGATCCTAATGTTGCCAGTGTGGGGCTCACTGAAAAGATGGCCATTGAAAAGGGGTTGAAGGTAAGGTCAAGAGCCCTTGAGATGCGTCATGTCCCGAAGGCAAGAGCAATCAGGAACACGCGCGGGCTTATCAAAATCATCGCTGAAGAGAGGACTGAAAAGGTTTTGGGAATGCATATACTCGGGCCGGATGCTGCGGAGGTCATTCACCAGGCCGTTCTGATAATAAGGAGCGGGATGACTGTAAGGGAAATCACCGAGAAGATAGATGTTTATCCCACCCTGTCCGAGATGGTCAAGCTTTGCGCGCAGAGCTTTTATAAGGATGTCGGCAGGCTCTCTTGCTGTGCTGAATAAAAACAAAGCCTTTTGGAAGATGCAAGATGAAACAGATATAGAGGAGCATAAATATGCATGGAGATGCCGTCGGTTACGGATACGGTTTCTGGTCGCTTGTCGTAGTAAATGTCCTCTTTTTCCTCTTCTTTATCCTTAGCTTTCTTGCTCCGGTGAAGAGGAGGGAGTGGAGGTCCTTGGGGGTGACTACCGTCTTCATAATCGCCCTCTTCACCGAGATGTACGGTTTCCCCCTCACTATCTATATCCTTACAGCCCTGCTCGGGGCGAAATATCCGGCCCTGAATCCCTTTTCTCATGAAAGCGGGCATCTCTGGGTCACGCTGTTCGGCGGCGGCCAGACGATGCTCACGCTCATACACCTTGTGAGCAATGGCCTGATGATAGCCGGGTTCCTCATCATGGGGGCCGGGTGGAAGCAGGTGCACAGCGCGGGCGGCGAGCTTGTCACAACGGGCCTTTACAGCCGAGTGCGCCACCCTCAATACTCCGGGCTTTTCCTCGTAACCATAGGGCTCCTTGTGCAGTGGCCTACTATCATAACAGCCCTCATGTGGCCGGTCCTCGCCTTTGCCTATTACAGGCTCTCGAAAAAAGAAGAGGCTGATATGGAAAAGGAGTTCGGAGAAGCGTACAGGAAGTATAAGGAAAATGTCCCGATGTTCATACCGCGTATTCAACAAATGAGAAAGGGGTAGAACCAAGGGGAGGATTATGTTCTGGTTTCTCATCCCGCTTGTCATAGGGCTTCTGCTGGCCGGAGCAAGTGCCTTTACCGCGGTCTTTTCAAAACGCTGGGGAGCGGCAGGGGGCCGGACGGCCACATTCATCTTGAGAAACCTCCTTGGGATACCTCTTTGGTGTTTGGGGTTTATTCTTGCCTGGTTCGCTCCTGCTCGATGGGTCTTTGAGCCTGGTCCGGTCACGACGGCGATTGGACTGCTTCTGATTATAATCGGCGCCATCCCGGTAGTATGGGGACATATAGAGCTGGGGCTGCGCACACACATGCCCTCGATAAAAGATACCCTCGTATCGACAGGGTTGTATGCCCGTGTACGCCACCCGATCTATGCCGGAGGGATTTTGGTGTTGGCTGGACTTATTCTTTTAAAACCGGCGGTGACGGTGCTCATCGCCAGCGCCTTCGTCATGGTCTGGGCTGTCATACAGGCCCGGCTCGAAGAGATTGACCTTTTGGAAAGGATGCCTGATTACAGGGCCTACATGGAACGGGTGCCGCGTTTTATACCACGTTTACGGAGATGAAAACCTTAATTCGAGGAAACAAATGCCAAAAAAAAGGTCTGGTATCCTGATCACGATTTTCGTGACTATTTGGGCCTTGCTGGCCGGAGCGTCAGGTGCATTGGCTCAGCACGAGGAGAAAAGAGTCGATGGTCTCAAGGTGACTCTTGCCATAACAAGCATCGCTGAAATAAAGAAACATCCTGAGGAGCACCCCGAGATAGAGATGCACGGCGGGCCAAAGGGTACGCATCATCTCCTTATCCATATCGAGGATGAGAAGACCGGAAAGGTGGTCGGGGGCGCTTCTGTTAAAACTACAGTGCACAACCCTGACGGGTCCAGGACTGCAAAGACCCTTGAACCCATGACGATAGCCGGGTTCAGAGACTACGGCAATTACTTCGATTTCAAAGCCCTTGGGAACTACCATATAGAGGTCGCTATAACGCCTCTTAAGGGCGAGCTTAAAAAGGCCGTGTTTGTATACGAAAGGAGAGGGGAGCACTGACATGGATGCAAATACGATAATATTTCTGGTCATTATCGTGATCTTCTTTTTTCTAATGCACCGGGGCGGAGGCGGGATGGGCTGCTGCGGCGGCGGGCACGCGCACGGCAGGAAAGAAGGCAAGGGGAAAGAGGAAGAGAAGGGAGGGCACAATCATGGCTGAAAAACGGAAAGGCTTCGGCTCCACCCTGCTCCTCATAATCGGCTGCCTCCTGCCGCTTATACTCCTTTTTCTTCTTTCAGGCATGGGCATAAACATAAGCCCCTGGATTTTTCTTCTCATCTTCATGATCTGCCCCCTCGTGCTCGCGAAATTAATCGGGCTTGAGGAAAAAGAGGGGCATGGGCCGGAAGAGGTCGAGCAGGAAAAGGCCCCGAAAAAAGGGCTCATCAGGCCGGAAGATGCCAGGGAGATGTCTGATCTCTTCAGCTGGGATGTTTTCTTCCTGAAGAGGACTGAGATATCGGGTGATGCCGTTATATTCGAAGGCAGCCTCAAGACCAAACCCGAGGGAGCGCTTGAGACCTTGCGTAAAAGGTTTAATGAGAAATTCGGTACGAAATATGAAGTCCTCCTGCAGCAGGACAACGACGAGAAAGCGGTAGTGGTGGCCGTCCCTTCCAAGCTCTTGCCTGCCGAGGAGACTGCTGCCCCTAGTCCTATTCTGAACATAATCCTTTTCGCCGCAACCCTGGTCACCACTACCGCTGTCGGCGCCTCTCATCATGGCGTAGACCTCCTTGCTGAACCCTTGAGGTTCGTCGAAGGCCTCCCCTATGCCCTCGGCATTATGGCCGTGCTCGGAGTCCACGAACTCGGTCATTACATCGCTTCCAGAAAACATGGCATAAACTCGACCCTGCCTTTTTTTATCCCCGTACCCTTTGGCCTGGGGACGTTCGGCGCGGTCATCCAGATGAAGTCTCTTGTCAAGAACAGGAAGGCGCTCTTCGATACCGGCATCGCAGGCCCTCTCTCGGGTCTGGCTGTGGCCCTTCCTCTCCTTTTCGTCGGGCTCGGCTATTCTGAATTCATCCCGGGCGACACGGGCGCAGGGGTGAATGTCTCTTCGTCAGCCCTGCTGGCCTTTCTTGCCAAATTGTCCGTGGGGGAGGCCGTCTCTGAAAGCCACACGGTAATTCTCCATCCAGTTGCGTTCGCCGGCTGGCTGGGGCTAATGATAACCGCCTTGAACCTCCTTCCAATCGGACAGCTCGACGGCGGGCACATAGGCTATGCTCTGTTCGGCAGGAAGAGGGCCGAGATAATAGCCCATGTGGCCTTCTTCGCCATTGTAATGCTCGGTATTTTTGTGTGGACCGGCTGGCTCGCCTGGGCTTTCATAATATTTTTCCTCTCCGGCTTCAAATCCATGCCGCCCGTGGACGATGTCACGGAGCTCGACAGGAAAAGGGTCGTGCTCGGCGCTTTCGCCTTCGTGCTTCTATTCCTTATCCTCTCGCCCATGCCGCACGCCTTCCAGAAGGCGCTCGGGCTCCACTGCCCATATGTCTAAACTTTACAGGAGGAAATAGATGGGAACTGTAATGGGGATCATGTTGGCGCTCATGCTCGTAGGCGTACTTGTATGGGATGGTGGTCACGGCATGATGGGTGGCCACCGAGGCGGACATGAGGAAGAAACTACCGTCGAAAAAGAGTCTAAGAACCCGTGTCAGCAGCCTGATTGTGATGCGAAAAAAATGAATGAGAATGTAAATCCAGAAAGCGGAGGACAGATGAGATGATGGACACCATAAGGCCGGTGAGGCCGGGGATACTGATCGGCCTGCTTGGGATTATTTTCGGCATAGGCTGGGCCTTCTGGCTCATCCTCGGACATGAGAGTATACATTCGAGCCTGGAAGCGAGCAGGGCTGCTTTACACCAACCAGGGCAGGAGGCGAGCCATAACGCCGAAAACCATATAAAATCAGTAAAGCATGTGCACAGCGACGGCAATGAGCATTTGCATATAAGTAAAGAGGCGCCGGTTCAAGAGGAACATCCTCAGCACGGAGAGGAGCGCATGCACGCCAAAAAAGAAGGAATGGTTCAGGAGAACCCTCCTGCTCACGCACATGGTACGGGCCATGATGACCCATTGATGGAGCTTGCCCATACGCGCCTCATGAGGGGGCACCTGCACGCGATGGGGCTCGGCCTCGGGGCGATAATAATCTCGGTCGTCCTTTCGTTCACCTCCGCTCCGGGATTGATAAAGACAGCGGGTTCGGTCTTCGCAGGGCTTGGAGGCATCATCTATCCTTTTGCCTGGATAGTCATGGGCTACAGGACGCCTTCCATGGGGCCCGAGCTTGCCGAGGCATCAGTTACTTTAATAGCCGGACCAGGCGTCGCTCTCGTCTTTTCAGGCGTGCTGGCGGCGGCATTGTTTATCTTAAAAGACATATTGACCAAAAAATAAAAAATCATTCTATCAAACTTTACGGAGGTGCTTATGTCGAGGATGCTTGCAGTTGCGGTTCTGTCGGGGCTCTTTCTTTCTGTCCAGCCATCAATATCCATGGCTGAGATGGACCATATGAAAGATATGGACAAGCACATGAAGGAGCATATGGGCGGCCAGATGCAGGATAAGGGGCAGATGAAACAGAACGGACGGCAGATGCAAGAGGGGATGGCCATAACCACTGAGGCACAGGCTGCGGGGGTTACGGCAAAGGCGACTTATAAAAACCCCGGCGCCCCGATTCCCGTATTCGATGTAGTACTTGATACGCATTCAGTCGAGCTCGACCAGTACAAGTTTGAGGATATCGTGGCGCTGAGGGACCAGTCAGGCGGAGAGCATGAGCCTGAGCTTACCTCTTCAAAGGGGTCAGGCCACCACAGGGAGGCTACCCTTCAGTTCAAGGATGCTGACCTCTCTGGCTCAGACTATGTAGAGCTTGTAATAAAGGATGTGGCCGGCGTGCCTGAAAGGGTCCTTAAATTCGACCTCACAAAAGGGGTCAAAAAGAGCATTTGATGGGAATGAGATGGAGGGAGATGGGACGGCTCAGGAAGATCGCGGCCATCCTCCTGAGGCACGGACTCGGCCACCTGGTTGACAGGCTTGGCCTTACAGGTCGCGCGAGGAAGGGTGAGACGCCGAAAGAAGAGGTCCTGCGGCTCACAGAGGCTGAAAGGGTCAGGATGGCGTTAGAGGAGCTTGGCCCAACCTTCGTGAAGTTCGGCCAGGTCATGAGCCTCAGAAGCGATGTCCTGCCGGACAGCCTTATCGTGGAGCTTAAAAAGCTCCAGGATGCTGTGCCGCCCTTTCCGGTCGAGAAGGCGAGAGAGGTTGTCAGGGCAGAGTTCGGCTCGTCGGTCGAGGAGCTTTACGGAACGTTTAATGATGTTCCTCTTGCGGCGGCCTCTATCGCCCAGGTCCACAGGGCCACGTTAAAGGACGGTACAGAGGTAATAGTAAAGGTCCAGAGGCCGGGCATAGAGGAAATAATAAAGACAGACCTCGGCATAATGCGTACTTTGGCGCACCTTTTGGAGAAGCGTGTTCCCGAGGCCAGGCAATTCGACCCCGAAGGCCTGGTAAACGAGTTCGAAAAGTCGATAACAAAGGAGCTTGACTTCATAACCGAGGCGAGGAGCGCAGAGAGGTTCAGGAGCAACTTCAAGTACGACACCAGGGTCTGCGTCCCGGCTGTAATCGAGCCTCTTACGAAAAGAAGGGTCCTGACGGCGACTTTCAGCACAGGGAGGAAGGTCACCGATCTGAGGGAAGATCCTGCCCCGTACAGGCAGGAAACGGCCAGGAGGATAAACGACCTCTATCTTATACAGATACTCGAGCACGGGTTTTTCCACGCCGACCCCCATCCCGGAAATATCTTTGTAATGGCGGATGGCTGCATATGCTTCCACGACTTTGGCATCGTGGGCGAGCTGGATGAGAGGACCAGGGAGGAGATAGCCGACCTGTTCATAGCCTTTGTGGAGATGGACCTGGACGGCATAGCCGATACCTATCTCGGCATGGGTGTTATCTCTGAAGAGATAGACAGGGATGGTTTCAAGAGGGATATAGGTGAGTTCATCAGAGCCTATTACTGGCTCCCCATGAAGGACTTTTCCTTCGCGGAGGTCATGAAGAACCTCATCCTCATAGGAAAGCGCTATAAGGTGAAGGTCAAAAGGGAGCTCCTTCTCCTGGGAAAGACCTTCATGGGCGTGGAATCGATAGTAAGGGGCCTTGACCCTGACTTCAACCTGGTCGAGAACATCAGGCCCTTCGCAGGTTCGGTCATGGCGCGCCAACTCCTTCCGTCTCTTTCCAGGAAAGATATGTACAAAGGCCTCAGAGACTTGAACAGGTTTATCAGGGACCTGCCTGCGGATGCCTCAAGGGTCATAAGGGAGCTCAAGGAAAAAGGGCTTGAGCTCAAACTTAAGCATGAGAACCTCGAAGAATTCGGGGTGCGGATAGACAGGGCGAGCAACAGGCTCTCATTCAGCCTTATTATCGCGGCTATTATAATAGGCTCTTCGATCATAATGCAGCTCCACATAGGGCCATCCGTAAGCGGCGTGCCGCTTCTTGGGGCCGCCGGTTACATAATCGCGCTCATGCTCGGGCTCTGGCTCGTCTGGTCCATATTCAGGTCAGGCAGACTTTGAAGTAAAGGAGAAGCACAATGGCAAAAGATCCCGTATGCGGGATGGAGGTTGACCCGAAAAAGGCTGCGGGCAATAGCGCCTGGAAGGGGGAGACAGTCTACTTCTGCTCTCTCAATTGCAAAACAAAATTCGAAGCGGACCCTGAGCGTTTCGCAACGGAAGGCGTAGAGAAGCAGATGCCCGTTGGGAAGGGCATGACCGATGCCGCGCCAGGCGCCAAGGAGACGGCCAAGGACCCTGTCTGTGGAATGGTCGTCGAAAAGGGCAAATCGCTCAAGAAAGAGCTTGGCGGCAGGATGTTTTATTTCTGCAGTGATGGCTGCCTCAAGACCTTTGAATCTCCAGAGGAAGAACTAAAGAAGATGAAGCGGCGGGTCTCGATTGCGCTTGCCGGAGTTCTTGTGCTTGCCATTCTCCGTGCCGCCTTTTTCCTGGGCCTTGCCGCTGGGGCGACCATCGTAACCTGGGCGCCGATACCTCAGCTTCCGTGGTTTACCTGGGGGATGTGGCTCTTCATCCTTGTTACGCCAGTCCAGTTCATCGGCGGGTGGAGCTTCTACAAGGGCGCCTATAACGCGTTGAAGAACCGGATGATAAACATGGACTTCCTCATAGCCCTTGGGACGTCCGTGGCCTATGTTTATTCGGTAATAGTCATATTCGCCCCTGATATCCTGCCGGTCAAGGTGGCTGAGAGGGATGTGTATTTCGAGGTCTCTGCCGTCATCATCGCCTTTGTCCTCCTCGGCAAGTACATGGAGGAGATAATTAAGAAGAAATCCTCCGCCGCGGTCAGAAAGCTCCTCGATTTAAAGCCCCAGACAGCGAGGGTCATAAGGGACGGCCAGGAGATGGAGATACCCGCTGAGATGGTCATGGTGGGAGAGATTGTGGTAGTGAGGCCGGGTGAGAAGATACCGGCCGACGGCGTCGTCATAGAGGGGGCGTCCGCAGTTGACGAGAAGATGGTAACAGGCGAGTCCATGCCGGTTGAGAAAAAATCGGGGGACAGTGTCACAGGCGCAACCCTGAACAAGGTAGGCATGCTCAAGTTCAAGGCCGTAAGGGTCGGCGCGGAGACCACCCTGAGCCAGATAATAAAGATGGTCGAGCAGGCGCAGGCATCCTCAGCGCCCATACAGAGGATAGCAGACCAGGTGACTGGTTACTTCGTGCCAGTGGTGGTGGTCACGGCCTTTATTGCCTTTTTCGGCTGGTGGATAGCCGGAAACTTCCCGCAGGGTTTGCTGGCCTTTATAGCCGTTCTCATAATCTCATGCCCATGCGCGCTCGGCATCGCGACCCCTGCGGCGCTGATGGTGGGTGTTGGCAAGGGGGCAGAGGCCGGTATACTCATAAGAGGGGGCGAGTACCTGGAAAGGGCGCAAAAGCTGACGACCATTGTCTTCGACAAGACCGGCACCTTGACGAAGGGGGAGCCGTCCGTAACCGATATCGTGCCGTTCGATTCAAATGAGGAATCTGTCCTCATGTACGCAGCCATAGCAGAGAAGGGCTCCGAGCACCCGCTTGGCGAGTCGATAATAAAGGCCGCTCAGATGCGGAAGATAACAATCTCCGATTCCGATTCTTTCGAGGCTGTTCCGGGGCATGGCGTCAAGGTGGGCTTCAGGGGCGATACGATACTTTTCGGCAACAGAAGGCTCATGGAGACAAGCGGCATCGATATAGCCAGGCTTGAGGATACGATGAAAAAGCTCGAAGAGCAGGGCAAGACGGCCATGCTCCTCGCGAGGAACGCAAAAATAATCGGCATAGTAGCCGTGGCAGACACCCTGAAGGAGAGCTCGGTTGCGGCTGTAAGCGCCCTTAAGAAAGAAAAGATTGAGGTCATAATGCTTACCGGAGACAACGAGAGGACAGCTATGGCCGTTGCCAGACAGGCAGGGATCGACAAAGTCATAGCCAACGTCCTGCCTGGCGAGAAGGCCGGGATAATAAAGAAGCTTCAGTCAGAGGGCAAGGCCGTGGCGATGGTGGGCGACGGCATAAACGACGCGCCTGCGCTGGCACAGGCCGAGATAGGCATAGCCATTGGCAGCGGGTCTGACGTCGCAAAGGAGACCGGCGGCATAATACTCATCAAGGACGATGTAAGGGATGTCTTCGCGGGCATCAAACTCTCTAAAGCTACTATGAGGAAGATAAAACAGAACCTCTTCTGGGCGTTCATATATAACGCTATCGGCATTCCCATAGCGGCTTTGGGATATCTTAACCCGATAATAGCCGCTGCGGCGATGGCGCTTAGTTCACTTTCGGTTGTGGCCAATTCAGCTACTTTGAAGGCATTGAAAATAGAGGTGCGTGAAAATAACTGAATAGATACGGTCTGAATCCCATGAGCAGGTCTCCACATTACTCTGAGAAGAAAGGAGGGTGCAGATGATGAAGCGTTTCATGGTTCCGAGAGTGGCGCATTGTGGTTCAGGGCATAGTACCCGGTCCTGGGCACGACTATAAACTGCCCGCCTTAAAAACTGGACTTGGAGAACAGTTTATGAATATCGAAAAAATAAGGGAAAAGGCAAAGGTTCTTGGCATAAAGCCGTACGGGATGAAGAAGCTTGATCTTATCAGGGAGATACAAAAAAAAGAGGGCAATTTTCCCTGTTTCGGCACGGCGACAGATTACTGTGACCGAATGGATTGTTGTTTCAGGGAGGATTGTGTCGGGAAAAATAGTAAAAAAGACTAATTCAGGGGGCTGCGCTTTTTCATTTTTCCAGGAGCGGGAACAGGATGGCAAAACACATTACGGCAATAAAAAGTATTTTAAAATTCGAGGAAAAGCTTCTGGTCAAGCTCCTAAAGACCCTCCCCCTTGTATCTGAAAAAGATACGATGGTTCTTTTGGCAGAGATGGCCAAGAGTAAAAGAGGACACATAAGGGCATACAAGAAGGCTATAAGTAAAGCCGAAAAAAGTCGAAAAAAGAGAGGCGACAAAGAGTAAAGCTTTCAATGACCTTCCTCGTTGAGGATCCCAGAGGGGAAGCGCAAGAGGAATCGGCAAAGAGACCCTTGTTGAATATGTGAAAGGCGTGTCTATCAAAGCTCAGTAAGATAGCCGAATAAGAATGAGCAGTGTACATTGCAGCCGTACAAATGAGTCTTGTTGCAGGCATCATTCCATAATTGCTGGAGAGCCGTCTTGCGAGTGCATACCGCACCTGACGGGAGGAGACGAGCCATTCATTTTGTTCACCGAAGGTGACGAGCTTTACGAAAGCATGTTGTTGTCTATCGCGTCTGCCGAGCGATCCATCAAGCTGGAAAGTTATATTTTCGCTGATGACGAGATAGGAAGGCGCTTCGCCGAAGCCCTGGTGGAGAGAGCCAGGGCCGGTATTGAAATCCGCGTACTCGTCGATGCGGCAGGGTCCTTGTTCTGGGGTTCGGGTTCTTTCGGGAGAACCTTGCGAAATAAGGGGTTGCATGTCCGCTATTTTCATTCCTGGAGTTGGCGTGCGCCCTTTCGTTATAATCGGCGGGACCACCGCAAGCTGCTGGTGATAGATGAAAAACAGCTTTATCTGGGAGGGTTTAATATTCACCGTGAGAGCTCAATGTCCGTATTTGGTGAAAAACGCTGGCGCGATACGCATGTGTGCATATTCGACGGCCTGGCTGGCGATGGCGCTGCAATGTTTGATGCCTTCTGGCAAGGCAAGCTTGACCTGCTTCCAAAATATAAATCGCGCGTGAGCGCCCTGATACCCAACAACACGCGTGTTTGCAGGCAGCCTCTCCATTGCGTCTATATGGACAGATTCCAGCATGCCGAGAGATCAGTTTTTTTAACGACGCCCTATTTTGTGCCGGATCACCGCACAATGCGGGGTCTTGTATCAGCGGCCCGGCGCGGCGTGGATTGCCGTCTGCTCGTGCCGCGAAAGAGCGATGTTTGGCTGACCCAATGGGCTGCAAGGGCGGCCTACGCGAACCTGCTGAGGGCCGGCGTGCGCATCTATGAATATCTTCCCAGGATGCTTCACGCCAAAACGGCGATTATAGACGGTGATTGGGCTACAGTAGGGACGGCTAACATGGATTACCGCAGTTTTTTCATCAATTATGAATTGAACCTGGTGACGCGTAACTTTGAGCTTTGCCGCCTGCTGCATGAACAGTTCGAAAAAGACATATCGGAAGCGGAGGAGATATCTCCTTCGAGATGGATGAGCAGGCACTGGGGACACCATATAACCGAGAGCGTGGGCTGGTTGGCAAGGCGATGGTTGTAATTCTAAGCATTAAAATTAAAGGGTTTTTTGCTCGCATAGGACATTAAAAAAGGAGCCTTTATGGAATGGATTAGAGAGAACTGGGTTTTTATCTTATTCTTTGCTTTTTTTATAGGCATGCATTTTTTTGGACATGGCATGCACGGAGGGCACGGGCGTGGGAGGGAAGATCATGAAGGCCATGGAGGCCGGGAAGCCGCAGATGAGCATAAAGGCCACTCAGACGAAGAAAACTCAGAAAAGAAAAACAAAAAAGGAGGCCGCGGATGCTGCTGAACATAAAGGTTGTGAGCTGGTCTTTGGGTCTTTTTACCTCTTTGACCTTTCTTTTGTGTGTCCTTTACGGGCTTGTCGTGCCGCAAAAACTTCATGGCATGTCGCACGTTCTTGAATCGTTGCTGCCAGCCTTCGAATGGCTGACTTTTTCAGGGTTCATTCTTGGTTTGATAGAGAGCTTCCTTTATGGCGTATATGTCGGGATCGTATTCGTGCCCATATATAATTTCATGAACAGGAAATTTGGCCGCAAGGATTAACTCCAAGCAGGATTTGTCCAGGAGCATCGTCTTTTGAAGACCGGTAACGGATTTATTCCTCGGAGGGAATACCTGTGCGCTATCGAAGGTTTTCGGACTGCTCTGTATCGGAGAAGCTGCTGGATTCTCTTTTCATTCTGACTCTGTCAGCAGGTTACCTGCTGGCTATGGTCCTTATTTTTGCCGTAGTCGCCCCTCTCGATGGCAAACCCGGACTTTCTGTCAAAGATATAGAGATCAAGTATTACGGGAACCGTTCCGGCACAAGGCTCGAGGAAGTAATGAAAGGCCCCATGAGAGTGTACCATAGCCTTCCGGAGCACGAAGAGATCGTGAAATGGATATACGCGGGAGCGACGGAGAAGCAATATTTAGAGAAGGTAAAGCCTATATTCGATGAAAAATGCACAAAATGCCATAACCCTGATTCGGGCCTCGCGATACCCGACCTCACGAAGTACGAAAAGATAAGGCCGCTGGCCGAGACAGACATCGGCATATCGATAACCGCACTTGCACGGGTCTCCCACATCCATCTGTTCGGCATAGGCCTGCTGTTTTACCTCCTGGGCCGGATATTCATTCTTGCAGAGATGCCGGTATGGCTCAAGCGTTCAATCGTCGCCGTACCGTTTTTGTCCATAGCCCTGGATATTGGTTCATGGTGGCTGACTAAATATACCCCGGTTTTTGCCTATACAGTCATTGCCGGAGGGGCGTTAATGGGGATTTCCTTCGCGGTGCAGGCGCTGACCTCTCTTTACCAGATGTGGTTTTACAGGCCGAAGGGGGCAGAAATGTAGTTTTTTCTAAACAGGAAGGGCCTTCATATGAATGGGAATTCCAGGTATATTCGCTGGTTTAAAGATATTCGGATTGAGGATGTGTCGCTTGTGGGCGGCAAAAACGCCTCATTGGGCGAGATGTACCGTGAGCTTACGGGGCAAGGCGTTAAAATCCCGAATGGTTTCGCGGTAACGGCGGAGGCATACTGGTATGTGGTGAAATCCTCGGGCATCCTTGACGGGCTAAAGGATGCAATGACCGGCCTTGACAAATCGGATATAGCCGACCTCGAAAGGCGGGGAAAGCGGGCCAGGGACCTGTTTTTAGGCGCCGGACTTCCCGATGACCTCTGGGCCGAGATAAAAGCGGCCTATGACAGGCTCTGCGAGGAGTACGGGCCTGATGCCGATGTTGCCGTGCGCAGTTCCGCGACCGCAGAGGACCTGCCCACCGCCTCATTTGCCGGGCAGCAGGAGACCTATCTCAATATCAGCGGATACAGCTCATTGAAAGAGGCCTGCATCAAGTGTTTTGCCTCGCTTTTTACCGACCGCGCGATATCCTACCGCATTGACAACAACTTCGACCACTTCAGGGTTGCCCTTTCCATAGGCGTAATGAAGATGGTGCGCTCCGACCTTGCCACAAGCGGGGTGATGTTCACCATCGATACTGAGACCGGGTTCCGCGATGTAGTATTCATTACGGCATCATACGGGCTAGGGGAGAACATCGTCCAGGGGGCCGTCAACCCGGATGAATATTACGTCTTCAAACCTGCCTTCAAAAAAGGGCACATGGCCATAATCAGCAAGAAGCTCGGCGACAAGAAGATAAAGATGATATACGGCCTAGGCGGGTCAAAGGTACTTACACGCAATATAATCGTACCCGAGGCTGACAGGAGGCGCTTTTGCCTTACAGACGACGACATCCTTACCCTGGCCCGCTACGCGATGATCATAAAAGACCATTACTCTGCAAAGGCCGGTGAACCCAGGCCCATGGATATTGAATGGGCAAAAGACGGCGTGAGCGGGGACCTGTTCATCGTACAGGCGCGGCCGGAAACTGTCCAGTCGCGCAGGGCGATGGATGTACTTGAGACCTATCGTCTGGAGGCTAAAGGGGTGGAGCTTGCAAGGGGCAAAAGCGTAGGTGAGAAGATCGGGGCCGGGATAGCACGCGTCATCCAGAACGTTTCCCACCTCTCCTCGTTCAGACCGGGTGAGATACTCGTAGCCGACACCACCACGCCAGATTGGGAGCCCGTGATGAAGACGGCTTCGGCTATCATAACAAACCGCGGCGGAAGGACATGTCATGCCGCCATAGTGGCAAGAGAGCTAGGCATCCCTGCGGTTGTGGGCGCAAACCAGGCCACCGAAAAGGTCCGGGCTGGCCTGGGTGTGACCGTAAGCTGCGCCGAAGGCGACGAAGGGATAATCTATGAGGGCGTCCTTCCTTACCATGTCGAAAGGCTGAGCCTCTCGGAGCTGAAGCGACCCAGGACAAAGATAATGATGAACCTCGGCAACCCCGAGGAGGCGTTTTCCCTTTGCATGATACCCAACGACGGGGTCGGCCTGGCGAGGATGGAGTTCATCATAAACAGCTACATAAAAATCCATCCAATGGCCCTCATCCATCCGGAGCAGATAATAGACGACGCTGTAAAAAAGGAGATAGAAGACCTTACATCAGGCTATCCGGACAGGGAGGAGTATTTTGTCGAGAAGCTGGCCCAGGGCATCGGTACCATCGCGGCGGCATTTTATCCGAAACCCGTGATCGTTCGCCTCAGCGACTTCAAGACAAACGAATATTCGACCCTGATAGGAGGGAAATACTTCGAGCCGGGGGAGGAGAACCCCATGATAGGCTTCCGAGGGGCTTCCCGCTATTATGATGACAAATACAGGGAGGGCTTTGCCCTCGAGTGCAGAGCCCTGAAAAGGGTCCGAGAGGATATGGGTCTCACTAACCTCGTCATAATGGTCCCCTTCTGCAGGAGGGTGGAGGAAGGCGAAAAAGTGCTGGAGGAGATGGCAAAGAATGGCTTGAGGCGCGGAGAGAAAGGCCTTGAAGTCTACGTGATGTGCGAGATCCCGAATAACGTCATGAGGATAGACGAGTTCAGCAGGATATTCGACGGCTTCTCCATAGGCTCAAATGACCTGACACAGCTTGTCCTGGGAGTTGACCGCGATTCGGCCCTTGTGGCCCATGACTTCGACGAGAGAGACCCAGGCGTGATGAGGATGATATCGATGGCCCTTGAGGGCGCCAGGAGGAATAACCGCCACAGCGGACTATGCGGACAGGCGCCGAGCGATTATCCTGAATTTGCAGAGTTCCTCGTGAACGAGGGGATCGACTCCATTTCCCTTAACCCGGACTCGGTTATGAAAATAACCCTTAAGGTCATTGAAATCGAAAAGAGAATCAAAAGATAGGAGAACTGAACTCATAGGAGCAATCCTTATGAATAGAAATGGCAAAAAAGAGCCAACCAGGGAAGAGGTTTTTGAAACTCCAAGACTGTTTTTCCGTCCTATTTATCTTTTTCTAATAGTCATATTCTCAATTCTTTTTGTAGACGGGATTATGATATTGACCTTACATCCATTAACAGAGTTACCACTTCACATAGAGGTTCTTTTGGGCAGTTTTATATTGATAGTCTTCCTTTTGCCCGTGCTTTACCTGTTTTTTTTAAAGCCTTTAAAGCTACACATCAAAGAGCGAAGAAAAATCGAGGCAGAACAAAAAAAGACGATTTCTGAACTGGGCGACGCTCTTGAAAAAGTAAAGGTCTTGAGCGGACTCCTGCCGATTTGCGCGTCCTGCAAGCGGATACGGGATGATAAAGGGAATTGGACTAACCTGGAGAGATATATTTCAGAGAGAACTGAAGCCGAGTTCACGCATAGCATCTGTCCGGAGTGTGAGGAAAGACTTTACGGGTCAGAACCGCACTGAGGCAGTCTCTCTTCCAGGAACACATCTTACCCCTGAGAAGGTCCGAAAGCCGGAGAAGAAAAAAACAAAAATATTGGAGGCTCCATGGAGGAGAGTTTGTGAGGCGAAGAAGATACCTGATTGCAGGAGTTATAGCGGTTGCCATCGCAATAGCGGCTGTCCTTTTCGCATTGTTTGGTGAGAAAGAGAAAGAGGGCATCATAGAGGCAAGCGGACAGGTGAGGGGGACCGAGATAACCGTAAGCTCGCGCATATCAGGCAGGGTCAGTGAGATGCTTGTAAGGGAAGGACAACCTGTCAAGGCAGGGGACCTTATCGCCAGGGTCTCTTCAGATGAGATAGAGGCCAGGTTTCAGCAGAGCCTGCACAGGATACATAACGCCAGGGCGGCCATACAGAGGGCAAGGTCCGAGCTGGCGCAGGCCAAGTCAATATTAGAGCTGGCGAAAAAGGATTATGAAAGATACCAGGCACTCTTTAAAAAAGAGATCATCTCCAGGAAGCAGTTCGAGGAGGCCGAATCAGGCTACAGGGTCGCAAAGGCAAAGCTGGATTCAGCCAGAGACGCTCTCGAAGAGGCAAATGCCGCAAGAGAGCTCGCTGAGTCATCCAAAAACGAAGCAGAGGCCCAGTTGAAAGAGACTTCCATTTACGCCCCCTCGGGCGGCACGGTCATAAACCGGCTGGTCGAGGCTGGAGAGCTGGTGGGCCCCGGGACGCCTGTGGCGATCATAGTGGACCTGTCGGATATCTATGTAAGGGTCTTCATAAAAGAGACCGACATAGGCAAGATACGGCTCGGTAACCCGGCCAGAATATATACTGACGCCTTCCCGGACTTTTTTGTCGGAAAGGTAACGGAGGTGTCAGAGAAGGCACAGTTTACGCCCAGGGAGGCGCATGTAAAAGAGGAGAGGGCCAAGCTCGTGTTCGGCGTAAAGGTCGGGATAGAAAATCCGGCAGGCTTTCTCAAGCCCGGCATGCCGGTCGATGCCGATATAAAATGGAAAGAGGATGCCCCCTGGTGATTCCAGCAGTAAAGATAAAAGGGTTGAGCCGGAGGTTCAAGCGGGCCTGGGCCTTGAGGGATATAGAACTCGAGGTCGGGAAGGGGGAGATGTTCGGCATCGTAGGTCCCGACGGCTCGGGCAAGACGACGCTCATACAATCGATCTCAGCCATCCTCGACCCTACTTCAGGGGCCGTCTGCGTCCAGGGCTTTGACAGCGTAAAAGGCGCGAAGGAAATAACCTCCAGAATAGGGTACATGTCACAGGCCTTTTCCCTGTATGAAGACCTCACGGTAGAGGAGAATCTCGAGTTCTTCGGCAGCATAAGGGGCGTCAAGGGAGAGGCGTTCGAAAGGCGAAGGGATGAACTGCTTGAATTTTCCGGCCTCAAGCAGTTCCTGAAAAGGAGGTCGGGGCAGTTGTCCGGTGGCATGCAGAAAAAGCTGGCCTTGAGCTGCAACCTGATACACGAGCCCGATCTCCTTGTGCTTGATGAGCCGACATTGGGCGTGGACCCGATTTCGCGCAGACACCTATGGAGGATGCTCAAGGAGTACAACAGCCGTGGCAAGACCATCATACTCAGCACCTCCTACATGGACGAGGCTGGAAGATGCGACAGGCTGGCCTTTCTCCTGAACGGAGAGATTGTGGCCTGCGACAGGCCGGGGGTCTTTGGTGAGGACCTCGAAGAGGTCTTCATCTCAAGGATAAAGGTCGAAACGGTCAGGTCCGTGCCATTTGGCAGAAAACCTGAGGGGGCCGGGTTTGTGAGGATTAAAGGGCTCAAGAAGACTTTCGATGGGTTTACGGCCGTTGACCTCAAGGAGCTCACGGTTGAAAGCGGAGAGGTGTTCGGAGTTCTCGGCCCGAACGGCTCAGGGAAGACGACAACGATAAAGATCCTTTGCGGCCTGCTCAGCCCCTCTGAAGGAGATATAGAGGTCGCCGGAGTCGATGTGGCGAAAAGACCTGACGATGTACGGGGCAGGATCGGGTATATGTCACAGAGGTTCTCACTTTACATGGACCTTACCGTAAAGGAGAATATTGATTTTTTCGGCAGGGTGTACGGCCTTAGTCCAGGTCTTCTGGACGAGAGGCGAAGCTGGGTCCTGGCTCTCTCTGGCCTGACCGGATTTGAGGATACAATTACAGGAGAGCTCTCCGGCGCCGTAAGGCAGAGGCTTGCGCTCGGATGCAGCCTCCTTCACCACCCTGACATCCTTTTTCTCGACGAGCCCACCTCGGGCATCGACCCTGCCTCGAGAAGGGCATTCTGGGAAATCATAAGGCTCATAGCCGCATCCGGCACTACCGTGTTCGTTACCACCCACTACATCTCCGAAGCTGAGAACTGCACGCGGGTAGCCCTTTTACACCAGGGCAGTATACTGGCGCTGGACAGCCCCGGGGCGCTCAAGGCCAGGTACAGGACAGACTCTCTTGAGGAGGTCTTCATAAGCGTGATGCAGGGTGCTCCATGATATACGCGCTCGTCAAGAAAGAGGCCCTGGAGGTCTTGAGGGACCCCGTGACGCTCGGCGTGGCCGTGGTTCTCCCGGTCATAATGCTTTTCATCTTCGGATACGCCATCTCCCTTGATGTCAATGACGTCTCAATGGCCGTATACGACCAGGACAGGAGCCAGGAGAGCGCCCGCCTCGTCGATGCGTTTGTAGGCAGCGACTACTTCAACCTTGAGCATTATCTGGATTCTCCGGGCCAGGTAGATAAGGTGCTCGATAGAGGAGAGGCGTCGATCGTCCTCGCGGTCCCGCCTGACTTCTCGAAGGATGTAAATCTCGGAAGGAGGACGGAGGTCCAGGTCATCCTTGACGGGAGCTTTTCGGCGACAGCGCTGATCGTCTCCAACTATGCCGCTGCAGTCGTGCATATGTACACTGAGGAACTTCTGGAAAGGAAGGGCGGAGCGGCTTCAGGCGGCATAGGCGTAACTCCGCGGGTATGGTATAACCCGCCGCTTAGAAGCGTTAACTATATCGTGCCAGGGCTGTTTGCCGTTCTCCTCATGGCGTTCCCGCCAATGCTGACAGCACTTTCGATAGTGAAGGAAAAAGAGCGAGGCACAATAGAGCAGATATATGTATCCCCGGTAAGTCCACCGGCCTTCATAGCAGGCAAGGTCATACCTTACGCAATAATAGCCTTTTTCGAGATGGTCCTCATACTTGCCATAGGGACCCTCTGGTTCAGGATACCTTTCAAGGGCAGCGTCACGCTCCTCATTGGCACCTCGCTGATATATGTCTTGACCACGGTGAGCATCGGGCTTTTTGTGTCCACCATAACCCGGACTCAGTTTCAGGCCATGTTCCTTTCCCTTATAGTGACGCTAATGCCATCTTTCCTCTTCTCAGGCTTCCTTTTTCCAATAGCCACGATGCCGTATATGCTCCAGCTCTACACCTATATTTTCCCGGCGAGATATTTCAATGACATCAGCCGGGATATTTTCCTCAAGGGGGTCGGGCTTGAGTACCTGATCGGCAATATCGTCCTGCTGATCGTTTATGGGGCAACCCTTTTTGTTGCCGCCAGCTTTAAATTCAGGAAAAAGGTGGCTTGATGCAAAGGCTCTTTGCGGCCATAAGGAAGGAGTTCCTCCAGTTCTCAAGGGACTGGCTCCTCATCATATTCATACTCTGGCTCTATACAGTGGAGGTGATCATCTGTACCTACGCCCTCAGTTTTGATGTCAGGAACCTCTCTCTGGCGGTATATGACCAGGACAGGAGCCAGATGAGCCAGGAGCTCATAGAGAGGTTCACTGTCACAGATTACTTCGGTGAGGCCGTCTTTGTCTCCGGGCCGGAGGAGATAGACTTCCTGCTCGACAGCGGCAGGACGGACATTGGAATCTCGATCCCACCTGATTTCTCCGAGTCGGTTCGTACTGGCAGGCATACGGAGGTGCAGGTCATATTGAGCGGCGTAAATTCAAACACGGCCAGCACCGCCAAGGGATACGCGGAGGCCATAATAACGAGGTTTTCCCAAGAGGCAACGGCAGAAAGGGCGAGAATCGATGCCGCCTCGGCCCCTGTAGTCGTTCCGCAGATCCGTATCTGGTATAACCCTGACCTCAAGTTCCGGTATTTCATGGTCGTATCCATGATAGTCGTTGCCGGGGTCTTTGTAGGACTCATCCACGCGGTCGCTACCATGGTGAGGGAGAAGGAGACAGGGACCATGGAGCAGCTCATCCTCACCCCGCTCAAAAGACATGAACTCATAGCGGCCAAGCTCGTCCCGACTTTTACGATAGGCCTCTTCTCACTTGTGCCAAGCCTCGCGATTGCTTTATGGTTCGGCGTACCAATAAGGGGGAGCGTCCTTTTATTTTTCCTCGCCTCGGCAATAAACCTTTTCTCCAGCGCCGGCATGGGGGTTTATATCTCTACCCTTTCCAGGAACCTGCAGCAGGGCCTGCTTATCTCCTTTTTCATCCTCTTTCCCATGATGTTCCTGTCAGGAACCACGGTTCCCATCGAGAGCATGCCCTTGCCTCTCCAGTACCTCTCATACCTGAGTCCGATAAGGTACTACATGGAGATATCATTGGACATTTTCCTGAAAGGGGTTGGATTGTCGGTGCTGTGGCCGGAGTTTCTCTCGCTTTTCGCTTTCGGCGCGGTGATCTTTCCCGCGAGCCTGTGGCATTTGAAAAAGGGGATTTACAGATGAAAAGCCTTTTGTGGGTCTGCCCCATCCTGATGTTGGCCGCCTTAACGGTCGTCTTCATGTATTTCGGTTTCACTCTGTGGAGCTCTTTGCTGATATCCGCTCTGCTTATCTGTCCCGTTATTATCCTGTACGGTATTATAAAGACGCTCAGGCCTTAATCGCCTATGGAAGGGCATGCGCGTGGGCAGCTGGATGAAGCTCTTGAGCTTCCGGGTTTGTTTTCAAGTGAAAAGAGCTTCCCTCTTGACATTCTACATTATGTAGAATATTATGAACAAGGAGGTCCACATGGAGTCAAGAAAGAACGGACATGGAAAAGTATTACTCGGCCATCTGGAGCAGGATATACTTGAAGCCCTTTGGAAGAGAGGGGAGTCGAGCGGCAGGGAGGTTTTCGAGGGGGTTTCGAGGGATATCGCCATAACTACGGTGCTCACGGTCCTGGAAAGGCTCGTCAGCAAGGGGCTGGTCGAGAAAAAACGCGGTCAGGAAGTGAACCTTTTCAGGTGCGCGTACACGAGAGAAGAACTTGCCCGGAAATTTTCTGACGAGGTATTCAGGAGCATTCTCGGCCTTTCTGCATCTGCGGCTACGGCTGCCTTTGTCAACATACTCGCGGATATTCACCCGATCGAACTGAACAGGCTTGCAAGTCTTATTGAGAGCAAAAAAAAAGAGTTGGAACTCTCCGGAAAAGACGATTGATAAAAGAAAAAAATTGCATTTAAATTCTACATTTTGTAGAAAAATAAGCAGGAGGAAAGAATGAAAAAACTCATACAAGCGGTTTTCCTTACATTGTTCCTTACGGCCATACCGGCGTTCGCCGCAACGGAGCACGGCAGACACGACCACGGTGATACAGGTCAAGTGGTTGCTGGCGCATCAACGGAATCAGGAATAAAAGCAATTCTGAAGGTGAATCGCTCAAATTCCATGGTGGATCTGTATCTTGCGGACGCCGGGACAGGGGCGTCTGTGACATCAGGCAAAGTCTTTGCTAAAATTAAGCTGCCAAACGGTAAGACGATTGAAAAGGAACTCATGGGCATGAAGATGGGCCAGGAGTACTCCTTTATGAACTCCCTTGACTTGTCTCTCAAAGGAAAGTATGTCTTTGATATATCCGTAACCGCCGGTGGCAAACAGGCGAGGTTCGATTTCATATATACGGTAAAATAGGGGGGTAAGAATGGGACGAACGCTGGTTAAAGTCTTTCTTTTATTGGCCCTGACGGCTTCAGGAGCGTATGCGCAGGAAGCGGCAGGTCTGGGAGCGCTGCTTGAGGAGGCCAGGAGCAATAACCCGGAGATAAGGGCCGTAAGAGAAAGGGTCAAGGCATTCGAGGCAAGGGCAGGAGCGGAAGGCACCCTGGATGACCCAGTTTTTGCCATCGAGATGGAAGAACTTGACTCGAGCCGTCCTCTGGATATCTCGCCGGGAAGCGCGGCGTTCACGAGATACAGGGTGACACAGATGCTCCCCTTTCCGGGCAAGCTGTCCTTGAAAAAGAAGATAGCTTTGAAAGAAGTAGGCGTCGTCAAGGCGGAGCTCAGGACAAGAGAACTCGGTGTAATTGAATCGGTCAAGGAGGCCTATTTCAATTATTCGTTCCTTGACGAGTCGATCAGGATTACCGAAGAGGTTAAAAAGCTCCTTCAGAATATGTCCTCAATAGCGGAAGCGAAGTATGCAACCGGCCAGGTCTCTCAGCAGGATGTCATAAAGCTGAATGTGGAAGTAACGGTCCTTACCAATGAAATAATAACCCTTGAGGCTGAAAAGGGCATCGCTGCGGCCAGGATCAAGTCCCTCCTGGACAGGCCACAGTCTACCGCGTTAGAAACAGGTGCCGTCCTCTCAAAGGAAAGAATAAGCATTGATATCGAAAAGCTCATAGACACGGCTTTTGCCGAAAACCCGGAAATAAAATCTGTCCAGGCCGAGGCAGAGGCCGAAGAGTTTTCGGTAGACCTGGCAAAAAAGAATTACTACCCCGATTTCATGGTAGGCGTTGAACCCATGCAGCGTGACGGGAGATTCGATAATTTCGGGGTTATGTTCCAGATGAATATTCCGATCTGGAGGAACAAGTACGACAATTTTACAAAGTCCGCTGAAGCTACAGCGAGTTCTGCCAGGGCAATGGTGCTCTCAGAGAGGAACGCCAAGGCTTTCGAAGTAAAGAGCGCCGCCCTGCAGGTCGAAGCGGCGGAAAGGATGCTGACCCTGTTTGAGACAAGCCTGCTGCCACAGAGCGAGCTTTCCTTTCAGTCGGCCCTCAGGAATTACCAGTCGGGGAAAATCGATTTTCTGACCCTCCTTGATACCGAGAGGGAGCTTAAAAGGATAAAGATAGAGTACGCCAATACGCTTGCCGAGTACAGGAAGCGTGTTGCTGCCCTGGAGAGGGTCATCGGCACCGACCTGATAAGACTTTGATTTTTTGGAATTTCAAGTTAGTTGGGAGATAAGAATGAAAAAATTGTATGGGATAGTGATTTTGGTCCTTGGAGTTTTAATAGGCGGTCTTGCGGTCTGGTATCTACAGCCAGGTCCCGCAGCAGAAGGACAACAGAAAGAGGAACAAAAAATCCTTTATTACCGCAACCCCATGAACCCTGAAGTAACCTCGCCTACGCCGATGAAGGACCCGATGGGGATGGATTACATCCCGGTCTATGCGGACGAGGGAAAGCCCCAGGGGGAGCGGAAGGTACTCTTCTATCGCAACCCCATGAACCCTGAA
>UBJH01000146.1_pt1 | contig 24433 bp, 26 predicted proteins | sample 2193721 | NCBI WGS metagenome assembly UBJH01 (sample SAMEA4703186, study PRJEB27089) | metagenome | reverse complement strand
AATTTTGAAGAATGGGATGACTATATCCTCTGGGAAAGTTATGTCAAAACGCTTCAGTACTGGAGCAAAATGGCATGACCGTATCGTATATCATAACGATACTTTCAGCATGCGACTTTATTGATGACCTAAAAATAATTGATATCAATATTGAACCCCCTGTTCAGTCTATTAAAGTAAGGGCGCGCCTTAAAAATGGTCTCATGCTTCAGATAACTGAAAGCATTGGAGAAGATTTCAGGCGATATTCATATCATCTTCATGATGGAGATGATATAATTAAGCGGTGGGACAACGCCCCTCACTGGAAGAATGTAAGAACATACCCTTTCCATATGCATATTAAGGATCAGGAAAAACCTCTTGAATCGAAAGAGATGTTTGTGAGCGATGTTATTACAGAACTGAAAAAGCTTGATTATGCCAGAAAATAACAAAACCCAGGAATTCCTGCAAAAACTTGCGTCATGCATCGAGCGCAGCGATCTGGATGCGTGTGTGGAGGAGGCGGCGCGGGGGGGGGGTTGGAATTTTAAATTATGTCCTTCAAAATTAACATAAAAGAGCCCGCTGAAAAGTGGCTTCGAAAATATGATCGGGAGATTCAGAAGCGATTTGCAACAAAAATTCGCAAATTAAAAGAAAATCCAGAAATTCACGGTAAGCCCCTCAGAGGCGTGCTTCATGGATATTGGGAACTCTATTTTGAGAATAGATTTAGAATATTATATACAATTGATAATAAATAAAAGACTGTTACAATTGAAGCCATAAAACATAAAGATGTTTTTTAAATCCCTAATTCCTCAGCAAGAGTTTCAAAGTCCCTTGCCTTACCGCTATCTTTCTTACCTTCTTCAAGCTGCTTTATGATATCGATATCCGACAGAACTTCTATCGTTTCCTTCATAGATTCATATTCATCTGTAGATATTGTTATCCAGCCAGATTGATGTTTTCCAGTTACGGATGCTGCTGCCATTCGATATGTTTATAGGATGGGCTTCTATTTAAATCTTAATATAGGTTTCATAAAAAGTCATGCCAGAAAATAACAAAATCCAAGAATTCTTTCAGAAACTCGCGCCCTGCATCAAGCGCGGCGACCTGGATGCGTGCGTTGAGGGGGCGGCGCAGCTGGCTGGGGAGATAGGCGTGGGGGCGGGGAAGTTGCTGAAGTTGTCTATGGAAACATGCTTGTATAGCAGGTACGATTTTGCTTATGTGATTGCGCTTGTGGCGGCTCAGGGGCTTGAAGGAGAAGCGAAAGCAGAAGCTTATTCTAATGCAGGTATTGCGGCGTATTATCTCAAGAAAGTGGAAAAAGCCGAACAGCATTATAAAAAGGCGATAGAAGTTGATCCGAATTATGCGGCGGTGCATTCGAATTACGCGAACCTGCTATCTGAACAAAAAAAGAACGATGAAGCCGAACAGCATTATAAACAGGCGATAGAAGTTGACCCGAATTATGCGGCGGCGCATTCGAATTACGCACTCCTGCTATCTGAACAAAAAAGGAATGATGAAGCCGAAAAGCATTATAAACAGGCGATAGAAGCTGACCCGAATTTGATCGAAGCTCATGGTGCTTATGGACTTTTCTTAATTGAAAGTGATCAACGGGAGAATTCGTGGAAAGAAACAAAAATAGCTTCCGATCTTCTTCAAAAAGCTTTGCGATTCACGGAATCCTATCTGGCTAAAGCATGGTTTTATGAGAAATATTCAAAAAAATATTTGGGGCAAAATGAATTTTATGAAAGTTCAGAGGATGCTTATTCAGCAGGTCAGGAATATTTAAAAGCGGCTGATACGACAGATGACGGATCAAAGGAGAAATCCGCATTTGAATTGCGTGGGAATGAGCTTATTGCAAAATCATATATCCGCAAAGACCATAAAAACCTTCAGGAATTAATTAATAATTTAAAATTGGCATCTGAATATTATAAAAAAGCCTCAGTATGTCAGGTTGGTGGAAGAGAAGAAGTGTGTGCAGCATGCCGAAAAGTAATTAATGTTTTTTCGGAAGTTCTGAACTCATTGGATGATATTATTAAAGATAAAGTTCCTATGATTAATAAAAATCAATGGAAAGATGATCTTGAAAAATCTCAGTTTGTTTATGAAAAGAAGTAGTCAGAAAAAGGAATCAAACTTATTGAAACCCTGAAAGCATTAATCAAATGTGTGGATGAGCTGTATGATTATAAAAAACGCAAATCGATTGTTCAGGAAAAAAGATTGAAGGATTGTTATAAAAAATTAATTGAGGTTAGTGCAAATATTGAAGGCGGACTTAAGAATATAACAGATCCTGCCACTGATTTCATAAAAAATTATGCACGAAAAAAAGGATATCCAATTTCAGATGAATTTCCAACTATTGAATCTCCTTCACGTTCTAAATCCAAATTATTTAAAGTGATACTTGGAATTTTGGGTGCAATAATAATTGGATATATTACAAATCTGTTATTTGAGTGGAAAGTGCACCAATCCATATGGAATTTGATAAAATCTCTCATTTTCGGAAGCAACATATGACCGCACTCCATCCTCAACAACCACATTTGCCTCAACCCCTTTGGCAGATGTTTCGATGCATTCTGCCTTTTATTGATAGAACTGTATTATTTATATTCGAAAAACAATTAAGTTTATTCCACAGAAAAGTGCCTTGTATAGGAGATAAGTATTATGATAGATTCGGTTATGAAGTATCGAGAACCGCAGATAAACGCAGATGAACGCAGATTAAATGCTTCGTATCAAGAAAATATTTTGGTGGCTTCGGAAAAGTATTGTGAAAAGCATCTAAATACCACAGAGAGCGCAGAGTACACAGAGAATAATTGCAGCACTCTGCGTTCTCTGTGTACTCTGTGGTTGATTACTTATGCAAATATTCCTTTTTCCAGAAGAAATAAAAAAGTCTCGAAAACACTGACACTAATAATTAATAAATCCAGTGCAATAAATCTGCGTTCATCTGCGGTTTAATAAAATCGCTAAAGATAAGACAACCTTATTACATATTTAATATTCTTATATAAATGAATTTCAGGAGGTTATTGAAATATGAGCAATATGGATGAAGCATTGCGGTGGTTAAATCAGGGCGAACCCGACCTTGGGGCTGCAATTGTTTTAATGAATAAAGAGTTCCACGAAAGCGCATGTTTTCATGCCCAGCAAGCCTCTGAAAAGGCGCTTAAAAGCCTGCTGTTTTTGAAAGGGCAACGCTCTGTTATAACCCATTTAACACGAGAATTATACAGGGAAGTTAAAAAAATCATCCCCGAATTCAAAGACCTTGCTAGAGCTTCTATGGAACTCGATAAGCATTATATTCCACCGCGTTATCCGGATGCATTTCCATCCAGGTTCACCTTATGAATACTATACAAGAGAGGATGCAGACAAATGCATAAAATATGCAGAATCGATATTAGCAGAAGTGAGGAACTTCCTGGCAAAATAGAAAGTTTTGTTGAGAAGCTCACTTCTCGTATCAATATCAAAAAGGTATATCTATTCGGTTCAGTAGCACGTAACGACCTTAATGAAGGCAGCGATATAGACCTTGCTATCATAGGGGATTTCAAGGAACGTTTTTTAGACCGTGTGGATAGAATTCTTGAGATGACAGAGCTGCCAATAGAACCCCTGTGCTACACAGAAAACGAATTTGAAGAAATGAAAAGGAAAGGTAATCCTTTTGTAAAAGAAATTCTGAAGGGTAAATTGCTCTTTAATTCTAAAGAAAAACCACCTGCATCAGGTTAAACAAGTGGAGAAAAAAGATTCAGATGGCAACTGGAACAGGAAAAACTGCATTAAAGGGACAGCGCAACTGGTGGGAGAGATGGGAATAGGGGCGGGAAAATTTTGACCTTGACCATCCCAATCCTCGACAACCACATGCATCTGAATCCCTCCGGCAGATGCCTCGACGCAGTGCGCGAATTCGCGCGCGCGGGCGGCACGCATATCGTTCTTGTCTCGCTTCCGCCCTGGTCGCTGGGCATCGATATTAACTCACCCGGAGATTACAGGAAAGTATTCGATAAAATCCTCAAGATCGCCCGGCGCGCCCAGGAAGCTGAGAAAGTGAAAGTCTTTGTTGTGCTTGGCGTGCATCCTGCCGAGCTAACAAAATACTACGGGCGCCTTGGCCTTTCGCGCTCTCTGGAAATAATGAGGGGCGGGCTTGAAATTGCGCGCGATTATGTGGTGCAAGGACGAGCCATTGGATTAAAATCAGGGCGTCCTCATTATGAAGTTGAACCCAAAATATGGGATCATTCAAATGAAATCATGCGCTACAGCTTTGAGCTTGCAAAGGATGCAGGATGCGCTGTGCAGCTTCATACAGAAAGCGCGACAGAGGAAGGGCTTGCACAGATTGCGGGAATTGCACGAAGCGTGGGATTGCCTGATGGAAAAGTAGTCAAGCACTTTTCACCGCCCATGGTGAGAATATGTGAAAAACACGGGATTTTCCCGAGCGTGCTGGCAGGTGAAAATGCGATCGAATCAGCCCTTTCTGAGGGAACACGTTTCATGATGGAAACCGATTACATCGATGACCTTGAAAGACCAGGATCTGTACTGGGGCCAAAGACGGTCCCCAGAAGGACAAAACAACTCATTGAGAAATGGGGCGAGGATGTATTCTGGAAGGTCCACAAAGAAAATCCGGAAAAAGTGTATGGTGTGGAGATCGAGCTATAGGTTATATTGATGAAATCTTTCCGTTAATTATAATGCTATCCTCTTAGAATTAAACCACCTGTTTATGACCAGGGACTACCTCACTATCGATGACATTGATACTAAAGGGAAGACGGTTCTATGCAGGCTTGACCTTAACTCACCGATGGACCCGAACGGGATCATTCTTGATGATAGCCGGTTCAGGAGCCACCATATAACATTGAAGGAACTGGAAGACTCAAAAGTTGTAATACTTTCCCACCAGAGCCGCCCGGGAAAGAGCGATTTTACTACGATGGAGCCTCATGCAAGGCTATTGTCTAAATTGATGAAACGTAATATTAATTATATTGATGATATTTTTGGCTCACATGCTATTGATTCCATAAAAAAAATGAGTATAGGCGATATAATCCTGCTTGAAAATACGCGCTTCTATTCGGAAGAATCGATTGAACGCGCGCCAAAAGACCATAAGAAAACCCATATGGTAAGGCGCCTTGCAGCGGTTTGCGATATATTCCTGAACGATGCGTTTTCGGTATCACACAGGTCACATCTTTCCGTAACGGGTTTTACAGAATCATTACCAAGTATAGCGGGAAGAATTATGGAAAAAGAGATAGATTCCCTGAACAGGGGAATGTCATGTTCCGAACGGCCGTGTGTCTATGTGCTTGGAGGAACAAAAGTTGACGATTCTATCAAAGTCACAAAAAACGTACTTGAGCGGGGATGTGCAGACAGGGTGCTTGTCACAGGGGTTGTGGCTAATGTGTTCCTGGCGGCTTCCGGAGTAAATATCGGGGATGTGAATATTAGTTTTATCGATAAGCAGGGTTACCTGCCCCAGATAGACATAGCAAAATGGCTTCTCAAACGTTTCCCGAAGAATATCGGTCTTCCTGTAGATGTTGCATTGAACAAGAATGATGAACGCATCGAAGAAAAAGTAAGTAACCTGAAGCCTGAATTGCCTATCCACGATATAGGTATTGAAACAATGGTAAAATTCTCCGAGGAAATAAGTAATGCCAAAACAGTAGTAATGAACGGGCCTGCAGGGGTATTTGAAAATGAACCATTCGCCCTGGGAACTCATGAACTCATAAAGGCAGGATCGAAATCAGGTTTCTCCGTGATCGGCGGAGGGCATATTGCTGCCGCCGCTGAACAGATGGGTATTTCAAATAAGTTCTCTCATGTAAGTACAGGAGGAGGCGCCTGTATCGATTTCCTGGCCGGTGAAAAACTGCCTGGTATTGAGGCATTAAGGGATGCTGCAAACAAATACAGAAAAAAATAGCATCACTGGTTTTGATTTCACAGGAAATATGACCTTGCTTGTCGATGATATTATTAAAACGCATCCTTTTTTCAAACATATTAAGATCCAGAATATTCTCATTGTAATATCTCCTTCTAACGGCAACAAGAACGGTATTGTTGCAAAACTTCGTCCCATGCTTTTTGAAGGAGGCTCAAGAACGAAAACTGTCAGGGGAATTGAGTATGCAGCGCCGGAAGTTGTGACAAATGGCACGAATATCCTGTACATAGTCTATTTTCATCTACCGCGTTTCCTGAATCACTGCGACCAAAAAGCAAAACTGGCGACAGTCCTGCATGAATTACATCACATCTCCCCGCTATTTAATGGCGACATACGGCGGTATTCAGGAAAGAATTATGCTCATGGCAATTCGCGCAAGAATTTCGATAGTCTGGTAAGTATTTACACTGATGAATATATCCACGCAACAGCGCATCCTGAGTTAAGCATTTTCTTAAAATATAAATATAATGAGCTTAAGCGAAAATACGGGGCGATCTATGGCGATATGATACGTATTCCGCGTTCAAAAAAATGTATCTTTCGAAAAACCTGTGGGAAACATTTAACACTTGAGGATATTATTAACCCAGGATGAAGAAACTTCATTTATTCATTCAGATCATTATTGGCATATCTATTATTGCTTTTATTTTAAATAAACTGGGCCTGCATGAAGTATTTATTGTTCTTAAAAAAACCGACATGTTCTATTTCGTCCTGGCTTGCCTCTCATACCTGTTCCTTAACCTCATACTTGCATCAAGATTATCTTATCTGCTAACAAAAACAGGGCATGAAATAAAATTCAGGGACGTTTTTCTTTCGCATATGGGGGGAATGATAATTGGGGATTTAACTCCCGGAAGGAGCGGTTATTTTTTGACACCTTCGATCTTGAAAAAAAAAGCCGGCATCCCTATTACGGAAGGAATGGCATGCATTTTTGCTCCGCAGGGAATTGAATTCATTCTTAAGGTCGCAGGGGCTATTGCAGCAATAATTTATTTATCTTATTATTTGAATATTGAAAAAAATTTCATTATTTATTCTGGAATAGGTTCGCTAATTCTCCTGATCGTCGGGATATTGATGCTCTTAGTATCATGGAATAATGAAAAAATGACTTCAAAATTCCTGGGTAAGATCCCTTTTCTTAACAAATTTACTGGAAACCTCTCTTCTTTTAAAGACAGAAGCATCCTGATCAAGGACAGCTTAAACATAATCTTGATGTTATATCTGATAGGATGGTTATTTGCTGCATTGCAGTGGTACTTCTTAGGAAAAGCTATAGGGATCGATATTTCATTTTTTAGTTTTTTCCTCCTTCATCCCCTCATTACGATCCTGATGTTTGTTCCATTATCGCCCGCAGGTCTGGGGCTGATGGAAGGAGGAATAATCCTTGTGTTTTCGTTTTTTGGGATTTCACCAGCTCTGGGAATGGTTTTTTCAGTACTGGTGAGGATCAGTATTATAGTTGTTGATCTAATTGGTTTGAAGACTGTTATAACTGCATCCAGATAGTTATTCCCTTAATTCCGGCGGCAGCATGTTTGGAATACCATCGTCGATCGGGTAATACTCTTTACATTTTCCGCAAAAAAGCGTCCCTTTGACGATCTCTTTCTCATTCTCTTCTGTAACTTCAAGTACGAGGTCGCCTTTGCACATAGGGCAGCACAGGATATCCATAAGATCTCTTTTCATTATAATTACACCTTTATTCCATAAAACATCTTTTTTATTATCAAGCTTTCGAATCAAATAATTTTTATTGTTTAAAAGAGTATTTACATTTGATTAAAATGATAAGGACATTCATAGCCGTTGAGCTGCCTGATAGATTTATTCCTGAAATAGAAAAAATTAGAAATACCCTGGATATGCCTGGAATAAAACTCGTTGACCCAAATCAGGTTCATATAACCCTGAAATTCCTGGGGAACATCAATGAAAATGATGTAGAATCTATTTTATCCTCTTTATCCCGGGTAAATTGCACAGCGTTTGAAGCGAAAATAAAAGGTGTGGGCGTGTTCCCGAAAACTTCTTATATAAAAGTTGTATGGCTGGGGGCGCAAGGTAATTTTGATGTGCTTCATGACGAAGTTGAGCGTGTGCTTTCACGATTTAAGTTCGAAAAAGATCCCCATTTCTCACCTCATGCAACCCTTGCCCGTGTGAAACAAATGAGGGACAAGGCTATACTTCTTGAGAAGTTAAAAAAATTGGAGCTAACAGACCTTGGAACTATGAAGGTCGGATTAATTTCCCTCAAAAAAAGTACGCTGACACCGGTTGGTTCTATATATGAGACCCTGGGGGAAATAAGGCTGAAAGATTAAAATTTGTGGCAATTCCTTTCTTGTAAATTTCATTCATTCTCAATGTCTCTATTCATCACACTATTGTATATATTCATGTGAATTCAGTATGTGATTCTAATTGAGGCGTTATTTAGTAAAAAGAGGTTTTATGATTACTTCGTTCGGTATGGATTTTATTAGCACGTTCATGGTTATATATAATGCTGGGGCAGCGTTCGTGTTAATATTCATGATAGGACAAATTCTTATAATGATGCACAAAGTTGACAAAGAACTGTTCAGGGCCAGGCTATTTCTTAATAATTCGATAATCCATAAAACATGGGTTTATATTTCAATAGCAGGAGCTTCATTTGCAATAAATAACGTATTCAAATTCATCATTAACTTTACATCGGAAGGGTATACACTCGATGCGTATCATATGGCCGATTTTGCCCAGCTGGTTTTTTTGATATCTTTTATATTGGCTGTACAAAACTGGTATGCATTTGTTGGAAGTTTCACTGCCAAGAAATCTATTCCGGGCAAATATAGTGTTTGATAGAAATGTTTAATTAAAAGGAGCGCCATTTAATTACTGTGGCAATTGAAATAATAATCGTGATATTAGCGATAATTGGAGTTATTGTTGCATATTATTTATTAAAAACCGCGACTCACCTCATAATAAACGCAGTTCTGGGACTTATTATTTTTTTTGTTGCTAACGCGATTTTTGATGTCGGTATAAGTTATTCTCTCCCCGCGTTACTTGTTAGCGCTTTTGCAGGAATTCCCGGTGCAATTATTGTCATACTTCTACACATATTGGGTATAGCTTTTGTGTGAACATGCAATTGAAATTTAACAGGATATTATTAATGAAAACAATATTTTCAATATTTTTAATTTTGATATTTTTTTCTGTAGCCAGTTCAGCATCTGCACGCGTTGAATTAACTGATTTTTTTTCTGATTTCACAACAAGTGATGTTACAATCAATTCAGATATGGATTTCAAAGGAAAAGCAGTTTTTGAACTTTTGTATTCAGGTGAACTCGTTGAATCACATGAAGTTTCAGTTAATGCCAGAGCAGGCGAACCTTTGACCAAAGTCATAATATGGGAGGAAAAACCCCAGCATGATTTTTATATTGCCACCGTAACCTTATATGAAGGGGACAGGCTCATTTCTAACAAATCATATAATATCGCTTACGGAACTGTCACTATGCCTTCATTCCAGGTCGTGGATTTCTCGCCATCAAACAGCGGTGTACAGTTATTACTTCGTTCTTTTAATCCCACAGTGACCGATATTAAAATTGAATTGCTGGATAATAACGATATTGTTTACTCTAAAACCAGAGATGACATATCAATTACAACCAGCACTGAATTAAAAATACTGTGGCCTTTTCTGCTCACTGATAACAAGAAATATATTGTCCGGGCAAAAATGTATAGCCACAGGCTATATGCGCCTCCTCTGGTCAATACATATATAGCCGGATTCACAGCGATAGACGATGTTGAGATACTGCCTGCCGATGTGCAGGTGGACGAATACGGCGCAAGCGTTACTATCCAGGGAAAATCACAGGTTCCTTTCGATGGATCCATTGTTGTTTCGGCAAGGAACAGGGCAACAGGAGAAACGGTTGTATACAGGCAGCAGCTTGAAGATATTCTCACATCAGGAAAAGAATCAACTGCTGGCATTGTTTGGAAAGGAATTGCTCCGGGGACTTATGATATAATTATTGAAGCGGTGAACCAGGAAAATGTCACCATCGATAAATATGAAACTGTGCTTAGAATCCCGGATTATCCCATCGCCAACATAACTTCGCCTGCAAGGAGTCCCGGTTTCGAAGGAATTATTTTCCTGATCATCCTGATAGTAGTATCCCGGAAATTATGATTTTAAAAGGTGTTTAATGTTTGACCTTATCATCAAGAACATCACACAACGAAAACTCAGGACAGGGCTTACTGTATTTGGTATTGCGCTTGGGATATTTGCAGTTATCGTTATGGGCGGGATGTCCGAGCATTTCAATATGACTTTTGAAAAATCCATAAGTTTGACAGCAGATAAGATTCGAGTGTTCCCGGAAATAGGATTCGGGGGCGGGAATCTTAACGATTCAAAAGCAAGGGAAGTAAAAAGGGTAACCGGTGTCGCTGATGCCTACGGGCTTTTGCAGGCCGCACTTGATCCTGAAAGCCTGGGTTTTTTTGGGGGAGATGTTGTGATCGGAGTAGAGCCTGAAAAACAATCATCCTTATTAAAAGACACATTAGTCACAGAAGGCAGGTATCTGGCAGTGGGTGATGGTTACAGGGCAGTACTTGGCAGCAGTGTTGCTCGCGAGTTCAACATGAAAGCAGGGGATGAGCTCCAGATAAAGAGCAAGCGTGTGCAGCGCGCCTCATCAATAACCCATGCAAGGAATTTTACCGTTGTTGGAATAATGGAATACACGGGTTCTTTCTTTGATAATGGCGTTATAATCCCTCTTGACATTGCACAAAAATTCTATGACCGCGGAGATACAGTATCTTTTATTCTCGCAGTCCCTGATCCGAATACGGATGCAGAAGATCTTTCCAAAAGGATCGAGCTAAATGTTGAAAAAATAAAGACCTTTTCACCTGAGCAGCTGCGTAAACAGATAGAACAGTCACTTGTAGTTTTCACTCTCATCACAATAAGCGCTGCTGTACTGGCGGCAATAATCGGGGGCTTAAGCGTTGTGAACACAATGCTGATGTCGGTTTCCGAAAGAACAAAAGAATTCGGGCTCATGAAAGCGCTGGGGGCCGAGACAAAGGATATCCTTTTTATGACCATGGGAGAAGCAGCCTTGATGGGAATACTTGGGGGGATATGCGGAATAATCGGAGGCGGAGCCCTCGTATATTATTTGAATGATTTTCTTGCTTCCCGCGGGACAGTTCTTTTTGCGATCACGCCCAGGCTGCTTGTTATAGCGATTGTTTTTTCAACCCTACTTGGGGTCATATCAGGATTGTATCCTGCATACAGGGCAGCAAAAATGAGTCCCATGGAGGCGCTGCGGTATGAATGAATTCTTACATTTGAATTCCACAATTATTCGTCGTCCTGAGGTATGAAAATATGTTTGATCTCATAATTCGAAACACTACACAGAGAAAATTCAGGACAGGTTTAACCGTATTTGGCATAGCGCTTGGGATATTCGCGGTCATGGTCATGGGCGGGATGTCGGAATATTTCAGCCGCCATTCAGAAAACACATTGAACCTTGTGGATAAAATCCAGGTCGTTCCTGAAACAGGATATCTGGGAGGAAGCATCGACGAATCCACTGTAAGAAAAGTCAACCGGGTTCCAGGTGTTGCCGATGCATATGGTTTATTGTGGATGCCTTATGATGTTGAAGGGATAGGGTTGATTGGAGATTACGTCGTGGGAATCCCTATCGATAAGCAAGAACCAACATTGAAAGATACAAAACTGAAAAGTGGAAGACTCCTCCTTCCCGGCGACACTTACAGAGCTGTAGTAGGCAGCAATGTTGAACGGGAATTCAAAATCAAAGTCGGGGATGAGCTTCCTATAAAATCAAAAAGATTTCGGGGCACTTCCTCCATAACCCATGAAAAAAATTTTACTATTGTTGGAATAATGGAATATACAAGCTCTGATTATGACAATATTATCGGGATTCCACTTGAAACAGCACAAAAATTTTATGAGCTTGAAAATACGATTTCTTATATCTGGGTCGTGCCTGAACCTTCTGCTGACGGGGAAGACCTTGCAAAAAGGATAGAATTGAGTGTTGAAAAAATCACGGCCTTATCGCCTCAAAAACTCAGGGAACAGGTGGAAGAAACACTTGTTATTATCAATTTGATTACTCTCAGTTCGGCACTGCTTGCAGCCATCATCGGTGGTTTAAGTGTAATGAACACCATGTTGATGTCGGTTTCGGAAAGGACAAAGGATTTCGGTCAAATGAAAGCAATGGGTGCCGAGGTCAGGGATATTCTTTATCTCACTATGGGGGAATCCGCGCTTATGGGTGCCCTTGGCGGGATTATCGGGATTATCGGAGGTGGGATATTCATTTATTATATGAATGAATACCTCTCTTCCATGGGAATGGTGCTTTTTGCCATAACACCAAGACTCATTCTTATATCATTGCTGTTCGCAACTCTTCTCGGGACGATTTCTGGCAGTATTCCTGCTTATCGTGCAGCCAAAATGAACCCTATGGAGGCCATGAAGTATGGATGAACCTATCCTGCGTGTCAGGAACCTTTCAAAAACATATATGCAGGGAAAAATCCCGGTGCATGCACTGAGCGATGTGAGTTTTGATGTGGATAAAGGCGAGTTCTTAAGCATAGTCGGGCCATCGGGAAGCGGTAAATCCACGTTCCTTTCAATGATAGGCCTTCTTGATAAACCCACAAGTGGCAGTGTCTTTATCGATGGAGTCGAGGTAACAAAAGCAACAGATAGCCAGGCACCGAAAATCCGCCGTGAAAAGATCGGTTTTGTGTTCCAGCATTTCAATCTCATACCCACCCTTTCCGCTTTTGAAAACGTGGATATTGCGATGCGGTTTGCAAGGGTCCCTAAAAGCAAACGAAAAGAAAGAGCGGTCGAGCTTCTCACACAGATGGGACTTCGCGACCGCATGAACCACAAGCCATCTGAATTATCAGGCGGAGAGCAGCAGCGGGTTGCGATCGCGCGGGCAATGGCGAACAATCCTGCGATCATCCTTGCTGATGAGCCTACAGGGGAAGTGGATACAAAGACGCGGGATATGATAGTGGAACTCCTTCGCGGATTGAGCGAAAATGGGCAGACTATCCTGATCGTGACGCATGATACGTCAGTATCTGCGAGGACTAGGAGGATAATAAAAATGCTGGATGGGAAGATCGAAAGCGATACGAAAGTTGAAGGGACTTGAGCTTCATTGAGTTATTAAAAAAAACAAAGGTTTAGACCATGCCCGACCTCGTAATCAAGAATGCCCGGCTTTTTATCAACGATGCCATCCAGCCCGCTGAAATAGCAGTGGATAATGGAAAAATCTCAAAGATCAGTAAAATAATCGGACAAGAGGAAGTTGATGAAGTCATAGACGCAAAAGGCGCGTTAATATTACCGGGGGCAATTGATGTCCATGTTCATTTCCGTGACCCTGGAATGACAAAGAAAGAGAACTGGTATACAGGTTCATGCGCAGCAGCCGCGGGGGGAGTTACCATGGCCATAGACCATCCCGACACGATTCCACCTACGATAGATGCTTCTTCTTTTAAGGAAAAGCTAAAGGAGTCCAAAAAATCAATAATCGATTATGGTATCAATGCCGGAGTAACAGCAAATCTCACTAATTTCAAAAGTCTCTGGGAACTTGGCGTAACTGCATTTGGCGAGATATTCATGGCAGAATCCACAGGGTCGCGCAATGTTAATGAGAGGACATTGAAAGAGGCGCTTGAGGCAATTGGAAACCTGGATGCGGTGGCATGCATTCATGCCGAGGACGAAGAAATCAGAAAGAAATTCCAACATCTGCTTAAAGGGAACCTTTCACCTGAATCGCATTCAAAATCGCGCCCTAACCTATCTGAAACAATCGCTGTTGAAAAAGCTGTCAAACTTGCAGCAAATAAGACTAAGCTTCATTTGTGTCACATCAGCGCATTCGAAAGCATCGAAGTCATAAAAAAGGCTAAGAATGAAAATAATAAAATAACATGCGAAGTTACTCCGCATCATCTTTTCCTTTCCACAAGAGACTACAGGCGCCTTGGAACTCTCGGAAAAATGAACCCGCCTCTTCGTGATTTTCCATCACAGCAAAGCCTGTGGTCAGGATTGAATGACGGGACTATAGATATGGTAGCCTCTTCTCATGAACCGCATCTCGAATCCGAGAAAATGACTGATATCTGGAGTGCGCCTGCGGGTGTTCCTGGAGTTGAAACGATGATGCCTCTTATGCTAATGGCTGTTAAACGGAATCTTATTACTTTGAAAAAGTTAATTGAAGTAACCAGTCAAAATCCTGCCAGAATATTCAACCTGAGAAACAAAGGAGTACTTTCTCAAGGGTATGATGCAGATATGATAATTGTGGGGAAGGCGCAGGAAATCCGCAAAGAAAAACTGCATAGTAAAGCAGGCTGGACGCCATTTCAAGGGATGAAAGGTATTTTTCCAGCCAAAACAATTGTGCGCGGAGAGATTGTTTGGGATGGTGAAGTAATCTCCAGGAGGAGATATGGTAAGTTTTTACCCGGGAAAGGGTTGAAAATTGAAGAAGCTGATTGATAGTAAGCTATTATCCTTCTCTATAAAATGGGGTTATTTTTCATCGTTTCATTCTTATTTAATATTTTTTAATATTAATAATTGAATTCTATATATCTTCCATAACATCTACTTTCCGTTTCATCTATTTCACCATTTTCATAAATTAGTCTACCTCTGACCATTGTAAACTGAGGTTTCCCTTTCAGCTTCATTCCTTCAAAAGCAGACCATCTGCATTTAGTTTGTAACTCATCTCCCTTAACAACCCATTCTTCTTTTGGATCAAGAAATACAAGGTCTGCATCATATCCTAATGCAATTTTCCCTTTATCTCTTATTCCAAATATCCTGGCTGGATTCTCAGATGTTAATTTCACAATTTTATTTAGGGACAATCCGCTTGATATCAAGAGAGGGAGCATAGTCTCATTACCCGGCATCCCTGCTGGCGCTTCCCAAACCCCTTTTTCTTTTTCTTCTTTAGTGTGCGGCGTATGTTCCGAGGCGATACAATCAACTACGCCATTTTCGATACCATCCCATAATGCTTTTTGATCATCTCCGGACTTTAATGCCGGGCTTACTTTCCCATAGGGGCCTAATTTTGTTGCATCATCTTTTGTTAAGAATAAATGATATGGAACCACTTCACATGTAATATCTATACCGCTTTTTTTAGCTGCGCGTATCATTTCAAGTTCTTCTTTAGTACTTGAATGGCAAATGTGAACACGATTCCCGATATATCTGGCCAATTCAATTACTTCTGCGGTAGCCAAATGAACAACAAGATTATTTCTGGATTCATTGTAAGCTTCAAAATCTTCACTGTGTTTGTATTTTTCTTTTAGATATTTTATCAATCTCTGATTTTCAGCATGGACAGTAGCTATCATGCCTCTTTTCTTAAGAATCGAGAACTCTTCAAAAAGTATTCCTTCATCATCAACTGTGGTCGGGGTTGTTTCATGCCCTGCCATAAAAAACTTTACTGATGCAACATCATTAACGGTTTCAATTTCACTCTGGTTATCTACAGAAGCAGCAAAGTGGAAACCATAATCAACAACTGCATTTTTTTCGACCAATTTCCTTTTTTCTCGTAATCTTTTCCTGGTGGTTGTTGGCGGGTTGGTATTTGGCATATCCAGAACCGTTGTAATTCCACCCGCTGCAGCCGCAGAAGTTCCAGTAAAAAAATCCTCTTTATGGGTCATGCCCGGAACTCTAAAATGAGTATCTACGTCAATTAATCCAGGGATTACTAATAATCCTTTTGCATCGAAAACATCCGAAGAACGAATCATTGAACTGTCTTTTGTGATAGCTACAATTTTTCCATTTTCAATTCCCAAACATCCTTCATAAACATCACCAGGATCTCCAATATAAATCCTGGCGTTTTTTATAAGTAAATCAATTTCCATTAAAGCACTCCTTAACCTGATTTCTTAAAAATCAAAATAGGATATTCACTCATTTCAAACCATATCCTCTGGCCAATATTGTATAAAAATTCTCCAGATCAAAACCTGCTTTTTCTTCCAGTGATAATAATTCGATTGCAGAATCAAAGGACATATAACAATAAGGGCAGTTGGTTACAAGCGAATCAACTTTGTTTTCTTTTACTGCCTGTAGCCGTCTTCTTGATAATGTATTATTCAATTCAGGATAGCGGGTCCTGACACCTCCTCCACCCCCACAGCATAATCGATCACTCGGAACTCTATTTATTTCAATCCCAGGAATCTTCTGCATAAGTTCCAGATATAAATCTTCAGACAAACCCATTTTCCTGGTATGGCACGGATAATGGTACATTACTTTTGTATTAATTTTTTCTGTAAACTCTTTGAGATCAATTTTCTTGGTGAGAAATTCAGCTACATCATAAACCTTAGATTTGAAAGAAGTATCAATATCTCTTGAAAGTTCTGGATAATCATTCCTGAGAGTTAAGCAACAACCTGAACAACTTGTTAAAATATTGTTTATGCCTTTTTCAATATAAGACTCAAAAATATCAAAGTTTTTCTTAATGACAGGCAAAATCTCATCTTTCTGACCCGTTCTGATAGCTGGAGATCCACAGCACACCTGATTTTTGGGAAGATGTACTGCTATTTCATTGTGTTGAAGAATATTAATTACTGATTTTGCAACATCATGCTGCCTGCGGTTTAAGATACATCCTAAAAACAAAACTACTTCTGCTTGAGGTTCATCTTTGAAAGTTTTTATATATTCCGGATATTTATATACAGTGGATGCTTCTTTAACAGATATTGAGCAGCCTGTATCTCTAATATTTTGCATTATTTTTTTATGTGGAGGCAAAGGGGCACAATGATTTGTTACAGCTTTGTATCTCAAATCAATAACATTTTGCCCGATATTGATATTTTTCGGACATGTTGGTTCACATTCATGGCATACAATACATTTGAATAATCCCCTTTCAATCGCCTGCCCGGTTCTTCCTGTGTCACAATCTCTGGGATCCTTTAAGAATCTCATGGTTTTAACCAGCGAATGAGGCCCCGCGAAAGTAGTATCTCCATCAATTGCATTGCATTCAGAATAACAGGATCCGCAGAATATACAATTTCTTGCTTCTTTGAGTTCCTTTACGTTCTGTGGAGGCATTAAGAATTCATTTATTGGCAATTGTTTTGAATGATCCAGAACAATCCATGGTTCCATATCTTTAATTTTCTTGAAAAATAAATTTTGATCTACTACCAGATCTTTTATAATCCTGAAATGTCCTAACGGTTCAATGCTAATTATTTCCCCTGTTCTTATTTCAAAAAGTTGAGTCTTGCAGGCAAGCATTGATTTTCCATTTATTTTTACTGCACATGACCCACATATTGCGCTTCTGCAGGACTGTCGAAATGTGAGGGTTCTATCCAAATTATCCTTAATATAATTCAATGAGTCCAAAACAGTAACTCCACGCCTGATTGGAACTGTGTATTCCTTAAAATAGGGAGCTTCATCCTTTTCCGGATCGAATCTGAAAATTTTTAATATGATCTCTTCCATTTAAATACCTAATATTTTCTTTCTTTAGGTTCGAATAATGTAATTGTTACATTATCGTATTCAAATCTAATATCAGTGTCATTTTTATATGCAATAGCATGTTTTAAATAATGTGTGTCGTCTCTTTCCTGGAAATCAGTCCTGTAATGACTTCCTCTACTCTCCTCTCTATTTATTGCTCCTAATGTTATGAGTTCAGAAAGTTCAAGCATAAATCCAAGCTCAATTGCATTTGTTAAATCCGTATTAAATATTCTACTATCATCTTCAATATAAATTGATTTGTATCTTTCCTTCAATTCATTTATTTTTATAAATGCATTTTTTAATTTATTTTTTTCACGAAATATTCCTACATCGTTCCACATTATTGTATGCAATTCATTAATAATTGTAGAAGGTTTCTCTCCTTCTTTCTTATTTAATAGCGAATGCATTTCGTTTTTAATAATACATTTTGATATATTTCCTAAATTATGTTTTGCCGAGTATTCTACTGCTTTTATTCCAGCTCTTCTCCCAAAAACCATCGCCTCCATCAATGAATTGCCGCCAAGCCTATTTGCGCCATGTACACTTACACATGCACATTCACCTGCTGCAAATAATCCTTTAATTGAAGTTTCACCCCATATGTTAGTTTTGATTCCCCCCATCGTGTAGTGTTGTGCCGGTTGAACAGGTATTGGTTCTTTCAGTGCGTCAATTCCTCCAAAGCTTTTTGCAATATCATAAACCTGGGCAAATTCACCTCTAATTAAATCTTCATCCAAATGTCTCATATCCAGTAGGAAATATTCATTATCAATGCCCCTTCCTTCAAGTATTTCTGTTTGCATAGACCTGGAAACAATGTCTCTCGGGGCCAATTCCATCTTATCTGGTGCATATCTTGCCATAAAACGCTCATTATTTGCATTAAGCAGATAGCCTCCTACGCCGCGAACAGTTTCAGAAATTAATATGTTTGTTCCTAACAGTGTTGTCGGATGGAATTGTATGAATTCCATATCTTTTAACCCTGCTCCAACATTATAGGCCAATGCCATTCCATCCCCTGTGCATTGTAAAGAATTCGTGCTTCTTAAGTATGTTCTACCACAGCCCCCTGTAGCCAAAATGACTGCCCTGGCTCTGATAATTTCTAACTCTCCTGTTTTCAGATCAATAAAAGTTAGACCTGTGCATTTTCCGTTTTCGACCAGCAAGCTTGTCACAAAGGATTCAACATAAATTTGGATATTATTCTTCAATATTTGCTCGAAATAAGTTTGCATCATTTCATGACCGGTCACATCACCAGAGTAACAGCATCTTGGATATGATGCTCCTCCTGAGTATTTCTGTGCAATTTTTCCTTCATGAGTTTTATCGAATATGGCCCCCCAATGATCTAATTCATAAATTCTATCCCTTGATTCTTTGCACAATATCTCTACTGCATCTTGATCCGCCAAATAATCGCTACCTTTAATAGTATCAAATGCATGACTTTCCCACGGATCTTTTTCCCAATCAAGAGCAGCATTTACTCCACCTTGAGCACATATTGAATGTGATCGAAGCGGATGCGTTTTAGAAATTAATGCAGTGTCAGCAGTTTTGCAGGTTTCTATTGCGGCTCTCATTCCTGCTAAACCGCCTCCAACGATTATAATATCATGAGTTATCATTGTTTTTTTCTCACTTTTACAGTAATCTATTTAACTCTTTGTTTTTTTAGGTGAAAAGGATAATATACAGTGAACCATAATGTTAAATGGGAATATAATTGCTATTTAGAAAAAACTTTTCAGGAGGGTTTTAAAGGTATAAGACGATAGCCGTTGTTACGGATGATTTTCCGGTATACCATTCCATCATTGAGGAAGCCAGAGCCCGCAAACTGAAAATCCTTGTTCTCAATCCGGAAGATCGAATACCGCCGCACGTTGGTGTGGTCATTACTACAGAGAGGGAATCAGAGTTTATTGATTTTGAGAATGACATGATCATTATCGCCGACAACAGGCCGCAGTCAACCCTTGATAAGGCGCTTTCCATGCTGTTCGGAGAGGATTTTGAACATTTAATCATAGGAATAGATCCTGGAAAATATCCGGGTGTTGCTGTGCTTGGAAATAATAAGACAATATCGGTTCATCATGTTTCTTCAGGTGATGTCTGCCCGCTTATAAGACAAATAAAACAGGAATTTGAGAATAAAAAAATCATTGTCAGGATAGGACACGGCGCCAGACTTATACGTTCTCAGTTGATAAACGGGATACTTGACCTTGGAATACAGGTCGAAATGGTAGATGAAACCGGAACAACACCGCATCTTGGAAAAGGAGTTCATGGACAGGTGATATCCGATATAATTGCAGCAATTAATATTGCATTGATCCCTGGAAAAATCGTGGGAAAACAATTCATTGAGCCTTCAAATGGGGAAGTAAGGGTAATACAGGAATCGAGCCGGGAATACAGCAACGGGAGATCAACCATCCCAAGGCTTCTTGCAAAGGCTGTCGCAAAAGGAGAATTAACACTTGATGAAGCTATAGAAAGACACAAGAACGATTAATGTTTTGATATTCTCTTTCGTGTTGTCCTTGCTGATATCCATGCACCTATAACCGCAATTAATACCGCCACGATCACGCTTACAAACATAAACTGGCGGCCATTATTGATTATTGGATATGTGTCCATTGCATCCCGTATAACCAGGATGTATGTGCTTCCAGCCCATAAGATAATACCTGCCGCGAACACGAAGAACGGATGCGACCAGTGCCTTCCTATCCTTTCTTTATCAAGGTGCAGGTCAAAAATTTTACCAATATTGATTATTACTCCTGCAATGACATACCACCATATTGAGGCATTTATATACCCCATCAGCAGGACAAGATACCCTACCAGTATCGGTTCGTTATAATAATCCCATAGCGCAATACCTCCCTGTACAGTACCAATAAGGGACAGTATAATAGCTGCCAGATACATAACAAAAGTGATTTTACCTCCGTATAAGGATTTCATCATAGATGATTTGAAACGATCGACCTCATCATCCAGACCTGTCCCACGAAATAGCATATAAAGGCCAATGCTTGCGGTTATTGCCATTACCGCGACCTCAGGACGATCAAAGTATAATGAAATCGCATAGATCAGGAATACAAGACCGGCAGGAACGAAAAAAGTGTGCGATATTTTTGGGTCGTTGAATGCTTTTTTAATTATATAATATGTGCTTTCAAGGTTCTCATGCTGCTTTACGATTATCCTGTGAACTGCATCAACTTTTATCCTGGACTGTATGATAGGCAATACAGATTCATCTTCGGCCCCATCTGAAACAAGTATAACATTATGTGGTTTTAGCTCATGGAGGACCCTGTCAAGCTGTTCTGCTATTTTCCGGTCAGCCAGTATTCCAACTTTCTTGTCCCCCGCTATTGAAACGATCTCTACATCCTCTTTTTGGGCAATGAGTTTATCATAAACATTTATACCGCCAAAAATTGTGTTGATATCCGAATCCTCGGGGTCACTCGAAGCAAGCCTGACCGCAGCATCGATGTTTGCAGCGCGCCCGATTATCGGGCTTTCCACTTTTCCCTTTTCCCCAAGGTCGTTGTCCCTGTCAATACATATGATAAGCGTATGCATTGCATTCTGTTATCTTCATGTTTATATAAAAAGCCTTCTAATGAATACAGGTTTTTTGTTGCTCCAAATTTCTTTATATAAAAAATCCTTTATTTGGGGAAAAGAGTCCACCAATCAATTACCTTTATTGATAAATATATGATTCCGATACATTTTATTGTTTTTGCGATTGAGATCACTAACATGAACTTTTTAGTCTCATAATTTTCAATTCCAGCAACCATTGGGGCAAGGTCTCCAACGATCGGTATCCATGGGGAAACAAGTAGCAGTAATGTACCATATTTACGGAAGTACAATTGCATCATTAGTTCTTTTTTCCTGTCATGGAAGGGTATGATCTTTCGAAGTTCATATTTTCCTAACAAATACCCAATATATGCTCCTGCTATTGATCCCACTATAAATATTAATAATACGAGTTCAGGTTTTTTTCCAACATCCAGTAATCCGAAAACCACGGGTTCAGTTGGTATTGGTATTATGGATGAAATAAGAGCTATAAGAAGAAGTCCAGCCATCCCATAGGATAAGAAAATTTCAAATAATACCATTTCTTTAAGCTTATATCGCGTGTTAAATATAAATAATAATCTCTTCTCAATCAATTCAAATTGATTTTTCTAATTGTGAGCTTATTATCGCTTTTTTTGGAGATTTACGTTTATTCGATTTGACTTCTCTTGCCTTAATTTTTGGTTCTTTCATCAATCCGTTATTCTTTTCTTCTTCAACTTTCTTTTGCCACTCATTAAAATTACAGTGAGGGCATCCAATTTCCCAGGGGCGCTTTCCCTTGTTCACTATTTTAATATGGAAGAGACCATGGTCACTGCATTGCTTTTCAGTGACTACGATCTGTCCTATCCTGGGCAGGGGAAGAGTGAAATCACAATTTGGATAACCCGAACATCCGATAAATCTTGAACCTTTCCTGGATTTGCGGATGATAAGGTCAGAAGAACATTTCTGGCATGTACCTATAACCCTATCTTCATATAATCCGTTCCTCAGGGCTTCACTTATCAGATCCTTGTTTTTGGTCAAATCTATGAATACTTCACCTAGCATATCCCGTGATTCCTTGACCACAAAGTCTTCGGTAATCCTGCCTTCGGAAATCTCATCCATGTCTTTTTCAAGTTTGCTCGTCATGTCGGGTTTAGTGATAGTGCTTGCATATTTTTCAAGCGCCTCAACAACTGCAAAGGCGGTTTTTGTGGGCTGGATGGGATTTCCATGAACATATGCCCTGGAATAGAGTTTGGATATTATTTCATGACGCGTGGATTTTGTTCCCAGCCCCAGGTCTTCCATTATCTTAATAAGATGCCCCTGCCCGTATCTTGATGGGGGTTGTGTCTCTTTTCCAACAAGATTTACTTCTTTTACTGTAAGAGATTGCCCTTCTTCTAGCTTTGGTAGTATCCTGTCTTCGGGCAGATTATACGAATAGTACCATCTCCAGCCAGGTTCCACCAGTCTGGCCCCGTTTGCCCCAAAATCCTCGCCGCTGATATCAACTGTTACGCCCATCGTTTCCCAGAGAGTCTCACCTGCAAATGTAGCGAAGAACCGCCGAACTACAAGCTCATATAATTTCCATTCATCATCTTTAAGCTGGCTTCTCTTTACAGGGGTCGCTGGATGGATTGGGGGATGGTCGGTAGTTTCTTTCTTGCCTCTTGTGGGCTGGAGCTTTCCAGATAATAACTTTTCTGCATATTCTTTGAATTCAGTGTTCAGAAAAGATTCAATGATCCCTTTCGTTTCAAGTGTTGCAGGATATACTGTATTATCAGTACGCGGATACGAGATGTAACCATTCACGTAAAGGAATTCTGCTATCCTCATGGCGTTTGAAGGGGAAATCCCGATAGCACTTGCCGCTCTTAAGAATTCTGTGGTATTAAAGGGTATGGGAGGTTTTTCGCTTCTTTTTCCAAGTATGATACTTTTTACTGTTCCGGTTTTTCCGAGTTTTGCCAGGACTTCTTCAGCTTTGGCCTTATCCAGGAATCGTCCTTTCTTGTGCTGTGTTTCAAATTCCCCGCCATTTATAAGTATTGCATATAGTTCCCAGTAAGGGATACAGACAAATGATTCGCGTTCCTTTTCACGGTTTACGATGATTGCAAGAGTAGGTGATTGCACTCTTCCAACAGACAGAAATTTATCGCCAAGCCTTCCTGAACTCAATGAGACAAAACGGGTAAGAACCGCACCCCATATAAGGTCTATTACCTGTCGTGACTCACCTGCAGCAGCAAGATTAAAATCAATTTTAACTGGAACAGAAAAGGCTTTTTTGATCTCTGCCGGAGTTATCGTGCTGTAATGAACACGATCGGCGTAAATATCAGGATTTACTTTTTTTACAACATTCAATGCTTCCACTCCAATTAATTCACCTTCACGATCATAGTCAGTGGCTATTGTAAGGTGCTGGGCAGTTTTTCCCAGTTTTCGAATAGCAGTTACAATGTTGGCGTGGGTTGGATTTGTAAGAACGTTTGCATGTATCAGGCTCTGTAGATCTGTTTTCTGCCAGTTATTGTATTCTTTCGGAAAATCCACTTCTACGATGTGTCCGGATAAGCCGATTACGGTGGTTCCGTTGAAATTATAAGTATCAACACCGTTCACTCTTTCTTTATCTGGCTTTTTATCAGATAGTATAGCTGCAATCCTTTTTGCAGTGTCGTGCTTTTCTGTTATTATTAAATACATCGTGTCCTCAGAGGTGTCTGGATAAGAATATAACTTATTTAAATAGATTTTGGTTATAATTGTGTATATATATTGTATATGTTGAGCTATTTTATTCTGTATGTTTAGTAATTCCTTTTTCCAAGGGGAGGCTTTATATAGGGCATATAACATACAAGACGCTTCCTGCTTGTGAAAACAGGAATATGTGTTGTAGGAAAAACAAATATGTTTCTTCGAAACACTTGATTCGTGCAGAAGATAATGCGCGAGGGAAAGTATTATATACGGAAAAGGACATA
>UBJH01000256.1_pt1 | contig 24676 bp, 25 predicted proteins | sample 2193721 | NCBI WGS metagenome assembly UBJH01 (sample SAMEA4703186, study PRJEB27089) | metagenome | reverse complement strand
CGGAGCACGAGGACATCGCGGCAGCCCTCAGGAGCATGGACACCTTCATCGACGTGGCGGAGGAAGACCTCGAGCGCATCTACCTGCTGGCGACGGTGAACCGCCAGAAGCGCACCCTCGGCAGCGTCGTCTGCCGCGACATCATGACGCGCAACGTCACCTCGGTGTCGCCGCAGACGCCGCTGTCGGCCGTCTGGGAAGTGCTGCGCCAGCGCAATATCCGCGGCGTGCCGGTCGTCGACGAGGACGGCCGTGTGGTCGGCATGGTGGCGATCTCGGATTTCCTCAAGAACACCGACTGGAACTGGAACCGCCGCGGCCGCCTGCGCTGCCTGCTGACCTCGCCGCGCCAGGCGCCGTCGACGGCGGCGGACATCATGTCCGCGCCGGTGATCGCGCTGCGCGAGGACACCCATGTCGCCGACCTGTTCGCCACCTTCGCCAGCCACGGCATCAATCACGTGCCGGTGGCCGCTGCCGACGGCAGGCTGGCCGGCATCATCACGCGGCTCGACCTCCTGAATCTTTTCGGCAGCCAGGTCGGCGATCGCCGGGCGGCCTAGGGCGGCACTGCGGACATCGGCGGTTGCCCCGGCGGCGCATCCGCGGCCATAATTGCCCCATCACAAGACGCAGGGGGCAACATGTTCCAGGTTCGCATCCACGGACGCGGCGGGCAGGGCGTCGTTTCCGCCGCGGAAATGCTCTCCGTCGCCGCCTTCCTCGAAGGCAAGCATGCGCAGGCCTTTCCCAGCTTCGGCTCGGAACGGATGGGCGCGCCGGTGATGGCCTTCTGCCGCATCGCCGACCGCGAGATCCGCCTGCGCGAGCCGGTGATGACGCCCGACGCGCTGATCATCCAGGACCCGACACTGCTGCACCAGGTCGACCTCTTCAGCGGCGTCACCACCGAGGGCCTGATCCTCATCAATTCGACGCGCAGCTTCGCCGAACTGGGCATCGGCGAGTTCGTCGAGGGCTTCCACCCCGACCTGCTGTGCACCGTGCCCGCCACTGAGCTGGCGCTGAAGCACGTCGGCCGGCCGCTGCCGAACGCCGCGCTGCTCGGCGGCTTCGCCGCGGTCTGCGACCAGGTCAGGCTGGAATCGGTATTCGCCGCCATCCGCGAGAAGTTCTCCGGCAAGGTGGCGGAAGGCAATGTCGCCGCCGCGCGGGAAGCCTTCGAGATCGTCACGAAGGAGCGCGAGGAGGCGAGCCATGCTTAAGCAGACCGAGGGCTCCCATGCCATCGCCGAGTCCGTCGCCCTGTGCCGGCCGGAGGTGATCTGCGCCTATCCGATCACGCCGCAGACGCACATCGTCGAGGGGCTCGGCGAGATGGTGAAGGACGGCACGCTGGCGAGGTGCGAGTTCATCAACGTCGAGTCGGAGTTCGCCGCCCTGTCGGTGGCGATCGGCGCTTCCGCCGCCGGCGCGCGCACCTACACCGCCACCGCCAGCCAGGGCCTGCTGTTCATGGCCGAGGCGGTGTACAACGCCGCCGGCCTCGGCCTGCCGATCGTCATGACCATCGGCAACCGCGCCATCGGCGCGCCGATCAACATCTGGAACGACCACACCGACTCGATGTCGATGCGCGACGCCGGCTGGATCCAGCTCTACGCCGAGACCAACCAGGAGGCGGCCGACCTGCACATCCAGGCCTTCCGCCTCGCCGAGGAGCTGTCGATGCCGGTGATGGTCTGCGTCGACGGCTTCATCCTGACGCATGCCTACGAGCGCCTCGACATCCCGACGCAGGCGCAGGTCGACGCCTACCTGCCGCCCTTCGAGCCGCGCCAGGTGCTCGATCCGCAGGAACCCGTCTCGATCGGCGCCATGGTCGGCCCGGAGGCCTTCATGGAGGTGCGCTACCTCGCCCACCACAAGCAGATGCGCGCGCTGGAACTGATCCCGCAGCTGTCGCGGGAATTCAGGACGGTGTTCGGCCGCGATTCGGGCGGCCTCATCCGCACCTATCGCGCCGAGGACGCCAGGACCATCGTCGTCGCGCTCGGCTCGGTGAACGGCACCATCAAGGACGTCATCGACGAGCTGCGCGACGCGGGCCATGCCATCGGCGCGGCGTCCATCGTCTCCTTCCGTCCCTTCCCGAGCGACGAGCTGCACGAGCTGCTGTCGCACGCCAAGCGCCTGGTGGTGATCGAGAAGTCGCTGGCGGTGGGCATCGGCGGCATCGTCTCGCACAACCTGCGCATGGCGCTCTCCGGCATCTCGCTGCACGCCTACACCGTGGTCGCCGGGCTGGGCGGGCGCGCCATCACCAAGGCCAGCCTGCGCGGCCTGTTCGAGCGGGCGCTGCGCGACGAGCTGGAGCCGCTGACCTTCCTCGACCTCAACCAGGCGGCGATCAATCGCGAACTCGAGCGCGAGAAGGCGCAGCGCCGCTCCGGCCCTTCGGCCGAGAACATCCTGCGCGACCTGGCCGGCGGCGCCCGTTAAGGAGAGCACGATGGAAATGCAGCAGATCAAGTTCTACCAGACCGGCACCTTCACCGTCGGCAACCGCCTGCTCGATGCCGACCAGCGCAGCGTGCAGGCCAACATGCAGCGCACCAACTCGCTCAACTCCGGCCACCGCGCCTGCCAGGGCTGCGGCGAGGCGCTCGGCGCGCGCTACGCCATCGACGCGGCAATGCGCGCGGCCAACAACCAGGTGATCGCCTGCAACGCCACCGGCTGCCTGGAAGTGTTCTCGACGCCCTACCCGGAAACCTCCTGGCAGATCCCGTGGATCCACTCGCTGTTCGGCAACGCCGCGGCGGTCGCCACCGGCGTCATGGCGGCAATGAAGGTCAAGGGCCGCAGCGACGTGCGCGTCATCGCCCAGGGCGGCGACGGCGGCACCACCGACATCGGTTTCGGCTGCCTCTCCGGCATGTTCGAGCGCAACGACGACGTGCTCTACATCTGCTACGACAACCAGGCCTACATGAACACCGGCGTGCAGCGCTCCTCGGCGACGCCGCCGGCGGCGCGCACCGCCACCACGATGGCGGTCGGCGCGGCGCCGGGAAATACCTTCGGCCAGGGCAAGAACCTGCCGGAAATCGCCATGGCGCACGGCATTCCCTACGTCGCCACCGCCTCGGTGGCCTACCTGCGCGACCTCGAGGAGAAAGTCGGCCGCGCCATGACGGTGAGGGGGGCGCGCTACATCCATGTCCTCGTGCCCTGCCCGCTCGGCTGGGGGTCGGCACCGCACGACACCATCAAGCTGGCGCGCCTTGCCGTGGAGACCGGCCTGTTTCCGCTGTTCGAGGCCGAGCACGGCGAGGTAGTCGGCTCGACGAAGATCCGCCACCGCCTGCCGGTGGAGGAATACCTGAAGCCGCAGAAGCGCTTCGCCCACCTCTTCGGCAAGAACGAGGCCGTCGACACCATCGCCCGCATCCAGGCGATGGCCGAGCGCAACATCCGCAAGTACCGCCTGATCGACGAGAGACGCCATGGATAAGCCCTTCGCCATCACCCTCGACCCCGGCTCCTCGCTCGCCAACCGCACCGGCTCCTGGCGCACCAACCGGCCGGTGTATGTCGACCGCCTGCCGCCCTGCAACCATGCCTGCCCGGCCGGCGAGAACATCCAGGGCTGGCTGTTCCATGCCGAGTCCGGCGACTACGAGGCCGCCTGGCGCGAGCTGGTGAGAAACAACCCGATGCCGGCCACCATGGGCCGCGTCTGTTACCACCCCTGCGAAACCGCCTGCAACCGCGGCAGCCTTGACGAGTCGGTGAGCATCCACGCCGTCGAGCGCTTCCTCGGCGACGAGGCCGTCAAGCGCGGCTGGATCGTCGCCCCCGGCAAGGAGACCGGCAAGCGCGTGCTGGTGGTCGGTTCCGGCCCGGCCGGGCTCTCCGCCGCCTGGCAGCTGCGCCTCGCCGGCCACGCGGTGACGATCCACGAAGCCGGCGCGCAGAGCGGCGGCATGATGCGCTTCGGCATCCCGAAATACCGATTGCCGCGCGAAGTGCTCGACGCCGAGGTGCGGCGCATCGTCGGCATGGGCGTCGAGCTGAAGCTGGACAGCAAGGTCGACGACCTGCTGGCGACGATGAAGTCGGGGGACTTCGATGCCTGCTTCCTCGCCGTCGGCGCCCACCTCGCCAAGCGCGCCTACATTCCGGCCGGCGATGCCGACAAGATCCTCGATGCGGTCTCGGTGCTGCGCGGCATGGAAGGCGAAGAGAAGCCGCTGCTCGGCCGCCGCGTGGTGGTCTATGGCGGCGGCAACACCGCCATCGACGTGGCGCGCACGGCAAAGCGCATGGGCGCCGAGGAAGCCATCATCGTCTACCGCCGCACACGCGAGAAAATGCCGGCGCATGATTTCGAGGTGCAGGAAGCGCTCGACGAAGGCGTCATGATGAAATGGTTGTCCACAATCAAGGAAGCCGGCGAAGCCAGCTTTACGGTGGAGAAGATGGCGCTCGACGACAACGGCTTTCCGCAGCCGACCGGCGAATTCGAGACCATCGAGGCCGACTCGCTGGTGCTGGCGCTCGGCCAGGACGTCGACCTCGGGCTGCTCGCCGCCGTGCCGGGACTGACTTTGGACCAGGGCTCGGTGCAGGTCGATGCCGGCATGATGACCGGCCACGCAGGCATCTTCGCCGGCGGCGACATGGTGGCGGGCGAACGCACCGTCACGGTCGCAATAGGGCACGGCAAGAAGGCGGCGCGCCACATCGACGCCTGGCTGCGCGGCGAAGCCTGTGCGCCGCCGCCGAAGCACGAACTCGCGACCTTCGACAAGCTCAACACCTGGTACTACCTCGACGCGCCGAAGACGGTGCAGCCGGTGCTCGACATCATCCGCCGCCAGGGCACCTTCGAGGAGGTGCTGGGCGGGCTCGACGAGGGCAACGCCCTGTTCGAGGCGCGCCGCTGCCTGTCCTGCGGCAACTGCTTCGAGTGCGACAACTGCTACGGCGTCTGCCCCGACAACGCCGTCATCAAGCTCGGGCCGGGCAGGCGCTTCCGCTTCAACTACGACTACTGCAAGGGCTGCGGCATCTGCGTCGCCGAGTGCCCCTGCGGCGCCATCCGCACCGAGCCGGAGACGATCTGACCACGAGGCGACAGTCTCGTCCGCCACGGGGGCATATAATCGGCGCTTATCGGCGTATCAACAGGCCAAGAGGAGAGGGAAGATGGGTGCGAAATATCAGGAATTTCACCGCCGCTCGATCGAGGACCGCGACGGCTTCTGGAGCGAGCAGGCCCGGCTGGTCGACTGGCACAAGCCCTTCGGCAAGGTGCTCGACTACGCCAAGCCGCCGTTTGCCAGGTGGTTCGTCGGCGGCGAGATCAACCTCTGCCACAACGCCGTCGACCGGCACCTGAAGGACCGCGCCAGCCAGCCGGCGCTGATCTACATCTCGACCGAAACCGGCGAGGAGAAGACCTACACCTACGCCGAGCTGCACGCCGAAGTGCAGCGCATGGCCGCCGTCCTGCAAAGCCTCGGCGTCGGCAAGGGCGACCGCGTGCTGATCTACATGCCGATGATCGCCGAGGCCATCTTCGCCATGCTCGCCACGGTGCGCATCGGCGCCATCCACTCGGTGGTGTTCGGCGGCTTCGCCGCCAGCTCGCTCGCGACCCGCATCGACGACGCGCGGCCGAAGGTGATGATCACCGCCGATGCCGGCATGCGCGGCGGCAAGGCGGTGCCCTACAAGCACCTGGTGGACGAGTCGCTGCGCCTGGCGCAGGCGCCGGCCGAGAAGGTGCTGATCGTCAACCGCGGCCTCGACAAGGAGATGCCGCTCGTCGCCGGCCGCGACCTCGACTATGCGACGCTGCGCGCGCAGCACCTGGACACGCAGGTGCCGTGCACCTTCGTCGAGTCCTCGCATCCCTCCTACATCCTGTACACCTCCGGCACCACCGGCAAGCCGAAGGGCGTGCAGCGCGACACCGGCGGCTACTGCGTGGCGCTGGCCGCCTCGATGCGCCATGTGTACCAGGCCAACCCGGGCGAGACCTACTTCGCCACCTCCGACATCGGCTGGGTGGTGGGCCACTCCTACATCGTCTACGGCCCGCTGATCAACGGCATGGCGACGGTGGTCTACGAGGGCACGCCGCTGCGCCCCGACGCCGGCATCTGGTGGAAGATCGTGCAGGACTACAAGGTGACGGTGATGTTCTCGGCGCCGACCGCCATCCGCGTGCTGAAGAAGCAGGATCCGGCCTTCCTGAAGAAGTACGACCTGTCGACATTGCGCCACCTGTTTCTCGCCGGCGAGCCGCTCGACGAGACCACGGCGCAATGGATCGCCGAGGCTTTGGCGAAGCCGATCTACGACCACTACTGGCAGACCGAGACCGGCTGGGCGCTGCTCACCGGCCTGCCCGGCATCGAGAACCATCCGACCAAGTTCGGCAGCCCGTCCTTCCCCGCCTACGGCTACGACGTGCGCCTGCTGCACGAGGAAACCGCCGAGGAAGTGCCGGCCAACGAGAAGGGCGTCGTCGCCGTCATCCCGCCGCTGCCGCCCGGCTGCATGAGCACGGTGTGGGGCCAGGACGAGCGCTTCGTGCAGACCTACTTCACCAGCTTCCGGGACAAGCTGATCTACACCACCTTCGACTGGGGCATCCGCGACGAGGACGGCTACTACTTCATCCTCGGCCGCACCGACGACGTCATCAACGTCGCCGGCCACCGCCTCGGCACGCGCGAGATCGAGGAGGCGGTGAGCGCCCATGACGCCATCGCCGAAGTCGCCGTGGTCGGCGTCGCCGACCAGCTCAAGGGCCAGATGCCGCTCGCCTTCGCCGTCGTCAAGGACGCCGCCCGGGCGGCGACGCCGGAACTGCGCGCCGCGCTGGAAAAGGAGGTGATGGCCAAGGTGGACAGCCTGCTCGGCGCCATCGGCCGGCCGAAGCGCGTGCATTTCATCAACCAGCTGCCGAAGACCCGCTCCGGCAAGGTGCTGCGCCGCTCCATCCAGGCCATCGCCGAAGGCCGCGACCCGGGCGACCTGACCACGCTGGACGATCCGATCGGCATCCAGATGGTGAAGGAAGCCGTCGAAGGCAAATAGCTTGCCGTCCCGCAGGGACTGACTTTTACCGGCCCCTTCCGGCCCTCCAGCCGGAAGGGGTTTGTTTTTTGGCTCAAGCCCTTAGCTTTGATTCACGTCAAAGCCCGCGGGCAGGGCAGCGCCTAAAGTGCGCGCTCCGGCTTTCCCTCATTTCATGCCCATGCTCACCGGCAAACCCTTCGAACTCGTCTGCCCGGCCGGCGCCCTGCCCGCCCTGAAGGCCGCCGTCGACAACGGCGCCGACTGCGTCTACACCGGCCTCAAGGACAACACCAACGCGCGCAACTTCACCGGCCTGAATTTCGACGACGCGCAACTGCGCGAGGGCATCCGCTACGCCCACGACCGCCGCGCCAGGGTGCTGCTGGCGCTCAACACCTACCCGCAGACGGCGACCTGGGGCCGCTGGACCGCCGCCGTCGACAAGGCCGCCGACTTCGGCGTCGACGCCATCATCCTCGCCGACCCCGGCCTGATGGAGTACGCGAAGACGAAGCATCCGCAGCTGCGCCTGCACCTCTCCGTGCAGGGCTCGGCCACCAACTACGAGGCGATCAACTTCTATCACGAACAGTTCGGCATCCAGCGCGCCGTGCTGCCGCGGGTGCTGGCGATGCCGCAGATCGAACATGTGGTGAACAACACCCCGGTCGAAATCGAGGTGTTCGGTTTCGGCGGCCTGTGCGTCATGGTGGAGGGGCGCTGCGCGCTGTCCGCCTACGTCACCGGCGACTCGCCCAATACCGTCGGCGTCTGCTCGCCGGGCAAGGCGGTGCGCTACGAGCAGACCGCGCAGGGCATGGAAACGCGCCTCAACGGCGTGCTCATCGACCGCTTCGCCGAGGGCGAGAAGACCGGCTACCCGACGCTGTGCAAGGGCCGCTTCGAGGTGAACGACGAGACCTACTACGCCATCGAGGAGCCGACCAGCCTCAACACCCTCGAGCTGCTGCCGAAGCTGATGGAGATCGGCGTCAAGGCCATCAAAATCGAAGGCCGCCAGCGCAGCCCCGCCTACGTCGCGCAGGTGACGAAAGTGTGGCGCGAGGCGATCGATTCGGCGCTGCGCAATCGCCAGGGATTCTCGGTGCGCGAGGCCTGGATGGCGGAGCTGAACAAGGTGTCCGAGGGCAACATGCATACGCTCGGGGCTTACTATCGTCCATGGAAATGAAATGAAGTTAGCCACCCTGGAACGCTCGCAATGAAGCTCGCGTTGGGGCCATTGCTCTACTACTGGCCGCGCCAGCAGGTCTTCGATTTCTACGACGCCATCGCACAGGCGCCCGTCGACATCGTCTACCTCGGCGAGACGGTCTGCTCCCGCCGACATGAACTGCGCGTGCAGGACTGGGCGGACATCGCGAAAAAACTCGCCGCCGCCGGTAAGCAGGCCGTCCTCGGCACGCAGACGCTGATCGAATCCGAATCCGACCTGAAGACCCTGCGCCGCGTCACCGAAGAGACGGACTTCCCCATCGAGGCCAACGACATGGGCGCGGTGCATGTGCTAACCGCCCAGCAGCGCCCCTTCGTCGCCGGCCCCTTCCTCAACATCTTCAACGCCGCCACCCTGTCCATGATGGCGCGCCTCGGCGCAACCCGCTGGGTGATGCCGGTCGAGATGTCGGCGGCCACGCTGGCCGAATTGCAGGCGGCCCGGCCGGCCGGTCTGGAGACCGAGGTGTTCGCCTACGGGCGAATGCCGCTGGCCTTCTCGGCGCGCTGCTTCACCGCCCGCCACTTCAATCTGCAGAAGGACGACTGCCAGTTCAAGTGCCTCGATTTTCCCGACGGACTGCTCATCAGGACGCGCGAGGGCGAGGAGTTCCTCACGCTGAACGGCATCCAGACGCAGTCGTCGAAGGTCTACAACCTGATCGGCGAAGTGGATGCGCTGCGCGAACTGGGCGTGGACATCCTGCGCATCAGCCCGCAGTCGCAGCACACGCCCGAACTGCTGGGGATTTTCCGCGCCCGCATCGCAGGCACGCTCGACGTGCCGGCAGCGCGCAGCCGCATGGCCGGACTCGCCCTGGCCGAGCCCTGCAACGGCTTCTGGTACGGCAAGCCCGGCCTCGACCAGATTGCCGCCTGAAGGGCGGACAGGTAGACTTCCGCCATGGACCTGATCGAAACCCTGCGCCGCGCGCGCATCCCGCAATTCACCCTGCCGCGCTTCGTCGGCGCGGTGCACGCGCGCCTGCCGCAGCTGCCGCCCACCCTCGGACTGACCACGGCGCTGAACCTCGCCCTCGACCGCATCCTGCCGCGTGAGGCCTTGCAGCCGCTGACCGGCAAGCTGGTCTGCCTGCGCGTCACCGACGGCGGCCTGACCCTGCTGTTCACCCTGAGCGAAACGGGCTTCCGCCCGGCCGTCAGCAGCAGCAAGCCCGACCTCCTGATCTCGGCCACGACGCGCGACTTCATCGCCCTGGCCCTGCGCGAGGAAGATCCGGACACCCTGTTCTTCAGCCGCCGCCTGCTGATGGAAGGCGACACCGACCTCGGCCTGCTGGTGAAGAACACCCTGGATGCCGTGGATTGGCCGCGCCTCGATCCCGAAGCCCTGCATCCCGCCCGCCTGCTGGCGCAGATACGGCTCCGTTTGGGCCCTTCGAGCAGGTAAAATCGCGTTTTTGATCTTTCGCAAGCCCCTGTGCGCCGGGGTTAGGCACAATTTGCCATGCTTGAAGCCAGCAACCTGGAGTGCGTGCGCGGCGAGAAGAGCCTGTTCCGCGATCTGTCGTTCCGCCTCGAGGCCGGCGCCTGCCTGATGGTGCAGGGCGCCAACGGCAGCGGCAAGACCAGCCTGCTGCGCATGCTCTGCGGCCTGTCCCAGCCGGCGGCCGGCGAGATCCGCTGGAACGGCGAACCGATCCGCAAGCTGGCGGAGGACTACCGCGGCGAACTGCTCTACTGCGGCCACGCCGGCGCGGTCAAGGACGACCTGACGGCGCTGGAGAATGCGCGCATCGGTGCCACGCTGGCCGGCGCACCGGTCGACGAGGAAGCGGCGCGGTCGGCGCTGCGGCAACTGGGTTTGAAGGGCCGCGAGGACCTGCCGGCGCGCGTGCTTTCGGCAGGGCAGAAGCGGCGCGTGGCGATCACCCGCCTGCTGCTGGAGAAAAGGAAACTGTGGGTGCTGGACGAGCCGCTGACGGCGCTGGACAAGGCGGCGGTGGCGAATCTCTGCGGCATGATCGACGCGCACCTGTCCGGCGGCGGGATGGCGGTGCTGACCAGCCACCAGGAACTGCCGCTTGCCGGGCGGGTCGCGCACCTGCGGCTGGACTGATGGCCGAAGCGAGCCTGACTTCCGCATACGCCGCCGTCATCCGGCGCGACCTGCTGCTCGCCCTGCGACGCAAGTCGGACGTGCTGACGACGCTGTTCTTCTTCGTCATCGTCGTCAGCCTGTTCCCGCTCGGCATCGGTCCGGAGATGGGGACGCTGCGGAAGATCGCCCCCGGCGTGCTGTGGGTGGCGGCGCTGCTGGCGACCATGCTGTCGCTGAACCGCCTGTTCGCGGCCGACCACGCCGACGGCACGCTGGAACAGATGGCGCTCTCCGCCGTGCCGCTCGGGGTGCTGGTGACGGGCAAGATCACCGCCCACTGGCTGCTCTCCGGCCTGCCGCTGGCGCTGCTGGCGCCGGTGCTGGGCCTGCAGTTCGACCTGCCGGCGGGGGCGCTGGCGGTGATGGTCGTCGCGCTGCTGATCGGCACGCCGGTGCTGTCGCTGATCGGCGCCGTCGGCGCGGGGCTGACTTTGGGCGTGCGCGGCGGCGGCGTGCTGGTGTCGCTGCTGGTGCTGCCGCTGTACGTGCCGGTGCTGATCTTCGGCGCCGGCGCCGTGGAGTCGTACCTCGGCGGCCTGGGCGCGACGGCGCACCTGTCGCTGCTGGCGGCCTTCCTGGCGCTGGCGGCGTTTTTCGGGCCGTGGGCAACAACGGTCGCATTAAGGATCGCTTTGGAATGAGCAACGGCATCATCAACTGGTTCAGGTTCGCCTCGCCGCAGACCTTCTATCCGCTGGCCGGGAAACTGATTCCCTGGTTCTGGGCGCTGACGGCCGTCTTCGGCCTCGCCGGCCTGTACATCGGCTTCTTCGTCGCCCCCACCGACGCCCAGCAGGGCGAGGGCTACCGCATCATCTTCGTGCATGTGCCGGCCTCGTGGATGTCGATGTTCATCTATCTCGTGATGGCCTTCTGGGCGGCGCTCGGCCTCGGCTTCAACACGCGCCTGTCCGGCATGATGGCCTCGGCGCTGGCGCCGACCGGGGCGTTGATGGCCTTCCTCTCGCTGTGGACCGGCGCCCTCTGGGGCAAGCCGATGTGGGGCACCTGGTGGGTGTGGGATGCGCGCCTGACCTCCGAGCTGATCCTGTTCTTCCTCTACATCGGCTTCATCGCCCTGCAGTCGGCCATCGACGACCCGCGCCGCGCCGACAAGGCCGGCGCCGTGCTGGCACTGGTCGGCGTCGTCAACATCCCGATCATCTATTTCTCGGTGAAGTGGTGGAACACCCTGCACCAGGGCGCCTCGGTCAGCCTGACCCGGTCGCCGTCGATGGCGCAGACCATGCTGTGGGGGATGCTGCTGATGGCGCTGGCGTTCTGGATGTACTCCATCGCCGTCTCGCTGACCCGCGTGCGCGCCATCATCCTGGAACGTGAAAGACACGCAGGCTGGGTGGAAGAACTGCAGGAGTTGAAGCCATGAACTGGGGCAGCGCCTCCGAATTCTTCGCCATGGGCGGCCATGCGTTTTACGTGTGGGGCTCCTTCGGCGCCTGCGCGGCGCTGATGGCGATTGAACCTATCCTCGCCCGGATGCGTCGAAGCCAGGCCATCAACGAACTCCGTCGCGAGATCCGCGCCCGCAACGAATCCCAAGATGAAACCTAGACACAAACGCTTCGTCCTCATCGGCGGCGGCCTCGCCGTGCTGGGCCTCGCCGCCGCGCTGGTGCTCAACGCCTTCCAGAGCAACCTGGTGTTCTTCTTCACGCCGACGCAGATCGCGGCGGGCGAGGCGCCGAAGGGCAAGGCCTTCCGCCTCGGCGGCCTGGTCAAGGACGGCAGCCTGAAGCGCCAGCCCGACGGCCTCACCGTGCAGTTCATCGTCACCGACACGGCGAAGGAGATCACCGTCGCCTACACCGGCATCCTGCCCGACCTGTTCCGCGAGGGCAAAGGCGTCGTCGCCCAAGGCAAGCTCGGCGAGAACGGCCTGTTCTCAGCAACGGAAGTGCTCGCCAAGCACGACGAAAATTACATGCCCCCCGAGGCGCAGCATGCGGTCGATGAAGCGCACAAGGCGGCGAAGACGGTGAAGCCATGATCCCCGAACTCGGCCATTTCGCCCTGATCCTGGCGCTGCTCGTCGCCCTGCTGCAGGGCACCCTGCCGCTGGCCGGCGCCGCGCGCGGCAGCCTGGCGTGGATCGCGCTGGCACGGCCGGCGGCGCGCGCGCAGTTCCTGCTCGTCGCCTTCGCCTTCGGCTGCCTCACCTGGGCCTTCGTCGCCAACGATTTCTCGGTGGTGTATGTGGTGCAGCATTCCAACTCGCGCCTGCCGCTCGAGTACCGCATCTCCGGCGTCTGGGGCGGCCACGAGGGCTCGCTGCTGTTGTGGATGCTGATGCTCTGCGGCTGGACGCTGGCGGTGAGCCTCTTCTCGCGCCACCTGCCCGACGCCATGGTGGCACGCGTGCTCGGCGTGCTCGGCCTGGTCGCCGTCGGCTTCCTCGCCTTCATCCTCATCACCTCGAATCCCTTCGAGCGGCTGCTGCCGGCGGCGGAGGACGGCCGCGACCTCAACCCGCTGCTGCAGGACCCGGGGCTGATCTTCCATCCGCCGATGCTCTACATGGGCTATGTCGGCTTCTCGATCGCCTTCGCCTTCGCCATCGCCGCACTGCTCTCCGGCCAGCTCGACGCCGCCTGGGCACGCTGGTCGCGCCCCTGGACCACGGCGGCCTGGGTCTTCCTCACGCTCGGCATCGCCCTCGGCTCCTGGTGGGCCTACTACGAACTGGGCTGGGGCGGCTGGTGGTTCTGGGACCCGGTGGAGAACGCCTCCTTCATGCCCTGGCTGGTCGGCACGGCGCTGGTGCACTCGCTGGCGGTGACGGAAAAGCGCGGCGGCTTCAAGAACTGGACGGTGCTGCTGGCCATCGCCGCCTTCTCGCTGTCGCTGCTCGGCACCTTCCTCGTGCGCTCTGGCGTGCTCTCCTCGGTGCACGCCTTCGCCACCGATCCGAAGCGCGGCATCTTCATCCTGATGTTCCTGGCGGTGGTGGTCGGCTGCTCGCTGTTCCTGTTCGCGCTGCGCGCGCCCAGGGTCGGGCTGGGCGGCGCCTTCGGCCTGGTTTCGCGCGAATCGCTGCTGCTGGTGAACAACGTGCTGCTGGTGGTCGCCGCCGGCAGCGTGCTGCTCGGCACCCTGTATCCGCTGTTCATCGACGCGCTGGGCATGGGCAAGCTCTCGGTCGGGCCGCCCTATTTCAACGCGGTGTTCGTGCCGCTGATGGTGCCGCTGCTCGTGCTCATGGCGCCGGGGCCGATGGCGCGCTGGAAGCATGCCGACATGCGGCCGGTGCTGAAGCGGCTCGCGCCGGCCTTCGTTGCCGCCGTGCTGCTCGCCGTCGCCGTGCCGCTCCTCTACGGCAAATGGACGCCGCTGACCGCGATGGGCGTGCTGCTCGCCGCCTGGATCGCCGGCGGCAGCGCCGTCGCCATCGTCGAGCGCCTGCGCGCCGGCGTCTCGGGCCAGCCGCTGCACTGGTGGGGCATGCACCTGGCACATGTCGGCGTCGCCGTGTTCGTCGCCGGCGTGACGCTGGTGTCGGCCTACCAGCAGGAAAAGGACGTGCGCATGGAGCCGGACGACACCGTCAGCGTCGGCGGCTACAGCTTCCGCTTCATCGGCGTGCAGTCGGCGATGGGGCCGAACTACCGCGCCATGGTGGGCGAACTGGAACTGTCGAAGGACGGCAAGGTGCTGCGCACCATGAGGCCGGAGAAGCGCGCCTACCTGACCTCCACCATGCCGATGACGGAGGCGGCCATCGACACCGGGCTGCTGCGCGACGTCTACGTCTCGCTCGGCGAGCCGATCGACGAGCGCGCCTGGAGCGTGCGCGTGTATTACAAGCCCTTCGTCGACTGGATCTGGGGCGGCTGCCTGCTGATGGCGCTGGGCGGCCTCGTCGCCATCAGCGACCGGCGCTACCGCCTGAGGAAAGCCGCCGCCACGAAACCGGCCACCCAGGGAGCTGTCGCATGAATCGCTTTCTCCTGCCCCTGGGCATCTTCATCGTGCTGGTGGCCTTTCTCGCCATCGGCCTCAACCTCAACCCGCGCGAAGTGCCCTCGCCGCTGATCGGCAAGCCGGCGCCGGCCTTCGCCCTGCCGCAGCTGCACAAGCCGGAGGCGAGCTTCGCGCCGAAGGACCTGCAGGGCAAGGTCTGGCTGCTCAACGTCTGGGCCTCGTGGTGCGTTTCCTGCCGCCAGGAGCATCCGCTGCTGGTGGAGCTGGCGAAAAAGGGCACCGTGCCGATCTACGGCCTGAATTACAAGGATCCGCGCGACGACGCCCTGCGCTGGCTGCAGCGCTACGGCGACCCCTACGTGCTGTCCATCGCCGACGCCGAAGGGCGCGTCGGCATCGATTACGGCGTCTACGGCGTGCCCGAGACCTACGTCATCGACAGGGCCGGCGTCATCCGCTACAAGCAGATCGGCCCGGTGACGCAGGACGTCCTGGAGAAGACCATCCTGCCGCTGGTGGCGGAGCTGCAGAAATGAGGCGGCTCTTCCTCATCCTGTCTCTGCTGATCGCCTGCAGCCCCGGCTACGCCAGGGAAGCCGCGCCGACCGCCGCAGACGTCGTCGTCGAGAAGCGCATGGTGGCGATTTCCGAGGAACTGCGCTGCCTCGTCTGCCAGAACGAGTCCCTGGCCGGTTCGCAGGCCGACCTCGCCAAGGACCTGCGCCGCGAGATCCGCGAGCAGATCGCCCAGGGCAAGTCGGACAAGGAGATCCTCGACTTCATGACCGGCCGCTACGGCGACTTCGTGCGTTACCGGCCGCCGCTGAAGGGCACCACCTTCCTGCTCTGGTTCGGCCCCTTCCTGCTGCTGGTCGCCGGCATTGCGGCCCTGGGGATCATCCTGCGCCGGCGCGGCAAGCGGGTCGCTGAGGCCACCTTGAGCGCCGAGGAACAGAAGCGGGCCGAGGCGCTGCTCAGTCTGGGCGGCGAGGAAAAACCATGACCGCTTTCCTTATCGCCGCAGCGATTCTGGTCGCCGTCACCCTGCTGTTCCTGATCGTCCCGCTCGTGCGCCGGCGCGCCGCCGGCGCCCAGGCCTCGCGCACCGCCATCAATGCCGGCATCTATCGCGACCAGTTCGCCGAACTCGAGGGCGACTTCGCCTCGGGCGGACTGAACCAGGCCGACTACGAGGAAAGCCGGGCGGAACTTTCGCGTCGCCTGCTCGAGGACGCCGGCGCGGAAGGGGCCTCCGCCGCGCAGGCCCGGCCGGCAAGGCGCAGCGCCTGGCTCATCGGCCTCTCCCTGCCGATCGCCGCCGCCCTGATCTATTTCGTCCTCGGCAACCTCCCCGCGCTGGCGCCGGAGAGCGCCAAGCCGGCGAAGGTCACCGCGCAGCAGATCGAGGAGATGGTGGCGAAACTCGCGGCGCGCATGGAGCAGAATCCGGACAACCCCGAGGGCTGGGTGATGCTGGCGCGTTCCTACAAGGCCATGGGCCGCTACGAGGAAGCGACGCGCGCCTTCGACAGGGCCGGGAAGCCGGTCGATGAAGATCCCCACCTCCTGTCCGAGTATGCCGAGGCGCTGGCCCTGGCCACCGGCGGCTCGCTGCGCGGTCGCCCGAGCGAACTGCTCGCCCGCGCGCTCAAGCTCGACCCGGATTTCCCCGATGCCCTCGTCCTCGCCGGCACGGCGGCCTACGAACGCGAGGACTACGCGGCGGCGGTCGTCCACTGGGAACGCCTGCTGAAGCGCCTGCCGCCGGATTCCGATGACGCGCGCGTGCTCTCCGAGAGCATCGGCAAGGCGCGCGCCGCGGCAGGCAAAAAGGGCGGCCGCGCGAAGCCGGGGAAATAAGCCGAAAATTTTTGCGGCAATTATAGCTACCTTGCTTTAAATCAATGTCGCACCGCAGCAGCCGTTCCATCATTCCCGCGGTTATCTAATCCAGCCGGGCACTTGGCCGCCTTTCAGGCCACACGCCGGGTACCGCAAAAGGAGTGGACATGGCAGAAAGCAAAGGTGTGCTCGGCCGCTGCTGGGAGGTTCTGCGACGCCCCAGCATCAAGTTTTCCCTGCTGACGCTGGCCGGCGGCGGTTTCGCCGCCGGCATCATTTTCTGGGGCGGCTTCAACACGGTGGTGGAAGCCACCAATACCGAGGCGTTCTGCATCAGCTGCCACGAGATGCGCAACAACGTCTACGAGGAATACAAAAAGACCATCCATTACAACAACCGCACCGGCGTGCGCGCCGTCTGCTCCGACTGCCACGTGCCTAAGGAGTGGGGCGCGAAGATGCTGCGCAAGGTCCAGGCCTCGCGCGAACTCTACGGCAAGGTCACCGGCAGCGTCGACACGCGCGAGAAGTTCGAGGCGAAGCGCCTGGAACTGGCCGAGCGCGAGTGGAAACGCATGAAGGCCAACAACTCGCTGGAATGCCGCAACTGCCATAACCTGGTCAGCATGGATCCGGAAAAGCAGAAGCAGCGCGCGCGGAAGCAGCACGAGCTGGCGGCGAAGAGCGGCGATGCCTGCATCGACTGCCACAAGGGCATCGCCCACCAGAAGCCGCAGGGCATGAAGGACGAGGACGAGGAGGAATAAGCCCTCCGCGATCCGGCGCCAGGGGGCAGAACGCGGGTTCTGCCCTTTTTCATTACACTTCGTGCATGGCCCAGATCAGCCGCCGCCAGTTCCTGCGCGGCAATTTTTCAGGCAGCAACGCCGTTCCGCGCCCGCCCTGGGCGCTGGCGGAGGCGGCCTTCGCCAGCGCCTGCACGCGATGCGGCGACTGCATCATCGCCTGCCCGCAGCACATCCTGGTATTGGACAGGGAAGCGCGCCCGACGCTGGATTTCGGCCGCGGCGAATGCACTTTCTGCGGCAAATGCGTCGATGTCTGCCAGCCGCAGGCGCTGGTGAAGCGGGAAGGCGAGCCGCCGTGGCTGCTCAAGGCGGCCATCCGGGAGAACTGCCTGGCCCGGGCGAACGTGGTGTGCCGCGCCTGCGGCGACGCCTGCCCGGTGCAGGCCATCCGCTTTCGTCCCGCGATCATGGCGGCCGCCCGGCCGGAGGTGGATGCGTCGCTGTGCACCGGCTGCGGCGCCTGCTACGCCCCCTGCCCGGCGCAGGCGATCCGCATCGGCTGACAACCGAGGAGCCGGCCCCGCCGCCGGGCCGCCCCAAGGCGGGGCCAGCCAACACACGGAGCGCAGCGAACAACCGTCACCCCCTTCCCCGGGAAGGGGGTTGGGGGGAAAGCCCTACTGCTCCTGGATGCTCGTCAGATAGGCCAGGATGTCCTGGATGTCCTTTTCCGAAAGCTTGTTGAGAATGCCCGTGGTGCCTTCCTCGTCGTGCGGGCGCTCGCCCTTGACGTAGGCGTCCGCCTGCTTCTTGAGGTAGCTGGTGTACTGCCCGACCAGCATCGGAAACTTGCCGCGGCCGCGGCCAGTGCGGCCGTGGCAGGAGAAGCAGTCCTTCTGATAGACGGCCTTGCCGTTTTCGATGTTGCCTTCGGATCGCGGGATGATCATCACCTTTTCCATCGCCAGCAGGCGCGTCAGGGCATCATCCGAATCCTTGAACACCGGGGGCTTCGTCGGCAACTCGATGGCCGCCAGGTACTCTGAGACCGCCTCGATATCCTCGTCGGACAGTTCCCGCTCCTGCGTGTAGGGGTACATCGGAATGTTGATGCGCTTGCGCGCGCGAAACGACTTCAGCTGGTCCTTCAGGTAGGCGGCGCGCTGGCCGGCAAGGCGCGGATACTCGCCGCGCTTGCCGCCCTGGCCGAATTCGCCGTGGCAGGCGGCACAGACCCCGTTGATGTCCTTGCCGGAATCGCCGGCCGGGGCGGCGCTCCGGGCGACGCCTGCGGCAGCCAGCAGTGCCAGGGCAACGGCCGTGCGCAGGATCGCGGCGTTGATGCGGACAGGTTTCATGGGCAGGCACTCCACTCGCGGCAACTGGCCGGCATTCTGCGCAATGGCGCTACGCGGAGGATTGATGCCGGTCAAAGCCCGGCGGCCGCGGCGCTTCAGCCATGGCGGCTTTCGAAGCGGAACGGCACCGAGAGCAGGCGGCGGTCGGCGTCGATGAGCACCGTCGCCTGCCACAGCATGCCGCCGGTGACGCACACCGGCAGCGTGATCCGCCCGGCATAGCGCCCTTCGCCCTGCGCTTCCAGGGGCAGGCGGGTGACGCCCATGTTCATCTCGACCCCGGTGAACGCGACCTCGACACTGTTCGGCCGGATGCCGGCCAGATCGGCGCGGAATTCGAAAGCCTGCGAGGTGGCTACCGGCCGCGGCGCGACGGCAACCTCGATGCGGCCGCCGCCGGGCAGATCGGCAGCACAGGCTGTCTGCTGGTCCAGGCGGCAATTGCCTACCGCAAGCTGCACGTCGGCCTTCGGCAGCCAGTGATAGCCAACGACCGCAACCAGCACCATTGCCAGGATGACCAATGCCACGACATAGGCATTGCCCGAGTCGCCGATCATGCTGCGCCAGGATACGGATGAGGAATGCCGCATAGATATAGCCGATGAATAAAGCAGTCGATTTTATCAGCCGTCCATTTGCCGGCTTTGGTGACGCTGGCATTTTGCCATCACCATGACGCCGTGCACAATTTTTTTGACATTCATCAAAGAACCGGCGCCGAATTGGGATAAAGTGCCTGCGACAATGTGTCGCAGTGTCGATTTGCCGCACCCGGGCGGATCGGAGGGTAGCTGTGGTTGGGGATGCATGGTTTTTGTCATTTAAGGGAGAATCGTTATGAAGAACATGAACAAGCGGGCGGTCTCGCTGTTGCTCGCGGCCGGCCTCGGACTGTCGGCGGCGGCCGTTTCGGCTGCGCCCGAGACGCTGCAGGACGTCCTGAAGCGCCGCAACCTGTCGCAGCAGGACCTGCTGGCGGCGGCGAAAACCTACGTGCCCACCGGCAAGCGCGACGAATTCGTCGCCTTCAGCTCGGGCGGCCAGAGCGGCCAGGTGATCGTCTATGCCGTGCCGTCGATGCGCATCCTGAAGTACATCGGCGTGTTCACGCCCGAGCCCTGGCAGGGCTACGGCTTCGACGAGAACTCCAAGGCGGTGCTCGACCAGGGCAAGATCGACGGCAAGTCGATCACCTGGGGCGACACCCACCACCCGGCGATCTCCGAGACCAACGGCGAGTACGACGGCCAGTTCCTGTTCATCAACGACAAGGCCAACCCGCGCCTGGCGGTGATCGACCTGCGCGACTTCGAGACCAAGCAGATCGTCGTCAACCCGATCTTCAAGTCCGAGCACGGCGGCGCCTTCGTCAGCCCGAACACCGACTACATCATCGAGGCCGCCCAGTACGCCGCCCCGCTGGAGAACAAGAAGTTCTTCCCGCTCGAGGAGTTCAACGAGAAGTACCGCGGCGGCGTCACCTACTGGAAGTTCGACCGCAAGGAAGGCCGCATCAACGCCAAGGAGTCGTTCTCCCTCGAACTGCCGCCCTACTCGCAGGACCTCTCCGACTTCGGCAAGGGCCCGTCCGACGGCTGGTCGTTCACCAACTCGTTCTGCTCCGAGCGCTACGTCGGCGGCATCGAGAAGGGCCGTCCGCCGTATGAGGCCGGCTGCTCGGCGAAGGACACCGACTACCTGCACGTGATCAACTGGAAGAAGGCCGCCGAGGTCGTCAAGGCCGGCAAGGCCAAGAAGATCAACGGCCACAACGTCATCATGATGGAAACGGCGATCAAGGAAGGCCTCCTGTTCCTGGTGCCGGAGCCGAAGTCGCCGCACGGTGTCGACGTCACCCCGGACGGCAAGTTCATGGTCGTCGCCGGCAAGCTCGACACCCACGTCTCGGTCTACAGCTTCGAGAAGATCCAGGCCGCCATCAAGGCCGGCAAGTTCGAGTCGAAGGACCCGTACGGCATCCCGGTGATCGGCATGAAGGACGCGCTGCATGTGCAAGTGCCCCTCGGCCTCGGCCCGCTGCACACGCAGTACGATTCCAAGGCCTGCGTCGCCTACACCTCGCTGTACGTCGACTCCCAGGTCGCCAAGTGGGACTTCTGCCAGGGCAAGGTGCTCGACAAGATCAGCGTGCACTACAACATCGGCCACCTGATGACCATGGAGGGCGACTCCACCAAGCCGGCCGGCAAGTATCTGGTCGCGCTGAACAAGCTGGCCATCGACCGCTTCGTGCCGGTGGGACCGCTGCATCCGCAGAACCACCAGCTGATCGACATCAGCAACGACAAGATGCAGCTCCTCTACGACATGCCGCTGCCGCTGGGCGAGCCGCACTACGTCGTCGCCATCGATGCCAAGAAGCTGAAGCCGGGCGTGCGCTACAAGGTCGGCACCGACAGCCGCACCGACAAGCCGCATCCGGGCGCGGTGCGCGCCGGCGAGGAGAAGACCGAGAAGAAGGGCAACAAGGTCACGGTCTACGGCACGCTGATCCGCTCGCACATCACCCCCGAGACCATCGAGGCGGAAGTCGGCGACGAGGTCACCATCCACCTGACCAACCTCGAGCGCGCGCAGGACGAGACCCACGGCTTCACGGTATCGACCTACAACCTGCATGCTTCGGTCGAGCCCGGCAAGACGGTGACCGTCAAGTTCAAGGCCGACAAGGAAGGCGTCTATCCCTACTACTGCACCGAGTTCTGCTCGGCGCTGCACCTCGAGATGCAGGGTTATCTCCTGGTCAAGCCGAAGGGCTGGAAGCCGACCAAGACGACGCTGGCCAAGCAGTCCTACACCGAGAACGACTACAAGAAGACCCTGAAGACGATCGCCGACACCCAGGCCGTGATCGACTCCGTGGTCGGCTACATCACCTCGGTGAACTACAAGGACTTCCCGGACGTCGTGGCCATGGTCGAGGACGCCACCGATCAGCTGAACAAGATCAAGGACGCCAAGGCCAAGCATGAGGCCGCCGCGGCCAAGAAGGACTGGGAACAGGCCAGCCTCTGGGCCGAGCAGGTATTCCAGTACCAGGTGAAGGCGGCCGACCTCGGCCTGCGCGCCAAGACCTACCTCGAGCAGAACGGCGCCAAGAAGATCAAGTAAGCTTTTCTTCCGCTGGACCGTTAAGCGGGGAGCGTGGCAACATGCTCCCCGTTTTTATCCAAGTACAGGAGACCGTTATGAAGCGCATTTCTCTAATCGCCGTGCTGGCCGGACTGACTTTCGGCGCCGGCAACGCCCTGGCCGCCGCCGACGGCGCCAAGCTCTACCAGGAAAAGACCTGCGTCGCCTGCCACGGCAAGGACGCCAAGAAGCCGCTGACGCCGGCCTATCCGAAGCTGGCCGGCCAGAATGCCGCCTATGCCGAACAGCAGATGAAGGACATCAAGAGCGGCGCCCGCGCCAATGGCAACAGCGCCGCCATGAAGGGCGTCATGCATCTGGTCAGCGACGAGGAAATCAAGGCCCTCGCAGACTACCTTTCCAAGCTGAAATAAGCGCCTCGGTCCTCCCGGCGGCCGCCGCGGGCGGCCGTCTTTATTGCCATTGACGCAAGTCAATGTGTGCTTGTAGCCGTTGCGGGATAATTTAGCGTTTTCTAATATTCCTTTGCGGGAGACTGAAATGAAGAAAATTGCATTGGCCCTGTCGCTGGCACTGTCCTCGACCCTCGCGCTGGCCGGGCCGCCGGCGCCGAAAGCCGCCGGCATCGAGTCCAAGGACTACCAGTGGGCGAAGATGGAAGGCGAACTCAAGGAAGCGCTGGCGAAGAAGGGCGACGTCAAGCGCGGCCAGGACACTTACGAGATCTGCGGCGCCTGCCACCTGCCGACCGGCGCCGGCCGTTCCGACGGCACCTTCCCGCAGCTCGCCGGCCAGCACTCCACGGTGCTGATCAAGCAGATGGCCGACATCCGCATGGGCCTGCGCGACAACCCGACGATGTATCCCTTCGCCAAGGAAATGACCGATCCGCAGGATCTCGCCGACACCTCGGCCTACATCAACAGCCTGTGCATCCCGGTCGACCACGGCAAGTACGAGGGCGCCGATGCCGCCAAGCAGATCGCCGCCGGCAAGGAACTCTACGAGAAGCAGTGCGTGGAATGCCACGGCAAGAACGGCCAGGGCAACAAGGAGAAGTTCTATCCCGTCATCGCCGGCCAGCATTACAAGTACCTGCTGCGCCAGATGACCGAGATCCGCGACGGCCACCGCCGCAACGCCAACCCGGACATGGTGAAGGTCATCAAGCCCTACACCAACGACCAGCTGGTGGCGATCTCCGCCTATCAGTCCAGCCTGTCGATGCCCGGCGCCATGTGCAAGCCGAAGGCCGGCGCCGCCAAGAAGAAGTAATGCCCTGACCCTGCCGCCCGCTCGACCGGGCGGCAGGCGCCTATAGCCGCACCCCCGAAGCATGAGTGAAGCGGGTCTCAAGCGGCACGACCTGACAGAGAAACGACCATGCCAGCCCAGAAAAACCCGAATTTCATCGTCGCCGCGCTGACGGGCATCGCCCTCGTCGCCATGATCGCCGCCTACTTCTCGCCGATCTGGTGGGTCTCGCTCACCGCGCCGAACTACCCGAAGGACGCCTTCCCCGACGGGATCCGCATCCATTTCCACTTCGACGGCGTCTACAACGGCTGCAAGGCGGCCGGCAAGGGCACGCGCATGGCCGAGGAGATCATCCAGAAGGATCTCTCGCACGAGGACGAGCGCTACAACCCGGTTCTCGACAAGAAGAAGGACATCAACAAGGACGCCCAGGGCCTCGACTGCGTGCACGAGATGAACACCATCAACCACTACGTCGGCATGTACCCCATCGCAACCGGCTCACCGGTCGAGCTGCGCCTGTCGAAATTCATATTCGGCTTCTTCGCCGTGATGCTGCTCGGCTTCATGGCGCCGCAGCGCAGGCAGCGGCTGCTGGTCCTGGGCGCGGGATTCGCCGCGGTGGCCGCATGGATGGTGGTCGACCAGATCGTCCTGGGCCGCCTGGAGACGTTCGCCGCCTATTACTACAAGGAGGCGGCCGCCTTCTTCAACCAGCCGGAAGTGCTGGCGCAATGGGTGGCGAACCTGAAGTTCGCCACCTATGCGGCCATCGCCGGGCTGGCTGCGGCGATGGTCGTCGTCGTCCTCGGCGTGTGGAAAATCCGCAGTTTCTCGCTGCTGCTGGCTTTCGTGCCGGCGCTGCTGCCGATCTTTTTCGTCATCGATTACGCCGGCTGGCTGTGGTTCTTCGGCCACAACCTGCATCCCTGGGGCGCCTTCACGGTGAAGCCCTTCATGCCCACGGTGTTCGGCGAGGGCAAGGTGGCGCAGTTCTCGACCTACTCCTACCCCTACTGGGGCTACGCCCTGCTGATGGTGGTGTTCGCCGCACTGATGCTGGCGCTGCTGATCCGCCGCAAGCAGATGCGCGAAGGCGCGGCGGAGTAAGGCGGTGAAACGGGCTGCGGCGCTGCTGGCCTTGCTCGTCGCAGCGGCGGCCTCAGGCGACGGCGAGGAACCCGCGCGCAAGATCGACGCCGCCGCCCATGGCGGCGTGCGCACCGACGTCGACCGCCCCAAGCCGACCTTCATGCTGCACGAGCGCGACAAGCGCATCCATGGCCTGAAGCCCTTCCAGGAACTGGTCGATGCGGCGCCGGCCGGCTCGACGCTGACGCCGCCGCCCGGCAGCTATGCCGGCCCGGTGCGCCTCGACAAGCCGCTCGTCATCGACGGCGGCGGCCGGGTGACCATCGACGCCGGCGGCAGGGGCACGGTGTTCCTGCTGCAAGCCAGCGACGCCGTGCTGCGCGGGCTGACTTTGCGCGGCTCGGGCGATTCGCACGACACCGACGACTCCTGCCTCGACGTGCGCGGCCACCGCAACACCCTCGAGCAGCTGGTCATCAGCGACTGCCTGTTCGGCATCGACCTGAAGCAGTCGAACGACAATCAGGTGCGCAACAACCGCATTTCCTCGAAGCCGCTGCCGCTCGGCGTGCGCGGCGACGCCCTGCGCCTGTGGTACAGCCGCAACAACCGCATCGAGGGCAACGAGGTCAACGACTCGCGCGACATGGTGGTGTGGTACTCCAGCGGCAACCTGTTCAAGGACAACCTCGGCCGGCGCAGCCGCTACTCGATCCATTTCATGTTCGCCAACGACAACGAAGTGGTGGGCAACCGCTTCTACGACAATGCCGTCGGCGTGTACCTGATGTACACCGAAGGCGTGCACATCCGGCGCAACGTCATCTCGCATGCCACCGGCGCCACCGGCATGGGCATCGGCTTCAAGGAAGCCTCCGACGCCGTCATCGAGGGCAACGAGATCA
>UBJH01000520.1_pt1 | contig 25202 bp, 24 predicted proteins | sample 2193721 | NCBI WGS metagenome assembly UBJH01 (sample SAMEA4703186, study PRJEB27089) | metagenome | reverse complement strand
GCGCAGGGCGGGCGCGTTTCAGGGAGGGTTAATTGGCGACGTTATCAAAGTCAGCCGCGGCGATACGGCGGGCGCCGTTGAAGCGCTTGATCCAATAAGCTTTCCGCATGTCCTCGATGCGGACCTCGCCTCCCTTGGCGGGGGCGTGCACGAAGCGATCCTCACCGAGATAGATGCCGACATGAGAAAAGCCGCGCCGCAGGGTGTTGAAGAACACCAGGTCGCCCGGCTGCAGTTCATCGCGTTGCACGCTTTCCCCCACCCGGCTGATGTCGCGCGAGGTGCGCGGCAGCAGCAGGCCCAGGCTTTCGCGGAAGACATGGCGCACCAGGCCGCTGCAGTCGAACCCGGTTTCAGGAGTTTCGCCCCCGTGCCGGTAATTCACGCCGACGAACGACAGGGCGCGCACCACCAGCTCCTGGGCATTCGAGGCATAGCGGTCGAAAATGGACGGACCCTTCTCGGCGTAGGCATCCTCCGAGGCACTGGCGACGGCAGCTGCCGCCGACAAACACAAGGCACAGGCAATGTGTCTAAAATTCATGGACTTGACTATATGCCTGGGGTTGGCGTTTGTAAAGTCCTGTATGCGTTTCAACTTGAAGAAGGAATGGCAGGCTTCTGACGTACAACGGAAAATCATGGAGCAAATGGGTATAATCGATTCAGTTGGCGGCAACTTGCTCGATGCCGTGTAACGCAATAGGAGATCCCGCTCATGCGCCCGTTCAAGGCCTATCTGATCGACCAGAAGGATGGCAAGACCGTTGCCGGTTTTGCGCAACTCATTGAAGACCAACTCGATAAGGGGGAGGTGACGCTCAAGGTCGCCTATTCCAGCGTGAACTACAAGGATGCCCTGGCGGCCACCGGCGCCGGCCGCATCATCCGTCGCCATCCCTGCGTGGGCGGGATCGACATGGCCGGGACGGTGGTCCGGAGCACCGATGCCCGTTTCAGGGAAGGCGACGAGATCATCGCTACCAGTTACGACATTGGCGTGGCGCACCACGGCGGCTATGCCGAATACGGCCGCGTGCCTGCCGACTGGGTGGTGCCCTTGCCCAAGGGCATGTCGTTGTTCGACGCGATGGCGCTGGGCACCGCCGGCTACACCGCCGCCCTCGGCATTGTGCGCATGGAGGAGAATGGCCTGAAGCCGTCCAACGGCCGGGTCGTCGTCAGCGGGGCCACCGGCGGCGTCGGCAGCATCGCCGTCGACATCCTGTCCTGCCTGGGATACGACGTCGTGGCGCTGACCGGCAAGGAAAGCCAGGTGGAGTACCTGAAGGGACTGGGCGCGAAGGAAGTGATGCTCCGCGCCAGCCTCGACCTGGCGAAGATCAAGCCGCTCGACAGGGCGCTGTGGGCCGGCGCCGTGGACAACCTTGGCGGCGAGGTGCTCGCCTGGATGGCCAGCACCATGCAGCAGAACGGCGTCATCGCCAGCATCGGCCTGGCGGCGAGCATGACCCTCAACACCACGGTGGCACCATTCATCCTGCGCGGCGCCAGCCTGCTCGGCATCGATTCCGGCTACACCGCCATGCCGCTGCGCCGCAAGGTGTGGGAGCGCCTCGCCGGCGACATGCGCCCGGCGCATCTGGCCGGCATGACGCGCACCGTCAAGCTGTCCGACCTGCCGCCGGTCTTCGACGAATTCATCAAGGGCCAGGCGCACGGCCGGGTCGTGGTCGACTGCGCCGGCTGACCATTCCATCATGAGCGAAACCGCCGTCTCCGCCCTGCCGCGCGTCCTGATTGTTGACGATTCGCGCATGGTGCGCGCGTCCATCGTCAAGCTGATCAAGGGGAAGTTCGACGTGCGCGAGGAGGGCGACGGCGAGGCCGGCTGGCAGACGCTGATGCTCGACCCGAGCATCCAGGTGCTGATTTCCGACCTCAGCATGCCGAAGCTCGACGGCTATGGCCTCCTGCAGCGCGTGCGTGCATCGGAAACCGCCCGCATCCGCGAGATGCCGGTGATCATGATTTCCGGCGACGAGGACGAATCGGCGCGCAATCGCGCCAAGGAGTGCGGCGCCACCGATTTCATCACCAAGGGCATCGGCACCTCCGAGCTGCTCGCCCGTCTCGATGCGCAGGTCAGGATGGCCGAGGCGCGCAGCGAACTCGAGGCGATGTCGAGGCAGGTCATGGTCGACCCGGAGTCCGGGCTTCCAACCGGGGAGTATCTCAAGCAGCAGGGCCGGCAGGCGCTGGCGCTGGCGCAGCGGCATGGCAGCGAAATCAGCGTCATCGTCGTCGAAATCGACCGCTTCGACGACCTCGTCGGCAGGCTGGGCCGTCCTGTCGGCGACCAGTTGATCCAGCAGTTTCGCCTCGTCCTGTCGAAGCGGGTGCGACTGGAAGACACGGTGTCGCAGACCGGCCCGGCGCAATTCACCGTGGTTTGCCCCGGCATCGGCCTCACTGATGCGCAAGCCTTCTCCAAGCGGCTGGACCAGATCATCCGCAATGCCACGATCAGCTATCGCGGCGAGCGCGTCGAGGTCGGCCTGAAGTTCGGCCTGGCCAACAGCCGGGATGACGAGTGGCAGACCATGACCCACCTGCTGCAGCTTGCCGAAGGGCGGGCGGTGCAGGAGGCGGAAGGGGCAAGCGCGAAACCGGTCGAAGCGGAGGCGGTGGCCGAGGCACCGCTCCCCGTTCTTGGCGTCGAGGATGCCCTGGCCCTGCTGCATGCCGGCGATGCCGAGGGCGTCAAGCCCCATCTGGCGGCCCTCGCTGCCCAGCTGATGCCCCTGCTCAGGCTCATCGATGCCGAACTCCAGCTCGGCATGAACCCGGACAACGCCGAAGCCGCGCTGAACAGGCTCGGCTGAAACGGTTCAGCCCTTTACCACCGGGATCTTGCCGATGCGGGCCTGCCACTCCCGCGGGCCGGTCTGGTGGACCGAGGTGCCCTGCGAATCCACCGCTACCGTGACCGGCATATCCTTCACCACGAACTCGTAGATCGCTTCCATGCCGAGGTCGGCGAAGGCGGCCACGCGCGCGGCGCGGATGGCTTTCGACACCAGGTAGGCGGCACCGCCGACGGCCATCAGGTACACCGCCTTGTTGTCGCGAATGGCCTCGATGCCGGCCGGGCCGCGCTCGGCCTTGCCGACCATGCCGAGCAGTCCCGTCTGTTCGAGCATCTGGCGGGTGAACTTGTCCATGCGGGTGGCGGTGGTCGGGCCGGCCGGCCCGACCACCTCGTCGCGCACCGGGTCGACCGGGCCGACGTAGTAGATGAAGCGGTTGCTGAAGTCCACCGGCAGCTTCTCGCCCTTGTTCAGCATGTCGATCATGCGCTTGTGGGCGGCATCGCGGCCGGTGAGCAGCTTGCCATTCAGCAGCAGGACATCGCCCGGCTGCCAGCTGGCGACCTGCTCGCGCGTCACCGTGTCGAGATCGACCCGCTTGCCCTTGCTGGCGTCGTAGACGAGCTTCGGCCAGTCGTCGAGGTCGGGCGGATCGAGCTTCGCCGGCCCCGAGCCGTCGAGATGGAAATGGGCATGGCGGGTGGCGGCGCAGTTGGGAATCATCGCCACCGGCAGGGAGGCGGCGTGGGTCGGGTAGTCGAGGATCTTGACGTCGAGCACGGTGGTGAGGCCGCCGAGGCCCTGGGCGCCGATGCCGAGGGCGTTGACCTTGTCGTAGAGCTCCAGGCGAAGCTCTTCGGCGCGCGTCAGGTTTTCACCCTTCTGGCCGCGGGCGACCAGATCCTGGATGTCCACCGGCGCCATGAGGGACTCCTTGGCCAGCAGCATGGCTTTCTCCGGCGTGCCGCCGATGCCGATGCCCAGTATGCCCGGCGGGCACCAGCCGGCACCCATCGTCGGCACGGTCTTCAGCACCCAGTCCACGATCGAGTCCGAGGGGTTCAGCATGGCAAACTTCGCCTTGTTCTCCGAGCCGCCACCCTTGGCGGCGCAGATCACCTCGACATGGTCGCCCGGCACGATCTCGGTGTGTACCACCGCCGGCGTGTTGTCCCTGGAGTTCCTGCGCGCGCCGGCCGGATCGAGCAGCACCGAGGCGCGCAGCTTGTTGTCCGGGTCGTTGTAGGCGCGGCGCACGCCTTCATCGACCATTTCCTGGACGCTCATCGCGGCGTCCCAGCGGGCGTTCATGCCGACCTTGAGGAACACCACGGCGATGCCCGTATCCTGGCAGATCGGGCGATGACCCTCGGCGCACATGCGCGAGTTGATGAGGATCTGGGCGATGGCGTCCCTGGCGGCCGGGCTCTGTTCGCGCTCGTAGGCGGCCGTCAGCGCCTTGATGTAGTCGGCCGGGTGGTAGTAGCTGATGTACTGGAAGGCATCTGCGATGCTCTGGATGAAGTCTTCCTGGCGGATGGCGGTCATGGGGTGCCCTTCAATGCTTCTTCGCCAGCATCAGCGAGCTGGTCATGATCCTGTCGGTCCAGGCCATGGTCAGGGCCGAGACGAGGAAGGTGACATGGATCGCCACCTGCCAGAGTATGGTCTTGTCCGGGATGTTTTCTGCGTTGATGAAGGTCTTCAGCAGGTGGATCGAGGAGATGCTGACGATGGCGGTGGACAGCTTGATCTTGAGCACGCCGGCGTTGACGTGGGAAAGCCATTCCGGCTGATCCGGGTGGCCTTCCAGGTCGAGGCGGGACACGAAGGTTTCGTAGCCGCCGATGATCACCATGATCAGCAGGTTGGCGATCATCACCACATCGATCAGCCCCAGCACGATGAGCATGACGTCGGTGTCGGTCAGGCTGCCGACCTTGCCGACGAGGTGGCTCAGCTCGATCATGAACTGATAGACATAGACGGCCTGGGCGACGATCAGCCCGAGGTAGAGGGGGGCCTGCAGCCAGCGGCTCCAGAAAATGAAGCCTTCCAGTACCTTGATGGAGCGGCGGGTGGCGTTTTGCATGTTTTGTCGAAAGTCGTTCAGAAAACAAAATTCTAGCACTCATGCTGCAATGCGGCAGGGGTATGCCGGGATGGTGGCGTGTAAGATGGCCGTAAGCTTCTGCCTATAAATTGCATGCTTCGCTAGAATGGCCACATTCAAGCAGGCAATTGCACCTGGCATGGCCAGGGCGAATGCTGCTGCCGCAGGTGCTTTGCTGGCGATTTCGCCGCCACATTCCAGTACTAGCCAGAGGAGAGAGTCAGATGTCGTCCGCGATCGAATCGGTCTTGAATGAAACCCGCGTTTTCCCCCCTCCTGCCGAATGCGTTGCCCAGGCAAACGTCTCCGGCATGGAAGCCTATCGGGCGCTCTATGCCAGGAGCGAAAAGGATTATCAGGGGTTCTGGGGAGAAAGCGCCCGCGACAACCTGATCTGGCACAAGCCGTTCACCAAGGTGCTGGATGAATCCAAGGCGCCCTTCTACACCTGGTTCGAGGACGGCGAGCTGAATGTTTCCTACAACTGCCTCGACCGCCATCTGCAGACGCAGCCGAACAAGACGGCGATTATCTTCGAGGCGGACAACGGCCAGGTGACCAGGATCACCTACAAGGATCTGTACCACCGCGTTTGCCGCTTCGCCAACGGCTTGAAGAAGCTCGGCATCACCAAGGGCGACCGCGTACTGATCTACCTGCCGATGTCCATCGAGGCGGTGATTGCCATGCAGGCCTGCGCCCGCATCGGCGCGATCCATTCGGTGGTGTTCGGCGGCTTCTCGGCGAAGAGCGTGCAGGAACGCATCGTCGATGCCAAGGCCAGGCTGGTCATCACCGCCGACGGACAGTACCGCGGCGGCAAGGAAATGCCGCTGAAGCCCGCCGTCGACGAGGCCCTCGCCATGGGCGGCTGCGATTCAATCGAGAAGGTCGTCGTCTACAAGCGCACCGGCGGCGAGACGGCCTGGAATGCAGCAAAGGATATGTGGTGGCACGACCTGGAGGCGGGCGCTGCCGACGAGTGCCCGCCGACTCCCGTCGGTGCCGAGCATCCGCTGTTCATCCTGTATACCTCCGGTTCCACCGGCAAACCGAAGGGCGTGCAGCATTCGAGCGGCGGCTACCTGCTGGGTGCCGTGATGAGCATGAAGTGGGTGTTCGACATCAAGCCGGATGACGTCTTCTGGTGCACGGCCGACGTCGGCTGGGTCACCGGCCATACCTATGTCACCTACGGCCCGCTGGCGGTGGGCGCCACTGAAGTGATCTTCGAGGGCGTGCCGACCTATCCGGACGCCGGCCGCTTCTGGCGCATGGTCCAGGACCACAAAGTCAGCATCTTCTACACGGCGCCGACGGCCATCCGCTCGCTGATCAAGGCCGGTGCCGATCAGCCGAAGAACTACAACCTCTCCAGCCTGCGCATCCTCGGCACGGTCGGCGAGCCGATCAACCCGGAAGCCTGGATGTGGTACCACAACACCGTCGGCCAGGGCCGTTGTCCGATCGTCGATACCTGGTGGCAGACCGAGACCGGCGGCCACATGATTTCGCCCCTTCCGGGCGCGACGCCGCTCAAGCCGGGTTCCTGCACCTTGCCGTTGCCGGGCATCATGGCCGCCATCGTGGACGAGACCGGCGCCGACGTGGAACTCGGCAAGGGTGGCTTCCTCGTCATCAAGAAACCGTGGCCGTCCATGATTCGCAACATCTGGGGCGATCCGGAGCGCTTCAAGACCTCCTACTATCCGGCGGATTTCGGCGGCAAGTACTACCTCGCCGGGGACGGCGCCAACCGCGACCTGGATGGCTATTTCTGGATCATGGGGCGCATCGACGATGTGCTCAACGTTTCCGGTCATCGCCTGGGCACGATGGAAATCGAGTCGGCCCTGGTGGCCCATCCGCTGGTGGCGGAAGCCGCCGTGGTCGGTCGCCCCGACGACCTCACCGGCGAAGCGGTGTGCGCCTTCGTGGTGCTCAAGCAGGCCCGTCCGTCGGGTGCCGATGCCAAGAAGATCGCCGACACGCTGCGCATCCATGTGGCCAAGGAGATCGGTGCGCTCGCCAAGCCGAAGGATATCCGCTTCGGCGACAACCTGCCGAAGACGCGTTCCGGCAAGATCATGCGCCGCCTGTTGCGCTCCATCGCCAAGGGCGAGGAGATCACGCAGGACATCACCACACTGGAAAACCCGGCCATTCTCCAGCAGTTGAAGGAACCGGCTGCCTGAGCGCGGCCTGGAGCCTGGGAAAAAGGGCGCCGCGGCGCCCTTTTTTTCGCTGCGCCGAATGGGATGCAGGGGCGCACGTTATAATCAAGGCGGCATTGGCGCCCGGAAACGCCAAGGGGGAGAGCCATGAATCGCTCCATCATCACCGGCCAGCGTCTTGCAGCGGTTTTCCTGCTGGGCTGCGTGCTGTTCAACTATCCGCTCATCGCCCTCTTCAACAAGCCCGGCGAAATTGCCGACATCCCGCTTCTCTATTTTTTCCTGTTCGGCGCCTGGGCTCTGCTGATCGTGCTGATGGCCTGGGTCATCGAGCGCAGGAGGGAATGAATGCTTCAGGGCTGGGTCATCGCCAGCGTTTCCTTCGCCTACCTGGGCGTGCTGTTCGCCATTGCCTATTTCGGCGACAAGCGCGCCGATGCCGGGCGCTCGGTGATCGCCAATCCGACCATCTATGCACTGTCGCTGGCGGTCTACTGCACGACCTGGACCTTCTACGGCAGCGTCGGTCGCGCTGCCACGACCGGCATCGGCTTCCTGCCCATCTACCTCGGCCCGACGCTGATGGCCGGGCTGTGGTGGTACGTCATGCTGAAGATCATCCGCATCAGCAAGGCCAACCGCATCACCTCCATTGCCGACTTCGTCTCGTCGCGCTACGGCAAGAGCCAGTTGCTTGGCGGGCTGGTGACCATCATTGCCGTGGTCGGCATCGTGCCCTACATTTCGCTGCAGCTGAAGGCGGTCTCGAACAGCTTCATCATCCTGCTCAACTACCCCGACATCGTCATGCCGGCGAAAGCGGGTGCGCAGCCGCTGCTGCAGGACAGCGCGCTCTACATCGCCATGATCCTCGCCGCCTTCACCATCCTCTTCGGCACGCGCCACCTCGATGCGACCGAGCGGCACGAGGGCATGGTGGCGGCCATTGCCTTCGAGTCGCTGGTTAAGCTGCTGGCCTTCGTCGCCGTCGGCATCTTCGTCACCTTCGGCATCTACAACGGCTTCGGCGACATTTTCGACCGGGCCGAACTGGTGCCGAAGCTGAAGGCGCTGATGACGGTGGCCGATACCGGCGCCAGCTACGGCAGCTGGTGGTCGCTGACCTTCCTCTCCATGCTCTCCATCATGTTCCTGCCGCGGCAGTTCCAGATCGCAGTCGTGGAAAACGTCAACGAGCGCCACCTGGCGCGCGCGATCTGGCTGTTTCCGCTCTACCTGCTCATCATCAACATCTTCGTGCTGCCGATTGCCGTCGGCGGCATGCTGCATTTCCCCGAGGGCGGCGTCGATGCCGATACTTTCGTGCTGACCCTGCCGATGGCCGAGCGGCAGGAGGCGCTGGCCCTGTTCGTCTTCATCGGCGGCCTGTCGGCCGCCACCGGCATGGTCATCGTCGAAACCATTGCCTTGTCGACGATGGTCTGCAACGACCTGGTGATGCCGGTCCTGCTGCGCTGGAAGGCGCTGCGGCTGCACGAGGAGCAGGACCTCTCGGGGCTGCTGCTGTCGATCCGCCGCTGGGCGATCGCCGCCATCCTGCTGCTGGGCTATATCTACTTCCGCGCCGCCGGCGAGGCCTATGCGCTGGTCGGGATCGGCCTGATTTCATTCGCCGCCGTGGCGCAGTTCGCGCCGGCAATCATCGGCGGCATCTACTGGAAGGGCGGCACCCGCCAGGGCGCCATTGCCGGCCTGGCCGCAGGGTTCGCCGTCTGGATCTACACGCTGCTGCTCCCGTCCTTTGCAAAATCCGGCTGGCTGTCCCTGGATTTCATCAAGGAGGGCCTGTTCGGCATCGTCCTGCTCAAGCCGCAACAGCTCTTCGGGCTGACCGGACTGGATGATATTTCCCACAGCCTGTTCTGGAGCATGCTCGCCAATATCGGCTGCTATGTCGCCGTCTCCCTCTACAGACGGCCCGATGTGGTGGAAACCAGCCAGGGTACGCTGTTCGTCGACGTCTTCCGGCATACCGAGGGCGCGGAGCGCTCGCGCTTCTGGCGCGGCAGCGCCCAGGTGCAGGACCTGCTGCCGCTGATCGGCCGCTTCCTCGGCCCGGAGCGGGCGCGCGAGGCCTTTCTGGCCTATGCCCGGCGGCGCAAGCTGGCCTCGATAGACGAACTGCAGGCCGATGCCGATCTGGTGCATTACGCCGAAACCCTGCTGGCCGGCGCCATCGGCGGCGCATCCGCCCGGGTGATGGTGGCCTCGGTGGTGAAGGAAGAGCCGCTCGGCATCGACGAGGTGATGAACATTCTCGACGAGGCCTCGCAGGTGCGCGCCTATTCGCGCCAGCTCGAGCTGAAATCGCGCGAACTGGAGGCGGCCACCGCCGAATTGCGCGCCGCCAACGAGCGGCTGAAGGAGGTCGACCGCATGAAGGACGATTTCATGTCGACGGTGACGCACGAATTGCGCACGCCGCTGACTTCGATTCGTGCCTTCTCGGAAATCCTGCTGGAGGACCCGAAGACCAACCTTGCCAACCGCAAGAAATTCCTCGCCATCATCGTCAAGGAGACCGAGCGCCTGACGCGATTGATCAACCAGGTGCTCGACATGGCCAAGATCGAGTCGGGCAATGCGGAATGGCATACCGCAGAGATCGACCTGCACGAGGTCATCGAGGAGTCTGTCGCGGCGACCTCCTCGCTGTTCGGCGACAAGCGCATCAGCCTCGACATGGCGCTCGAGGGGGGGGTGCCGAAAGTGATGGCGGATCGCGATCGCTTGATCCAGGTCATGCTGAACCTGCTCTCGAATGCGGTCAAATTCTGCGAGGCGGATCGCGGGCGTGTGGCCGTCAAGCTGTCGGCCGGGGGCGATGCGGTGCGCGTCGACGTCGAGGACAACGGTCCGGGCATCAGCGAACAGGATCAGCGCACCATCTTCGAGAAATTTCGCCAGGTAGGCGATACCATGACCGCCAAGCCGCAAGGGACCGGCCTGGGGCTGCCGATCAGCCGGCAGATCATCGAGCATTTCGGCGGGCGGTTGTGGGTGGAAAGCAGTCCGGGACAGGGGGCGACATTCTCGTTTACCCTGCCCCTGAACAGAGAAGGCGGCATACGCCACGAGGAGAGAACGGAAAAATGAGCAAACGCATACTGATCGTCGACGACGAGCCGAACATCGTGGTTTCGCTGGAGTTCCTCATGAAGCGCGAGGGTTTCGAGGTGGCTGTTGCCGCAGACGGGGAGGCGGCGCTGAGGTCGGTCGAGGAGAAGAAGCCCGACCTGGTGCTGCTCGACATCATGCTGCCGAAGAAGAACGGCTTCGAGGTTTGCCAGACGATCCGCGCCAATCCCGAATGGCAATCGATCAAGGTCGTGATGCTGACGGCCAAGGGACGCGACACCGAGGTGGCCAAGGGAACGGCCCTGGGCGCGGATGCCTACATGACCAAGCCGTTTTCCACCAAGGACCTGATTGCCCAGGTGCGGCAGATCCTGGGACTCGCCGGATGAGCGACCGTTCCGGCCGGCTCAAGCTGGCCCTGGTCCTGACAGGCATTTATATTCTGCTGGCGCTCCTGTTCGGCGCGCTCGGTGCGGTGCTGTGGGCGGACATGAAGGCCGGGGAGCGTCAGGCGCTGCTCGCCATCCTGATGCCGCGTCTCGAACTGTCGATCCTGATCATCCTCATGGCCTGGGCGGTACTCGGCATGATCGTGCATGCCATCTACCGGGCCTATGTGCTGGCGCCGATGGCGCTGCGCGAACAGGCGCTGGTCATGGTCAATGCCAATCCCGGCCTGCGGTTGCAGGAGCTGGGGGCGCCGGAAATCAGGACCCTGGCCCAGGTGGTGAATGCCCTGGCCGAGCAGCGCGAATCCCTGCAACGGGACGTCGAGAAGCGGATTCGCGAGGCCGGATCCTCCATCGAAGAGGAAAAGAACCGGCTGGCGGCCCTGATGTCGGAGCTGACGCAGAGCGTCGTGGTGTGCAACCTCGACGGACGCATCCTGCTCTACAACAACCGCGCCCGCCTGCAGTTCAGGGCGCTGGCCGGCGAAAGTCAGTCTGCACGGGACGGCGTCCTGATCGGACTGGGGCGATCGATCTTTGCCATCCTCGAGCGCAACCTCATCACGCATGCACTGGAAAACATCCAGCAGCGCCTGGCGCGCGGCAGCCAGCAGCCGACGGCGAACTTCGTCACGACCAGCCGCGCCGGCCAGCTGATCCGCGTGCAGATGGCGCCGGTGCTCGGGGCCGCACCGGACGGCGGAGCGGAGGGCGAGCGGGTCGTTGCCGGCTACGTCCTGATGCTCGACAACATCACGCGCAATTTCGAGATGGAGGGCCGGCGCGACACCCTGCTGCAGTCCCTCACCGAGGGCAGCCGCGCCTCGCTCGGCAACATCCGCGCCGCCGTCGAGAACCTGCATGATTACCCGGACATGGACCTCGAGCAGCGCGACCGCTTCGTCGGCATCATCCGCGACGAGGTGGAAGCCATGGGGCAGCGGCTCGACCGGACGGTGACGGAGTTTTCCGATGCGCTCAAGTCGCGCTGGCCGCTCGAAGAGATGCTCGGCGAAGAACTCGTTGCCGCGGCGCGGCGGCGCATCGAGCAGAAGCTGGATCTGCCCACCAAAGCCGAGGAGGTCGCCGAGGGCGTCTGGATCAAGGTGGACAGTTTTTCGCTGCTGCATGGCGTGACCTACCTGGCTTCGCGCCTGCGCGACGAATATGATATTCGCGAAATCCGCTTTCGCCTGACCCCGGCCGGACGCCTGGCGCACCTCGACCTGATCTGGACCGGGGCGGTGATGAGCAGCCAGACGCTGCTGGCATGGGAGATCGAGCCGATGAACGTGGCGGGGGATAACAGCCCGCTGACCCTGCGCGAGGTGATCGAGCGCCACGGCGGCGAGATCTGGTTCGAGCGCGAGAAGACCTCGCACCGCGCCTTCATCCGCATGCTGATCCCTTCGGCCGTGCCGCAGGAAACCGTCGAACCGGCGGCGCTGCGGCACGCGGAAAGCCGCCCCGAATACTACGACTTCAACCTCTTCCGCCAGACCGAGGAAAGCCGGGCCCTCGACGATCGCCTGCTGACGGAGCTGACCTACACCGTCTTCGACACCGAAACGACGGGTCTCGAGCCTTCGGCCGGCGACGAGATCATCCAGATCGGCGCGACCCGCATCGTCAACGGCCGCCTGCTCCGGGGCGAGAGCATCGACCAGATCATCGATCCGCGCCGCCCGCTGCGGCCGGAAGGGATCCCCATCCATGGCATCACCGAGGAGATGGTGGCCGGCCAGCCGACCATCGGCCAGGTGCTGCCGACCTTCCATGCCTTCAGCGAGGATACCGTGCTGGTCGCGCACAACGCCGCTTTCGACATGCGCTTCCTGCAATTGAAGGAGGCGTCGACCGGCATCTGCTTTCGCCAGCCGGTGCTCGACACGCTGCTGCTCTCCGCCGTGATCCATCCCAACCAGGAATCGCACAAGCTGGAGGCGATCTGCGAGCGGCTCGGCGTGAATGTCATCGGCCGCCACACCGCCCTCGGCGATGCCATCGTCACCGGGGAAGTGTTCCTGAAGATGATCCCGCTCCTGGCGGAGATGGGCATCCGCACCCTGCGCGAAGCGCGCGAGGCGGCAGAGCGCACCTACTACGCCCGAGTCAAGTACTGAACGGACAAGACCGACCATGGAAGAAACCACGCGCCAGCCCTTGAAGGGCGATTTCCAGGCGATGTACAGCCCGCTGGGCAGCCTCATTCGACGCCAGCCGGTGACGGTGCCGCTGGATTCGACGGTGCGCCAGGCCATCAAGGTGATGGACGAGAAGCGCATCGGCTCCATCATCATCGCCGAAGGCAGTTCGCGGCTTCCGCTGGGGATATTTACGTTGCGCGATCTGTTGCACCGGGTGGCCTTGCCCGGCTGCACGCTCGACTTGCCGATCGCCGCGGTCATGACCGCAGGCGTGATTACCGTCAAGCCGCAAACCACGGCCTACCAGGCCGCCCTCATCATGGGGCGGCGCGGCCTGCGGCACCTGCTGGTGGTCGACGATGCGGGCGGCCTGCTCGGCATCGTCTCGCAGAACGACCTGTTCGCCTTGCAGCGCACCGGCCTCAACGACGTCACCGGCAACATCCGCGAAGCGAAGGACCTGGCAGCGCTGCAGGCCTGTTCGAAAGATATTCGCAGCATGGCCGACACCATGCTGGGGCAGGGCGTCGCCGCCGACCAGCTGACCCACCTGATCTCGACGCTGAACGACCTGCTGACGCTGCGCATCATCGAACTGACCCACGACGAATTCGACCTGCCGCAGGTGAAATGGTGCTGGGTCGCCCTCGGCTCCGAAGGGCGCTACGAGCAGACGCTGTCCACCGACCAGGACAACGGCATCATTTTCGAGGCCGCTGGCCAGGACACCGACGAGGTGCGCAGGAGCCTGCTGCCCTTCGCCGACTCGGTGAACCGCAAGCTGGACGCCTGCGGCTTCCCGCTGTGCAAGGGCGGCATCATGGCCGGCAATCCCGAATGGTGCCTGTCACTCGAAGAATGGCGGGGGAAATTTGCCAGGTGGATCCAGACGCCCGAGCCCAAGGCGCTCCTCAACGCATCGATTTTTTTCGACTTCCGGCCGTTGTATGGCGACGAGGAGTTGTCGCATGCATTGCGCGACTGGCTGCTGGGGGCGGCGGAAAAGGCGAAGCTGTTCCTGCGCCTGATGACCGAGAACGCACTGCAGTGCCAGCCGCCGCTGGGGATGTTCCGCGACTTCGTCTACGACAACAACAAGGATTTCCCGCACACCATCGACCTGAAGATGCACGGCTCGCGGCCCTTCGTCGATGCTGCCCGGATTTTTTCCCTGGCCCACAACGTGACAGTCACCAGTACGGCACAGCGCCTGCGCGGCGCAGCGGCGGCCACCAATCTCGGCGCCGACGTCGAGGCAATCATCGATGGCTTCTATTTCATCCAGATGCTGCGCCTGCGCCACCAGCGAGACCTGAAGGGGGACGAGGCCGGTGCCAATCGCATCGATCCGGACAAGCTGAACGAACTCGACCGGCACATCCTCAAGGAAGCCTTCAAGCAGGCGCGCAAGCTGCAGGACAAGATCAGGCTGGATTACCGCCTGTAGGCGGCTTCAGAAACTGCCACCGGTCGCCGCAAATAGCCGGTCGCGCAACTGGATCAGGCGCGGGCCGAGCTCCTCGAAGATGCGGCTGCGCGTCATCTCGAAGGGCGGGCCGGCGCAGGTGAGGGCGAGCACCTTCGAGTGGTCGCGCGACACGAGCGGCACGGCGACGGAGTACACGTCCTTGTTCCATTCCCCCAGGGAAACGCAGAAGCCGTGCTTCTGGTAGTCGCGCGCGGCCTTCTCGAAGCTGGCACGGAAGCCTTCCCAGTCTTCCTTGCGTGCGGTCTTGCGGTGTTCCTCGAGCATCGCCGCCCGCGCTTCCTCACTCAGGCCGCAGTGGTAGGCGCGTCCCAGCGCCGTCATGCCGTAGGGCACGCGCGCCCCGACCTCCAGGCGCATCTGGAAGGTGGGATTGCCCTGGCAGACCTCGAGGAAAACCATGTGCGGTTGGTCGCGCGCCGCCAGGCAGACCGTGGCGCGGGCGAAATCGGCGAACTCCTGCATCAGCGGCCGTGCGATTGCGCGGATGTCCTGGCTGGCGAGGAAGGAGTAGCCGAGTGCCAGCACGCCCACCGAGAGGGAATACCTGCCCGACTCCGGCGAGTAGTTCAGGTAGCCGAGCTGGGTCAGCGTGTAGGTCAGGCGGGTGACGGTCGGCTTCGGCAGGTGCGCGCGTTGCGCGATCTCGTTGTTGCCGAGGACGGGGTGGCGCGGCGTGAAGGCGCGCAGGATGTCCAGGCCGCGTGCCAGCGCCGTGACGAACTGGCGGTCCTTGGCGGCGCGCGGCTTTTCGTTCGGCGTCTTGCGGGCGGTTCTGGCCATGGGCTCAGGCTTCCGGCAGGATGACGACCTTGCCCATCACCTGGCGATCGAGCAGTCGCTGGATGGCTTCCGGCGCCCGCGCCAGCGGAAACCGCTCGCTGACGACGGGTTTGATCTTCCTTTCGGCGAACCAGGCCATCAGCTGCTTCATGTTCTTGACGTGGCCGCGCGGGTCCTGGCGCACCGAGTCGCCCCAGTACACGCCGAGCAGCTGGCGTTCCTTCAGCAGCGCCAGGTTGAGCGGGATCTTCGGTATCTCGCCGGCGGCAAAGCCGACGATCAGCAGCCGGCCGCGCCAGGCCATGGCGCGCAGCGCCGACTCGGTGTAGCCGCCGCCGACCGGATCATAGACGACATCGACGCCCTTTTCGCCGGTCAGCGCCAGGGTGCGCTTGCGCAGGTCTTCCGTCGTGTAGTTGATGGTTTCATCGGCGCCGAGCTGCCGGCACAGCGCCAGCTTGTCCTCGCTCGAAGCGGCGGCGATGACGCGCGCGCCCATCGCCTTGCCGATCTCGACAGCCGCCGCGCCTACGCCGCCGGCGGCGCCGAGCACCAGCAGCGTCTCGCCCGCCTGCAGCCGCCCGCAGTCCTGCAACGCGTGCAGCGAGGTGCCGAAAGTCAGCACCAGCGCCGCACCGCTGGCGAAGTCCATGTTTTCCGGCAGCGGCATGATCTTCTCGGCCGCCACGGTGCATTCCTCGGCGAAGCCGCCGGTGCCGGGAAAGCCGATGACGCGGTCGCCGGCCTTCAGCCCCTGCACGCCCTCGCCGACCTCCCTGACGAGGCCGGCCACTTCCGCACCGGGCGAGAAGGGCAGCGGCGGCTTGACCTGGTAGAGACCCTGCACCATCAGCGCATCCGGGAAGTTGAGGGCCGCCGCCTTGACGTCGACCACCACCTGGCCGGGACCGGCCTGGGGAGACGGGATGTCGTGCACGGCCAGCTTGTCGGGCGGGCCGTATTCGGAGCAGAGCAGGGCTTTCATATCGTTCTGTCTCTCAGAGGGGAGTGGGGTTGCGCTCCTCGAGGATGTCTTCCATCCTCAGGCGCACGGCCTGCTTGATGCGGCCATGGGGGATGACATAGAAGCGGTCCGCGGCGACGGCGTCGAAGACGGCATTTGCCATGTCGTCGGCCGTCAGGCGGCCGGACTTCACCGCCTGGCCCATGCGTTCCTGGTAGGCGGCGGAGGCGGCCGAGGGCGGCGCGGCCTCGCCGAAGCGCTGCGGACGGTTGCGCTCCGAGGTGTGGATGGCGGTCGGCACCCAGGCCGGGCAGAGCACCGAGACGCCGATCTTCGCCTGCTGCGCCCGCAATTCGGTGTACAGCGTTTCCGACAGCGTGACGACGCCGTGCTTGCTGACGTTGTAGGCGGCCATCGCGGGGGTGGACAGCAGGCCGGCGACGGAGGCGGTGTTCACGATGTGGCTTTCGCCTTCCTGCGCGAGCATGCGCGGCACGAAGTGGCGGATGGCGTGCACCACGCTCCACAGGTTGACGCCGAGGATCCATTCCCAGTCGGCGGTCGTCAGCTCCCAGGCCAGCCGCGTCAGGCCGACACCGGCGTTGTTGCACAGCAGGTGCACGCCGCCGAAGCGGCCGAAGGCCTCGTCGGCGAGGGCGGCAATGTCCTCCTCGCGGCTGACGTCGACACGGCGGGTGCACAGCGCGTCGGCGGCCACTGGCAGCGCCTTCGCCGCCTCGGCGAGTTTCGCCTCGTCGATGTCCGCCAGCACCAGGCGCATGCCCTCGCGCGCCGCCCGCTGCGCCAGCGCGAGGCCGATGCCGCTGGCCGCACCGGTGATGACGGCCGTCCTGTCCTTGAATTCGCGCATGGTTATGTTCCAATGGAATGGCGGAGAAGATATCATGAAGGCGAGTAAAACGAAATCATCGTTCGCATAGCGAAATTAGAATGGAAAAGGGGATTGGGGTGACGAAGCGGGGGGCGGCGTGAGCGGAATGGCGAGCGAGCGCGTGCCCGATTGCCTCGACTGCGGCGGCTGCTGCGCCTGGTCGGAAACCTGGCCGGTGCTGATGGGGCCGCGCGACGGCGAAGGCATCCCCGACGACCTGATCGACTTCGAAAATGGCCGCATGCAGTCCTGGGGCCATCGCTGCGCGGCGCTGGAAGGCGAGCTCGGCGTTCGCGTGGGTTGCAGCGTCTACGCGAACCGCCCGCTCGTCTGCCGCGAGTTTCAGGCGGGGTCGGCGGACTGCCTGATGGTCCGGCGCAAGTTCGGCTTCGGGGCTGAATGAGGTGAGTACCTGGTACCTCTACCTGATCGAATGCCGGGACGGCAGCATCTATACCGGCATCACCGTCGATGTCGCCGCGCGCTACGCCGCGCACGCCGCTGGCCGGGGCGCGCGCTATACCCGCTCGCATCCGCCGCAGCGCCTGCTGGCGAGCGTCGAGTACCCCGACCGCTCGTCGGCGCTGAAGGCCGAGTACGAAGTCAAATTGCTTTCCGCCGACGCCAAGCGCGCCTACGCCGACGGCCTGGCACCCGCCGAGCGCGCGCCCGGCAGCATGCTGAAGATTTCGGAAAGGGTATCCATCCCGCTCGGCGAGATCGAACTGAATGCCATCCGCGCCCAGGGGGCGGGTGGCCAGAACGTCAACAAGGTCTCCAGCGCCATCCACCTGCGCTTCGATGTCGGCGCTTCCTCGCTGCCCGAGTTCTACAAGGAGCGGCTGCTCAGGCTGAGCGACCAGCGCATCAGCCGCGAGGGCGTGGTCGTCATCAAGGCGCAGCAGTCCCGCAGCCAGGAGAAGAACCGGGAAGAAGCGCTGAAGCGGCTGCAGGAACTGATTGCCGGCGTCGCCGCAACGCCCCGGCCGCGCAAGCCGACCAGGCCGACGCGCAGCTCGCAGAAGAAGCGTCTCGACAGCAAGACCCGGCGCGGTGCGGTCAAGGCCCTGCGCGGCAAGGTCAGCGATTAAAAGGAGGGAAGCCGATGGGAATGCGGGTGAATGTCGTCGTCGCCGACCTGGAGGATGCCGGGGCGATCATCGAATCGGAGAAGCCGGTCGAGGAATGGAAGGGCTTCGAGGCGAACGGACTTGACCCGGCCAAGTTCGCCATGCTCCACGCCCTGCTCTCCGGCGAGCTGTTCGACGAGGCGCTGGATGAATGCGGGCCGCTCCATGCCGCTTCCGACGAGGGCCCCTGGCTCATGAAATTGCCCGACGATTCCGTGGCGCATCTTGCCGAACTCGAGGAAGACGCCCTCGACCGGGTCGGCGAGGAACTGGCCGCGACCGAGGAGTTCGAGGAGGACGGCTGGTCCGCCGACGAGGTCAAGGGCTTCGTCACGGCGCTGGCCGACCTGGCCGGCGTGGCGCGGGCGCAAGGCCGGGCGCTGTTCGTCTGGATGATGCAGGACGAGGGCTCGATATCGTGAAGTCCCTCAGCGGACTCGACGGCAGCTTCCTGCATCTCGAAACGCCCGAGACGCCGATGCATGTCGGTTCCCTGCATCTGTTCGATCTGCCGCCCGACTACAAGAAGGATTTCTACACCGAAGTCAGACGGCTGATCGAGCGCAGCCTCGACCTGGCGCCGCTCTACCGGCGCCGGCTGGCGGAGATGCCGCTGCACTTCGCCAACCCGGTCTGGACGGACGGCGGCGCGGTCAACCTCGATGACCACGTGCGCCGCCACAAGCTGCCGCGGCCCGGCACGCGCCTGCAGCTCGAGCGCTGCACTGCGCGCCTGCATGCCGAATTGATGGACCGGCGCAGGCCGCTGTGGGAAGTGCATGTCATCGAGGGCCTGCAGGGCGGGCAGGCGGCCTTCTACATGAAGGTGCACCATGCCGTGCTGGACGGCGCGGCCGGCGTGGCGCTGGCCAAGGCACTGTTCGACGTCGCGCCGCAACCGGAGGGGAAAGCCGCCGCGGCGCGCGCCGTCCCCGCCCGTGCCGAACAGCCGGGCCTCGTCAGCCTGGCGAGTGCCGCCCTGCGCCACGACGCCGCCCAGTACGTGAAGCTGGTGCGGCACCTGCCCGACGTGTTCCGGCTCCTCGCCGGCATGGTGAAAAGCTCGGGCGGCGGAAGCGGTGAAGGCCCTTCAGCCTTGCGCCAGAACTTTTCCTTCGGCCCGAAGACGCCGCTCAACGTGGCGATCACGGCCGAGCGCGGCTTCGCCTGCGTCTCGATCCCCCTCGCCGAGGCGAAGGCCATCGCCGCCAGCCAGGAGGCCAAGCTGAACGACGTCGTCCTCGCGCTGTGCAGCGGCGCACTGCGGCGCTACCTCGCCCACCGCGGCGGCATCCCGAAGAAGCCGCTCATCGCGACCATGCCGATCTCGCTGCGCGAATCCGGCAACACCGAGTTCACCACCCAGGCCACCCTGAGCCTGGTCAGCCTCGCCACGCACATTGCCGACCCGCTGCGGCGGCTGCGCGCGATCCGCGATGCCTCCGGCGCCATGAAGTCCGTCGCCCGCCGCGCCCAATCCGTCATCCCGACCGACTTTCCGTCCATCGGCGTGCCGTGGCTGGTGGGCGGCCTGGCATCGCTCTACGGAAAAACCCGGCTCGCCAGCGCCATTCCGCCCATCGCCAATCTCGTCATTTCCAACGTGCCCGGCCCGCCGGTGACGCTCCATGCCGCCGGCCTGCCGATGCGCGCCTACTGGCCGCTGTCCATCGTCGAGCACGGGCTGGGCGTGAACATCACGGTGATGAGCTACGCCGGCTCGCTCGATTTCGGCATCGTCGTCGCCCGCAAGGCGGTGCCCGATCCGCGCAAGCTGGCGCAGGCGCTGCTGGAGGCGCACGAGGAGCTGAAGCAGCGCGTCCTGCCGCAGCCCGCCCCTGCAGCGAAGCGCAAGCGTGCCGTTATCAAAAAAACCGCGTCATCAAAATCCTGAAGGGAGGAAACATGCACAACCCGCATCACTGGTACGAGTTCGGCCTGCCGCAGGCGCCCGGCCTGGTCAGGCTGGCGCTGGAGGGGCGCGCGCCGTGGGAACTGGGCGCCTCGATCGCGGCCAAGCCGCTGCTGCGCCTGGTGCCGAAGGGCGACGGCCACCCGGTGCTGGTCTTCCCCGGGCTGATCGCGCCGGATGTGTCCACCCTGCCGCTGCGCAAATTCCTCAGGGGCCTCGGCTACGCGGCATCCCCCTGGAAACTCGGCTTCAACCTCGGCCCGCGCGACGGCGTGATCGAATCCTGCCTGGAACGCCTTCGTGAAATCTACGCGTCGCACGAAAGGAAGGTCAGCCTGATCGGCTGGAGCCTGGGCGGCCTCTATGCGCGCGAACTGGCCAAGGTGTATCCGGATGCGGTGCGCCAGGTCATCACGCTGGGCACGCCCTTCACCGGCCATCCGAAGGCGACCAATGCCTGGCGCCTCTACGAATTCGTCACCGGCCACAAGATCGGCACGCCGGAAATCCACGAGCCGCTGCGCACGCCGCCGCCGGTGCCGACGACCTCCATCTTCAGCCGCAGCGACGGCGTCGTGGCCTGGCAGTGCAGTGTCGAGAAGGAAGGGCCGCTGGCCGAGAACATCGAGGTCGAGGCGAGCCACCTCGGCATGGGGCTGAACCCGATGACCTTCTATGCCATCGCCGACCGCCTGGCGCAGGCGGAAGGCGAATGGAAACCCTTCGACCGCGGCGGGCTGCGCAGCCTGCTCTACCGCAATCCGCGGCGCCGCGGCTGGTTCTGACGCAGTGGCGGCAGTCGAAGTCAACGGCCTGAAAATCGAGTACGAATCCCTCGGCAAGCCGTCCGATCCGCCCATCGTCCTCATCATGGGCCTGGGCATGCAGCTCGTCGCCTGGCCCGAGGCCTTCTGCCAGGGGCTGGTCGAGCGCGGCTTCCGCGTCATCCGCTTCGACAACCGCGATTGCGGCCTGTCCGGCAGGATCCACCTGAAGAAGCGGCCCAACCTGCTGCTCGCCTTCGCCTCGGCCTGGCTCAAGCTGCCGGTGCGTGCGCCCTACACGCTCAACGAGATGGCCGACGATACCATCGGCCTGCTCGACGCGCTGGGTATCGCGCGGGCGCACATCGTCGGCGTTTCCATGGGTGGCATGATCGCCCAGGTCGTCGCGGCGCGTTTTCCTCACCGCGTGCTCAGCCTCACCTCGATCATGTCGTCGAGCGGCAATCCGAAAGTGTCGCGGTCAAGGCCTCACGCGATGCGCGCGCTGCTGAGCAAACCGTCCGACCCGAACGATCCGGATCAGGTGGTCGAACACCTGATTCGCCTGTTCGGCGTCATCGGCAGCCCCGGCTACCCCACCGACCAGGGCGAACTGCGCCGGCGCATCGGCCGCGGCGTGCGCCGTGCCTACCACCCGGCGGGCGTGCTGCAGCAGTTGCTCGCCATCATCGCCTCGGGCGACCGGCGCGCACTTCTGGAGAAAATCACCGCGCCGACACTGGTCATCCACGGCGCCGACGATCCGCTGGTGCCGGTCGCGGCAGGCCGCGACACCGCGCATCACATCAAGGGCGCGAAACTGATGGTGATCGACGGCATGGCGCACGACCTGCCGCCGGGCCTGCTGCCGAAGCTGGTCGAGGCGATCGCCTCGCACTGCAGTCAGCTCCAAACGCGCTAGACTGGAAGCCGGTTTTATCCGGAGGAATCCTGAAGTGAAGCAGGTCATCTACGGCAACGACGGCACGCCCGAGTCCATGCAGCTGGCGGAAGGCAATGTGCCGCGGCCCGGGCCCGGCGAGATCCTCATCGAGGTGGCGTTCGCCGGCATCAACCGCCCCGACGTGCTGCAGCGTTCCGGCCGCTATCCGCCGCCGCCGGGTGCGTCGCCGATCCTCGGCCTGGAAGTCGCCGGCACGGTGGCGGCGCTGGGCGAGGGCGTCAGCGAATGGAAAGCCGGTCAGCGCCTGACGGCGCTGGTGCCGGGCGGCGGCTATGCCGAGTATTGCGTGGCGCCGGCCGCGCATGCCCTGCCGGTTCCCGACGGCCTCGATATGGCGCAGGCGGCGGCATTGCCTGAAACCTGGTTCACCGTCTGGGCCAACCTCATCGACCTCGGCCGGCTCAAGGCTGGCGAGCGGCTGCTGGTGCATGGCGGGTCGAGCGGCATCGGGCTGACCGCCATCCAGCTGGCGCGCCATCTCGGTGTCGAGAGCTTCGTCACCGTCGGCAGCGCGGAGAAGGCGCAGTTCTGTCGCGAGTTCGGCGCCGACCACGCCATCGACTACAAGCAGGACGACTTCGTGCAGAAGGTGAAGGAGATCACCGCCGGCGAGGGCGTCGACGTCGTGCTCGACATGGTCGGTGCGCCCTATCTGCAGAAGAACCTGGGTTTGCTGCGGCGCGACGGCCGCCTGGTGCTGATCGCCTTCCTCGAAGGAGCCAAGGGCGAGTTCGACCTGATGCCGGTAATGCTCAAGCGCCTGACCGTCACCGGCTCGACCATGCGGCCGCGCACGCTGGCCGAGAAGGCGGCGATCCGCGACGCGCTGTTGAAGAACATCTGGCCGGAGATCGCCGCCGGCCGCCTGCGTCCGCATATCCACGCCACCTTCCCGCTGGCGCAGGCGGGCGAGGCGCACCGCCTGATGGAAAGCAGCCGTCACATCGGCAAGATCGTGCTGGAAGTGAAAAAGTGACGGAACTCGCCATCGACATCGTCTCGGATGTGGTCTGCCCCTGGTGCTTCATCGGCAAGCATCGGCTGGAAGCGGCATTGCAACTGCTGCGCGAGGAGCGTCCGGACATCGCGCCGCGCATTCGCTGGCTGCCGTATTTCCTCAACCCGGACACGCCCGAATCGGGCGAACCCTACCGGCCCTTCCTCGAGAGGAAATTCGGCGGGCCGGAGAAGCTGGCGCAGCTCTGGGCGCAGATCGCCGCGGCGGGGCGCACGGCCGGCATCGAGTTCGCCTTCGAGCGCATCGAGGTCCGCGCCAACACCCTGCGCGCCCACCGCCTGATCCACCGCGCTCAAATGGCGGGTGACGCCGGCGCCCTCGTCGAGCGGCTCTTCGCCGCCCAATTCCTGCAGGGGGAGAACGTCGGCGATGCGGCGGTGCTGGCGCGACTCGCCGGTGAATGCGGCGACGATGAGGCGGCGGCGCTGGCGTATCTGCGCTCGGAGGCGGATGCCGACGCCGTGCGCGCCCAGGCGGAGCGCGGCCAGCGCATGGGCATCAGCGGCGTGCCCTTCTTTATTTTCGATGGCCGCTACGGCCTCGGCGGCGCGCAGCCGCCCGAGGTGCTGCTCGATGCCCTGCGCCGGAGCCTGCTGCCGCCTACTCCATAACCTGCAAAAAAAGCTTGATTTATTGCCGAGTTGCATGTTCAATGCCGTTTCGCTCGGACTCAAGCTACAGAATGATGCGGTATGCTACTGCCATTTCGGTTCTGGGTACTCGAACGAACCGTCGGGCGGTCGCCCTTCAATTTTTTTAGGATAGGAAATATGGCAACAGGTACAGTCAAGTGGTTCAACGATGCCAAGGGCTTCGGCTTCATCACCCCGGACAATGGCGGCGAAGATCTCTTCGCGCATTTTTCGGCGATCCAGTCGAGCGGCTTCAAGTCCCTCAAGGAAGGCCAGAAGGTCTCCTACGACGAGGCCACCGGCCCGAAGGGCAAGCAGGCGGCAAACATCAAGCCCCTGTAAGCATCGAGGCAGAATTGAAAAACCCCGGCATGCCGGGGTTTTTTTTCGCCTGCGATTCGGGCGGTCAGCCGAAGACGATGACGCCGCGCGCGTTCTTGCCGGAGGCCAAATCGGCGAAGGCCTGCGGCGCTTCGTCGATGGTGTAGGTGCGGGTGATGAGTTCGTCGAGCTTGAGGCGTTTCGCGCGGTAGAGCGCCAGCAGGCGCGGGAAGTCCTCGCGCGGGCGCGCCGAGCCGAAGTAGCTGCCGGTCAGCGTCTTTTCCTCGAAAGTCAGGCTGGCGGTGCGCAGGGTGGTGGTGTCCTTCTGGCTGGCGACGCCGACGACCACCGCCGTACCGCCCTTGCGCAGCACACCGTAGGCCTGGGCGGCGATCTCGCCGTAGCCGACGCACTCGAAGGCATAGTCGGCGCCGCCGCCGGTGAGCTTGCGGATCGCCTTGACGACGTTTTCCTCCGACTTGGCATTCAGCGTGTGCGTGGCGCCGAATTGGCGCGCCATCTCCAGCTTGGCGTCCGCCATGTCCACCGCCACGATCATCGCCGCGCCGGCGATGGCGCAGCCCTGGATGGCGTTCAGGCCGACGCCGCCGGCGCCGAACACCACCGCAATCGAGCCGGCCTCCACGCGTGCCGTGTTCACCACCGCGCCGACGCCGGTCATGACGCCGCAGCTCACCAGCGCGGCGCGGTCGAGCGGGATGTCGCGGTCGATCTTCACCACATTGTCGGTGTGCAGCGTGGCGACTTCCGCCATGACGCCGCAGCCGGAGAAGATGTTGAGCGGCCTGCCCTGCAGGTCCTTCGTGCGCACCGTGCCGTCGGGCAGGGTGTAGGCGGCCTTTGCCGCCTGGTCGCACAGCTGCGGCCGGCCGGTCTGGCAATAGCGGCACTTGCCGCACATGCTGACGAAGGAGCTGACGACGGCGTCGCCGATGGCGATCTCCGTGACGCCTTCGCCGACTTCGATCACGATGCCGGCGCCCTCGTGGCCGAGCACCACCGGCGGCGGGAAGGGGATGGTGCCGGTGGTGACGGAGTAGTCGCTGTGGCAGACGCCGCAGGCGGCGAGCCGGATCATGACTTCGCCGCGGCGCGGCGATTCGACCTCGATCTCCTCGACGACCACGGGCTGGCTGATTTCCCGGCAGACGACGGCCTTGACGCGCTGTGACATGGCGGATTCCTCAGTTGAATGCGGATGCTTCGATGAATTGTTGCAGATGCGTGTCGCTGTCGCCAAACTCGATTTCGATGGCGGTCAGGCGCTTGAACCAGTGGCTGACGACCAGTTCGTCGGTCATGCCCATGCCGCCGTGCAGCTGCACCGCCTGCTGGCCGATGAAGCGGGCGGCGCGGCCCGTCAGCACCTTGGCGGCGGAGAGGGCGCGACGACGTTCGGCGGCATCCTTCGAGGTGCAGCGCATCGCGGCGAGGTAGCTCATGGATTTCGCCTGCTCGTAGTGCAGCAGCATGTCCGCGGCGCGGTGCTGCAGCGCCTGGAA
>UBJH01000217.1_pt1 | contig 26390 bp, 24 predicted proteins | sample 2193721 | NCBI WGS metagenome assembly UBJH01 (sample SAMEA4703186, study PRJEB27089) | metagenome | reverse complement strand
CCCTCGTTGCGGAAGTTGCGGTTGATCTCGAACACCTTCTCGAAGCCGCCGACCACCAGGCGCTTCAGGTACAGCTCCGGCGCGATGCGCAGGAACAGTTCCATGTCGAGGGCGTTGTGGTGGGTCTTGAAGGGCTTGGCCGAAGCGCCGCCGGGGATCGGGTGCATCATCGGCGTTTCCACCTCGAGGAAGCCGTGGCCGCTCATGTAGCCGCGGATCGAGGCCACCAGGCGCGAGCGGGCGGCGAACACCCAGCGCGCGCGCTCGTTGGTGATCAGGTCGAGGTAGCGCTGGCGCACCTTCTGCTCGGTGTCGGTGAGGCCGTGGAATTTCTCCGGCAGCGGACGCAGCGACTTCGTCAGCAGGCGCAGCTCGCGCACGTTGATGGTGAGCTCGCCGGTCTTGGTCTTGAACAGCGTGCCGCGCGCGCCGACGATGTCGCCGATGTCCCAGTGCTTGAAGGCGCTGTGCACCGGCTCGCCGGTGCCGTCGTTGCTGACGTAGAGCTGGATGCGGCCGGAGAGATCCTGCACGGTGGCGAAGGAGGCCTTGCCCATGACGCGCTTCAGCATGATGCGGCCGGCGACGCAGACGTCGACCGGCTGCGCCTCCAGCTCCTCGCGGCTTTTCTCGCCATAGAGCTCGTCGAGCTTCTCGGCGGTGTTCTCGCGCTGGAAGTCGTTGGGGAAGGCGACGCCCCCGGCGCGCAGCCTCGCCAGCTTCTCGCGGCGCTCGGCGATGATCTGGTTCTCGTCCTGGGGCAGCGGGGTTTGTTCGCTCATGGCTTTGTTTCCTTAGACGCCCTGTTTCAGGCTGGCTTCGATGAATGGGTCGAGGTCGCCGTCGAGTACGGCCTGGGTGTTGCCGGTTTCCACGTTGGTGCGCAGGTCCTTGATGCGCGACTGGTCGAGCACGTAGGAGCGGATCTGATGGCCCCAGCCGATGTCGGTCTTGGCGTCCTCCATCTGCTGCGCGGCGGCCTGGCGTTTCCTCAGTTCGGCTTCATACAGGCGCGATTTCAGCATGGCCATCGCCTCGGCCTTGTTGCGGTGCTGCGAGCGGTCGTTCTGGCACTGCACGACGATGCCGGAGGGGGCGTGGGTGATGCGCACCGCCGAATCGGTCTTGTTGATGTGCTGGCCGCCGGCGCCGGAGGCGCGGAAGGTGTCGATGCGGAGATCCGCCGGGTTGATCTCGATCTCGATCGAGTCATCCACTTCCGGATAGACGAAGACGCTGGCGAAGGAGGTGTGGCGGCGCGCGTTGGAGTCGTAGGGCGATTTCCGCACCAGGCGGTGGATGCCGGTCTCGGTGCGCAGGTGGCCATAGGCGTACTCGCCGGTGAGCTTGAGGGTGGCGGTCTTGATGCCGGCCACTTCGCCGTCGGACTCTTCCAGCACTTCCGGCTGGAAGCCCTTGCGTTCGCAATACTTCAGATACATGCGCAGCAGCATCGAGGCCCAGTCCTGCGCCTCGGTGCCGCCGGCGCCGGCCTGGATGTCGAGGAAGCAGTTGTTGGGGTCGGCCGGCTGGGAAAACATGCGGCGGAACTCGAGTGCCGCCACCTGTTTCTCGATCTCGGCCGCGTCGGCCTCGACGGCGAGCAGCGTCTCGTCGTCGTTTTCAGTGCGCGCCATCTCGAACAGCTCGCGCGAATCGCGCAGTTCCTGGTCGATGTCGGAGAGGGCGACGACGACGCCTTCGAGTGATTTCTTCTCGCGGCCCAGGTCCTGGGCGCGGGCGGCGTCGTTCCAGACGGCCGGATCCTCGAGGGCGCGGGCGACTTCGTTCAGCTTCGACTGCTTGGCGTCGAAGTCAAAGATACCTCCGCAGATCCTGCTCCCGTGCGGAGAGGTCCGAAAGGCGGTTGGAGAGGCTGTTGAGGCGTTCGGCTTCCATGGCGATGCTAGACTTCCAAAACGACAAATTATACAGGCTTCGCGGCGGCTGCCGCGCCCCGACATGACAGAAGAACGCGCCCGCCTGTCCCGTTTTGGCCTCCTGCTCCTCGCTCTGCTGGCGCTCGGCTGGGGCCTCAACTGGCCGATCATGAAAATCGTCCTGCGCGACGTGCCGCCGCTGACCTTCCGCGGCGGCTGCCTGCTCGCGATGCATGAGCCGATAGACGCGATGCTTGCTGCAGGGCTCGCCGATCTCATGCAGGTCATCGGTGATCTTGCGGTAGCCATTGACGCCACCGCTCTCCAGCCAGAACTGCTTGATCAGCCCTCCCAGGCACTGATTTTCCTTCTGGCGTGCGGACATCGGCTCCGTCCGCCAAGCATAGTCGCTGGGATAAACGGTCATCATGCATCACAAGTGCCGGACTAAATGGTGTTCTTCATGGCCACTGATCAAGGCGTACTTCACCGGGATTCCTTGGCAAAGTATGCAGCGGCCCATTTTAAGATGTCGCGCTCCTCGGTGGCTCGCCAGAGCGCGGACTCTGGAATGCCAACTTTCCTGATCCACAGGTACAGGCTGTACTGGGATATCCCCTGCCGCTGGGCGACATCAGCCGCTGAGTGACCTCTGTCCATGACCTGCTTGTCGGAATCGACCTTGAATTCGTCCGCGTAACGCTTGCCGCAGACGATACCTTCTTGATTACCCCAGTTTTAGGGCGTCGAGGTGTCTACCAAAGCCGGAGCGATTCATTCTGAGTACAAATAGCCTCGGCCACTTCTACCGGACACTATCATTTCTACCTGGTGCCAGGCCTGCTCGGCCAAGGGTCGTGCGCGCTTGCCGGTGTCAATGGCTTCCTGGCTGGATGCGTTGCCCTGCAGTGCTCGCGCCATAATCCCCTGCAGGATTCCAGCAAGTCGGAACATGTTGAAGGCTAAGTAGTACTCCCATTCGGCAGACGAGATTGTCTTGCGCCCAGTGTGCTGACAGTAAAGAGCCGCATAATCTTTCTCGTTAGGTATGCCGAGCACCTTTAAGTCGTAACCATTGATGCCGCGGAACTGGTCAGGCGACAAACGCCAAGTCATACAGTGGTAGGCGAAATCAACGAGTGGGTGGCCGAGTGTAGACAACTCCCAGTCGAGCACGGCGAGGATGCGCGGCTCGCTCGGGTGGAAGATTACATTGTCGAGGCGGTAGTCGCCGTGGACGATTGAAGTCACGTCGCCGGGCGGGATGTTGACTGGCAGCCAGTTCATAAGGTTATCCATGGCCTCGATCTTTTCCGTCTCGGAAGCGCGATACTGCTTGCTCCAGCGGCTAATCTGACGCGCGATGTAGTTGCCTGGCTTGCCATAATCAGCCAGCCCCACCGCGCCGTAATCAACGCGGTGCAGGGCTCCGATGACACGGTTCATCTCATTGAAGATGGCCGTGCGTTCGGCGGGTGACATGCCTGGTAGCGCTGGATCCCATAGGATGCGACCCTCGACGTAATCCATAACATAGAAGGTGGTGCCGATGACGCTATCATCCTCGCACAGCGCGTAGCTCTTCGCCACCGGCACGTCGGTCTGAGCCAGCGCGCTGATGACGCGGTATTCTCGGTCGACGGCGTGAGCCGAGGGCAGCAGCTTGCCAGGTGGCTTGCAGCGCATCACGTAACGCTTCTCACCAGCGCTGATAAGGAAGGTGGGGTTTGACTGACCTCCTTTAAATTTTTCAATCTTGAACTCACCGCAAAATCCCTCAAGGTGTGCCCGCAGATACTTGCCTAGGCGCCCATTGTTGCCGGCAAACTCTGGACCTAAGGGGCGAGCGTTTGTGAGATCCCCGTTCTTGGCATCAAAATTAGATCCATTAGGTATTTGCACAGGATTGCCTCTTGAGATTGTGACTGAAGCCCTTAAACGTGAATTAATGCCCTCGTTTTTTTCATAGGATTCGCACTAGACATTAGGTGATGCGCGCCCCGCCGCACATCGCGACGTACTGTCCGGTTATGTAGCGCAAGGCCACCAAGGCGAGGAACACCACCGTGCCCATCAGGTCCTCGTCGCCGCCAAGGCGGCCGAGCGGCGTGGCGTCGCCGATCTGACCGAGTAGGGCCTGCGGCATCTTCGAGGGGAAGAAGCCCGGGCAGATAGCGTTGAAGTTGATGTTGAGGTTCATCACCTTGTTCTAGGCTTCGTCCGGATGGTCCTCGGTGGGCGCGCTCTAGGTGGCGCCGGCGTTGCTCACCAGGATATAGATTGGCCAGAACTTCGCCGCCACGGCATCGACCATGCCCGGGATCTGCTCGAACTTCGCGAGGTCGTTAATGACGGTGAGCACCTCGATGCCCTTGCCCTTCAGGTGCGTTTCCTTCTCATTCAGCTCGTCGGCCTTGCGCGCGGTAATAGCCACCTTGCGCCCATCTCCCCCAGCGCCTCGGTCATCTTCAGCCGGAGGCCGCGTGAGCCGCCGATGATGAGGCGATCTTGTCCGAAAGATTGAAAAATTGCCTTGTATTCAGGAATATTCTTTATATGGGGTCACTGGGTTTTATCAAGCAACGGTTTGCGCCACGCGGCAGCGAATTCCCTGCGGGATATATAAATGAAGTAGCTATACTGTTTTACGCGATCTTTACGCGAGCACGCAATCTGTGCTGGCGAAAGAACCACACTGACATATTCCAGACAACTGGGATGATAAGTGCCAGTGAGAGGGCGATGGCTTTGCCGAGTGGCTGGATAGTTACAGATAACGCGAATAAGCCCCCACCTATACCAAGCAGACCCCACAGTCCGTTAGCGATCACCGCCGCGCTCGCACGCCCACCAATCCGTGTGTGTAGTATGAGCATCGTGCAAGTCGTTGATATTGGGTACACAGCTAGCATGCCGGTTGCTTTAGGTCCGACCCAGTGGCTCAGTACGAGCACTGTCCCCATTAGTGCACACACAAGTGCAGTGCGCAATGGCAATTCGTACCATTGTCGTGCAACGCGCGGCACCTCCACTTCGCGGAAGTTTCGGCTGAGCCACAGACACACCGGATAGACGAGAAGGTTTAGCAACCCCGCACAAACTACAGTCCAGGTAACTGAAAGAAGAAGCCATGCGAGGCCTATCCAAGAAAAGACAGCCACTAAAAGACTGAAGACAAGTCCGCGCGTTTGCGCCATCACGAGATAAATGAGCATAAATACCGCGCTTGCAGCGTTTACCGCGAGCCCACTCTGCGCGCTGGCAACGATGTAGACGACGTCATGATCGAAGGAAAGGAAGACATACGCTGGCCATACTGTGACAGGCAGGGTTACGACAAGCGCCCCTAATAGCGGCCCAGAGCGTTCAACCACTACTGAGGCTGATACGACGATACCAGCGGTCAAGACCAGCTTGAGCCCAAGCGACAGCCAGAATACAAGATCGTGAGAGATGGCGCTATATTCCTAAAGCTGCAATGTACGCAGCATGCACAGAAATGAATAAGTACTTTGCATAGCTCATCATTACAGTCTTCCTGAAAGACCTAATGCATTGGAAAAAAAATTTGCTTTATCACCAATCTACTCGGTGTGGTACAAGTGCATGGCCGCGGAGAATTTGCTCATTCTGCGGAAGAATGGCACAACTCGGCCAAAGTCCTGTCTGTAGTGCCAACGCGTAGCGCTCTGAGAGTCCCGCTTGGCGCATCTTCCTGGAGGTGATTTGATAATCGTAGGCGAGAGGGTGTAGTTCAATGCTCAACTTACCGTGGCGTGGTGTGATGGTGCTATACCATGTTCGCGGCGTGCCGTCGTTAGCAGGAATACCTATAGCGCCAGCGTTGTGCCACAAGCGGCCATCTACGATCTCAGTGAAGGGTAGCCCGCAGTGGCCACTTAGTACGCCTTCGCAATGAGTGGCTTCAATATTTTTGCGCTTGATGTCTGTCGGCGTCGATGCATATATATACTCGTTTATGCGCTGCACACCACCGTGGATCACAGCCAAACGACGTCCACCGATATCTAAATCTAATCGGCGTGGTAAGCAGCGCATCCAGGAACGAGCGTCGTCGTCCAACATTCTGTTAGCAAAATCGTACCATTCGATGGCGAGCAGATCACAGGTGCTGCCGGGTTCGAAACCGCAGCCACATTGGTTTAATTTCTGGCCCAGCGATTCCTCGCAATTCCCCATAACCACTCGCACACCACTGCCCCGCATGATCTCTAACGTTGCAAAAGGATCAGCACAGTAAGCGATAACATCCCCTGTACACACGATATTCTCCGCGCGGATTCCCAAGCGCTTGGCCTCAGACAGCACAGCTCGGGTGGCCTCGAGATTGCTGTAGTTGCCACCGAAGATAAGCGCTGGGCCATTGATGGTGACTGCTAATGAGTCGTTCATAATGTTCTTATCGGAACACGCATCAAGCAACAGGGATTCATCGCTTCAGGATTGGGGTACCGAGGAGAGAATAACCTGAGGCGCAGTGCTAGACAGAGCAGTAGCGCTCCTGGATCGCCTTGTCGGCCAGCAGATTCTTAGCGAAATCTTGGTGTACTATCTCTCCGTTGTCCATAATATAGGCGCGATCAGAAATCGATAGTGCTAGTTCGACGTTCTGCTCGACCAGTAGGATGGTTGTTCCTTGCTCTTTCATAATTCGGAAAAGCGCGAACATTTCCTCGACAAGTACTGGCATTATTCCCTCAGAAGGCTCGTCTAACAGAATCATCTTCGGATTCGAAACCATTGCACGCGCGATAGCGAGCATTTGTTGCTCGCCACCAGAGAGTGAGGAGCCTTCCTGATCGAGGCGCTCTTTTAGGCGAGGAAATGTTCTCGCAACGCCTTCGATAATAGCGCGCTCGTCACCGAGTTCTGATAGTCCCAGGAGTCCGAGTCTTATGTTCTCCCTCACTGTTAGTCCGGGTACGATGCGTCGCTCCTCCGGAACGTAACCTAGACCAATGCGGTATCGAGTATGTGCGGGCTGTGCCAGCACCTCCTGTCCGTCGAACTTGACGCCTCCTTGCCGTTTCCTGACCATGCCCATAATCGTGCGTAGCGTTGTTGTTTTGCCAGCACCGTTTCGGCCCATAAGGGTAACGATCTCGCCCTTTTCTACATCCAGCGAGATGCCCTGTACGACATGGCTGTGGTCATACCACGCATGAAGATTCTCGACTTTGAGCATGATCAGATCGACTGCCCCAGGTAAACACGTTTCACTTCATCATTCGCGCGGACGTCATCTGGCGTTCCTTCAGCGAGAAACTCACCGTGGTGTAGAACAATGATCCGCTTGCAGATGCCCATGACAAGCTTCATCTTGTGCTCAACTAGAATAACCGTGCGCTGCTCGGCTAGACGCACGATCAAGTCCATCATGACCAGCGTCTCCTCCGGGGACATCCCGGCGGTTGGCTCGTCTAGTAAGAGTAGCTTAGGGTCACACGCAAGAGCCATCGCAATTTCAAGACAGCGTTGCTGGCCGTGAGCAAGATCCCTTGCTGTTTGAGACGAATAACTGCTTAGGCCGACAAGATTGAGTAAACCCTCGGCTTGATCTATGAGGCCCTTCATGGATTGACGTGGCGTGAGTAGTTGGAAGCGCGAGTACCGCATTTGAACGGCCACGCGCACATTCTCGAGTGCAGATAGCTGCGGAAAAAGATTTGTGATTTGAAATGACTTGGCTATTCCCATGCGTGCAAATTCATGCTGCTTCATTCCAGTAATGTCGTGACCATCAAATTTGACATTTCCTGAAGTAGGGGCAAAAGCACCAGTTAGCACATTGAAGAATGTACTCTTTCCCGCGCCGTTCGGTCCGATAATCGCGGTAAGCTTTCCGGTCTCGAAGGAGACAGAGACATTCTTCAGTGCAACAAAGGCACCGAATCGTTTTGTAATGTTTTCTGCGACGAGGATAGGATGGTTCATCGGCGCCCTAGCCAGTGCAGGAATGAACCCCATATCCCACGCGGGAAGAAGAGTACAAAAATAATAAAAATTACGCCGACGACTAGTTGCCAAGACTTCGTGAGGATGGTTGCTACATCCTCAACCAATAATATTGTGGCAGCGCCAACGAATGGGCCGAAGAATGTCCCCATGCCGCCCAACAGGCTCATCATTACCACATGGCCAGATGTAAGGTAATGCAGCGAGTCTATTGGAACGATAGAGAGATGCAGTGCGCGCAGTGCGCCAGCGAGACCGCAGATTGCAGCGGAGATCACGAAGGCTAGTAGTTTGGTTCTAGCTACATCATAACCGCAAGCTGCGGCGCGTTTTTCATTCTCACGGACTGATTCCAATACAGCACCAAAAGGTGAAGCTAGCAAGCGTGAAACGAACCATAGTGCCGCTGCTACAAAAACCAACATGATGAAGTATTTGGTTATCGGATCCTGAAAATCTAGTTTCCATCCGAGCAGATCTATGGTCTCGAGATTGACGCCTCGTAAGCCGTTTTCTCCACCAGTGATATTCTCGGCTTTGTAGAATGCAAAATAGACACACTGGCCTAGTGCAAGAGTTACCATTGCAAAGTAAATGCCGCGTGAGCGAATAGCAAGATATCCCATGCACAAACCGACCAGAGCCGCTAAACTGATGCCAGCAGGAATGGCAAGCCACCATGGCCAACCATAATGAACCATGACGACCCCAGTTGCGTAGCTTCCCGAGCCAAGAAAGGCTGCATGACCGAACGACAAGAGCCCGGTGTAGCCGAACAACAGATTAAAGCCTACGGCGTATAGACCGAAGATTAGGATGTTGGCAGCAAGCGCATGGGAAGGTGTGATCCAAGGCAGCACAACAAGAAACGCAATAACTGCTGCGACGCGGTGTTTCGACACCTGCGTTGCAATCAACCGAAACTGGGTTCGGCCTGGCGCACCTTCCATAGGGTGCCCGAGTGTTTTCATTTTTAAACGCTTCATATCATTCCATCAGCCCCTCACGCCCAAATAACCCCTGTGGGCGAACACATAGAACCAGCGCCATAAGAGCGAAAATGGACAATTCGGCCAGAGCAGGTGCATATAGCGCTGTCAGGCTATAGACCACGCCGACCAGGAGGCCGGCTATGACAGCGCCGCCTATAGAGCCCATTCCACCGACAACAGTAACGACGAAGGACTCTACAAGCACCGGTATTCCCATTTCCGGCGTAACAGCGCGAATAGGTGCTGCGAGGACGCCAGATAAACCTGCGATTGCCGTGCCGAGGCCGAATACAAGCAACCAGACTTTTGCAACGTCAATGCCTAGAATTCGTACGATTTCGGGATCTCTCGCTCCCGCTCGAATAATGAGGCCATAGCGCGATTTTTCGATGAATAGCCACAATGCAGTGATGATCACCGCAGCCGCTGCGATGAGAAAGAGACGGTAAATTGGAAAGTATCCGATCCCGATATTCACTGAACCCTGCAGTGCCGAAGGTGTGGAACTCTGCAAACCTTCAATTCCGAAGATAATACGGATGACGTCGATAATTACATAGGACAAGCCAAAGGTAAGCAACAATGGATAGTCAGGACCTCGGCCATATAGCGGCCGCACTAGAACCCGCTCTGTCAGCAGGCCCAGGAGACCGGTAGTAAAAAACACAGCTAGCAGACTAGCCAAAAAACTGCCTGTAGCACCCAATACATAAACGCCTATATAGGCGCCCATCATGAAGTATGCACCGTGTGCAAAATTGACTACCGTCAGCATGCCGAAAATAAGCGACAGGCCAATCGCCAACAATGCGTAAACTGACCCGAGGGCAATACCCGTAACTGTCTGCAGCAAAAGCAGGTTGAGATCAGTCATGTTATGGCACGCCCCCGGAATCGATTACGCGGTTAGGATTTATGACCTAGTTCCTGACAGCTGCGCAGGTGGTTCTCATCGGGCTTTTCAATAGCTACAATATCGAAGACATCGTTCTTGTCCTTCATATTCTTCGATTTCGACTCTATTACCAAAACCGATTGCACTGCTTGGTGATCACAATTGCGATAGTACTGAGGGCCTTTGGTGAAGTCGTACTTCAATTGCCGCAAGGCTGTAGAGACTTTATCGGAGTCCGTGCTGCCGGCGTTGCGCGCGGCGGTCAGGATAGCGCGGACGGAGGAATAGCCGAGTGCACTGAAATCCGAAGGTACGGCACCAGCATAGGCCTTGCGGTACTTATCATTGAACGCCTTGGCTGACGGTACCGTGTCCTCGAGCCGCCAGTAATACGTAGCGCCGCCAATTACGCCATCAAACACATCTGAGCCGCCTGCGAGGCGCGCCGTGAGGGTCAGTTGTGGAGTGACGAACCGAGTGTTGTTCTTCAGGCCGAAGTCTGCTGCCTGCTTGATGGAACTGATCAAGTCACGCCCGAAGTTGCAGAAAAACAGTATGTCAGGCTTAAGCGACATGATTCGCGGCAGAAAGGTAGAGTAGTCGGACGCACCTAACGGATGACGGATGTCGATAAGCGTCTCGACGCCGAACGGTTTGCCAGCACGCTGGAAGCCCTTTACCATTTCGTGGCCATAGGCATAGTCGGCAGTCAGGAACGCGATGCGCTTACCGTATTTTGGAAACACGTAGCGGCCAACGGCACCAGCTGTCATCGTTGGATTCATTGCCTCGTGGAAGGTGTAAGGGCTCCAATCCTTGACCTCGTTGATGGTATCGGATTGGCTGATCGAGCTATAGATAATTCGGCGTTCTTTGGCGACGTTATTTACGGCGAGTTGCACTGAAGATGAAAGCGAACCGACAATAAAGTTTGCTTTGTCCTTCTCGATTAACTCAAGTGTACGCGTTGCCGCCTCGCCGGGGCTCAGCTTGGTGTCGCGAACTAGCAATTCGCATTTTCGGCCATTCAGCCCGCCCGACTCATTGAACTCCATAATCGCGAGCTCCGCACCCTGTACCTGATCCTTCGCCTCAGCAGCGTAAGGACCGGTAAGCGGCACAGGATAGCCGATCCTGATTGGCCCCTCCTGGGCGCGGACAGAATTAATCCAAAAAGGTGTGGTGGCAGCTGCAGCCGCGCCAAGCAACAGCTTGCGGCGACGGATGTTTGTTTCGCTCATGAAAAAACCTCCTTAGTATAGCTACGATTAAAAGGGCGCACTGCTTCAATGGCAGAGTCGCTTGACGGTACATTCCAATACAGCAACAGGGTTTCTTCGATACTCTTTTGCATTCTGTAATTTATTTAACAAGGTCATCCAATAGGCCGACCACCATCAATCGGAATAATCGCTCCCGTAACAAAAACCAGATTCGTCGCTAACGCTACAACGGCTCGCGCAATCTCCTGCGGCGATGCGAGTCGTTTCAACGGCGTACGCGCAACCTGCTCGTCGCGCCACGCCTTGTCCATCTTCTTGACGAATTCTGTCTCGACAAGCCCGGGAGACACGGAAACCACCCTGATTTCTGGTGCCAATGCGCGGGCAAGCGATTTAGTCATGTTATCTATTGCTGCCTTTGATGCGCAGTACATGACATTGCTACCCATCGCAGTTACAGCTGCGATCGAGGAGATATTGACAACCAACGCGTCTCCAGTGCGCCGCATAAGTGTATGTAAAGCGCGCACTGTGGCAAATGAACCACGCACATTAATCGCGAGGATCTCATCGATGAGGGTGTCGTCTAACTCGTTGAGCTGTGCATGCGGCACATAGCGCGTCGTACCTGCGCAATTCACTAAGATATCGCAGCGACCGTATCGGCGGTCGACTTCCGCAGCAAGCGCACTTAGCGCGATGCTATCCGTCACTGGCGTGTGAAGTGCAGCGTGTGGCAAAGATGCTTGCGGCAGTTGCGCGGCCAGTGATTCGGCGCGCTCGATAGAATTCATATATCCAACAAGCACAGTGGCCCCAGCCGCGGCTATTTCCTCGCAGATAGCGGAGCCGATACCTCCTGCCCCCCCCGTCACGAGCGCCACTTTGCTCTTCATGGAATTCAATCGGCTAAATTGAGCCATATGATTTCTTAAGCCTACGTACGCGAATATCTGCCTGCTCTTTGTGACCAGAAAAATGCTCAAGGGCACACAATCGCGAGCAATATTCACCCATCAACACTGATGCTTCGTCGTTAAGAATGCGCTGGTAGGTGTGGGTCTTGATGAACTTCCCGACCCAAAGTCCGCCTGTGTAGCGGCCAGCACCCTTGGTTGGCAATGTGTGGTTGGTGCCGATGACTTTGTCGCCGTAAGAGACACAGGTACGCGAGCCGAGGAATAGCGCTCCATAGCTGGTTAGGCGGTCGAGAAACCAGTTTGGGTCCTTGGTCATGACTTGGATATGTTCTGAACAAATACGGTCTGATTCTTGCGCCATCTCTTCGTCGTTGTCGCAAAGAATGATCTCGCCGTAGTCGCGCCATGCGATGCTGGCGATTGGCGCGGTATCAAGACGCGTGAGTACTTTCTCAATGGCCGCAGGAAGTTCAGCTGCAATCTTTCTGCTAGTGGTTATGCACACTGCTGGAGAATCCGGGCCATGCTCTGCCTGGCCTAATAAGTCTACGGCGACCAGTTCAGCGTCGACCGTGTCATCACAGATCACCATCGTCTCCGTTGGGCCTGCAAAAAGATCGATGCCCACCCGACCGTATAACTGACGTTTCGCCTCTGCCACGTAGGCATTGCCGGGCCCTACCAGCATGTCGACAGGCTTGACAGACTCGGTGCCGATTGCCATCGCGGCTACCGCTTGCACCCCCCCCATCGTGTATATTTCATCGGCACCGGCCAGGGACATGGCAGCAATAATTGCTGCGGACGGGTTTCCTTCAAAGGGCGGTGCGCATGCAATAACACGCTTTACGCCCGCGACCTTGGCGGTAAGCACGCTCATATGGGCAGACGCAAGTAGCGGATATTTCCCGCCGGGGATGTAGCAGCCAACTGAGTTAACTGGAATGTTCTTGTGGCCGAGAACGACTCCAGGCACGGTTTCTATTTCAACATCGCGCAGAGACATCATCTGGATTTGCGCAAAGCGTTTGATTTGTGCCTGCGCGAATTTGATGTCTTCAATCGCTTGACGACCAATCGACTCGATACAATCCTGAATTTGACCTTCCGTCAAACGAAGTGAAGGGGGATTCCATTTGTCGAATTTCTCTGAGTACATGCGAACTGCCACATCACCACGCTGTTCTACGTCTGCAATGATGTCCTCAACCGTGCGATGCACCTGACCTTGGATCTCTACCTTGGCCTCTGCAGATTTGCCTTTTTTTTGATAACTGATCATCTACGCACCCTTATGACTCATGCAATCGCGGTGTCCTGTGTCCTTATCACTTAATCGCCTGCGGATTAATCGGTGAACCAACTGCGCCTGTTATCGGTAGTGGTGGCGCGCAGAAAAAGAACTCATAGACGCGATCTTGTGCGCAGTCATCAGCGAGATCCTTCAAATAAAAAATCTCACCCATAGTGATGCCTATCATTGGGATCACTACCCAATGCCAAGGTTGTGACGCCTCATCTGTCTCGTTGGGGCGAACCTCACATCCCCATGTATCAGTGCAGATCGCTGCGATTTCCTTGCGGTGGATCCACTCTGCCGTCTCGAACGAAAGGCCCGGAGCATCGCCGCCCGCATAGCCACCCCATTCACCGCAGGCGAGTCGCTGCTCCATCTGGCCGGTACGAACGATAACGAAATCGCCGCGCTGAATCTCGATCCCTTGTGCTTTAGCAGTCGCATCGAGATCTGAGCAGGTGATCGCTATACCGTCCTCTAGGCAGTCGACTCCATAATGGCGAGCCACATCGAGAAGGACGCCACGTCCGACCATTCGGTCCCTTGTGTTCTCAATACCGTTCTTTTGCGCACCGTTGCAATCGACCAAGCGCGCATCAAAGCCATTCCACATTCTTTCTCCGTAAAAGATGTGGCCCAGGCCATCCCACTGCGTGCCACACTGCAGTGGCATACTCACTGCATCGTCGGCGTATCGCAGCCCCCCCGCGTCTTGGTTGCCTGATACAGCGTCGGTCCCCGTTGCAAGCATCGTGTGTATTGGATTGTAGCGATTGCCCCAGAGACCGCGTTGTGGTCCTTTGCGGTCGAAGTTCAGACCAAGCGAGAAGACCTTTCCACTTCGTATGAGTCGTGCGGCCGCGGTGATAGTTTCGGGCGTAATATAATTAAGTGTTCCGATCTCGTCATTCACCCCCCAACGCCCCCAGTTTTTGCACTTCTCAGCAGTTGCCTTCAGATGTTCTAGGTCGAATTTAAGTGCGTCGAACCGTCTCGGCATATATTCGCTCCTCAATCATTGTTGCGGCGCAATATCAAGCAATCGCTTAGCCGTGCTTTATAACAAGAGTTCCCAGTCTTAATTCAGCGCTACGTGTAAACGAATGCTTTCTATAGTGGATAAACAATATTCTGTATCGCAATCTGACAACAAGTACGTTGCACACTAACGCACTTTTTAATTGATAGCGTTCTCATTTTGCTATGGAAGCCATAACAATAAGATTCTGTTCGCACGAATCGGACTTTGTTAGTGTTGCCAGCGTCTGCAGGACACAGTCCAGCTTTTTTAAAGGAGGATATCGTTATGACAGATTTGTATGGCAAGTCGTACCCTTTCCAGCCGCAAGATTGGATCGAGGGCGTGAACATGACAAGCCTGCGCGAAGGGCGTCTTGCACGCACCAAGGCAGAACTTTTCGATAAACATCAGTTTGGAGCGTTGCTGTCGCTCAATGAGTGGAACACACGATATATAACGGCTACCTACACGCCTCCGTGGACAACCCCGAGTTCAGGGTTGCGCTACTCGCTGCTGTTGCGTGGCGACTCACATCCGATCATCTACGAGCAAGGTGATATTAGTTACCACACGCAACGCAATTCACCTTGGCTGCCTGAGAATAACGTTCGATATGCAATCACAGGCATGGGCTGGATCGCGCGCTGCATGGGAGATTCTGCCCATAAGGCGGCAGTGGTGCGATTCGTAGACCAAATATTTACTGAGCTCAAACGAGCGGGGGTGCATAAAGAAGTACTGGCCATGGACTTCGCGGACCCTTTCATCACAGAAGCATTTGCTGCGAAAGGCGTCAAAACAAGCAGTGATGGCTTTATGGCGATGCTTGCTGCACGTAAAAACAAATTACCTGAGGAGATTGAGTGTTTGCGCAACACCTGCACCGTCGGCGACGCCATGTTCCAGGCGTTGGTTGATACAGCGAAACCAGGCGTTAGCGAAAATGAGATTCTCGGTGAGGCGTTCAAAGCCTGCTACACGAACGGCGGCGAGGTTCATTCTGGCGTGTTTTGTACTTCTGGGCCTTACACATGGCCCAATCTGCGCCATTCGACTGGTCGTCGGCTTGCCCATGGTGACTCGCTATACATGGATGTCTATAACACGTCGTGGAATGGCTACAAGACATGCTACTACCGTACGTTCAGCATGGGCGAGCCTTCTCAGGCGACGAAGGCTGCCTACCAGAGGGCCTATGACTGGCTGTACGACGCCATAAGTGTTATCCGTCCGGGTATCACCACCGCGGACATTGCCGCGCGTTGGCCTGCTGGTCCTGACGTATGGGGAGATATTGGCGTTGTTCACGAGGACCAGACGGCGGGGAACAACTGGGCCCACGGCATCGGCTTGACCTTGTACGAGCCGCCGCTCGTCTGGCGAGGCTGTTCTCTTGAACACCCAATGGAGATCGAAGAGGGGATGACCTTCGCAATCGAGACGCAGGAAGGCGACGGTGAAGGGCAAGGGGTGCGCATTGAGGAGGTGATCCACGTCACGAAGACTGGAGTGGAAATCCTCTCGAGATGGCCAATCAAAGAAATCACAGTTATCAACTGCTGAACTGGAGAAAGCACTGTGGCCAACGGTCACAGTGCATAAATATGACTTTAGGAATATTTGATTTCTTGTGTGCAGATTGCGGTAATTCATTCGAAGCAATGGTCGTTCGCTCGGACAGCGGAAGTGTGCAATGCCCTAGATGCATGTCATCAAGCGTGGGGCGACTACCTGTTTTGCAGATGTCCGTACGTACTAGCAAAACGCGCCATGGCAGTCTCATCGACATGAGTTCCAATTCCTGCCCCTGCGGCTGCGCCTCGGGCAAACACGCTCATAAACGCGCGTAACTCGATAGGCATAATTGTAGTCATGCTCGTTGAGGGGCGATATTCATGGAATTCACGCTTGACCCTATAGTACACGACTACCGGCAGCGCATCCGCGAGTTCGTGCGAGAGTACTTGCTTCCGCTCGAAACCGCTGCGCAGTCATATGATCAGCATGAAAACATACGCAGCGACTTACTCGAGGCTATGCGCAACAAAGCCAGAGCCGCCGGCTTGTGGGCAATGCAGATGCCAATTTCTCGCGGCGGTTGTGGGATGCCAGTGGTGGGAATGGCAGCTTGCTATGAGGAAATGAACTGGTCGATCTTCGGGCCGACGGTGTTCAACTGTGCTGCGCCAGACGATGGCAATATGATAGTGCTGAACAAGATCGCCACGGAGGCGCAGAAGGAACGCTGGCTACAGCCAATCATCGATGGTCGCATTCGTTCCGCTTTTGCGATGACAGAGCCCATGCCCGGCGGCGGTTCAGACCCATCGATGATGCTCACTACTGCCCAAAGGTGCGGCGACCGCTGGCTCGTTCGTGGCCGCAAATGGTTCATCACAGGTGCAGACGAGGCGAAACATTTTATCCTAATCGCCCGCACTTCAGACGATAAACGAAAGGGGCTGACCGCGTTTCTCTTTGATCGCGAACAGCCTGGTTGGAAGATTGAGCGGCGCATTCCGATTATGGGCCCCGAGGAGCATGGCGGGCACTGTGAGATGGTGTTCGACAATCTTGAGATTCCGGACGAAAACCGCCTAATGGAGATCGGTGATGGCCTCAAAGTCACACAGATCCGGCTAGGTACGGCGCGTCTTACCCATTGCATGCGTTGGTTAGGACTTGCAAAGCGCTCGCTAGATATAGCTGCAGACTATGTAACGGAACGCCAAAGCTTTGGTGTCAAGCTTGCGGAGCGCGAGGGCGTACAGACCATGCTCGGTGACGCTGCAATGCAGATCGAAGTAGGGCGAATGCTCACCATGCGTGCTGCATGGAAGCTAGACCAGGGGGATTTTGCACGTAAGGAAGTATCTATGGCCAAGGTCGTAGTTGCTGACACCCTGCATAAGGCTGCCGACACGGCGATTCAGCTGTGTGGCGCGCGTGGATACTCGAAGGATACGCCTTTAGAATGGATATACCGCTATGCGCGCCAAGCGCGCCTGGTGGACGGGGCCTCTGAGGTACATAAGATGGTCATGGCACGCTTGTTCCTTGAACAGCGGTCTGGATTCTGGTCATGGGATTGAACTTTACGACAATGACTATTATGGTGAAATTTGTCACCACAGAATTCTAAGCCGCTCGCACTAATTTTAGTGATTAGGAGCCGGACTACATGACTGCGGAGATAAGTTTCGAGCAACTTACGCCCACTTCATTCCTACAAAGATCTGGATCGGTTTATGCAGATCGCGTAGCTGTCATCGATGGCGAAACGCGCATCACATATGCTGGATTGCTCGATCGGACGCAGCGACTCGCCGGTGCATTAGCAACGTTGGGCATTGAACCTGGCGATCGCGTCGCTGTCCTCGCGCCGAACACACACGCCTTGCTCGAAGCACATTTCGGTGTGCCTTTCTCTGGGGCCGTCTTGGTAGCACTCAACACTCGGCTAACCGCAGTCGAACTCGCTTATATCCTCGATCACAGCGGCGCCAAGATCCTCATCTATGATCACGAGCTCGAAGTGATGGCAAAGGATGCAGCTGAGCTGGCTCAGATTGAGGTGAAGACTGTGCGCTCAGGCACACATGCCAATGACGATGAGTACGAAAACCTTATTCATAATGCGTCCGGACTCTGCATGCGGATACCTGACGAGCGTGGGCTGCTTGCAATTAACTACACCAGCGGCACAACGGGCAAGCCGAAGGGGGTGATGTACCACCATCGCGGTGCATATCTGCAGGCGCTAGCGATGGCGTTTCAGACGAGGCTTGATAGTGACAGCGTTTTTTTGTGGACGCTACCGATGTTCCACTGCAACGGCTGGTGCTTCCCCTGGGCGGTAACCGCGGCCGGCGCCACCCATCTTTGTCTACGCCGGGTCGAACCAGAGGCAATCTGGCAGCATCTGAGACATTCCGGCGTAACACATCTTAACGCTGCTCCCACAGTGCTTACAATGCTCGCCTATCACGAGGGCGCTGCAGCAGGCAAGCTACCTCAACAAGTGCGCATTGCTACCGGTGGCTCGCCGCCTACCCCCGCCCTGCTCGCCAGAATGGGGGAACTGGGTATTGATATGACTCATCTTTACGGCCTTACGGAAACTTACGGTCCATCGGTAATATGCGACTGGCGCAGCGAGTGGAGTTTGCTGCCGATTGAAGCGCAAGCACGGCTCAAGGCCCGGCAAGGCGTGGGAAACGTTATCTCGCAACCCGTACGTGTAGTAGAGGAGAACGGCGCAGATGTTCCTGCCGATGGTCAGGTAATAGGCGAGATTGCCCTGCGTGGTAACAATGTGATGCTTGGTTACTATCGCGACAATGAAACCACCAAGAAGGCCTGCCCAGACGGCTGGTTCCGAACTGGAGATCTTGGTGTTATGCACCCTGACGGCTACATCGAGCTAAAGGATCGTTCCAAGGACATCATTATTTCTGGCGGTGAGAATATTGCGTCGGTCGAAATTGAACAGGCATTAGCATCTCACCCAGCTGTCCTCGAGTCTGCCGTGGTCGCGGCACCGGACGAGAAGTGGGGCGAGGTCCCGGTGGCCTTCGTCACATTAAAGGACGGTGAAGAGGTCGGGGCCGAAGAACTCATGAAACACCTGCGTCGTGTGCTCGCACGCTACAAGGTGCCGAAGGAATTCATTTTTTGCGAATTGCCGAAGACTGCGACTGGAAAGATTCAGAAGTTCGTACTCCGCGAGCGCACAAGACACGCTTGACGGAGGACATAATTGACCACGACCTATCCCGGGCCTGTCGTCTCAGCCCACTGGCTGGCCAAGCATCTTGGCGATCTCGCAATCACAATTGTGGACGCCACGGTACACCTTCCCGATACAGGACGCAACGCGCGTTCCGAATACACGCAGAATCACATCCCCGGCGCAATCTTCCTAGACTTCGATCGTGTTTCCGATCCGGGCAATCGATTGCCGAGAAAGTGTCCCGGCAGCAAGCACTTCGCCGCTGAGATTGGAGCCTTGGGAATCAACAACGACACACATGTCATCGCCTATGATACTCCCGGCCTCTACAGCGCCGCGCGCGTCTGGTGGCTGTTCCGACATTACGGCTACGACAAGGTATCTATTCTTGACGGTGGGCTTGAAGCTTGGCGCCAAGCTGGCCTGCCAATAGCTAGTGGAGATGAACCGACTAAGAAGGTGAAATTCTCCCCTTCCAGGGAACGCGGACTTCTCGCCAACTGGGGCGATGTTCTCGCTGCTGCTCGCGCCGATTCTCTACAGATACTGGACGCAAGAACTCCAGGACGCTTTTCCGGTGTGGAGGAAGATCGCTACCCGGGTACGCGGTCCGGTCATATTCCGAATAGTCGCAACCTGTACTGGGCGCACATGCTTGATCCAAAAACGCGTTGCCTGCTACCGCAGACTGATTTACGCACGCGTTTCGAGGCGGCAGGAATTGACTACGGCCGACCTGTCATTCTTACCTGTGGATCTGGATTGACTGCTTGCATACTGGCACTGGCACTGCATTTGACAGGCAAGGACGACTGGCAGGTTTATGACGGCTCATGGGATGAGTGGGGGCGCCGCGCAGACTTGCCAATCCAGAACGGAGATCCCTTATGAAACTGCCATCGCGAATCGTCGACATCTCTGTCACGCTGGACAACGAAACCATCCTTGACCCGCCTACCATGCGTCCGCGAATCGAATATAGGACAAACAGCGAGAATGCCTGGATGCTGCTTGAGGGATTTCCAGGCTTGCGCAAGGAGGACCTGCCGAACGGCGAGGGTTGGGCGTTCGAGATTGTCAATTTCAGCACGCACAATGGCTCGCACATGGATGCGCCAATTCACTATCAGTCGAAGACGATAGACGGCGGGCACATGATGAGCATCGACGAAATACCGCTCGACTGGTGTTTCCGCCCTGGCGTCAAGCTCGATTTTCGACATTTCGAAGACGGTTACATCGTCCAGCCAACTGATATAGAGGCCGAATTAAAGCGTATTGGACACTCCCTGCAGCCACTCGACATTGTGCTTGTCAATACCCGCGCCGGTAGCCTGATCGGTAGCGACGAATATTTGTCCGCCGGTTGTGGTGTCGGCCGGCAGGCGACGCTTTATCTCACCGAGCGTGGCGTGCGTGTCACCGGCATCGACGCCTGGGGATGGGACGCACCGTTCGCCCACACGCGGCGCCGTTGGGAAAAAACCCGCGATCACAGTCTCATCTGGGAGGGCCATTACGCCGGTCGCGAAACGCCCTATTGTCACATGGAGAAGCTGGCCAATTTAGAGCAACTTCCTGCAAAGGGTTTCATCGTTTCGTGCTTCCCGCACAAAATAAAGAACGGTTCCGCAGGATGGATCCGTGCAGTTGCACTGTTCGACTAGGCGGTCACGGTGTGTTTGGGTGATCTGCTCGGATGAACATTGCTCAATTACTCGCCCGAGCAGCGCGCGTCTATCCAGATAATCCCGCCGTTATTCATGGAGTAGATATCGCGCGTACATATCGCGAACTGGCCGACCGTGCTGCACGCATAGCCGGAGGGCTGCGCGACAGCTTCGGGTTACAAGCTGGTGATCGCGTTGCGGTTTTTATGACAAACGCACCGGAATATCTGGAAGTGCTTTATGGCGTTTGGTACGCCGGCCTCGTGGTCGTGCCGATCAACTCCAAACTGCACGCCAAGGAAGCCGAATTCATTATTCGCAACTCGGGGGCGGCTGCACTGTTCGTCTCGGGTGATCTCTCCGGTAGCTTGGCATCCATATTGCAGGAACTACCTTCATCGCTCACAGTGATCGTGCCATGCAGGGACGATTACACTATGCTTTGCGCCAGCGAACCGTTTAACGCACCGACCGATAGTCGGCCCGACGACTTGGCATGGATTTTCTACACTTCTGGCACTACCGGCCGGCCAAAGGGCGTAATGCTGACTCACCGCAATCTATTTGCCATGACAGCCTGTTATTTCACGGATGTCGATGCTGCACGGATGCACGACGGCATGGTTTATGCCGCACCCTTCTCGCACGGCGCTGGCCTGTATAATTTTCCACATATGGTGGTGGCGGCCTCACACATCGTGCCGCGTTCCGGCGGATTCGACCCAGCCGAACTGGTCGAAATCGCCGCACGTCACCGCCGCATCTCACTTTTCGCGGCACCAACCATGGTCAAGCGCCTCGTCGATTTCGTAGAGCAGGCCGGCGCAGCTCATTCGGGCTTTAAGACCATCATATATGGTGGGGGGCCGATGTACACTGAGAACATCCGGCAGGCGCTGCGGGTGATGGGTAGCCGTTTCGTTCAGATCTATGGACAGGGTGAGAGCCCGATGACCATTACAGCTTTATCGCGGCATCATCTTGAAGATTACGCCCATCCCCGCTACGAACAACGCATTGCTTCGGTTGGCGTGGCGCAGAGCCTTGTCGAGATCCGAATCGCCGATGCTGACAGGAAAATACTACCGACGGGCGCCACTGGCGAAGTACTGGTTCGTGGTGAGACTGTAATGAGTGGCTACTGGAACGATCCAGAATCCACCGCCAACACGATACAAGACGGCTGGTTGCACACGGGTGATGTCGGCAGCATCGATGAGGATGGGTTCCTGACCCTAAAGGATCGATCGAGGGATGTGATCATCAGCGGTGGTGCGAACATTTATCCGCGCGAAGTCGAGGAAACACTTTTGCTGCATCCCGGAATCGATGAGGTCTCGGTGATCGGTCGCACTCATGCGGATTGGGGCGAAGAGGTAATCGCATTTGTTGTCACCAAACCAGGAGTTATCGTGCAAGCAACTGAGCTTGATGCCCTTTGTCTGGAAAATATCGCGCGCTTCAAGCGGCCAAGGGAATATCGTTTCATCGCCGCGCTGCCGAAAAACAACTACGGCAAAGTGCTGAAGACAATGCTGCGGGATAGCTTATAAGTTGCAGCCCCTAGCTAGTCGCGTGACTTTTTGATTATGCCGACCAACCTCAATCCGCGGCACAGCAAGGAATTACAGATCATAAATCTGGTGGGAGAATTCGAGATATGTCATTGCGGCTTTACCATGTTGATCGAATCCAACTCCCGCTGTATAGCTTGCACGAAAACCTGGGCAGTAGTTCGCAGCGGGCGTTGCATTAGGTTGATTAAATAAAGATCAGCTTCCAAATACGGCTCGACGATCGGGTTAATACACAGGCCATTAGATTTAATATCGTGCGCTACCGATATTAACGGCAGAATAGTGGCCCATTTCGAATTCGCGACAAAATCGATCATGCCATGTACCGAATCCATCTCCAGAATGCGGCTAACGTGGATTTCCTTGGTCCAGATACGTCGCTCAATATTTCTGCGTAATGTGTGGTTGGGCGACGGAACCACCAGGTTGATTGGAGGCAAGTCTGGTAGCTTGACGGGTTCGCTACACTTCAATCCGAGATCGGAGCTGCTAATCAGAACCATGCTGCCTTCTGAAAGTTTGGTGATCTCGATTCCCTCGTGCTTGGGTGGTTCTAATACGAAGGCGAACTCAACTGTCTCGTTGAGCACAGATTCCGCAAGCATGTCACTAAACCCTTGGACTATCCTGATATCAATCATCGGATATGTTTCGACGAACTTGGGCAGGAAGATAGGCATGAGGCCACGCATCACTGAGGGAATCAGCCCAGCCTTCACTTGTCCTGCTACTTGCCCGCTTACTTCGTCCATCTCAAGCCTGGCCGTATTTACTGAGCGCAGGATCGCTACGGAATGTCGGTAGAAGCGCTGCCCTGCAGCTGTAGGTATGGCGCCATTTACTGAGCGATCAAATAGTGATCGCTCCAAAATAGCCTCTAAATTGCGGATCTGGGCGCTTAAAGCTGGTTGCGAACAATGCTCACGCTCAGCCGCCCTAGAAAAACTCGCTTCCTCGTAAACAGCAACGAAATACTGTAATTGGCGGATGGTGATCGGAATCATTATTTACTGTATGCCAAGCTGAGAAACAGGTTGAAAATATAAAGATATCACCACTCGCATCTGGCTGGTAGATTTCAGAACAAAAACATCTGGTTATCGTAGGGGTAGTTATCGAAACTCAGTACTGTGTTGGCAACCAGATGATCAATTAAGATTTTCTCGAACTGAACCGCCCCGGCTTTGGTAGACACCTCGAAGCCGGGGCGATTCAGATCAGGTTAAAACCCGCGTTATTATTGGGTTGCAGCCAAGTGACATCAAAAACTAATGGGCAAATGTGATCGTCGGCTGGAACGTGTTGATGGTCTACGGTGTCGGCCTGATATTCTCGGCGCGGCGCCGGTCGGCGAGCTGTGCATGCTGGGGGCGGCGATGTCGTGGGGGTTGGGCGTGTTGCTGCTGAAGCGCTATGCGCTGAAGATGCCGACCACCATGCTGACCGGCTGGTCGATGCTGATCGGGGCGCTGCCGATCTGCGTCGCCGCCCTGCTGCTGGAAAGCGGGCAATGGCGCGCCGTCGGCTTCTGGCCGGCCTTCGGCCTGGCCTACAACGTCGTGGTGGCGTTCATGTTCTGCTACTGGGCCTGGAACCGCATCGTGCTGATGGTGCCGGTGGCGGTGTCCTCGCTGAGCTCGCTGGTGACGCCCGTCATCGGCGTCACGGGCGGCATGCTGCTCCTCGGCGAGCAGCCGGGCTGGAGCGAATTCCTCGGCGCCGGCCTGATCCTCGGCGCACTGGCGACCGTACTGCTGCCGCAGCGGAAGTGACCGGTCCGGGGGGCAATCCGGCGCGCTTCAGCGCCGTTCGCCGTTGTCCGCCTCCTCGCGCACGACTTCGCCCTCGATCACCCGCCCGCCCGGCGGGTGATCGTCCATGCCCCCCATTTGCCGCTCGCGCATCTGCCCGCGCAGTTCCCGCGTCTTCCACCACAGCCAGCCCCAGAGCAGCAGCCCGGCGACCAGCGCCACTGCGAACAGCAGCAGCGAGAACATCAGGCTCACGGCCAGCAGCACCGCTGCGGCGACAAACGCCAGGATCCTGCCTGGCAGGCTTGGCTGGTTTGCGTCGGGTTCCATCAGGCAGGCTCCATGTGTTCCAGCACCAGCTGCACGCTGCTGATGCCGTTGAATTCGTTGACCGCCAGCCGGTAGGCGGCATGCACCGTGGCCGGCACGCTGCCGGCAAAATTGAACTGGATGGCCTCGAAGCGCGCCGCGCCCTTGCGCAGCGTCAGCTTGAGGTGGCGATCCTTGAGGATGCGCTGCTTGTCCACGTCGAATTCGTCGCTGAAGAGGGGCGCGGGAAAGCCCTGGCCCCAGATCTCCCCTTCGAGCAGGCGCGCCGATTCGAGCGTCATCCGGCCGGCTTCCAGCGGGCCGTCGGTCTCGAGGGTGCGCGTCAGGTCGGCCGGGCTGACCAGGCCGCGCACGACCTCTTCGAACAAGGCCTCGAAATTCCCCAGGTTTTCCTCGCGCAAGGTCAGTCCCGCGGCGGCGGCGTGGCCGCCGAAGCGCAGCAGCAGGCCGGGCGCGCGCTTCGAGACGAGATCCAGCGCGTCGCGCAGGTGCAGCCCGGCAATCGAGCGGCCCGAGCCCTTCAGCTCGCTGGCGCTGCCGCGGGCGAAGGCGATCACCGGGCGGTGCAGCTTGTCCTTGACGCGCGAGGCGAGGATGCCGACGACGCCCTGGTGCCAGGCCGGATCGTAGAGCGAGAGGCTGGCGCGATCGGTCGCGTCGATGGTATCGAGGAAGGCCAGCGCCTGGTCCTGCATGTCCGTCTCGATGCTGCGCCGCTCGCGGTTCAGCTGGTCGAGCTGCTGCGCGATGTTCAGCGCCTGGCCGAGGTCGTCGGTGACGAGGCACTCGATGCCGAGCGACATGTCGGCGAGCCGGCCGGCGGCGTTCAGGCGCGGGCCCAGCGCGAAGCCGAGGTCGAAGGTGCTGGCGCGCTCCGATTCGCGCCCGGCGACGCGGAACAGGGCGCGCAGTCCGGGCTGCATCCTGCCCTGGCGGATGCGCGCCAGGCCCTGGGCGACGAGGATGCGGTTGTTGCGGTCGAGCTTCACCACGTCGGCCACCGTCCCCAGCGCGACCAGGTCGAGCAGGGCGGCGAGGTTCGGCTCGGCGCTGACGTTGAAGGCGCCGCGTTTTCTCAATTCCGCCCGCAATGCCAGCATGACGTAGAACATCACGCCGACGCCGGCGATGGACTTGCTCGGGAAGCCGCAGCCGGGCTGGTTGGGATTGACGATGCACTCGGCCGCCGGCAGTTCGTCGCCGGGCAGGTGGTGGTCGGTGACGAGGGTGGCGATGCCGAGCCGTTTCGCCTCGGCGACGCCGTCGACGCTGGCGATGCCGTTGTCGACGGTGATGATGACGTCCGGCTTTCTTTCCGCAGCCAGGCGCACCACCTCCGGCGTCAGGCCGTAGCCGTAGTCGAAGCGGTTGGGCACGAGATAGGAAACCTCGGCGCCGAAGGCGGAGAGCGCCCGCACGCCCACGGCGCAGGCGGTGGCGCCGTCGCAGTCGTAGTCGGCGACGATGAGCAGCCGCCGTTTCGCGGCGATGGCGTCGGCCAGCAGCGTCGCCGCCTCGGCGGCGCCCTTCAATAGGGAAGGGTCGAGCAGGGCGGAGAGGGCCGTGTCGAGGTCGGCCGCCCGGGCGATGCCGCGCGCCGCGTAGAGGCGCGCCAGCAGCGGATGCACGCCCTCGTATTCGAGGCGCTCGCGCGCGACCTGCGGCGTGCGGCGGGTGAGGATGCGCGTCATTTCAGGAGATCCGCGAGGGTTTTCGGCCGCAGCCAGAACCGCCACAGGTCAGCGGCATCCAGCCTGATATCAACGACGGCGTCGTCGCCGAGGGCGGTGAGGCGCAGGCCGTGCATGCGGCGGGCCCTCAATGCGGCGAGTGACGGTGCGAACCAGCGCGCCTCCAGTTCTTCCAGGCCGCGGCGCCAGGCGCCGCCATCCAGGCGCTGCGCGGCTTCGCCCAGGGTCTCCAGAAAAGTCAGGCTGTGCAGGACGGCGTCCTCGGCCCGCGCCGGCGTCGCGGCAGCGGGCACGCCCGCGAGCTTCGCCAGGCCGTGTGCCAGCGGCTGGCCGGCATACACCTGCCTGGCCGGGGCGACGGCGCCGGCCGGCAGGTAACCCGCCCCCCACGGCCACAGGCTGTTCGCCATCGGCTGCCCGGCGGCTTCGCGCGCC
>UBJH01001613.1_pt1 | contig 26714 bp, 25 predicted proteins | sample 2193721 | NCBI WGS metagenome assembly UBJH01 (sample SAMEA4703186, study PRJEB27089) | metagenome | reverse complement strand
CCAGACCCGCTCCGGCTCGGAGGGATAGGAGAGGGCCACGGTCAGCACGACCGGCACGACCGGCCCCGACGCGACCACCGTGACCTTCACGCCGACCGGCTGGACCACCGCCTCCTGTTCCGCCAATCCGATCGCCCAGGTGAATGTCGGCTCGAGCGTGCTGAATGCGGCGCAGGAGCGTCCGCTGGAAATCCGCGTCACCGCCAGCGGCGGCATGCGCCTGTGCGCGCCCTGGGTCGGCGATGCCTCGGACCTGAATCCGCCCGCCAGCGCCGCCAACTGGCGGCTGCCTGCCGGCGACCCTCGCCGCTGCTAGGGAAGACGACATCATGAAGAAACCCGGAACCAAACAGGCACAGGCTGGCGTGGCGCTGCTGGAAGTCCTGATCGCCATCCTGATCATCTCCTTCGGCATTCTCGGCATCATCGGCCTGCAGGCGAATTCCATCGCCATGATGAGCGATGCGCGCTACCGCATCGAAGCCAGCGCCTTTGCCGAACGCCTGATTGCGGAAATGTGGATCAACCCCGTCAATCTCGCCAGCTACGCCTATGCCGGCACCGGCACGCCGCCCGGGCCGCTGGTCGCCTGGTACGACGACCTGACCACGGGCAGTGCCGCCCTGCCGGGTGCCGCCACCCACAAGCCGACGATCACCATCTCCGGCGACAACCTGGTCACCGTGACCATCAACTGGGCCCCCCCGGACGGCGCGGTGCACAACCACGTGGTGGTCGCCAACATCAACCAGAACCCGGAAAACTGACCATGACCGCCCGGCTTTCCCACAGGCAACGCGGCCTCTCGCTGATCGAGCTGATGATCGCGCTCGTGATCGGCCTGATCACCATCCTGGTGATCACGCAATTCACGATTTCCTTCCAGGCGCAGAAGCGCGCGACGGTCGGCGACGCCGAGTCCATGGACGAGGGCGCGGTGGCGCTGTACACCCTCCGGCGCGAGATCATGGGCGCCGGCTTCGGCATCATCGACAACGATCTCACGGCCTGCCGCATCCAGGCGCACGAGGCCCGGCCCGATACGCCGGCGACGGCGCGCGACTTCAGTTTCTCCATCTATCCCGTGCTGATCGACCAGGGCGCCGCCGGCGCCCCCGACACGATCACGGTGAATTACAGCAGCTCGCCCATGATGGCGACGGCCACCATGCTGATCCAGGACTTCCCCGGCGACGAGGCCACCAACCTGAAACTGACCAGCCGCTACGGCTTCAACCCCGGCGATGTCATCATCGTCGCCGACTCGCCCAAGCGCAACCCGCCACGCGACTGCTCGATGTACCAGGTCACCAAGCTGCCGAGCGACAGCGAGAACATCAACGCGCTCGAGCACCATTACGAGATGTATACCAACATTACGGGGTCCGTCGTGCCCTCGCGCTTCAACAAGGCGGGCGGCCTCGGCATCACCATCGGCGGTTCCGTGCAGGGCGGCGCCAAGTTCGAGCCGAACAAGGCCAAGGTCTTCAATCTCGGCCCGAATCCGGTCAGCAACGCCTATACGGTGCAGAACAACCAGCTGATCTTCACCGAGGGGCTGAGCGGAACCTCGACGGTGCTCCTCGACAATGTCGTCGCCTTCCACGCCCAGTTCGGCATCGACGCCCGCGCCGGCTCCCCGACGGACCTGCAGGTTCCGGCGCAGAACTTCGTGCAGGGGGCGGGGGGCTTCAGCGACAGCCTGATTCTCGACGGCGCCGGGAATACGATCGACGCCGATGGCAGCGGCGTGGCGGGCGACTCGGGCGACTGGCTGCGCGTCGGCGCGGTGCGCATCGCCATCGTGGTGCGCAACCGCCAGCCGGAAATCAACCCGGACGGCAGCTGCAGCGCCACTACCGCCACCCCCTCCTGGGGCTGGGGCAGCGTCGCCTCGTCCGCCCTGTCCGCAGACTGGCAATGCTACAAGTACAAGGTGTTCGATTCGGTCGTGCCCTTGCGCAACATGATGTGGAGGCCGTCGTGATCCAGTCCACCAGATTCCGCCTCTTGTCCGGGCAGGCGGGCTTGGCCCTGCCTATCGCGCTGATCATGCTGGTCGCCATGATCCTGGCCGCGCTGGCGCTGTTCCGCAGCGTCGATACCGCCACCATGGTCGCCGGCAACCTCTCCTACAAGCAGCGCACCGTGCATGCCGCCGACGAGGGCACCCGGGCGGCCTATGTCTGGCTGCAGGACAAGGCCGCCAACGCCCCGGCCGACCTCAACATCACCAACACCGGCGCCGGCTACTACTCCTCGCAGCATGCCAACGATCCGGGCTGGAACCCCGTCACCGAATGGCCGGCCTCGGGGGCCGTCACTCTGGGAGCCGATTCCGGCGGCAACAGCGCGACCTACGTCATCCACCGCCTGTGCACCCAGCCCGGCCTCGCCTACAACGAGGGCACCAACCAGTGCGCCAGCTTCACCGGCGGCGCGAATGTCAGCACCGGCGGCAGCCTCGCCAGCGACGCCCCCGCCTTCACCGGCATCACCTACATCTATTTCCGTGTCACGACCAAGGTCGTCGGCCCGCGCAACAGTACCAGCTACACGCAGACGCTGATGCTGATCCCGGTCAGCTGATCCGGCGCCCGGACAAGAATCCCCAGGAGAAACGTGATGAATCGCACCCCGACCCCGAAACGCACGCTCGCCCTGCTGGTCGCCGCGCTGCACCTCGCGACCGGCCCGATGGCGTATGCCGCCCCGACCGACCTGTCGAACACGCCGCTGGCGAATGTCTCCGGCACCTCGGCCGTCAGGCCCAACCTGATGTTCCTGCTGGACGACTCCGGCTCCATGATGCAGCAGTACACACCGGATTACGTCAGCGAGCGCTGGGGCGCCCAGGCGACCTCGGACATGCACTGCCGCAACAGCGCCGACGTCTCGGTGCGCGTCACGCCGGGGCGCGTCAATAACGACACGAATGGCAATCGCGACCTCTGCGTGCTCGGCGACCCGCCCTACATGAGCGCCGATTTCAACAAGCAGTACTACAACCCGGCCATCGTCTACACCCCCCCGGTCAATTACCTCGGCACCCCCTACCCGAGCATGGACAGCGCCACCACCTCGGGCTGGACCAGCGTGCGCACGGACGGCTTCAACGAGCAGAACCTGAATCAGTTGGAAGGATCGGCCAGCAACGTCGACCTCACCACGGGCGTGCCCTCGCGGGTCTGGTGCAACAGCGCCCTCGGCGCCAGCTGCGTGGACAACACCGGCGACTACATCTACCCGGAAGCCCTCGGCGGCACCTACCGCTACAACTTCGATGCCGGCGCGAACAACAACCGCTACGCCTTCGTTCCCCCCTACTATTTCGACATCGCCTCCGCGGAATATTGCGACAGCCTCAACCTCACCTCCTGCCAGTACATCCGCAAGGGCTCCACGCCACCGATAGGGTGGATCCCTACGAAAGTCAGGTGGTGCGACAACGTCACCGACGCCAACCGGCAGCATGACGGCACCGCCAACATGTTCGGCGGCCAGCCGGCCGCCGGCAAATGCCAGGCGAAGAAGACCGGCAGCTTCCAGTTCGCGCGCTTCTCCAGCTATGCGAAGAGCACGACCGCCTATGGCACGATCCGGATCGGCAGTTCCGGCTCCAGCGACCCGGTCTCGATCGCCGACGTCAAGGTCGGCAGCGTGGTCATCACCAACGGCGCCGTCAGCGCCCCGGGCGGCACCTCGACCGAGATCGATCGCACCGCCCTCGCCACCGCGCTGGCGGCCTCGATCAACACCCGCGTTTCCGCGCCGGATTACGCCGCCTGCGCCGGCGCCGCCTGCGCCGGCGACATCAATGTCGGCATCGCCCTCGCCGGGGACACGCTCGCCGTCTATGCCGTCGTCCCCGCCGCCTCCTACCCGCCGATGACGGTGAATGCGCCCGGCACCCACCTTGCGCGACCCTACGGCGTCATCACGGTCGTTCAAACCTCCAACAGCAGGACGACCACCAGCGTCCGCGTCAATGGCGTCGAGATCCTGAACGGCGGCGTCGCCGATTTCGGCTCCAACAATGCCACCAACCGGGCGATCGCGGCCGGGCTGATTCGCGACCGGATCAACGCCTACGCCAACGTCACGCCGTGGGAATACACCGCCGCCACCAACGTTGCCGGCACCCTGTGCAACGCCCCCAACAAGATCTGCGTCTATCCACCAAACATTCCGAACCCGCCCGGTGCGGCCGCCAACGGTTACGCCATCACCACCGCCTCCGAAAGCAACGTCATACTCAGCACGACCAAGTTCGCCGGCGGCATCACGCGCTTCATCCCCACCGGCGTCACCTCCATCGGCTCGGTGAGCGCCTTCTCGCGCACGGATATCGTGCCCGGCGGCACCTATCCGCGCGCCGCCGGCCGCATGGATTGCATCGCCGTCGCGGGCGCCTGCAGCTACGAGGAGGAGATGACCAACTATGCCAACTGGTATGCCTACTACCGCACGCGCATGCAGATGATGAAGACCTCGGTCGGCCAGGCCTTCCTGCCGCTGAACACCGATTACCGGCTCGGCTTCACCACCATCAACAACACCGATTTTTCCGGAACCAGCAATGACCGCTGGCTGGCGCTGACGGACTTCGACGATTCCCAGAAGCAGAACTGGTACGACAAGCTGTACACGCAGAATCCCAGCGGCTCGACGCCGCTGCGCAACGCGCTGGACCGCATGGGCCAGCTCTACGAGGGCACGCTGTCGGGCGCGCCGGATCCGATCCAGTTCTCCTGCCAGCAGAACTTCACCATCCTGACGACGGACGGCTACTGGAACCAGAGCTTCACCGGCTACGGCGACCAGGACGACTCCAATACCAGCACCGACGACCAAGTTTTCCCGTTCTGCAACCGCAGCAACGGCTGCTATGACGGCAACCTCGACGGCGGTTCGGCCAATTCGCTGGCCGACGTCGCGCTCTACTACTACAAGCGCGACCTGCGGCCGTCGCTCGCGGACAACGTCTTCGCCTCGACCAGCGACCCGAACACCGCCCAGCACATGACCACCTTCACCATCGGCCTCGGCGTGGATGGCGTCATGACCTTCCGCGAGGACTACGCGACGGCCACGGCGGGGGACTTCTACCACATCAGGACCGGCTCCACCAATCCCGTCGACCGTTCTTCCTGCCCCTGGCAGGCCGCCGGCACCGTCTGCAACTGGCCGGTTCCGGCAGCGGACACCGAAACCGCGGTGGACGACCTCTGGCATGCGGCGGTCAACGGCCACGGCACCTACTTCAGCGCCAAGGACCCGGAGTCGATGGCGCGCGGCCTCGCCAACGCCCTCAACAACCTCAAGGTGCGCAACGGCGCGGCCTCGGCCTCGGCGACCAGCACGCCGAACGTCACCAAGGATGACAACGACATCTTCAGTGCCACCTTCCGCACCGTGAAATGGGACGGCGAACTCGTCGCGCAGAAGATCGACCCGGCGACGGGCAACCTGATGCCCGCCGTGACCTGGCAGGCGCAGGCGCTGCTGGACAACCGGGCGGACCTCGCCACCGACAGCCGGACCATCTATACCCTGGACGGCGCCGGCCCGAGCGTCTCGAGAAAGCCCTTCACCTGGGGCAACCTGACGGCCAGCGAGCGCGCCTTTTTCGACGCGAGATGCCCCCTGCTGAGCCAGTGCAGTGAGCTCGGCGCCGCCGAGAAGGCGCTGGCCAACAACGGCGAACGCATGCTGGAATACCTGCGCGGCCAGAAGGCGCTGGAAGTGGGCTCGCCGACCATCTACCGCGACCGCGACCACACCCTCGGCGACATCGCCAGCGCCAAGCCGGCCTATGTGCGCAATCCGCGCCGCAATTACGGCGATGCCGGCTACACCGCGTTCAAGGCCGCCAACGCCACGCGCCAGGCGATGGTGTATGCCGCCGCCAACGACGGCATGCTGCATGCGCTCAACGCCACAACGGGCGAGGAGGACTGGGCCTACGTGCCGCGCATCGTCATGCCGAATCTCTTCCGCCTGGCCGACAACAATTACCCGAACAACCACCGCTACTACGTGGACGGCAGCCCCGAGTCCGCCGACGTCTACATCAACGGTGAATGGCGCACCATCCTCGTCGGCGGCCTGAACAAGGGCGGGCGCGGCTATTACGCCCTCGACATCACCGACCCGACCAATCCGCAGGTGCTGTGGGAGTTCTGCTCGGATGCGGCGCAGTGCGCCAGGTCCGATGCCGACCTCGGCTACACCTATGGCAACCCGGTCATCACCAAGCGCCCCTCGGACGGCCAGTGGGTGGTGATCTTCACCTCCGGCTACAACAACGTCAGCCCGGGCGACGGCAAGGGCTACTTCTACGTGGTCGATGCCGCCGACGGCACCCTGCTGGACAAGGTCGGCACCAACGTCGGCGACACCGCCACCCCGAGCGGGCTGGCCCGCATCACCGGCCTGGCGCTGAACGCCCAGACCAACAACACCGTGAGCTATGTCTATGGCGGCGACCTGCTCGGCAACCTCTGGCGCCTGGACATGAGCAGCATGGGCCTGTCCCAGCTGGCCTCGCTCACCGACTACGCCGGGGCGACCCAGCCGATCACCAGCCGGCCGGAACTCGGCCTGTGCGACAACCAGGTGATGGTCTTCGCCGGCACCGGCAAGTACCTCGGCGTCAGCGACCTGTCCGACACCCAGCGCCAGACGATGTACGGCATCAAGGACAGCACGACGTCGCACAGCGCCTTCCGCACCAGCGGCGCCGTGCAGCAGTCCTTCGCCCCCCTGGGCGGCGGCGGCTACACGATCACCAGCAACGCCGTCGACCTGGCTGCGACCCCCGGCTGGTACGTCGATTTCGACCAGAACACCGGCGAGCGGGTCAACCTCGACCCGCAGCTGGTCTTCGGCAACCTGCTGGTGGTCACGAGCCAGCCGGCGGACATCTCGGCCTGCACCACTGGCGGCAACAGCTACAAGTACGAGTTCAGCTACTGCAGCGGCAGCTTCCTGCTGGCGTCGCCGAACCAGCAGGTGGGCGCCAAGCTCGCCAGCTCGATCGTCGTCGGCTTCATCGTCATCCGCCTGCCGAGCGGCGCGCTGAAAGTGGTGACCACCTTCGCCAGCGGTGAGAAGACCACCAGCGAAGTCACCGGCAGCTCCACCGGCAAGGTCCGGCGCGTCTCCTGGCGCGAGCTGACGCAGTAAGGCTGGACGGGCGGACCGGTTTTCCGGCCCGCCCCGTTCCCGGCAGGACGCAGTCCCGATGTTCAAGGAAACCGCTTCCCTGCTGACACCCCTCGCCCTGTCCGTCGCGCTCCACGCCGGCGGCTTTGCGTTTCTGCAGGCCCATTACGGCGCCCCGCCGGGCGACAGGCCCGATGCCGCGCGGCGGCCGCTGGCCCTGCGCGTGACCACGCTCGAAGCGAAACGGGCCTCCCCCTTCAGCGCTGCGGCAGAAGTCAGCCCCGCCGCTGCGGCGGCACCTTTCCAGGAAGCCCTGCCCGAGGGCACGATTGCCCTGCCGGGGCTGTATTATTTTCCGCCCCAGGATCTCAGCCGGAAGCCGCAGGCCGTGGCGCCGGTGCCGCTGGAATACCCGGAGAACGCACCCGTGGTGCCAAAGAACCGCATCGTGCTGCGGCTCCTGATCAGCGCATCGGGCGATGTCGACAAGGTCATCGTGGAGACGGCGGACGTGCCGCAGGAACTGGAGCAACTGGCGCGCCGGGCTTTCGCCCGGGCGAAGTTCCAGCCGGGACTGCGCGGCGATGTTGCGGTCGGAAGCCAGATGCTGGTGGAAATCACCTTCGAGGGCGAGGACACGCCGCCACCGACTACGGCCTTGCTGCCGGCGCGCTGAGACGCCGGACCGATGCCCGCTCAGGGCTTTTGCAGTTCCCGCGGCAGCGAGAAAACCACGTGCTCGGCATTGCCTTCCAGTTGCAGCACCTTGCCCGCCCCGAGCGCTTCGAGACGGCGAATCACCTGCTGCACCAGGACTTCCGGCGCCGAAGCGCCCGCCGTCACGCCGACCTGGCGCCTGCCGGCCAGCCATTCCGCCCGGATTTCGCCGGCGCCATCGACCAGATAGGCATCGACGCCGCGGTTCATGGCCACCTCGCGCAGGCGGTTGGAATTCGAGCTGTTGGGCGAGCCGACGACGATCACCAGGTCGCAGCGCCCGGCCATCTGCTTGACGGCATCCTGGCGGTTCTGCGTGGCATAGCAGATGTCGTCCTTGCGCGGCCCGGTGATGTTGGGGAAGCGTGCTTCCAGCGCATGCACGATGACCCGCGCATCGTCGACCGACAGCGTGGTCTGCGTGACGTAGGCAAGCCGATCCTCGTTCTGCACCCCCAGCTTCGCCACGTCATCGACATTCTCGACCAGGTAAATGCCCCCGGCGGCCTGCCCCATCGTGCCCTCCACCTCGGGGTGGCCGCGGTGGCCGATCATGACGACTTCGCGTCCGGCTTCACGCAAGCGCTGGACCTCGCTATGCACCTTGGTCACCAGCGGGCAGGTGGCGTCGAAGACGCGCAGCCCGCGCCGTTCGGCCTCGGCGCGCACCGCCTGCGACACGCCGTGGGCGCTGAAAATCACCGTGGCGCCTCCGGGTACCTCGTCGAGTTCCTCGACGAACACCGCGCCCTTGGCGCGCAGGTCCTCCACCACGAACTTGTTATGCACGACCTCGTGGCGCACGTAGATGGGTGCGCCGTACAGCGCCAGCGCCCGCTCGACGATCTCGATGGCGCGCTCGACGCCGGCGCAGAAGCCGCGGGGATTGGCGAGCAGAACGTCCATCACAGGATGCCGATCACTTCCACCTCGAATCGGATGGCCTTGCCGGCGAGGGGGTGGTTGAAGTCGATCAGCGCTTCCGTCCCGCTCAGCTCGCGCACCAGGCCGGTGTAGGCGGCGCCGTCGGGCGCCTTGAATTCGATGAGGGCCATCTCGCGAAGTTCCCCCGGGTCGGGCAATTCATCGCGGGCGAAGCGCTGCATGAGTTGCGGGTTGTGCGGACCGAAGGCCTGCTCCGCCTCGAGCAGGAACACCGTGCGCTGGCCTACCGGCAGGTCGATCAGGCAGCGCTCCAGCACCGGCGCCAGTTCGCCGCTGCCCAGCTGCAGCGTGGCCGGTTTGGCGCCGAAGGTGCTAACCAGATCGGTGTCGTCCGCCAGGGCGAGGCGGTAATGCAGGGTGAGCAGGCTGTGTGCCGTGACGACTGCGCTCATGGCTTTTCCTTTTCGGCATGAAACAGCTGCTGCCAGATGAGCAGCGCCACGCCCAGCGAGATCGCCGCGTCGGCGACGTTGAAGGCCGGCCAGTGCCAGCCGGCGGCATGCACGTCCAGGAAATCCACCACCGCGCCGAAGCGGATGCGGTCGATGACATTGCCCAGCGCGCCGCCGAGGATCAGCGCCGCCGCCAGCGGCAGCAGGCGCTCGGCGGCATGGCTCCGGATCAGCAAAGTCAGCCACACGGACACGGCGAGGGCCAGGGCGACGAAGAACCAGCGCTGCCAGCCGCCGGCATCGGAGAGGAAGCTGAAGGCGGCGCCGGGGTTGAAGACGAGGGCGAGATTGAAGAACGGCAGCACCTCGACGCTCTGCCCCGGCCGCAGCGCGGCGAGGATCCGGAACTTGCTCAGCTGGTCGAGGACGATGACCAGCCCGGAAAGCCCCAGCCAGGAAGCAAATCTAGGCATGGCTGCGCGGCTCGCCCTCTGCGTGCAGGTTGGCGTCGCAGCGCCCGCACAGCTCGGGATGCCCGGCATTCGCGCCGACGTCCTCGCGCCAGTGCCAGCAGCGCGGGCACTTGGCATGCGGGCTGGGCGCGGCGGCGATGCCTTCGGCGGCGCTGTCGTCGACCTTCACCAGCGTCGCCTTCGAGCAGATCAGCACCAGGCGCAGGTCGTTGCCCAGGGAGGCCAGCAGGCCGTGCTTCGCTCCGCTGGCGCGGATCTCCACCTCGGCCTGGAGCGAGGAGCCGATCTTGCCGGCGATGCGCAGCTCCTCCAGCACCTTCGACACCTCGGCACGCACCTCGCGGATCTGCTGCCACCGTGTCACGAGGACTGACTCTTCCGCCTGCTCCGGCAGGGTATGCCAGGTGGCCAGCATCACGCTGTCCTCCGGGTTCTTCATCAGCACCTGCCAGATCTCCTCGGCGGTGAACGTCAGCACCGGCGCCATCAGGCGAATCAGCGTCTGCAGGACATGCCACAGGGCGCTTTGCGCCGCGCGGCGCGGCTTCGAATCCGTGCCGGTGGTGTACAGGCGGTCCTTGAGGATGTCGAGGTAGAAGGCGCCGAGTTCCTCCGAGCAGAAACCCTGCAGCGCCTGCACGACGCGATGGAATTCGTAGCGCCCATAGTCGGCCGTCACCTGCTCCTGCAGGCGGCGCGTCAGCGCCAGGGCGTAGCGATCGATCTCCAGCCATTCGGCCACCGGCAGCATGTCCTTCGCCGGATCGAAGTCGGCGGTATTGGCGAGCAGGAAGCGCAGGGTGTTGCGGATGCGGCGGTAGCTTTCCACCACGCGCTTGAGAATCTCGTCGGAAATGGACAACTCGCCCGAGTAGTCGGTCGCCGCCACCCACAGGCGCAGCACCTCCGCGCCCAGCGTGTCGGAGACCTTCTGCGGCGCGATGACGTTGCCCTTGGACTTCGACATCTTGTGGCCCGATCCGTCGACGACGAAGCCGTGGGTCAGCAGGCCGTCGTAGGGCGCGCGGCCGTCGAGCGCGCAGGCGGTCAGCAGCGAGGAATGGAACCAGCCGCGGTGCTGGTCGGAGCCTTCGAGATAGAGATCGGCCGGCCACTTGCTGCCGTCGGGATGGCTGCCGCGCAGCACGGTCCGGTGCGTCGTGCCGGAATCGAACCAGACATCGAGCGTGTCGCGCATCTTGTCGTACTGCGCCGATTCGGCGCCCAGCAGCTCGGCCGCATCGAGCCTGAACCAGGCGTCGATGCCCTGCTTCTCGACGCGCTGCGCCACCTGCTCGAGCAGTTCCGGCGTGCGCGGATGCAGCTCTCCGGTCTCCTTGTGCAGGAAGAAGGGGATCGGCACGCCCCAGTTGCGCTGGCGCGAGACGCACCAGTCGGGGCGGTTGGCGATCATGGCGTGCAGGCGTGCCTGCCCCCAGTCGGGGAAAAATTTCGTCGCTTCGACGGCAGCCAGCGCCGTCTCGCGCAGGGTGCGGCCCTCGACAGGCTGGCGATCCATGCCGATGAACCACTGGCTGGTGGCGCGATAGATGATCGGCGTCTTGTGGCGCCAGCAATGCATGTAGCTGTGGGTGATCTTGTTCAAGGCGAACAGGCTGCCGACTTCGCGCAGCTTCTCGATGATGGCGGCGTTGGCCTTCCAGACGTTGAGGCCGCCGAAGAAGGGCAGGCTCTCGGCAAAGCGGCCGTCGCCCTGCACCGGCGTGAGGATCTCCTCGTTGCGCATGCCGTGGCGCTTGCAGGACTCGAAGTCCTCCAGACCGTAGGCCGGCGCGCTGTGCACCACGCCCGTGCCGGTGTCCAGCGTGACGTAGTCGCCTAGATACACCGGCGATTCGCGCTCGTAGAAGGGATGGCGGAACTTCACCAGCGCCAGCGCCGCGCCCTGGCAGGCGCCGAGCACCTTGCCCTCGATGCCGTAGCGGGCCAGCGCCTGGCCGCGCAGTTCCGCCGCCAGCACCAGCAGGCCGCGCGGCGTCTGCACCAGCTCGTAGGTGAACTCCGGGTGCAGGTTGAGCGCCTGGTTGCCGGGAATCGTCCACGGCGTCGTCGTCCAGATCACCGCATAGCAGGGGCCGTCGGGCAGCGCGTCGAGGCCGAAGGCATGCGCCACGCGCCCGCGCTCGGCATCGGCGAGCGGAAAGGCGACGTCGATGGCCGGCGACTCCTTGTCCTGGTATTCGACCTCGGCCTCGGCCAGCGCCGAGCCGCAATCGAAGCACCAGTTCACCGGCTTCAGGCCCTTGAAGAGGAAGCCGCGATGGTGGATCTCGCCGAGAGCGCGGATCTCGTCGGCCTCATTGCGAAAGGCCATCGTCAGGTAGGGGTCGTCCCAGTCGCCCAATACGCCGAGGCGGATGAAGTCCTTCTTCTGCCGCTCAACCTGCTCGGCGGCGAAGGCGCGGCACAGCGCGCGCGCCTGGTCGGCCGGCAGGTGCTTGCCGTGCAGCTTCTCGATCTGGTGTTCGATGGGCAGGCCGTGGCAGTCCCAGCCCGGCACGTAGGGCGCGTCGAAGCCGGCCAGCGTCTTCGAGCGCACGATGATGTCCTTGAGGATCTTGTTGACGGCATGGCCGATGTGGATGTCGCCGTTGGCGTACGGCGGGCCGTCGTGCAATACGAACCGCGGCCGTCCGGCCGAGGCCTGGCGGATCTTCTGGTAGAGCTTGCGGCTCTGCCAGTCGGCGACCCACTGCGGCTCGCGCCTGGCGAGGTCGCCCTTCATCGGGAAGGGCGTGTCGGGAAGGTTCAGGGTTTTTCGGTAGTCGGCCATGTCAAAAGAACCTAAAAGCGCTGCGCCGCGTGATACGCCTTGGCACCGGCAACGTCGCGCGCGATCTGCGCCGTCAGCGCATCCAGAGAATCGAACTTCGCCTCGTCGCGCAACTTGTGCAGGAAGTTCACCCGCAGGTGCGCGCGATAGAGGTCGCCTGCATAGTCGAAAATGTACACTTCCAGCGTCGGCTTGCCGGAGGAACTCACCGTCGGCCGCACGCCGAGGCTGGCCACCCCCTGCAGCGGACGCCCGGCGATGCCGTCCACCGTGACGACGAAGATGCCCGACAGCGGCGCCTTCAGGCGCTTCAGCTGGATGTTGGCGGTGGCGTAGCCGAGCTTGCGGCCGAGTTTCTCGCCATGGATGACGCGGCCGGAGATGCAATACGGTCGCCCGAGCAGGCGCTCGGCATGCTCGAGGTCGCCGGCATCGAGCGCCTCGCGCACCGCCGAGCTGGAAACGCGCTCGCCTTCGTGCACCAGGGTCTCCATCGCCTCGACACCGAAGCCGCGCTCCGCACCGGCCCGCTGCAGCAGGGCGAAGTCGCCGCTGCGGCCCTTGCCGAAGCGGAAATCGTCGCCGACCATCAGGTGGCGCACGCCCAGGCCATTCACGATGCGTTCGACGAAGTCCTCTGCCGTCAGCGCCGCGAAGCGCCGGTTGAAGGCGCAGACATAGGTCTGGTCGACGCCGCATTCGGCCAGCAGCTGCAGTTTCTCGCGCAGGCTTGCCAGGCGCGCCGGCGCCGACTGCGGCGCGAAGAATTCGCGCGGATTGGGCTCGAAGGTCATCACCGCCCCTGGCAGGCCGGCCTGTTTCGCCAGCCCGGTCAGCTTCGCCAGCAGCGCGCGATGGCCGCGGTGCACGCCATCGAAGTTGCCGATGGTGAGCACGGTCGAATGGGTGGCGCGGGCGGGAATGCCTCGGAAGACCTGCACGGTGTTAACTGATTGCCGGGAAACGGCGAATTATACAGCCGGTGCAGGGCCGCCCCAAGCCGGCTGAAGTGTTTGCCTGGAGCGAAGCGAACAACCGTCACCCCCTTTCTCGGAAAGGGGGCCGGGGGGATAGGCCCCACCTCAGTCGAGACGGACCAGTTTCGACTTGGCGAGCGGCGGATTCCTGGCGAAATAGGCCTTGATGCCGCGCAGGATGGCCTCGGCCATTTTCTCTTGGTAGGCCTCATCGTTGAGCCGCCGCTCCTCGTCGGGATTGCTGATGAAGGCGGTCTCGATGAGGATGGAGGGAATGTCCGGCGCCTTCAGCACGGCGAAGCCGGCCTGCTCGACGTGGGGCTTGTGCAGGGTATTGACCCCGCCCAGTTCGCCCAGAACCGCCTTGCCCAGCTTCAGGCTGTCGTTGAGGGTGGCCGTCTGCGACAAGTCCAGTAGCGTGCGCGCCAGGTGCGGGTCCTTGACGTCGAGATTGACGCCGCCGATCAGGTCGGCGGCGTTCTCCCGCTGCGCCAGCCAGCGCGCCGCCGAACTGGAGGCGCCGTTCTCCGAGAGCACGAACACCGAGGAGCCGCGCGCCGTCGGCTTGATGAAGGCATCGGCATGCACCGAGACGAAAAGGTCGGCCTGAACGCGCCGCGCCTTCTGCACGCGCTGCTGCAGCGGAATGAAGAAATCGCCGTCACGCGTCAGCATCGAGCGCATGTTCGGCTCGGCATCGATCTTCGCCTTCAGGCGCCGCGCCACCTGCAGCGTGACGTTCTTCTCGTGGCTGCCGCCGCGGCCGATGGCGCCCGGATCCTCGCCGCCGTGGCCGGGGTCGAGCACGATGGTCACCATGCGCACGATCTCGGGCTGGCCGGCCTCCTTCCGCGGCGCCTTGTCCGCAGGCGCATCGAGCCTCTCCAGCAGGGCCAGCAGCGGATCGTCCGCCACGGTCGGATACAGGTCGAGCACCAGGCGGTGGCCGTACTCGCCGACCGGCTTGAGCATGAACACCTGCGGCTGGATTTCGGTCTTCAATTCGATCACCAGGCGCACCACGCCCGGCTTGTTGCGCCCGGCGCGAATCAGGCGGATGTAGGGATCCGTCTCGGAAATCTTGTTCGGCAGGTTCTGCAGGACGCTGTTGAATTCCACCCCTTCGAGGTCGACCACCAGCCGCTCCGGGTTCTTCACGATCTGGTGCGTGAAGGCGATCGGCTGCCGGTATTCGAGCGTGACGCGCGTGTAGTCGCGCGCCGGCCAGACGCGCACCGCAAGGATGCTGGTCGCCGCCTGTCCGACGGGACTGACCAGCAGCGTCAGCGTTGCGCCGGCGTATTTGAGGAATTCGCGGCGGCGGAAGGGGGGAGCCTGCTCAGGCATGAACGCCCCGCTTCGGTGAGAGGTGTGAATTCGGCGCGTCTTCCGCCGTCCTCGATGGCAAGCGCAATGCGCAGGTCGGCCGGAGCAAGATACTCCCCGGCCTTGTCCGGCCATTCGACGAAGCAGACTGCCCCGCCCTGAAAGTATTCGTCCAAGCCTGCATCCAGGTATTCATCCTGCTGGCTGAATCTATAAAAATCAAAGTGATGCAAGTTTAAGCTAGAAATAGCATAAAGTTCAACGAGTGTAAAGGTCGGACTCTTCACATTTCCCGTATAACCCAGGCCGCGCAGCACCCCGCGCACCAGGGTCGTCTTGCCGCTGCCGAGGTCGCCGTCGAGGTAAATCACCAGCCCCGGGGCCAGCGCCTGGGCCAGCGCGGCCCCCAGTGCCAGCGTTGCCGCCTCGTCGGGCAGGCTCAGGGACAGGCTATGATCCTCAGAATGCAAAACGCACACTCCATCGACGGGGTTGAACTCGCCGCGCGCATCCGGCAGTGGGGGCGGGAGCTGGGATTCGATGCCATCGGCTTTGCCGGTACGGCGCTCGATGTCGCCGAAGCCGAACTTGCGGCGTGGCTCGAAGCCGGCTTCCACGGCGAGATGGATTATATGGCAAGCCACGGCACCAGGCGCTCGCGCCCGGCGGAACTGGTGCCCGGCACGGTGAGCGTCATCACGGCACGCATCAACTACCTGCCGCAGGCAGCGCCGATGGAAACGGTGCTCGCCGACGGCACGCGCGCCGCCATCTCCCGCTACGCCCTCGGCCGCGACTACCACAAGCTGCTGCGCGCGCGCCTGAAGAAGCTGGCGGAGCGCATCGCCGCGGAAGCGGGTCCCTTCGGCCATCGCGTGTTCACCGATTCCGCGCCGGTGCAGGAAGTGGCGCTGGCGGAGCGGAGCGGGCTGGGCTGGCGCGGCAAGCACACGCTGCTGCTGACGCGCGAGGCCGGCTCGTATTTCTTCCTCGGCGAGATCTATACCGACCTGCCGCTGCCGATGGATGCCCCGCAGGAGGAGCACTGCGGCAGCTGCCGCGCCTGCCTCGACGTCTGCCCGACGCAGGCCATCGTCGCGCCGTACACGGTGGATGCGCGGCGCTGCATCTCCTACCTCACCATCGAGCTGAAGGGCGCCATACCCGAGGAACTGCGGCCGCTGATCGGCAACCGCGTCTACGGCTGCGACGACTGCCAGCTCGCCTGCCCGTGGAACCGCTTCGCGCGCCGTACCGGGGAGACTGACTTTGCCGTGCGCCACGGCCTCGACTCGGCGAGCCTGGTCGAGCTGTTCGCCTGGACCGAAGCGGAATTCAAGCTGCGCCTCGCCGGCAGCGCCATTTATCGCATCGGCCACGAGCGCTGGCTACGCAATATAGCCGTGGCGCTGGGCAATGCCCCGAGCTCGCCCGACATCGTCGCGGCGCTCGAATCACGCCGCGACCACCCGTCCGAACTCGTGCGCGAGCATGTCGCCTGGGCGCTGGCGCGTCAGCCCGCCTGAGGGGGCACCCGGCGCCAGAGCCAGGCTGCCAGCAGGGCCAGCGCGACATACAGCAGGGTAAATGCCGTCGGCGGGAAATCCCAGTAGAGCAGCCGGCCAATGAAGCCCGTCTCGCCTACCGTGCCGCCGCGCAGGGCGGCCTCCCATACCGTCAGCGGACAGGCCATGCCGGCCAGGGATTCGAGCGCGACGAAGGCGATGGCGCCGGCATGGACGAGGCGCAGGCGGCGCTGCCGCACCCAGCGCCAGCCGACGGCGGCGCCCAGGGGGATCAAGACGAAGCCGGCCGTGATGAAGGCGGCAATGCAGAAATGAACGGCGAGGACGAGATCCGCAAGCACCTCAGTGGCCGGTCGCCACCGGCCGCGCCGGATCGGCGCACCACTCGCTCCAGGAACCGGGATAGATGCGCGAGCCGGCAAGCCCTGCCACTTCCATCGCCAGCAGGTTGTGGCAGGCCGTCACGCCGGAGCCGCAGGAATGCACCACCCCGGAGGCGCCACGTCCGGCCAGCAGCGCCTGGTACTCGCCCCGCAGCACCTCCGCCGGCTTGAAGCGTCCGTCGGGCAGCAGGTTGTCCTTGAAGAAGCGGTTCACCGCGCCGGGAATGTGGCCGCCGACCGGATCGAGCGTCTCGTTCTCGCCGCGGAAGCGCTGCGGGTTGCGCGCATCCAGCAGGCGGACGCCGTCCCGTGCGGACTGACTTTCCACGAAGCGCACGTCGACCGCCATCTCCGGCCGCAACCGCGGCACGAAGACGGCATGCGGATGCTTCGTCTCGGCGTCGCTCGTCTCATAGCCGGCCGCTTCCCAGGCATTGATGCCGCCGTCGAGCAGCGCCACCGCGTCGTGGCCGAGCCAGCGCAGCATCCACCACATGCGCCCGGCGTAGGTGCCACCGGCATCGTCGTAGACCACCACCTGGGTGTCGTTGCCGACGCCCCACTCGCTTAAGCGGGCGGCAAAGCGCGCCGGGTCCGGCAACGGATGGCGGCCGTTCCTGCCGGTGAGCGGGCCGGACAGGTCGCGTTCCAGGTGGGCGTAGATCGCCCCCGGGATATGCACCTCGCGGTAGGCCAGCTCGCCGGCGTGCGGATGCACCAGATCGAAGGAGCAGTCGAAGACGCGCCAGCGCGCGTCATGCAGGTGATGCGCCAGGTCCGCGGCACCGACCAGGGTGCTGAAGACCTTCATGCCAGCAGCCAGCTGCGGGCTTCCTGCTCGTCGTCGAAGACCTGCAAATCGGCATCGACGAAGATCTGCGACAGCCAGGCGCTCCAGGTCACCCACTGCGAATCCGTCAGCACGGCGATCTTGCCGAAATCGTGGCTGTGGGCGCGCGAGAACTTGATTTCCTCCCAGGCCATGTCCAGCGTGAAATCGGCCATCTGGCGCAGGTCGAAGAGCAGGTTGACCGGGCCCTCGAACTTCACCTTGAAATTGACCAGTTCCTCGAACTCCTTGTAGTCGCCGAGCGTGAACTCGCCATAAACGGTGACGGTGACCAGCTTGTCCTTGTGGTCGGTGACGATCATGTTGCCTCCCAGTGATTTTCGATTCTCACTATATCAATCCTGCCCGGCCGGCGCACGCGATTGCGCCGAGGCCAGCATGCCGCTGGCGACAATCAGCCCTATGCCCAGCCAGGCCGGCAGCGGCAAGGCCTCGTCCCACAGCAGCACGCCGAACAGGCTGGCGAAGATCACCGTGCTGTAGGCCAGGCTGGCCGAGAACAGCGTACTGCCGCGCTTGTAGGCCCGTGTCATGGCCAGTTGCGCCAGCGCGCCGAAACCGCCGACGCCGAGCACCAGCAGGGCGCCCTGGCCGCTGACGGCATGCACGGTCCGGCTCGCCAGCAGCCAGGGCAGGCCGATCAGGGCCGAGGCCAGCGAAAAATAGAACACCGTCCGCCATTCGGGTTCGCCCAGGCGGCCGAGTTGTCGCACATGGAAATATGCCAGGCCGGCGCCGGCGCCGGAGGCGAGCGCCGCCAGCCCGCCGAGCCACTGGTCCGCCTCGAAGCTCGGTCGCAGCAGCAGCGCCACGCCGGCCAGCCCCAGTGCAAGGGCGATATACAGCGTCCCGCGCACGCGCTCGCCGGCCCAGAACACCAGGATGAGGGCGAGGAACAGCGGCGAAGTGTAGTTGAGCGTCACCGCCGTCGCCAGCGGCAGGACGCTGATGGCATGGAAATACAGCACCAGCGAGACGGAGCCGGCCAAACCACGCCACAGGTGGGCGCGCCAATGCGGCGTGGCCAGCGACAGTCGCCGCACGAGCACGAACCCCCACAGGAGCGCGAGGGCGATGGCGCCGCGGTAAAACACCAGCTCCGCCGCGGAAAACAGGCTGGCGCCGAGCTTGACGCAGACACCCATACAGGCGAATAGCGCGCTCGCCGCGATCATCCAGAGGGACTGCATGTTCATGCTTGAGAGAAATCCGGCATGTGCGGTTGGGCAAACCCAAGCCGTTGGCGACAATGCGAAAAGTGGCCGAGTATAGTCGAAGCGCAGCGTGCCCGGATGAAGGCAATACGCTATGATTACGCTTTGCCGTTCAACCATCCCCAATGAGCCAATCTGCAAACGACAAGCTGCCTGAGTCCTTCGAGGCGGCGCTGGCCGAACTGGAATCCATCGTGCAGGGCATGGAGACCGGCAAGCTCAGCCTTGAAGAGTCGCTCGCCGCCTACCAGCGCGGCGCGGCGCTGCTCAGGCATTGCCAGGGCGCGCTGGCCGCGGCCGAGCAGAAAATCCAGGTTCTGGAGGCGGGACAGCTGCAGGATTTGCCGCGCTCGCAAGACTGACGTATCAAGATGGACTTCCAAAGCTGGATGACTGCCGTGCAGCAGCGCACCGAGCGTGCCCTCGAGAATCTGCTGCCCGGCACCGACATCGCTCCGCAACGCCTGCACCGGGCCATGCGCTACGCCACGCTCGGCGGCGGCAAGCGCATCCGCCCGCTGCTGTGCCACGCCGCCGGGGAACTCGCCGGCGCCGACCCGGCGCGGCTCGACATCGCCGGCTGCGCCGTCGAGATGATTCACGCCTATTCCCTGGTGCACGACGACCTGCCCTGCATGGACGACGATGTCCTGCGCCGCGGCAAGCCGACCTGCCATGTCGAGTATGACGAAGCCACCGCCCTGCTGGTCGGCGATGCCCTGCAATCGCAGGCCTTCCTCCTGCTCTCCGACCACGAGCTGGCCGATGATCCGCGCCGGCAGCTCGGCATGCTGCGCCTCCTGGCGCAGGCCGCCGGCTCGCGCGGCATGGCCGGCGGCCAGATGATCGACATCCAGGGCACGGGGCAGCAATTGACCCGCGCCGAACTGGAATTCATGCACGTGCACAAGACCGGCGCACTGATCCGCGCCGCGATCCTGCTCGGCGCGCAGTGCGGGCCGCCGCTGCCCGAAGAGGAGATGGCGCTGCTGGATCATTTCGCCAAGCGCGTCGGCCTGCTGTTCCAGGTGGTCGACGACATCCTCGACACCGAGGCCAGCACGGCGACGCTGGGCAAGACCGCCGGCAAGGACGCCGCGCAGGGCAAGGCCACCTATGTCAGCGCCATGGGCCTGGCCGAAGCGCGGGAAATGGCGAATGCCCTGCGCAGCGAGGCACGCGAAGCTATCGAAGCCTTCGGCGAGCGCGGCCGCCGCCTGCACGAACTGGCCCATTTCATCGTCACCCGCAAGTTCTGAAGCACTTCATGTCCGCCTACCCCCTGCTCGACACCGTCAACAGCCCCGCCGAACTGCGCCAGCTCGAGCGCAAGCAATTGCCGCAACTGGCGCAGGAGCTGCGCGAATTCCTCATCGAGTCGGTGTCGAAGACCGGCGGCCATCTTTCTTCGAACCTCGGCACGGTGGAACTCACCATCGCCCTGCACTACGTCTTCAACACGCCGGAGGATCGGCTGGTGTGGGACGTCGGCCACCAGACCTATGCCCACAAGGTGCTCACCGGCCGCCGTGCCGGCATGGCGAAGCTGCGCATGCTGGGCGGCGTCTCCGGCTTCCCGCGCCGCGACGAAAGCTCCTACGACACCTTCGGCACCGGGCACTCCTCGACCTCCATCTCGGCGGCGCTGGGCATGGCCATCGGCGCGCGCGACAAGGGCGAGCAGAAGCACGTTATCGCCGTCATCGGCGACGGCGCCATGACTGCCGGCATGGCCTTCGAGGCGCTCAACAACGCCGGCGTGGCGGACGCCAACCTGCTGGTCATCCTCAACGACAACGACATGTCGATCTCGCCGCCGGTGGGGGCGCTCAACAAGTACCTGGCGCGGCTGTTCTCCGGCCACGCCTTCAACGCCGCGCGCCGCGCCGGCGAGAAGGTGCTCGGCGTCTCCCCCTCGCTGCTGGAATTCGCCAAGCGCACCGAGGAACACATCAAGGGCATGGTCACGCCGGGCACCCTGTTCGAGGAGTTCGGCTTCAACTACATCGGCCCGATCGACGGCCACGACCTCGATTCGCTGGTGCCGACGCTGAAGAACATCGCCGAGCTGAAGGGGCCGCAATTCCTTCACGTCATCACCAAGAAGGGCCAGGGCTACAAGCTGGCCGAGGCCGACCCGGTGCTCTACCACGGCGTGTCGAAGTTCGACAGCGAGAACGGCATCCAGCAGGGCAAGGCCGGCGGCCCCACCTACACCCAGGTGTTTGGTGACTGGCTGTGCGACATGGCGGCGCAGGACGCACGCCTCGTCGCCGTCACGCCGGCGATGCGCGAGGGCTCCGGCATGGTGCGCTTCGCCGAGGAATACCCGCAGCGCTTCCACGATGTCGGCATCGCCGAGCAGCACGCCCTGACTTTCGCCGCCGGGCTCGCCTGCGAGGGCATCAGGCCGGTGGTGGCGATCTACTCGACCTTCCTGCAGCGCGCCTACGACCAGCTGATCCACGACATCGCCCTGCAGAACCTGCCGGTGATGCTGGCCCTCGACCGCGGCGGCCTCGTCGGCGCCGACGGCGCCACGCACAACGGCGCCTTCGACCTGTCCTACCTGACCTGCGTGCCGAACATGCTGGTCATGGCGCCCGCCGACGAGAACGAATGCCGGCAGATGCTCACCACCGCGTTTCACCACGACGGGCCCAGCGCCGTACGCTATCCGCGCGGCCACGGCCCCGGTGTTCCGCCGCAGAAGGCGCTGACGACCCTGCCGCTCGGCAAGGGCGAGATCCGCCGCACGGGATCGCGCATCGCCCTGCTTGCCTTCGGCAGCATGCTGGCCCCGGCCCTCGAAGCGGGTGAAACAATGAATGCCACCGTCGCCAACATGCGCTTCGTCAAGCCGCTCGACCATGCCCTGGTCCGGGAGCTCGCCTTCGGCCATGACTTGCTCGTCACCCTGGAGGAAAATGCCGTCATCGGCGGCGCCGGCGCGGAAGTCTCCCGTTCACTCGAGGAGCAAGGTCTGACAACCCGCCTGCTGCGCATCGGCCTGCCCGACCGCTTCACCGAGCACGGCGATTCCGTCACCCTGCTGGCACAGCTGGGCCTGGACGCCAGGAGCATTGCAGAAAGGGTGGGACGGGCAATACTTGAGTGATTCTGTCGGGAATGGTAGGATGCATTCAAAAGAGAACGCTAATAGACCTGCCCAAGAGAGACCACCATGAACCTGAGCGACACTATGGCCATACCCGACGTCCAAGGCTCCGCCGATACCCGCCAGCTGGCGATCAACAAGGTCGGCATCAAATCCATCCGCCACCCGGTCAAGGTGATGGACAAGAGCGGTGGCGTGCAGCACACCATCGCCGTCTTCAACATGTATGTCGGCCTGCCCCACAACTTCAAGGGCACGCACATGTCGCGCTTCGTCGAGATCCTCAACAGCCACGAGCGGGAAATTTCCGTGGAAAATTTCGAGCCGACGCTGCGCCAGATGGTCAAGCGGCTGGAAGCCGAAACCGGCCACATCGAGATGACCTTTCCCTATTTCATCGCCAAAAAGGCCCCGGTGTCCGGCGTGCAGAGCCTGATCGACTACGAGGTGACCTTCGTCGGTGAGATACATGAAGGCGGCAAGTACCGCTTCAACATGAAAGTCGTGGTGCCGGTCACCAGCCTGTGCCCGTGCTCGAAGAAGATCTCCGAGCGCGGCGCCCACAACCAGCGCTCGCACGTCACCGTCACGGCAGAAACCAATGATTTCGTCTGGATCGAGGAACTGGTGCAGCTGGTGGAGGGCCAGGCCTCTTGCGAGCTGTACGGCCTGCTCAAGCGGCCCGACGAGAAGTACGTCACCGAGCGCGCCTACGACAACCCGAAGTTCGTCGAGGACATGGTTCGAGACGTCGCCGCGCTGCTCAACCGCGAAGTGCGCATCGATGCCTACGTGGTGGAGTCGGAGAACTTCGAGTCCATACACAATCACTCCGCCTACGCCCTCATCGAGCGAAACAAGCTCGAAAGTTGAGAACCGTATCCATCCACATTGGCTTCGGCCGCTTCGCTTAACCTGCTTCGCAGGTTAGCCTGCGCCGCAACAAGCCGCTTTGCGGCATGTTGTCACTCCGCCTACGCCCTCATCGAGCGCAACAAGCTCGAAGGCTGAAGCCAGTAGAAAAAAACGGGGCGCTTCGCGCCCCGTTTTGCTTTGAACCGGCTTCCTCTGCCTTAATCGCCCGACTTGCTGGACAGCGCAAGCTTCTCGCGGATGCGCGCCGACTTGCCGGAGCGCTGGCGCAGGTAGTAGAGCTTGGCGCGGCGCACGTCGCCCTTGCGCTTGACCTCGATGCTGGCGATCAGCGGGGAATAGGTCTGGAAGGTCCGCTCGACGCCCTCGCCCGAGGAAATCTTGCGCACCGTGAAGGCGGAGTTGAGGCCGCGGTTGCGCTTGCCGATCACCACGCCTTCGTAGGCCTGCACGCGCTTGCGCTCGCCTTCGACGACATTCACGTTGACGATTACCGTATCGCCCGGGGCGAACTCGGGAATGGTCTTGCCCAGGCGGGCGATTTCTTCCTGTTCCAGTTGCTCGATGAGATTCATTGCCTTGCTCCTAAGTCGAATGGCCTTTGGCCTTGTGCGCAGAGCATGCCGTGGCATGGTGCGCGCATTTCTCGTTGATAAACCTGCTACTTCATCTGCTCCTGCCTGAACTCCTCAAGCAGGACGGATTCTTCCTGGCTCAACTGCCGGCGCTCGATCAGTTCCGGCCGCCGCAGCCAGGTGCGCCCCAGGGCCTGCTTCAGCCGCCAGCGCCGGATCTCGGCGTGGTGGCCGGAGAGCAGCACCGGCGGCACGGGCAGCCCCTGGTACACCTCGGGCCGCGTATAGTGCGGACAATCCAGCAGCCCCGCGGCAAAGGAGTCCTCCACCGCCGAATCGGCATCGTTGAGCGCGCCTGGCAACTGCCGCACCACCGCGTCGATCAGCGCCATCGCCGCGATCTCCCCTCCGGAGAGGACGAAATCGCCGAGCGAGATCTCCTCATCCACGCAACGCCCCACGAGGCGCTCGTCGATGCCCTCGTAGCGACCGCAGAGCAGGATCGCTCCGGCCTCCTGCGCCAGTTCCAGCACCCGCTCATGGCTGAGGGGCCGGCCTTGCGGCGACAGGCAGATGACTTTCGCACCGGGCTGGTTTGCCCTGGCCGCGCCAATCGCCTTTTCCAGCGGCTCGGCCAGCATCACCATGCCCGGGCCGCCACCGTAGGGCCGGTCGTCCACCGTACGGTAGTTATCGACCGCAAAATCGCGCGGATTCCGCAGAGACAGGCGCCACAGGCCCTGCTCGCGCGCGCGCCGCGTAATGCCGTAATCGGCCACCGCGACGAACATCTCCGGGAACAGCGTGATGACGTCGAATGCGATGCTCACCAGTCGCTTCCCCACTCCACGCGGATCCGGCGCGCCGCCAGATCCACCTCCTTGATGACCGCTGACACGAAGGGCAGCAGGCGCTGGCTGCCGGCTGCATCGCGTACATCGAGCACCTCGTGCGCACCGGTTCTCACCAGTGCGGCGACACGACCCAGCGGTTCTCCGGCCAGATTCACGACGACCAGGCCGATCAGGTCAGCCCAGTAAAATTCGTTTTCGGCGGTCTTCGGCAATGCCTCGCGGGGCGCACCGACATACAGACCCGCCAGTTTTTCGGCGGCGCTGCGATCCTCAAAACCCGCGAAGCGGACGATCAGGCCCTTTCCGTGCATCCGGCATTCCGCCAGCTGCCTTGCCTGCCATTTCCCCTCGGGACCCAGCTCATCCGCAGCCAGCCACCACTGCGGCATGTGTGCCCAGGCCTGCGGGTCGTCCCCGAACACCTGAAGCTTGACCCAACCGCGAATGCCGAACGGGGCGGAAATACGCCCCAGGACGATCATGCGTGTTTAGGCAGCAGGCTTGGCAGCGAACTGCTTGACCAGGCGCGCCACGGTAGGCGAGAGCTGGGCGCCCTTGCTCGTCCAGTGCTCGATGCGCAGCATATCCACGCGCAGAGCCTGCTCCTTCTCGCCGGCGACGGGATTGTAGTAACCGACGCGTTCGATGCAGGCACCATCGCGGCGCTTGCGCGAATCGGTGACGACCATGTTGTAGAACGGACGCTTCTTGGCGCCGCCCCGGGCAAGTCGAATGACGACCATGTGCTTAACCCTTGGTTGAAATCGGAAAACGGAGATTCGACGCATGCCTGACCCTGAAAGCAAAGCCAAAGCAAAGCAGCCGAAGCTAAAAAGGGCGCTATCTTAATGGAAAACAGCCTGAAAAACAAGAACAAGCCCAGTCTGGCGGCGGCGCCATGCACGGCAACGCCCCCCCTTGCCCGACCGGCCGATTCCTCTACAATGAACCCGTTATGATTTCTTGAGCCGCCTCGCGGCCCGTCGCACGCTTGTCAAACACTGCTCCTATCCGCCGAGTCCATCCGTCCGACGACCTCACACACGTCCTGGACTGGCTCGCGTCACCGATCCCGGACGACCCGGCGCAGGATCTGGCTCAACTGAATGGAGAACTGGCCGCGCTAGGCCGCGCCCGCCTGGAGCTTGCCCATTACCACCGCATTCTCGACCTCTTCTACGACCGGGCGCACCGGCTCTCGCTTGCCCTGAAGTCGCACCTCACCGAAGCCAGCCTGCCGCTCGGCAAGGAATTGCGCGCCATGGCCACCCTGCAGATCAGCGTGCACGAGAGCATCACGGCCGGCTATGAGCGGGTCCTGCTTGACGCGGATCGCCTGATGCACAGCAAGCGTCGCAATGCTGCTTCCGTTGCCGCCCGCGCCCTGCGCAGCCTCGCGGAGGCCCTGGAAACCAGTTACATGGTCGCCTGCCCGCCCCCCCCGGGTCTGTGGCGCCGCGCCCATGCCTTGGCCAGGTCGGCGCGGGCACATTACGATCCGTCGGCGACAATCATTCCCGGCCTCTCGCTCGATGCGGAAAAAACCTACAAGGGCCTTCTGGCCTTGGCCGCAGCCCAGCCCGAGGGATTTTCGCCGGAAGAAATCGCGCTGGCGAGCGAATACCTCGGCCAGTTTTCCGCGACGGTCAGCCTGCTGCCATCGCCGCCCCCCGAGGAAGAGGGGCTTTGGTACTGGATGGACAGCAGTCGCGATATGGGACCGGTACCCCCCAATCGCCGCGTACCGCCCGGCCACGGCGATCTTCTCTACTGCTCCTGCCAGTTGCTGGCCAGGCTGCTGGGCGAACAGGTTTCCGCCCTCGAAAGCGGCATGCCTGCTGGCAATCTGCGGCTGCCGGAACGTGCCGCCGGACAGGGCGGCATTGCCGCCCTGAAGCGCCTGCAAGCGCATTGGGCGCATCCTCCGCATCGCCAGCATTCACGCCGCCATAACAATTTCCGCGCCCAGGTCTGCGTCGGCCTGAATGAGCTGTGGCGATTGCTGGAACACGGTGAAGCACCGGAGGGCACCGGGGCGGGCTTGCCGCACATGACCGAGTGGATGGTGCTCAACGAAAGCCCTGCGGGGTATGCCGTAATGCATGTTGCCGGCGAAGTCGAGGGACTGGTGCCGGGCAGCGTCATTGCATTGCGTCCTGCGCCGGACAAGTCCTGGAGCATCTGCGTCGTGCGCTGGATGAAAAGCGAGAATCCGGAGCACATCGAACTGGGCCTGGAACTGGTCGCCCCTGCTGCCCGTTCGGTTCAGCTGATGTTTCGCAACGGCGACCCTACCCAGCTGCCCACCCCCGGACTGCTGCTGCCGGCCATCCCGGCCCTCAGAGAGCACCCGGCCCTGCTCGCCCCTGCCGGCGCTTTCAACGCACGCCGCTTCTTCATCGTCTCCGGCGAAGACAAAACCCACGTCATGCAGGGCAGGCTGGTCAGCCTGGACCTGCAGACCGGCGCGGTCGAGTTGTTCCAGTTCGAATCGGATCCTTATCCAACCTGATCATTGCCTTGCCGGACG
>UBJH01000262.1_pt1 | contig 27075 bp, 25 predicted proteins | sample 2193721 | NCBI WGS metagenome assembly UBJH01 (sample SAMEA4703186, study PRJEB27089) | metagenome | reverse complement strand
AAAAGCCAGGAATTCGATTGACAAGCCTGGAGACGGGGGGTATAGATACCTCTATTCTTGAAGAGCCTGAAATGACCCCGGCCGTTATCTATATCCGCTGTGTCTGCCGGCAAGATGGCGATTCGGTGTCGGTGTGGGGTATATAAGATAAGGCTGCGGTGAGCGCTGCGAGTCGCTCTATTCCAAGGGACGTTTTGTGAGGAGGAGAAAGCAAATGGGGAAATCATGGGGGCTTAGGACCATTTCAAGCGTAGGATTGCTTTTTTCCGTCGTACTTCTGCTCTCAGGCTGCCCGAAGCGTGCAGATCTTGGCGATATGGGAGACTCGACCGCGACGCAATCGGAGGAGGCAGTGAAACAATTGAAGTCGATTCAGGAGCCTCCGGTTGCAGGGGCGCCCTCGGCGCAGCAACCGGTAACGGCGGGCAAGGAGTCGCCGCTCAAGGATGTCTTCTTCGATTTTGACAAATCGACCATTCACGACGATGCGAAGTCAAGCCTCAATGAGGATCTTCAGTGGCTTAACGCGAATCCGACGGCGCAGATCGTGATCGAGGGCCACTGCGACGAGCGCGGGACGGCGGAATATAATCTTGGTCTGGGCGAACGACGGGCCAAGGCTGCCAAGGACTACGTAATGGCGGCGGGAATCAATGCGAAGCGTATCAGGACCGTGAGCTTCGGGAAAGAACGCCCGTTTGTCCCAGGTCATGATGAGTCGGCCTGGAAGTGGAACCGAAGGGCGCACTTCGTGGTAGACGAGCGGTAGCGCCACGACGCTATGAGCGAAAGAAGATGAGGGTAACCAGGAGAAACAAGTAACTTTTCAAGGATGCCCTCTTGGTGTTCACCGGGGTGCCGTTCGCGCTGACCGGCGGGGTTGTCGCCTTGTGGTTCAGGGACATCCCGCTGTCGATCTCAGCCGGCGTCGGCTTCATCGCCCTGTGCGGTGTCGCGGTGTTGAACGGCCTGGTGATGATTTCGTTCATCAAGGCCCTGCAGAGTGAAGGCAGGCCGCTCGACGAGTCGATCCTCGAGGGCGCAACGACGCGGCTGCGCCCGCTGTTGATGACCGCCCTTGTCGCCTCGTTGGGATTCGTGCCGATGGCCGGCGCGACCGGAGCAGGAGCGGAGGTGCAACGGCCGCTTGCCACAGTGGTGATCGGCGGCATTCTGTCGTCAACCACCCTCACCCTGTTTGTCCTGCCGGTCCTGTATCGCATGTTTCACCGTGCAGACGCCGTGTCCCCTCCACAGGACGCGCTCTGACAAGACCGGGCAAGAGGCCTCTTCTCGGCATTCCTCGGAAAACAGCATTCAGCCGTAGGTCGGGTTAGCGCAGCGTAACCCGACAACTCGGCCACCACTCCCTCAGATAGCATTTTCATCCGCCGTGATGCGGTAGTGCCGCATGCGGTGTTGCTCAGAGAGTCCCCGTGTCATTGCGGGTATCCCATCCAGCGGTCGCTGACCCGCAGGTGGCAGAAACTTGGCCAGTTTCTGAGTAGGCGACGCCGAAGCAAGCTCACAGTCCTTCGGGGCAACTACGCTGAGATGCGGGTGCCTCGGACGAGAGATGTTGGAAGTGAGAAGGGATGGGAAATGGTAGGGCTATAGACGTGGCGAGCCGGCCGGTGCAGGACGTCTACCGGGGGATCGGCCTCCACGATGGGCCCCCTTGGCTCATCGTTGCCAAAGAATTGGCAGCACTACCCCATGAAGTCAATTGGTTAGCCCCTACTCGGTATCCGGTACCTTTTTTACACCGCTTACCGGTTGCCAGGTTTATTGGCAATCCGGCGCAGCCGGTTGTTGGACGATCTCATTTTTTAAAAAGGTCGCTGTGTGCGCCGGTTCGCTCAAGCCGAAGCGATTCCTTATCGGCTGTATAAATCAAGATCCAGTCGGCTTCAATGTGGCAGTCGCGTGATGGCTGCCATGGTCCTGTGAGCGGATGGTCTCTGTGGGTTGGTGGAAGTGGGGCGCCCTCAGCCAAAAGCTTCACAATGTCCTGGAGTTTCTCCAGATCTTTACCTCGTTTCCGCATGCGTTTGACATCCCGGGAAAACTGCGTAGTCTGGGAGACCTTCTTCATGTCTCCCAATCTTTGAACATTGCCTCTAACGACTCGAATTCCTGAATGGCTTCGCCCCGACGGCTCTTCTCTAAGGTGGAGGCCGTAAGTTTATTCGGAAGTGCGACCGAGAAAGGTAGACCACCACGAAGAGATATTTGTCTGTAGAAAATACGGATAGCCTCCGTCGGAGTAAGACCAAGTTTCCGAAGGACCTCTTCTGCCTTTTGCTTTGTTTTCGGTTCAATCCGTGCGTGGATGACTGAGGTTTTCATAGTTGTAATGTATCACACTTGCAACACAGGTGTAAGATGTTTTCTCATTCTACTTTCTCACATTAGTCCAACTATTCGGTATGCTGATCGGTCTATCTCGACCAGCCGTTCTTGAAGCTGCCCAACCCTTTATAACCTTTTCCAATACTTAACAAGACATCTGTATGAATGGTGACGACGGCAAGTGCTGCACCTGTGTCGGCCTATCCAGGGAGTGGCGCAGGATGGGCGGGCCGACAGGCCGCACCCCGTGATCAGCCGGAACGTGCCGGATGCCGCTCAGAACGGACACTTCTGGGCTGCCCAACAATCTTGACGGCAACCTGCGTCCTCAGCTCGACCTCATCCATGGATCGTGCCTTGAGGAACCTATCGCCCATGTCGATATAGTAGAGGATCCCTGCTCCGGTATACACCTTCCGCTCTACGACGCCGACGATCCCGCCGTATTCATCTTGGCCCATTCGCAGGTCTTCCGCCCTTATGAAGAGCTTCACCGTATCGCCGATCTTGGACGCGGTGGTCTCTGCGCAGATGGTTCCATACGGGGTCCCCACGTGCCCATCGGCCACGACGACCCCGTCAAGGACGTTCGTCACACCGATGAACCCTTGCACAAACGCCGTGGCAGGGTGGCTGTAGACCTCCTCGGGAGACCCGGCCTGTTCAATCCGTCCCTGATGCATGACGACGATCCGATCAGCAAGCGCGAAGGCCTCCCCTTGATCGTGCGTGACATAGAGCAGGGAGAGGCGATCGTCTTTCACCCGGCGCAGGAGGGTCTCGATGAACCCGTCGCGGAGCGCGACATCCAGACTGGACAGGGGTTCGTCCATGAGAATCACTTTGGGCTGAGTGATCATGGCCCTGGCCAGGGCGAGCAGTTGTTGCTGGCCTCCTGACAGTTGGGACGGGTAGGCTGCGGCAACCGATTGGAGCGAGGCTTTGGCCAGCATCGTGTCGATCCTCTGTGACCGTTCGGCGCCCCGGCAGCCGACCTGTCGAAGGACAAAATCGAGGGTGGCCGTCACCGTCATGTGGGGCCAGAGGGCGAGGTCCTGAAACACCATCCCGATCGCCCGCCGCTCAGGCGGGACCACGACAGATCCGTCGCGACTGACCACCTGCCCTGCGATCCGGATCACCCCTCTTGCCGGGGCCTCAAAACCTGCGATCAGCCGGAGCAGTGTACTCTTGCCGCAGCCTGAGGGACCGAGGAGGACGGTGGTGTGCCCTTCCTCAACCGTCAGGGACACGTCCTGCAGGATCGGTCTGGCCTGGTACGAGAAGAAGACCCCCTGGGTTTCAATGATCGGCATCCGACACTCGCTTGGGTTTCCCCCGCAACAACGACACCATCACCGCTAGGGCGGCGAGGGTGATCGCCACGAAGATCAGCACAAGGGCTGCCACCACAGGCTCCGGGCTGTTGGCCATCAACGTGTAGATTCTCACCGGCAACGTCTCACCCCCGGGTGGGTAGACGGTCATCGTCGTATCCAGGTCGCGAAGGCAGAAAATAAACGCGATCACCCAGGAGGTCAGGAGCGGCTTTTTCAGGCTCGGGACGTGGATTCTGAGGATCTCGGTCCCCCACCGCACATGGGCCAGCCTGGCAGCCTCCTGGTAACTCTCGGGGGTCTGTCGGAAGGCGATGCCCTGGATGCGAGCGGCAAGGGCGGTGTACTTGGCGATGTACCCGAGCAACACGACCAGGGCGCTCCCATAGATGAAGGAGGTCCCCGGCCGATTCCAGAGGAGGATCAGGCCAATCCCCAGGACCGTTCCAGGCAGGGCAAAGAGGAGTATCAGCAGGGAGTCCACACCATGACGACGCCCTCCCTTGGACCGCTCGATGAGGTACGCGAGGAAAAAGCCCAAGATCGTGATCAGCATTGCCCCGAGGCCGGCGTCCAGGAGACTGTTCACGATGCTCCGGCCTGATCCTCTCATCGCTTCGAGATAGAAAGCGGGGGAACGGGAGGTGATGAGCAAGGCGCTGATCGGCAGGACGACGGCTAGGCTCATGAACGCCAGAACACAGCCGCCTGCGGGGAGGCGAAGAGGCCCTAAGGGGATCACTGCTTGGCGCTGAGTTCTTTGGCCTACGACGGCAAAGAACCGGTCTCTCAGCGTGTAGCGCTCGACCATGAGCAGCCCGGCAATCAACAGGAGGAGAGGCAGAGAAAATAGGGAGGCGGCCTTGTAATCGTAGAAGGCGGCGAACTGCGTGAAGACCTGCACGGTAAAGACGTCATACCGAAGGAACAATGGAACCCCCAGCTCGGAGATCGTCAGGATAAAGGTCACGAGCGCTCCCAGGAAGATGCCAGGAGCGATCAAGGGGAGATCAATGCCGGCGAGTACCCTGGGCCAGGTCATGAGCAGCCGCCCGGCCTCCTCGAATGAAGGGTTGAGGGCTTTGACGAAGGTGTGAACCAGTATCATTGTTACCGGGTAATAGGACAAAGTGAGAACGAACACCGCACCCGAGAGGCTAAAAAGAAATGAAGAGCTGAACTCCCCGAAGTGTGCGCCAGCGAGGGAGGTCAAGAGCCCCTTTTTCCCCAGCAGGTAGAACCAGGAGAGGGCAAGGAGGTAGGGAGGAAGGAAGAGCGGCACCGTCAGGACGGAATACAGGAGGCCTTTGTAGGGGATATCGGTTTTGGCCAGGACGAGCCCCAGCGGCGTGCCCACCAGTGTGGTACACAGCACCACAAGCGCCCCGAGCAGGACCGTGTGTCCCAGAAGCTGCCACTGCCGGCCGGTCGTGAGGAATGACAAGAGGCTCGCGGGACCCGCCCCGGCAAAGGTGCTCGCCACCATCCAGACGACCGGCGCCACACCGATCAAGAGGAAGAGCGCGAAGCCGGCGGTCAGGGAGATCTGGCGGGATTGCACGGCGCTGCGCGTCAGATTCATCGATAGCCCACCCAGGTGCTCAGAAATGGCTGGATCTTCTCCACGGTCTCTGCCACCTTTCTGTAGTCCAAGCCCATGTCCTTCATGGACCCGATCGCCACCATGCTATCGGGCCTCTTGGCATCCGAGCCAAGGGGCATCTGGGCGGCGGGAGACAAGGCGAGCGCTTCCTCGACCTCCGCTGAAAGCAGGTAATCGATCAGCTTCTTGGCGTGCTCGGGATGCGGGCCCCCTTTGATCATCGCGACCATGTTGGGCATGAGGAGTGTCCCAGGACCGTCCTGGTCCGGGTAGACCACGCCCACCGGCTTTTGCTGCACCAAGGCCACATGGGCATCGTCCGTATCGACGACGCCCCAGGCGACCTCCCCGGCGGCGACGAGGTCCCGCACCTCCCCATTACTGGTGGCGATCCTGATGCGATTTGCCTTCATCCCCTCGAAGAACGCCTTGGCACGTTCCTCCCCCCACGTGACGAAGAGAGCGGCCGCGTGGATGGTCGAGGTCCCAAAGAGGGGATTGGCGAACGCCGCCTTCCCCTTCCACTGTGGAGAGGTGAGATCTAACACTGAGCGCGGAACGTCCTGGGGCGTGACCAAGTGTCGATTGTAGAGGATCACCCGGGCCCGGGCAGAGAACCCGGTCCAGTAGCCCTCCTCGTCCCGATACTCCTTGGGAATTCTCGCCCGGTTCACTGACAGATAAGGCGCCAGGATCTCACGATTCTGAAGGAGGAGAGGCCGGATCGGATCATTGCTCCAAAAGAGATCGGCCTGCGGGTTGGTCCTTTCGGCGATCAGGCGATTGACGACCCCCGTGCTTTTCGTCTCCTCCGTATCGTAAACGGCCTTCACGGTCATGCCTGTTTTCTTCTCGAAGGCTTTCAGGATCGGCTCTGAGAACACCTGATCCTCAGAAGTATAGACCACGACCTCCTGGTTTGCGCTCCGGCTGCAACCCATGAGTGCTGCGACAAGAATCAGCAGGACGCCTCCTGCCATAGTCCGTGTCATGTGACTCCTCCACACGTTGATAGGTCATTTGTTGACGCGAGATGGAACAGGGACACGAAAGGTCAGCCCCAGCGTGAACAGCCAGTCGGGCGCCCCGCTGCTGATGCCCCTTCTCACGGCCGCATCGATAGCCACGTGCGATGATGGCGGCTGCCAGATGAAACCAAACAGGCCGGAATTATTGGCCGGCTCGCCCTTGACGCTCTCGCCATTCACCTCCCCCACCACTCTGAAGTGCTGAAGAACGGGAAGCTCAACAATCACTCCCCAGATGGCGAACGGGTTTCCCTTGGCCCTGTCCACGCCTCCTCCAAGATTCACATGATAGGTGAAGGGGGCCAACCTCCCACTCACGATCCCGATTCCTTCAAAGCCGACCCTTCTTGCCCCCTGAGATGTCGAGGGCAGGAGCGGCCCGGCCTCGACCGCAACGCCGATCCCTTCCTTCTCCTGGAGGACTCCCTCCTTCAGAACAGCCTTCAGAAAGAGCGCGGGGTCTACAAGCTGGAACTCCTCCTCCGGGGGCTTCGCCACCTCGAACTCCCCGACGATCTCCAGATTCCTGATGAGACCATAGTTCAAGATGACCTTGGGTACAATGAAGGTGTTCTCCCTGTTCGTGCGTTCCAGGTTGAAATATCCGAGCTCAACCTCCATCTCTTGGGGTTCGACAACCGCGGCATCGGTCGAGACGAATGGCCGGTATCCCCAAGCCCGGGAAGCGGGGAGGAGCAGCACGCAGGTCCACAATAGGCTCCAGGCATACCGCAGCAAACCCTTCATGCCAATGCCGTGCCGATCTCCATTGGGAACCTTCTCAACCTAGGTCCACTTGTATTGCTATGCTCGTTCATGGGCAGTATGAGGGTCACCGACAAAGAGAGCGAAGACCAAGGCGACCACGGCCATCAGCACAGCGATCATGGTGAAGGCCGGAGAGTAACCCAGGGAGGCGATTAGGAAGCCGGCCAGGATCGGCCCTCCGGCTTCGCCGCTGTCCCAGATGGTGCCAAAGACCCCCATCGCCGAGCCCATCTGTTGGCCTTTAGCCAGGTCCGCCACCAGCGCGGTGGTCGAAGGGGTGACGACAGCCACCCCAAGGCCGAACAGAGCCGACACCGGAAAGAGGAGCCAAAGAGAGGCGAGGGTAGGGATCGCCGGCAGCGTGGCAGCGCACAGGAGCAGACCGGCTAAGATCATGGGCTTTCGACCAAGGCGGTCGGAGAGCCGCCCCGAGAGTGGCTTGGCGACCATGGTCGTAGCGAGCTGGATCCCCATCACGAGGGCGATCTGGGCATCGTTGAGCCCGATCCCTCTGGCGTAGGGCGGGAAGAAGCCGAGGAAGGCGCCATAGCCAACGTACAGGACCGCCTCCAGCGCTGAGGCGATCACCACCGCTCGGCTTCTCAGGACCTCGCGGATTCCGTTCCAGAACCGTTGGGAGCGCGCACCGAGGGTTGTGCCCGCGCGACGAGGCATCCCATCATCCGGCAGGCGCAGGATCAACAGGAGCGGAAATAGGCCAAGAACCCCGACCGTGAGGTAGGTCATCGGGTAACTGGCTGTATAGAACAGCAGCAACCCTCCGAGGAGAGGGCCCAGAGTGGAGCCGATATCGCCTGCCGCGGCAAACCAGCCGAGTTTCTCTCCCCGCTGCTTCTGCGAGAGGTCGGCCACGAAGGCTGAGGCCACCGGGGAAAAGATGGCGGTGGCGAAGCCATGGAGGAATCGGAGCGCGAGGAGCGTGCCGGGGGAATGGACGAAGGGGTACATGAACGGGGGTACGGCGAAGAACAGGCACCCCAGGAGCATCATCCGCTTGCGTCCGAGCACGTCCGATAGGGCTCCGGCCGGCAGCTTAATGACGACACCAGTGATGGTTGAGGCCGCTACGATCAGGCCGATCAGCTCAGGGGCGGCGCCGAGATCCTGGGCGAAGCGCGGCAGGACCGGACTCCTGGCCATTTGGTAGCTGAGCCGCCCCAGCAGGCTTACGGCGCAGAGCTGGATAAAGGGGGTCCACATCCTGACCATTCGAGCGTCCTACTAAGACCGGATGAAGGCGGCGATGTCCCCAGGCTCCGCCGGAACGTGCTCCACCGGGAGAGGGCATTGGATGACGGAGATGATCATCCGATGATCCCTGTTGGTGTTGATGTAGCCGTGGGGAACGTTCATGGGCACCAGGACGGTCTCTCCCTCCCTGATGGGTTCCGACTCTTTCCCGACCACGACGACTCCTTCCCCCTCCCAGCAGAATACGACCTCGTCGGAGACCGGATGGCGGTGGAGGCTATTCTGCTGGCCTGGTTCGAAGCAGTAGATGTTGCAGTGGAGGTTGTCCGTCTGCCAAAGCCGCCGTCGCTGGAAGCCCTTGTCGGAGAATGCCTTGATCGCATCGAGGGCTTTCTTCTCCATAGCGTTAGTTATCTCCTCATCACTGCAGTGGTCTGACGCGCAGGTCATCGAAATACGTGATCGCGTCGGCCTTCGTCCACAAGCCGATCTTTCCGCGCTTGAAGGTCGGGTCGCGCACTTCCAGGTACTTCTTGCCATCGTAGAAGCACTCCATCTGATCGCCTTTGACCACGATCCGCATGGCGTGCCAGGCCCCGCTTGTCACCTTGAAATAGGCGCTCGCCAACTGTCGTCTTCCGCCACGGACAACCTGATAGATTCTGAAATTATCCTCCAGCGGATTGGCCCGCGCGATATAGTAGTTGTCCGGATCCTGATAGCGCCAGATTAGACCTCCCCCTTGGTCCTCCGCACCTTCGACCGCTTTGAACTGCACCTCCAGCTCCAGGTCCTGATAGTCCCCATCCTCAATGACAGCCAAACTGAAGTGCTCGCCGGAGTTCTCTTTCGATCTCTGGGCTAGGGCGTTGGGTGGGCTTGGCGCTGTGCTATCAGCCAAAACCCCCCACTTCGGCAGCGTGCCCCTCCCGGTCTTTTGCGCCGATAACCCTGGTGGAAGCTGACCTGCCGGCACCTGATCGAAGCTCCACGTTCGCCACTCGCCGGCCGGGGTCACCGCAATGGGCGGGCTGGAGGCGCCCTGCTCGCCCTTCCCACAGGCCCCACTGACAAGCCCGACGAGCACAACAACGATTATCCAGTAACGACTCATTCGGTACTGCTGCATCGGTCTCATCGCCTCCTCTCAAATTCATAGTAATCCCTCGGTCTCAGGTGGGGTCCTGGAGTGTGCGAGGACTGTCTGAGCGCTCCTTGCCATATCGCCGTTCCCCGAAGGGAAGCCCTGGACCGGAGGGGAACGGCGATTGTCACAATCCGCGAGTTCCGCAGCACACGGAAGGAGTCCACCTGCGGCTGAGAGGATACAATGTATAGCCAACCGTCCTCCTCTTCAGCCGTTTATGTGAGAGATGCTCCTTCCTCAGAGCTTCGCGCGAAAACTGCGGCGCGGCATCCTGCTGCCCGCGATGCCGGCATACATGGCATCGAAGATGAGCATTCCCTGAGTCAACAGCACATGGTCGTCCGGGTTCGTTGTCGCCAACCCCTTGAGCACCACGTCGATCCCTTTGGTTTCATCCCGCCCGAACTTGGCGTCCTTCAGATCGGCGTCGTGAACGATCTCAGCCAAAATGTGCAGGGCTCTGTCCTTCAAGCCGAACCGCTTGAGCAGGGTCTCGAAGGTACAATCCTCGCCTTGGTGGCCGAACTCGACTCCCGGACAGTCGAAGGGGATAGCCCCGTTGATCGTGTTGGGCTTCGGGGCGAAAGCGAACGTGGCCTGTGGGTCAATAAAGCGTCGGATCATCCAGGCTGACGCGATCCGATCCACGTGCGGCCGAGGGCGCGTGACCCAGATCTTGCCCCGGAACGCGTCCGGCTCCAGCACCTTGGATTCCTGCATGGCCATGTTCTCCTTCCTCCCAAGCAACTCGCGAAGCGTTGTCCGGCACCGGCTGAGGGTCCTTTCGGCCTCCCGCCGGCCAGGGGCACGGAAGTAGTCGATCTCTCCGATCTCGGTCAGTTGTTTCTCCAGGGCCTTCAACTCATCTGCCAGCGCCACCGTCTCCTGGGTGGTCTTATCCTTGGGAAGATCTTCTAGACGTTCCAGCCAGGCCTGGCCTGCTTTCGTCAGTTCTGCATAATCCTCGTTCCGGGCGCGCCAAAAAAGATCAGTCACTCCCTGGTCAGAGAGATTCTCGATCCGCTCCACCTTGAGGAGGGTCGCCTCCCCCTCAGCACGCTGGATCTCCTGACAGAGCCACTGGGCGATCTCGTACCGCTCTTCACCGAAGGGAAGAAGATAGGCGGAGTTCCTGAAGGAGACCGCTCCTAGCTTCTTCAGCTTCCGCCAGATCCTCACCCTGCTACTGCCCGCCTTAGGCGGAAGGGAGTAGATCAGCACCAGCCATTTGTATTTCGTTTCTTGCATCATGGTCTCCAGAGAGTTGTTATGTAATATTCATTACATTTATACTTAATCATTCGTTACAACTCTCGTCAAGGGGAAACTTCGGATCGGTCATTCCAACTTTCGTCGGGATCATGGCAGTTGCCTGAATCCAAGCGCGCCCAGCAAGATTATCATCGTCTGAGCAGGCACCTATTCCTCCACGACCGGGGGTATCCTGCCGATCTCGTAGGCCGGGATCCCGATCATCCGCATGAGCAGTTGACACACATCGTATGAGAGACTGGGCTAGATTTAGTCCAACTCAGGAGGACGGGATTCGCACGGTGAATATTCACAAAGCCAAGACCTACCTCTTGCGGCTACTGAAGACGGTGGGCGCGGGCCGGGAAGTGGTTACTGCCAAGGTCGAGAAGTCCATTGCCCATCTCGTTCCCATCGGCCAGCCTCGAGTTGCGTCATCTTCGCTGTTTAATCCGGAACTCACTGCTCTTGTGGCCGGACTACGTCAGACGCGAAAGAAGAGGAAGGTAACCAGGAGAAAGAGAGGAAGGAGGATGACGATGGTATACTTCATGTACCCGAAGAAAGACGGCATCTTGACCCCGGCCTCTTCCGCTATCGCCTTGACCATGAAGTTGGGGCCGTTGCCGATATAGGTATTCGCTCCCATAGCGACGGCGCCGACAGAGATCGCCGTCAGGAGCGTTTCCCCATGCATGCCTCCGGTTATCGCCTTCAGAAGCAGACCCAGATGCGCGGCTTCCGTCCCCATCAGGCCGCTTGCCATCGACGCGAAGGTCAGATAGGTCGGCGCGTTATCAAGGAAGCTCGAGAGCAACCCCGTTACCCAAAAGAACTGCCATGGGCGCGTGAGACCGAGCCCGCCTCCGCGTGATTCCAGGATCACCAGCGCGGGGATCATCGTTGCGAAGATTCCGGCAAAGATCACTGCGACCTCTATGATGGGGTACAAGGTAAAGTTGTTGGCAGCGCGCGTGTCCTGACGTGTCATCCGCAGCGACAGCCCTGCGAGGATACCCATCCCCACTATCTGCCCTCCCCGACGCGCATAGTCGGACTCCAGGCCGATCTGGTCGCCGAATCGCCCGACCACAAAGGCGACCGTGAGCACGCCCAGCAAGAGCAGGAAGTTCACCTTGCCTTCCACGCTGAGCTTTTCCCGAGCCTCGAACTCCGTCCTCACAGCCCCCTGGCGTGTTGTCTGTTCGGCCTCAAACCGACGCCGGTCCCACAGGTAGAAGATGATGAGGAGTGCCGTGACCATCAGGAGCCAGTGAGGCAGCAGTCGGATCGTCCAGTCGAACGGCACCCCTCGAAGAAAACCGAGGAAGAGCGGCGGATCACCGAGTGGGGTGAGCATCCCGCCGATGTTCGAGACGATGAAGATGAAGAAGACCACGATATGCACCTGATGCCGACGTCGCTCGTTGGCGCGAAGAATCGGACGAATCAGCAGCATCGAGGCGCCTGTCGTTCCGATAATATTTGAAAAGATGGCTCCTGTCGCCAGGACGACGGTGTTGGTGAGCGGCGTTCCAGGTAGTGAGCCTCGCAGGTAGATTCCGCCGGAGATGATAAACAGGGCCGAGAGCAGGGCCATAAATGCCGCATACTCAACCCCCGTTTCAATGAGGCGAGAACTCTCCAGTCTGAAGATGTAGAACACGACGGGAAGTGCGAAGAGGGCGCTGATGATTCCCTTATTCAGGTTGGATTCCCACCAGTGGGGAACAAGCAGCGGCAGGACCGCAATCGACAGGAGTAACAGGGCGAATGGGGCCGCCCAGACCAGCCCAAGCTGATGATCCAATAGCCTCCCACCCTCCTCCGCGGCTACAGTGATACCCGGCAGGACCAAGAGTGCCGGCGCCGTCAACGCCGGTTTCATGTGTGAGGTGTTACGCTACCAGAACAGACGCAAAAGTCAACACGCTTTCGGGGTTATAGTTGGGTGGCTCCGTTGTGCTATACTGATCCTGGCGTATGAACAGTCTCGGCAGAACAATATGTATCGTTCATCCCGAGCCTACCGAAAGGGCGGAGGGGGGACAAGAGGTTGTCGGACACGCTCCTCGAGAACAAAACGGGGAGCTTGTCACTGTGCATGGTTTCGCGTCAGGATGGCAAGGCCGATGAACGGGGTCTTCCGGGTCGCCCACCTCTCTGATCTCCATCTCACCTCACTGGTTGATGTCACAATCAGCGATCTCCTGAACAAGCGCGCGCTCGGTTACCTGTCCTGGCGACTCCGGCGCCGTCGCGAGCACGTACCCGCAATTCTGGACGCCCTGCGTCACGACTTGAGCGAGCTGGCGCCGGACCATATTGTCATCACGGGCGATCTGACCCATATCGGCCTCCCCAGTGAATTTCAACAAGCCCGAGAATGGCTGGAGACGCTCGGTTCACCGACCGATGTAACCGTTATTCCGGGTAATCACGATGCCTACGTCCGCGCTTCGTGGCAAGATACGTTTGCCTTATGGACACCCTACATGACCTCCGATCCTGGACTACAGGCCGGACAACAACAGGCGCCTGGCGGGTCATTCTTTCCAAGTGTACGTGTGCGCGGGCATGTCGTGCTGATTGGAGCGACCTCTGCGCGCCCATCCGCTCCGTTTTTCGCTACAGGAAGCCTTGGGATCGCACAGATGGCCAGGCTCGGTGATCTCCTCGATCTGACCCGCCGACAGGGCCTGTTCAGAATCCTGCTCATCCACCATCCTCCTCTGGCGGCCGTAGTCGAATGGCGGAAACGACTCACCGATGGGGCCGCGTTGATCGGTCTTCTTGCACGGCACGGTGTCGAGATGATTCTACACGGGCACGCTCATCGCTCTTACGTGGGGCATATTCCGTCAGCGCAAGGTGAGATGTCCGTTATCGGGGTCCCCTCTGCGTCTGCGCGCGGGGCAAATCCGGAACGGCGCGCAGCGTACCATGTCTACGATGTGTGTCCACTGTCTCACGGATGGGAGGTTCGGACGTTGGTTCGCCGCTATTCTCCGGAGGATGGTTGTTTTGTCCTGGAGAGTCAGCGGGTGACAACGGTGCCCGGTGCGGTAACGGACTTACTGCACAACACGACGATACACCCACACCGTCACGCCGCCCAGCACGGCCAACGGGCTTAAGACCGTCAACGCCGCGTTCAGGTGCAAAATAGCCCCCAGATGGGCGATGAAATGGCTGCCCAGATGAAAGGTGGCGCCGATCAGCGACCCGTGAAGGATCCGCTTACCCGCCGTCGCTTTCCGAAGGGGACCGAGTACAAAGGGGATTGCGACGAGAACCATCATCAGGGTAGACAGGGGCATCGTCATCTGTTGCCACAGCCGAATCTCCAGGCGCGCCACATCCTGGCCGGTCTTTTTCAGGAATGCGATATACTGGCTGAGGGTCGAACGCGATAAAATCTCGGCGGGCAGGACGAGCAGTTCCACTTGTGCCGGCGTTAACGACCCGGCCCAGGAAAGGCTGGCAAGCTGTTTCGATGCGACTCCCTCCCCATCGACCATTCGTTGCACGACATCGATGAGCACCCACCGATGTGAATCCTCAGGTTCGGCGCGCGCGGCCCATGTCACCAGGCGCAACCGATTGTCATCGTCGAATTCGTAGATCTCGACATTGGAGAGAATACGACCTGGCAGCACCTGATACACTCGGATAAATTGCCGCCCATCGCGCGACCAGAATCCCTGCCTGGTATGCAGGGCTTCCGGTTTCGAGATCGCCTGGATGCGGCGCATATAGGCGAGTTGATCCGCGGTCGGAGCGATCCATTCCTGAACTCCTATCACCGCGATCATGAGGAGGATGCCGGTCACGGTCACCGATACACCGATTCGCAGCGGCGAGGTGCCCAAGGCCTGCATAGCGATAAGTTCGTGGCTGCTCGCCAACTCTCCCAGACCGATGATACTCCCCAGTACGGCGGTCGCCGGCGCCAGTTCGATCATCCGGCTGGGTACTGTCAGGAGGACGTTCAGGAATGCGTCGCCCAGCGTGTAGGTACCGCGACCCACCGAGTCCAGCTCGTTGACGAACGCCATTAAGCTGAAGACAGACAATAGGACGGCCATCACCAGCGCATAGCCCCTGATGACCCTGAACCAGATATGGCGATCGATGGTACTCATGAGTGTGTTGTCCGTCTCCACAGCAGGCTTGCAACCAGGATCGCTAAGAGAAGATGGACCCACCAGATACCGGGAACGGCGCTCACGACCCCCTTTTCAACCCACGTCTTTGCCATCATGGCCAGGTTATAAAACGTCGCATAGCACAGCACCGATACGAATAGCTTGGCGTACTTGCCCTGGCGCGCCCTGGCACGACTGAGAGGGAAGCCCAACAATCCCATCAGCAGGGCAGCCACCGGGGTTGATAGTCGCCATTGAAACTCCGCGATATCCTTGGGCGAAACTGAGCGCGCTAATTGCCAGGTTGGGGCAGCTTTTCGCTTATACTCTTCCGACAGGGTCTGTGCTTTCTCCCACTCGAGAACCAGTTCGTCGGATGTGGCCTGTCGGACCGCGCCACGATCTCGAGAGAGCTCGTAGATCTGCGCTCCGGAACAGACCAGGGTCCGGCCGGCGCCCGCTTCTACAGCGTCAGGGTAGTGAGCCTCATCCGCCCAAATGAGCCGAATCCGATCCTCCGAACGAGACTGGATAAAGACCTCCCGCATTCGACCGCTGCTCTGGGCGCGCTGTTGAAAGAACAAGACGGTGCCGGAGGAGTTTTCGTAGAAGTGACCCGGCTGCATATCGTTCAGATCGACGTCCGCAGCCGCCTCGCGCTCCAGACGATAGCGATTTTCGTTGGCCCATGGTCGGACATAGATGGACAGAAAGGCCACGATCCCCGCCACGATCAGAGAACCCACAAACACGATACGTATGATTCGTGACGGACTGACACCGGAGCCGAAGAGAGCGGTCATTTCGGAATCGGTATAGAGACGACCCAGTGTCACGACAACCGACAGGTGCAGCGCAATCGGCAGCAAGAGCTCCAGTGCCACCGCAGCCCTGACCAGGACCAGCGGCAGCACACTTTGGAAGGGCATGATGCCGTCGGCCACCCGATTGAGATAACGGACGGCAGTAAAATTGGCGAACAGCAATAACAGCCCGCCGCAAAATATCACGAGCGGCTTGGCGATCTCCCGGGTCAGATACCGATCGAGTAGCAACATGGGCATCTACGAAATGTCACAGCTATCCCTTTCAAGATGTGATATGGTATCGTACTGCTGCCGGATTGCACAAGTCCGCTTTTCTTCAAGACAAGGCCGAATGCCACCGTATGGCATGGCGGCGTGGGCTCGCAGGAGGAGATTGTCAATGAGGTGTATCATATTGAGTGCAGGTCAAGGCCGACGCCTGCTCCCGCTGACGGCGGAGGTTCCGAAATGCGCCCTTCAGATCGGGGGCCAATCGATCGTCGAGCGGCAGATCGCCCAGTTGATGAAGTGCGGCATCGACCAAGTGACTGTAATCGTGGGTTTCGGGGCCGACAAGGTGGAGCACATCATACACAGTCATTTCAGGCCAGACCAGGCGACAACCCTGTATAATCCCTTTTTTGCCGTGAGCGATAATCTGGCCAGTTGCTGGCTGGCCCGTCACCTGATGACTGAGGACTTTATTCTGCTGAACGGCGACACGCTGTTCGAGCCGGCTGTTCTTCAGTCTCTCCTGGATACGCCGCCCAGGCCGATCACGCTCGTCATAGACCGTAAACCGGCGTATGACGACGACGATATGAAGGTGATGGTAGAAGGACGTCAAGCGCTCAGAATCGGGAAGACCTTGAGTCCGGAACAGTCTCATGGAGAGTCGATCGGTATGACGCTGTTTCGCGGCAGCGGGCCGGGCCTCTTCTCCGATGCTATTGAGCGTGCGGCGCGAAAACCCGATGCCCTGACGTGGTGGTATCTCTCGGTCATTAACGAACTGGCACAGACAGGTCTGGTCTGGACCTGTCCCGTCGAGGGTCTGAAGTGGGCCGAAGTGGACTGTCTCGCCGACCTCGAGTATGCCAGAAAACTGGCCGTCGTGTGAGCGGAGCAATCCGGCAATCCGAGACCGTTTACGAATCGTTGCTCCCGGCCACCGTCTGAGCCAACTCCCAATCACTGATCGTATCCACGTCCAGCGCAGCCTCAGGAAATGGGAGCATGATGACGTCGATCGAAAGGTTGAGGCGCCGCGAGAGTCCGGCGAGGGCTTGAGGAAGCGACAACCATCCGAAGACAAACCTCAAGACCGACGTCCAGCCCAGCATCGAAATGAGTCGGACCGGTTTCTTGCGTAGGCCTTCGACCTGGCTCCAGAACTGTATCAGCGAACGGCCTCGTGCGGTCAACACCGCATATAGGTTACATCCGCAGACCCCGCCGTCCTGGAACTTGAGTACGGTACGCCGCATCGTCGGGTAGGCGGTCGCGACCAGATCGTGTGCGGCCAATCCGACCACGACATCGGCTTTGCCGGCCCGCGCCGCCGAACAAAAGTAGTCGATGACCCGGGCGTTGAGGAGGGCATGGTCCGCCGTCACCAGCAGAACCGGATGGTCCTGGGGTAACGACTGCATGACGGTGTACGCGCTGACGCTGGGCGTCGCATACGCCTTGTGCCATGCTACTGCCTCAGAAACGACCAGACCGCGAAGCTCGTTGTTCATCTCCACTGCCTGCCACTGAGGCCCGCACAGGATACGATCTCCGATCGCTTGCGCCTCAGCCAGAGCGCCCAGTACGCGGAGGACCATGGGGACGCCTCCGACTGGCGCCAGCGCCTTACACGGGACTCCCGCCGCGCGAGCCACCGGATCGTCAGACGCACGGTCCCCGGCAAGCACAATCGCGGTAAACGGCCGACTATGACCCATCACAATGCCTTTTCATAGATACGATAGCGCTTATACGGTACCCCCCCTATGATGGCCAGCATATTCCGCATCGGCATGTTATCCTCTAGTATCCAGGAGAGCTCAACTGTCTGGACTCCACGTCTGATAACATGATTCCGTACGGCATCAATGAGCATGAATGCGAGTGCGGCTCCCAGCGCAGTTCCCTGAAAACGTTTACGTACGCCCATCAGGGCGACGCGAGCCGTTTTTGGATGTTTGATCTTTAGCCGCCACAAGAGCTTAAGCCAGCCAAACGGGTATAAACGTCCATTCAGGTCGCCTATTGCCTCATTGATATTGGGAAAGGCGATGATCATTGCAGTCGGTACCCCATCCATTTCTGCAATCTGTACGTACTCATCCTCAACCAGTAGTCGCAGGCTCTGCCCGAGGTGTTGAAACTCCTCCTCCGTAAAGGGAATAAAGCCCCAATTGCCTGACCACGCATCCTCGTAGATCTCTTGGAGAATACGAAGCTCTTCGCTCAGGCGCGATCGACGCAGCGGCCTGATCTGTAGAGCGCCTGCGGCTCGGCTCAAAATGGTTCGCATGAGTTCTGGAGGCGTAAAATGTGTGGCAAGATGATAGGCCAATAGGTCCTTGACGCCCTGATATCCCTCGGCCATAAGCCGACCTTGATAATACGGGCGGGCGTGGCCCATCATGATCATCGGGGGTGTTGTGTAACCCTCCACGAGCAACCCGCACTCCTGGTTGATCGAAAGGTTGAATGGGCCGCGGATGCGTAACATTCCCTGATCTCGCAGCCAAGCTTCTGCCGTACTCAGCAGCGCGTGAAACGTCTCAGCCTCATCTTCGGCTTCGAGCAGGCCGAAAAATCCGGTAGCATCCTGATACTGTGTCTCATATAACGCGTCAATTTGGGCGCTGATTCGCCCGACCGGCTGGGTCCCGCGGTAGGCGAGCCAGAAACAGGAGCGCGCGTGCGCGAAGTAGGGGTTACGCGGAGAGAACTGCTCCCGCCGCTCAATCAGCAAAGGGGGAATCCACACAGGGTCGCCGGCATAGATCGACCACGGGAGACGGATAAACCGGCGCAAATCCCGCGATCTGTTTATCGGTACAATGCGTACGGATTCACGAGTGGCTTGTATGACAGGGGGTGTCCCTCCGGGGAGAGTTGTGGAGTTCTGATCGGACACTACGCCACCCACGCGGGAGTCGATTTATTCGTTGTTAACAAATCGTGCAGTCCTCTTTCGTTTTTTTGTTGCACAAAACCGCTCAGTTTTGTATATAATACGCGCTGGCCTTTTGGCGGTGACGGCGGTAGACCAAGCGGCTACCTGAGATTGTCACTATTATGCACGTTTAATCATGGCGTTCAACACATTAAATCGGTTTTACGAGACGGTACGTCCGCCGTCCTCATGCGCGTAGTCAGTGCAGGGGAGTATCGCAACGGCGACGTACTGTTATACACCTCAATACGTCGGCTCCCTCAGAAAGACGTGCGGCGCTGGCGATCTGCCGCCGGTCGTTTTACGCGGGCCGCTCAGCAGTTGGGCTTGCCGCGTGCAGTCGTTACGAAGAGATTGAGCCTGTTCGGTTCCTCTTTGGCCAGTACGTAACAGACCTTTCCGGCGCTGAGAGGTTGGGTTATCAGTCAACTTCGTTTTGTGTATAGGGGGTGTAGGGGGAATGATAACAGGACCGACGCCGACTGAGAATACCTTGCCGCTTCGGGTCACCGGCTTCTCCACGCTGGCCGAAGCGCTGGATTATGCAGCCGGAGGGGAGACCGGATTCAATTTTTATGGGGACCGCGGTGAGCTGTACGCCGTCCTGCCGTATGCCGATCTTCGAGAGCAGGCGCGATTACTGGCGCGTCGCCTTATGGGGCTGCGCCTCGAACGGGGCGCGCGCGTGGCCATCGTCGCGGATACCGGCCCGGATTTTCAGCGCTTCTTCTTCGCGTGTCAGTATGCCGGCTTGGTGCCTGTTCCTCTGTCGGCATCGGTCCTGATAAGCGGTCGCAAGCGATACGTCACCCAACTTCGGGCGCTTCTGGCGAACTGTCGTCCGTCCATCGCGATGGCTCCACCTGAATTTTTCCCATTTCTCAACGAGGCTGCCGATGGCCTCGAGTTGGTTCACGTCGGTACGGCAGAGGCGTTTGACAGCCTGCCCGAATCCTCGGGGGAGTTGGAGCCGTTGCGTTCCGACGAGATGGCCTATCTTCAATATACCTCAGGGAGCACACGGTTTCCTCGCGGAGTCATGATTACTCAGAGTGCGGTCCTTGCCAATCTGGAGGGGATCCTTCAACAGGGTCTTCAGATTCGATCGGGAGACCGTGCGGTATCCTGGCTGCCTTTTTACCACGATATGGGGCTTGTGGGATTTGTGCTCGCGCCGATGGTGGGCCAGGTATCCGTCGATTATCTGAAAACGCAATCGTTTGCCATGCGACCCCGGTTGTGGCTGGCCCTGATGACACAGGCGAAGGCCACGATCTCTTTCAGCCCTTCCTTTGGATATGAGATGTGCGTGAGGCGCCTCAGGCATGATGAGGCCGGCAGATTCGACCTCAGCGCATGGCGCGCTGCAGGGGTAGGCGCTGAAACCATTCGGCCCGGCGTCTTAAAGGATTTTGCAGAAGTGCTGGCGCCGAGCGGATTCAAGCCCAGCGCATTTGTGGCCTGCTATGGAATGGCGGAAGCCTCCCTTGCTGTGACGTTTGCGCCGATAGATACTGGTGTTGCCGTTGATCGGGTAGACCGAACCCTGTTGGCCAAGTATGGAGTGGCATCTTCCCTGCACGAGTGTGAGATCGGATCGGACTCGGATAAAACGAGCATAAGCCAATTTGTCAACTGCGGCGTTCCACTTTCCGGAATTGACGTTGAGGTGCGAGACGAACAGGGCCATGTTCTGCCTGACCGTCACGCAGGCGTCATTTTCGTACGAGGCGCCAACATGACCTCCGGCTATTTCGGCGATCCCGAGAAAACTCGAAAGGTCTTGTCTCCGGACGGATGGCTCGATACGGGAGACCTCGGATATCTTGTAGATGGCAGCCTCGTCATCATCGGCCGAAAGAAAGATGTCATCATCGTGCATGGACGGAATATCTGGCCTCAGGATTTGGAGCATCTTGCCGAGGAGTTGCCGGAGGTCAGGCCTGGCGACGCATGCGCATTCTCGGTGGAGACCCCGGACCGGACCGAGATGGCGGTGATGGTCGTTCACTGCCGTGAGCTGGATGCCGTCAAGCAAGCCGATTTTGTCCGCCGGCTGCAAGGACTCATCCGTGAGTATTTTGCACTCGACTGTTTTGTTGAGCTTGTTCCTCCTCGTACCCTGCCGCGCACGTCCTCCGGGAAGCTCTCCCGTTCGAAGACCCGGGAAGAGTTCTTAGGTCGCAATGACGCGGCCCGACTCTTTCACGGCCGAAACGGATCCGGTCACATCGGTCTTCCGCAGCCCGGTCGGCAAGCGGACTCATGCGCGGCGTCATCGCGCTGACGGGAGCGACCGGATTTATTGGAAGCGCCCTGGCTCGAAGGCTGACAAAGGAAGGATGGCAGGTACGCGCGCTACACCGTTTACCAACCCCGCCGGCATACCTGACGGGCATCTCGTTGGAGTGGGTACGGGGGACACTCGAGGATCGCGACAGCCTTGAAGTCCTGGTGGGCGATGCGGATGTTGTGATCCATTGCGCCGGGGTCCTGCGAGGTATTACCGAGGCCGACTTTTACCCGGTCAATGTGGAGGCAGTCTCACGGCTGGCCTCTATCGCTGCGAGCCGCAGTCCTGTCCCCCGATTTCTCCTGATCTCATCCCTGGCAGCTCGAGAGCCCGGATTATCGCCCTACGCGGCCAGCAAGCGGATGGGAGAGATCGCCCTATCGAAAGCGGGCGACCGGCTGCTGTGGACCGCACTTCGCCCTCCAGCGGTCTATGGTCCAGGTGACCGCGCATTGCTACCCCTGCTTCGTCTGATGTGGCACGGGATAGCCCCCGTACCTGGGCGACAAGATGCCAGATTCTCCTTACTCTATGTGGAAGATCTGGCGGAGGCTGCGGTACAATGGCTCTCCAGCGACGTCTCGGAGAGGCGCGCGTTCGAACTGGACGATGGCCACCCTCAGGGATATACGTGGCGTGAGGTGACCAAGACCTTCGAGCGGCTCAGGGGAAGATGGGTGGTTCGTGTTCAGGTTCCCGAGCTGATTTTAAATCTGGCAGCCAAGCTTAACAAGATGGCTGCTTCCGTGATAGGATATTCCCCGATGTTGACCCCTGGCAAAGTACGGGAGTTCAGGCACCCGAACTGGGTCTGCGATAACACCCCGTTTCGCCGGGTCGTTGACTGGACGCCGACGGTGGAGCTGGAAGAGGGGCTGCGGCTTACGCTTGGCCTCCAGGGTAGTAAACTGACAACTAGAAACTGAAAACTCGACACTTCATAGCTTCATAGTTTATAGATGACCCACTACGAAATGATACTTCCGCAGCTCTATGAGATCTTGAAGCCGTTCGCGCAGGAAGGCCAGACCCTATCCGATGAGACGGAACTCGTAGCCGATCTCGATCTCGATTCGATGAAGGTCATGGAGATCCTGCTTGAGGTGGAGGAGCGGTTCGATATCTCTATTCCCTTAAATGTCATCCCGGACGTCCGAACCATCAGAGATTTTGCCAGCCAGATCGAGCAATTGACGGAGCGGAGGTGACAGTGCTTCTGGAGAAGTTCCGACAACTCGCCGACGCCCGTGAGGCGTTGACACAATTAAGCCAAGATCCCTTTCGGGTGACGATTGAACGGATTCTGTCGCCGACGGAGGCCCTCGTCAACAGTCGTCCCATGATTCTGGCCGGAACGAACAACTACCTCGGTTTGACGTTCGATCCTGAGTGCATAGAAGCAGCGGTGCAAGCGGTGCGGGAACAAGGAACAGGCACGACAGGATCCAGAATGGCAAACGGCAGCTTCAGCGGACATCTTGCATTGGAGAAAGAGCTGGCGGAATTTTTTGGGCGCCGGTGGTGTGACGTGTTCTCAACCGGCTATCTGGCCAACCTGGGCGTTATTGCGGCGCTCACCGGGCCTGGCGACGTGATTCTGATCGATGCCGATTGCCATGCGAGTATTTACGATGGATGCCGGATGAGCGGGGCGGAGGTCATTCGATTTCGTCACAACGACGTCGCCGACCTCTATAAGCGCCTCGCGCGTTTGAAGGACCGAAGCACGAACACGCTGATCATTGTGGAGGGTCTCTACAGCATGCTCGGCGATCGAGCGGCGCTGGCGGAGATTGCGGCCGCAAAACGCGAGTTCGGCGCGTATCTGCTGGTCGACGAGGCCCATTCGCTTGGTGTCTTGGGGGAGCGGGGCCGTGGGCTGGCCGAGGAGGCCGGCGTCGAAGACAGCATCGATTTTATCGTCGGAACGTTCAGTAAGAGCCTGGGCGCCACCGGCGGGTTTTGCGTCTCGGATCATCCTGAGGTGGACCTGATCAGATATGTCAGCCGTCCGTACATCTTCACTGCATCGCCTTGTCCATCGGTCATCGCCTCCACAAGAGTCGCCTTGCAAAAGCTTCAGACTCAGCCGAAGCTGCGCGTGCGGCTCTGGAACAATGCGCGGCAGTTGTATGACTCGTTGAAAGGATTGGGATTCAGGCTGGGCCAGGAACCCAGCCCGATCATTGCGGCCCGATTCAGCCAAAAAGAAGAGACGATCGCCTTCTGGAACGGTCTCCTCGATCAAGGCGTCTACGTCAACATGATCTTGCCGCCGGCAGCTCCCGACGGTGGAAGCCTGCTCCGGTGCAGTGTGAGCGCGGCACATACACCGGACCAGATGGACCGTATTTGCCAGGCCTTTGCGTCCGTCAAGAAGGCCCTATCTCTGTAATACTGCGGAAAGTCTTCAGCCAAGCCTTTTCGAGTCATGCCGCTTCAGTCCTTCACTATCAAAAGGCATCGATCTCTGGATGATTGACCCAGAGGGACTGCCAGCACCATTCTTATTAATGATAAGAGTGCGTATGGTGCTTGTGGTGGCGAGCGTATCGGCGGGAAACCTCTTGCCTTTGGTGCGGTCCTCTGATATAAGGCGGTGGCACCTCGTACGCCGTTGATATCGATTCGATAGGGGCGCCGCTTACCGCGCCCGTTCCGGGTAGGGTACGCCCTGCCTCTACAAAGGTCTTTTAGCGCCCTCACGAGGTCTTTGTTGATGCCACGCTACCTCTTGCCTGTGTTGTTGTTTTTCTTCCTTGCCTCGCCATGGTTCACGCCGGCAGTCTTGGCGCAGGATGCGGAATCCCGGGGCCTTCTCGATAAAATCGATGAACTCAAATCGGCCGTCCGGATCGAGGCGAATGAGCTCGAACGCCGCGAGCGCGACAAGGTTGCCATCGCGAGAGGCGACGTCCGAATCCTGATGGAGAACCGCATCCTTCATGCCGATGAGGTCGAGGTGGATGAGGTTCAGGAGATCATCCGGGCCAGGGGAAGGGTTCAACTTATCGACGGCGCAAGCCGTCTGGACGGCGATCGACTGGAATACCGCTATCGCACCAATACCGGTGTCATGTATCAGGCCAAAGGTGCGATCCCCCCTGCGACCGTCTTTCAGGGCGTCGAGGTCCATAAGGAAGGGGATCGCAGGTATCGGCTGGTCGATGGTACATTTACCACCTGCCGCATCTGTCAACCGGAGCCTGGCGGTGTCGATTGGGAGATTCACGCCAAAGAGGCGTTCCTTGAAGAGGATGAGTACCTTGAGGCAAAGTCCGCGACCTTCTGGATTCGAGGTCTTCCGGCCCTGTACACCCCGTACATTCTCTACCCCGTCGGGCCGCGGCGTACCGGCTTCCTGATTCCCAGCGTTGGCGCCGGCGGTGAGTCAGGATTCACATTTAAACAGCCGTTCTTCTGGGCCATCGATGAGTCCCAGGATCTTACGTTGACCGCCGGCTACCGGAGCGAGCGTGGTCCTGAGGCCCGGGCCGGCTATCGCTATGTCTGGGGGCCGGCGGCGAGTGGCTTCGTGGACGGCCAGATAATGAAGGATCGGGACAGTGAGCGCCGGGATGAGGTGCGGGCGACCATCACCGCCCGCCACGATCAGCAATTCAACCCGGAGCTGAGCCTGAAAAGCGATATTAACTACGTGAGCGACCGGGTTTTTCGCCGAGCGTTTCCCGATTCCCCATCTGAGACGAGGACTGCGAGCTTCACCGACTCACGAGTCTTTCTCACGCAGATGTGGCAACAGTATGGCCTCCAGCTTCTGCTTGAAGATAGCCGTACCTTGAATCCTGACACCAACGACAGCCGCGTCAGCCGCGTGCCTGAGGTGAATTTCTTCGCCTCTCCGCAGCGGCTGTTTGGTTTGCCTCTCCTGATGGAGGGGCAACTCTCCGGAACCTATCTCCAGCGGAAAGAGACGCCGGACAGCGGCCGAGTCGATCTGTTTCCGAAGCTGTTGTTGCCGTGGCGGATGATGAATTGGGCGACCATGACGCCGTCGATCGGCTTTCGCGAGACCGCCTACAGCAAGCGTCCCGGTAGCGGAGGGGGCGGCACCAGTCGAGAGCTGTTCGAGGCTCGAAATGAGCTGACCACTCGATTCTTCCGGAACTTCGATGTGGCAGGAGCCCGGGTCGATCGGCTGGTGCACCTGCTCGAGCCGCGCCTCAGCTACTGGTACATTACTGCCGGGAATCAACGGAGGAACCCGCAGTTTGATCACGTCGACTATATCAGCCCACAGAACCGAATGACCTACTCCCTGACGAACCGGCTACTGACTAAGCTCAAGGAGGCCGACGGCGCTACCCGCACCCATGAGATCCTCTCTCTGTCGCTGAGCCAGAGCGTCAATCTGAATCCTCAAACACGAACCTTCTCTGACCTCTTTCTGAATGCGCTGACACCGGAACGGATCGACCAGGCGGTCCGTGAGTCGACGGCGGTATCCTTGGGTAATGGGTTCACGAGGGTGAAGGAGCGTCGCTTCTCAAACCTGGTAGCCGATCTTCGCGCCTCTCCCCTGCAGCATCTGGCATTCTATGGGGTTACAGCCATCAACACCGAGCGGGATCGGGTGGATGGTATTGAGGCGGGTGTGCGAGTCACCTATCCGGACTATGGACGGGTAGAGTTGGCCCACAGCTTCATCCGAGGCGGAGATACGGCGGGCAATCAGTACGATGCAACTCCATTTCATGATCGGAAGACCTCGGGAATCATCGGCCGGCTGCTGCTGACGCCGATGAAGAATGTTGCGGTTAACTACTACGGCCGGTACGATCCCCGCCAGGATACCAGCCTGGAAAACAATGTGGTCCTGACCTACGCCACCTGTTGCTGGATGATAGGGCTTCATTTCGTCGATCGTACCAAGCGCTTCGAGGAACAAGGGGGCCACGAAAACAGCATCGAGATCTTCTTCGATCTGCTGACCGGCGGGGCGCCGCCGCCTCCGGAGCGGGGCGCCAAGTATCTGCGGCGCTGAAGGCAGTTGACCGGGATGGGTGGTACCGGTAGAATGACTGGCAGAAGAGAAAGGGCTACGTCGTAAAAGCCGCCCTTTCGAGGAGGAGTGATGTACTACCCGGTATTTCGGCCACGACGCCTGCGCCAGAATGAGACCCTTCGCCGATTGGTGCGAGAAACTCACCTGCATCGTGAAGATCTGATCCAGCCGCTCTTCGTCGTCCACGGACATGGTGTGCGTCAAGAGATCGCTTCGATGCCGGGCTGTTTCCATCTGTCGGTGGATGAGCTGGCCAAGGAGGCGAAAGAGGCGGCGGCGATGGGTATTCCCGGGATCATCCTGTTCGGCATTCCGGCTGCGAAAGATGCCGTAGGTTCCGAGGCGTACGCTGAGGATGGGATCGTCCAGCAGGCGGTTCGGGCGATCAAGGATACCGTATCGGACCTGTTGGTGATGACGGACGTCTGTCTCTGCGAGTACACCAGCCACGGTCACTGCGGTGTCGTGGAGCGTGGTCAGGTCAAGAACGATCCCACGCTGGAGCTGTTGGCCAGAACAGCGCTCTCCCACGCCGAGTCCGGCGCCGATATCGTCGCGCCCTCAGATATGATGGATGGCCGGGTGTCGGCCATCCGTGAGACGCTGGATGAGGAGGGCTTTGAGGATACGCCGATTATGGCCTATTCGGCCAAGTATGCCAGCGCCTTCTATGGTCCGTTTCGCGACGCGGCTGCCTCAGCGCCCCAATTCGGCGATCGCCGCACCTACCAGATGGATCCGGCGAACAGCGATGAGGCGTTGCGGGAGGTGGGGCTTGACCTGGAGGAGGGAGCGGACATCGTGATGGTGAAGCCGGCTCTTCCGTACCTGGATATCCTCTGGCGGGTGAAGCAGGAGTTTGGGGGGCCGGTTGCGGCCTACCATGTGAGCGGCGAGTACGCCATGTTGAAGGCGGCCGGACGGCTCGG
>UBJH01001414.1_pt1 | contig 27363 bp, 24 predicted proteins | sample 2193721 | NCBI WGS metagenome assembly UBJH01 (sample SAMEA4703186, study PRJEB27089) | metagenome | reverse complement strand
CCTCGGCGATGCCGAGCGTCTCCGCCACCTCGCGGTAGGGCTCGCCGCTGATCGGGAAGCCGCCCTGCAGGGCATTGACGATGGCGCGGTCGAGCTCATCCATGGGCGGTGGCGGCCTGCGGGATGTAGTGGGCGCCGCGCTGCTTGAAGCGGCGGCGCGAGAAGAGAACGGCATGGGGCGCCTGCGTCAGGCCGAGGCGCTCGCGGAGCCGGGCGGCGGCGGCCTCGACTTCGCCGCGGGCGCGGCCATGGATCATGCAGAACAGGTTGTAGGGCCATTCCGGCAGGTGGCGCCGGCGCTGGTAGCACAGCGTCACTTCGGGCTCGGCGGCGAGCAGGCCGCCGACGCGCTCCACCTCGTCGTCCGGCAGGTCCCAGACGACCATGGCGTTGGCGGTGTAGCCCAGCTCGTGGTGGCGCACGACGACGCCGAAGCGCTTGATCAGGCCCTCGCCGCGCCAGCGCTTGAGCGTGGCGATGATTTCCTGCTCGTCCAGGCCGGCCTGCTCGCCGAGGCGGGCGAAGGGCCGCGGCACGAGGTCGAGGCCGTGCTGCAGCGCGCCCATCAGCTTCTGCTCCGGCAAAGTCAATTCGCGCAGGTCGCCGGCCTCGATGCGGCGCGTAGAGCACGGCGCCTTGCAGACGCCGGCGAGGTCGAAGCCGAGGTCGATGTAGAACTCGTGCTCGAGCGGCAGCGAGATGACCTCGCAGCCGGTGTCGCGCTCGATCGCCTCCAGCGTGCTCGCCAGGTGCGCCTCGTTGCAGGCGGTGACGACGAACCAAAGGTTGTAGCGGTGCTCGCGCTCGTAGTTGTGATTGACCTCGGGCCGCGCGCTGACGCGTGCCGCGATCTCCTCCAGGCGATCCGGCGGCGCCGCCAGCGCGGCGAGCGTGCTGGCGCCGACGCGACGCGGCGCGAATACCGCACCGACGCGGCTGACCACGCCCTCGCCCCGCAGGCGCTGCAGTGCGTCCAGCACCATCTCCTCGTCGGTGCACAGCCGCCAGGCGATCTCCGCGAAGGGCTGCGATTCCAGCGGGAAGTCGCGCTGGAATTCGTTGATCAGGCGGAAGTCGAGGGAGTCCATGCGCGAAATCAGAAACCGATGCGCGCCGCGCGGCTGGTGAAGAAGATGCCCGACGGAGTCTGCGCCGGAAGTTCCGCCAGTTTGGCAAGGCTTGCGGTGTCATACACCAGGATGCGATCGTCGTCGCGCGCCGAGATCCAGACGTTTTCGCCGCGCGGGGTGAATTCCATGTGCAGGACGGCCTTGCCGGGTGAGAGCGTCTGCACGACCTTCTGCTCGAGCGTGTCGATGACCTGGACGTGGCTGTAGTCGGGGAAGGCGAAGTTCACCCAGATCTGGCGGCCGTCCGGCCGCGCCATGACGAACACCGGCTGGCCTTTCACCTTGATGCGGCCGACTTCCTGCCAGGTAGCGGTATCGACCACCAGGACTTCGTGCCTGCCGATGGCGGGCAGGTAGGCGCGTCCGCCGGCCACCGCCCAGCCACGCAGATGCGGCATCTTGAAAACGGGCAGCTTTTCCGTGCCCTTGCCGTAGTTGGCAAGGATCTTCCGCGCGCCCTGCTCCGGCTTCCACAGGTCGACCAGGGCGAGGCCGTCCTCGCCGAAAAGGCCCGCAATGTAATGACGGCCGTTCGGCGTCACCAACCCATCGTAGGGCTGGCTGCCGACGTTGCGGAATTTGGTCACCTTCGGCTCGCGCGGCGTCGACAGGTCGGCGACCCAGATTTCGCCGGCGTCGAACAGAGCGTAGGCGAACTTGTTGCCCGGCACATCGGCGAGGCCGACCACCTTGGAGCGCTGCTGGCCGTCGCCATAGGTCGCGGGAATGTCGGCGAGCAGATCCAGCGTGTCGGCGTCGAACACCTTGACGCCGCCCGGCTGGTAGTTCTGCGCAGCGACCAGGCGGCCGTCCTGCGAGATAGCGCCGCCGATGGAATTGCCGGCCTGGAGGATGCGCTTGACGATGCGCCGCTCGAGGAGGTCGACCTTGGTCAGGCCACCGTCGCGGCCGAAGACATAGGCGTGGCGGCCATCGCGCCCATACACGGCCGAGGCGTGGGAAAGGTCGCCGAGACCCTCGATGCGGCCGAGGATGGCGCGGGCGCTGGTGTCGACCACCGCCACGCTGCCGCTGGCGCGCTCGATGACGATGCCGAGATCGCCCGTGCCGCGCAGGGCGGGCGCGGCGCAGGCCGAGAGCAGAAATGCGGCAATGAGGGAAAGCAGGGGTTTCATCAGCGGATCTCTTCGGGAAAACCGGTCATCAACTGGCGCACGATCCAGTCGGCTTCGGCTTCGGTCAGGAAGGTGTTCCAGGGCGGCATCGGCGTGCCCGGCCGGCCGAGGAGCACAGTATAGCGGAGCGATTCCGCCGGCTTTTCACGCAGCGTCTCCGGCAGCAGCGCGGGGCCGAGGCCACCCTTCAGGGTCAGGCCATGGCAGGCGCCGCAATCCTGCCGCACCATGCGCACCAGCTCGCGGGCACGCTCGGGCGAAGGATCGGCGGCAGCCGCGGCCAGCGGCGCCAGCAGGCAAAGGGCGGAGAGTCGGATCATTGCCGGGTATCGGGTCACGGACGGGAGAAGCATGCCCGGCGGAGGCGCTTAAAGCGTTGATATTTGTCAATGGCCGGAAACGAAGTTCACTGGCGGCCAACGTCCGTTTCATCGGCATCAAGCGCAGCGGCCGTAAAAAAACGGGGGCCCGCAGGCCCCCGTTTGCATCGGCTTGCGCCGATCCCCGATCAATACACGTCTTTCTGGGTGTTGTAGACGTTGAACTTGCCGGTCGGCGTGATCAGCGACTTGTCCTTGATCACCGCCTTCAGCTTGCGCGTCTTGTCATCGACCACGACGATCGCCGACTGGTGGTTCTTGGCGCTCCATACCGAGAACCAGACCTCGTCGCCGGCCTTGTTGTATTCCGGCTGGACGACGCGCTTGGCGCCCTCGCCTACGCCGGCCCACTCACCGATCGGCAGGACGGTAAAGCCCTTGTCGAGGTTGTTGATGTCGTACACCGCGATGGACTGGCTGACGGCCGCGTCCGGGTTCAGCGTGGTATCCACCCACAGGTTCTTCGACTTCGGGTGCGTCTTGATGAACAGCGAACCGCCGCCCTGGCCCTTCAGCGTCTGCACGACCTTCCAGGCGTTCTTCTTGTGGCCCTTGGGGTCGGTGCCGATCAGGCTGATGGTCTCATCGCCAAGGTGGCTGGTCGCCCAGACGGGGCCGAACTTCGGATGCTTGAAGTTGGCGCCGCGGCCCGGGTGCGGGATCTTGCCGACGCTGACGATCGACTCCAGCTTGCCTTCCTTGGTGTCGATGACGACGATCTTGTCGGACTGGTTGGCGGCCATCATGACGTAGCGCTGTGAAGCCTCCCAGCCGCCGTCATGCAGGAAGCGGGCGGTGGCGATCTCGGTGACCTTGAGGTTGTTGAGGTCCGAGTAATTGGCCATCAGCACCTTGCCGGTTTCCTTGACGTTCACCACGAACTCCGGCTTGTGGTGGTTCGCCACGATGGCGGCCACGCGCGGCTCGGGGTGATATTCCTGGGTGTCGACCGTCATGCCGCGGGTCGCCACGATCTTCAGCGGCTCCAACGTGTCGCCCTTCATGATGACGAACTGCGGCGGCCAGTAGGTGCCGGCGACGGCATACTTGTCCTCGTAACCCTTGTACTTCGAGGTCTCCACCGAACGCGCCTCGAGGCCGACCTTGATGGTGGCGACGACGGCCGGCTTCTCCATCCACAGGTCGATCATGTCGACTTTGGCATCGCGACCGATGACGAAGAGGTAGCGGCCGGAGGCCGACATGCGCGAGATGTGCACCGCGTAGCCGGTGTCGATGAGGGAGATGATCTTTTTCGAATCACCGTCGATGAGGGCAATCTGACCGGCATCGCGCAACGTCACCGAGAACAGGTTCTCGAGGTTCAGCTTGTTCATCTTCCTGGTCGGGCGCTTGTCGGCCGGCACATGCACCTTCCAGGAGGCCTTCATTTCCTTCAGGCCAAACTCCGGCGGGGTGGGCGGCTCGTGCTGCAGGAAGCGCGCCATCAGGTCGACGTCCTTCTCGGTCAGTTCGCCCGAGGTGCCCCAGTTCGGCATGCCGGCGGGTGTGCCGTAGGCGATGAAGACCTTCAGGTATTCGGTGCCCTTCGGCAGGGTGATGTCCGGCGTCAGCGGCTTACCGGTAGCGCCCTTGCGCAGCACGCCGTGGCAACCGGCGCAGCGTTCGAAGTAGATCTGCTTGGCGCGGGTGAATTCCTCGGGGCTCACCGGGGGGGCGCCAGGCGTAAGCGTCGTCTGCACGTCGCCCGGCTTGATCGGCACCGGCGCGCCCTTGTAGCGGATGTCCTCTTCCGGCGTACCGGGGTGGACGGGCGGCTTGGCTTGGGCCCAGGCGGTGCCGGACAGCATCGGCAGGCCGATCAACACTGAAAACCCTGCTGCCAGGGCCAATTTGCGGCTTTGCATCGAACCTTCTCCTATCGGACTTGAGTAAGCGGCTTTAAGAAAGCGTGCATTAAAGTTCCGGACGCGCGTGCGGGCCTTGATGCGGATCAATAATGCCTGCTTTAACTATTTGATAATTATCAATGTTTGCCTGGCGCCGCCATGTCATCCGGCTTTTCTCCGGAGACAGCCAATGCCTTTGCCTCGCTATTGACCCTGTTCTCCTGACCCCGGACAAGTTGCTGCTCGCGACGCTTGCGCCGGTCGATCAGGGGCAGGCAGACCTTGTCATTGTAATAGATCACCTGGCAGTCCAGGCAGTAGTGGCATTCGTTGGCATTGATTTCGCCGGTTTGCCTGATGGCCCTGACCGAGCACTGGTTGGCGCAAACCTGGCAAGGCTTGCCGCACTCCTTGCGGCGACGCAACCACCATTCGAAGAGCCGGAAGCGGCCGGGAATGGCCAGCGCCGCGCCGAGCGGGCACAGGTATTTGCAGTAGAACTTCCGATTGACCGCCGCAACGCCGATGAGGATCAGTGCATACAGCACGTAGTTCCATTCGCGCTGGAAGCGCATGGTGATCACTGTCTTGAACGGCTCCACCTCGGCATACCAGGCGGCTTCTGAAATCGACTGCAGGGAAATACCGAAGAGCAGGATGAGAATGATGTATTTGAGCGCCACCAACCGTTCGTGCACTGCGTCACTGAATTCGAACTGCGGCAGTTTGAGCTTGCGCGAGGCGATCAGGATCAGTTCCTGGAGGGCGCCGAACGGGCAGAGCCAGCCGCAATACACCCCGCGGCCCCATAACAGCAGCGTCATGGCGACGAAGCCCCACAGGATGAACATCATCGGGTCGATGAGAAAGTTCTCCCAGCGGAAACCGCTCATGACCGATCCCGTGAAGGTCAGCACATTGATGACAGAGAGCTGCGCCAGCCCCCACCAGCCGATGAAGAAGAGGGTATAGACGTGGAAACCGTTGCGAACGTAGGTCAGCAGGGTGGGGTCGCGCGCCAGCCAATCCTGGAATATCAGCACGAACGAAAGCAGGACCAGTCCGCCCACCAGCACCGCAATATCGAATTGGCGGTTCTTCCAGATTGCCACCCACTCCGGCTCTTCCTGCTGCGGCTTCAAGCCGCCCGGGGCGAAGGGGAGCCCCTGCGGTGCCGTCGCAGTCTGGGCTTTGGTGAACGGGGCTGCTGTTGCGCCTTGCGCCGTTGTCGCGGCGACATTCCGTGTAGGCTGCCCGCCAGCCTTCGCCGCTGGCTTGAGGTTTTCCTTCTCATTCTCCTCCCGCACCGCGCTCCCGGCTGCCGTCCTTCCCTCTCCATAGCCCCGGGTGACCGTATTGCCAGGCTCCCCGGAAGGGGACGACGCCGGCAATGGCTCCTGCGAAGCGCGCTGAGGCGCGCTTGCCGGGGGCGGCGCCCCGGCACCGGGCGGCGACGGAAGCGCCTTTTGGATGCCGCGGGATTCCGCCACCAGCCTCGCCGAACGCATCACCGCGGCATTGATGACCATCACGGTAATGGTGGCCCCGGTAATGCCGTCAACGGCGATGCGCCCTTCCCGCGGCGCGCCGATAATCACCTTGTCGAAAGCGGACTTGCCCCGGTACTGCGCCACGTAACCATCCAGCCGCTCCGGCGTAATGCCGACGGCCAGGATGGGTTCGTCGTGCTGTACGATCGTCAAACCGGCAATGCGGCCGCCAGTGTCGATGCCGACCATCGTATTGATGGGCTTGCCGGAATAGGCCGGAATGCGCAGGACATCGTTTGTCAGGAAGACGTATCCGATCAACTGCCGGGCCTTGTAGACGGGTGCCGAGGGCGGGGAACCCTCGAACTCCCCGAAAGTTTCGGCATCCGGGAAGATACCGCGCAATTGCGGGTATGCCGTTTCCCATTCGGCCGCCTGTGCAAGCGGGATCAGAAGGAGCAAGAATGCCAGGCCAATCAGCCTTGCGGTTCCCATGAAGGCCTTGAGGTGCGGAAGCGCCAATCGATAGCGAGGGGCGCAGTGTATCGGGATTATCCGGGAAAATAAAGGGCGAGAAACACGGACGATCGACGCAACTCATTGACCTGAAATGCCAAACAGGAAATAATGGGCACTTCGCATTCGGCCAACCGGACCACGAGGCGAAGGATGCATTCAGGCCGCGGACAGATCGAGAATGAGATGTTCCGCCCATTCTTTTGGGTGGATGGGGACTTCCGCATCTCCGGCTGGCCCGATGCGACGGCCCGGGCCTTGCATGTCACTGCTCGCGCCGCGGTTGGGCGGCATTGCTGGGATATCGTCTACCGGTGCCGGCAAACGACGCCACCGTCCTGTTGCGGCGACTGCTCCTGCCCAAGTCAGAGTGACAAGGGAATCGTCGCCGGCAGGCGCAACACCCGTACCCGCTGCGCCGTGCTTCCGCTCCCCAGCGGAAACCAGGGCGCGCTCGTCTGGCTGCCCTTCCAACTCATCGCCAGCGGCGACACGGGCAGCGCGCGTCTTGAAGGCCTCGTCATCCGAGGGGCGCTCGCCAGCAGCCTGGGCTCGATCCACGCCACGCTCGACAACCTTCGCCGGATCTGCGCCGCCGACGACTGCGAGATGTTCCTCCTGGATCCATCAGCCAAGGAGGTCTTTCTCGTCGATTGCGTCGGCCAGGACCGGGAGGCATTCCTTGAAAAAACCCATATGCCTCTGGGCGCCGGTTATCCCGGCGCCGTCACGCTGCATCAGACGCCGCTCTTCACGAACCGCTTTCAGAAAGACCGTCAGTTCCTGCGCAGCAGCGTCAAGCGCTGCGGCATCCGCTCGTTCATCGGGGTTCCCTTGATGGACGGCGGCCGCCCCCTCGGCTATATCGGCGTGGGCTGGCGTGATGACGCCGTCCCCATGGAATGGGGGCTGCGCGTGCTCGACGAAGTCCGCAACGTTCTGCCAATCGCCGTGCCGCCCCGGCTGGTGCCCACGCATTTCATCCAGGCGCCGGCGGCCAGGCTCGCCTTGCGCTGCTTCGGCCCGCTGGAAATCTACCGTGACGGCGCAAGAATTCCGGCAGAGGCCTTCAGGCGGCGAAAAGCCCTGCGCCTGCTGAAGACGCTCGTGCTGATGCACGGCGCGCCCATCCACCGCGACAAACTGATCGAGATGCTCTGGCCGGGCTCACCGCTCCCGGCCGCGATCAATCGCCTGCACGGGGTGGTCAATTCCCTGCGCTCGAACCTGGAATTCCATCGGCAGCCGCGTTCCTCGGATTACATCGTCTGCCAGGACGATTTCTTCCGCTTCAACACCGATGCGCCGCATTCGGTCGATCTGTTCGATTTCTGCGACGCCGAGGCCCTGGCGCGGAAGGCCCTCCGCCAGGGCGAACAGGAACGCGCGCTCGATCTGCTGGAAAAGGCGGTACAGCTTTACCGCGGCGACCTGTTCTCGGACGACAGCGAAGACGAGTCCGTCGAAGCCCACCGCGTCCGGCTGAGGCACACCTACCTCGACGCCGTCCGCATGCTCGCACAACTGAGGATGCACCTCGGGCAGGGCGACGAGGCAATCCGCGTGCTGCGCGTGGCGCTCGACATCGAGCCGGTGGCCCTCGACCTGTACGAAACACTCATCACCCAACTGGCCGACACCGGCCGCCTGGCAGAGGCGCGCCAGCAATACGAATGCTGCTGTGCCGCGCTGCGCAAACATCTCGACATGGAACCGCCGGCCCGGTTGCGGGCACTGGAAAAGCAGCTTTACTGATCCGGTCGCTGCCCGGCTGGACGGTTGCAGTGATGCAGCAGCATCCCGGTCAGCAGCGATCCGCCGATGATGTTGCCCAGCGTCACGGGAATCTGGTTCCAGAACAGCCACTGGCCGACGGAGACCTCGGCGCCCAGCAGCATGCCGATCGGGATGATGAACATATTGACGATCGAATGCTCGTAGCCGAGCGAGAAGAACGTCGCCACCGGCAGCCAGACCGAAACGACCTTGCCGGCGCTGGAGGTCGAGCTCAGGCCGAGCACCGTACCGAGCGCCACCATCCAGTTGCACAGAATGCCCTTGACCAGCGCCGTCACCCAGCCGTGCGCGCCGTCGTGCGCATAGGCCAGCGTCTTCGCTTCGGCGACGCTGGCGATCTTGTCACCGAGCGCGCCGGCGCCATGGCTGAAGGCGCCGGTCAGGGCCACTGCAATGAGGCCGCCGACGAACAGGCTGCCGATGAAGTTCCCCAGATAGACCCAGCCCCAGTTGCGCAGCATTGCGGCAGGTTGCGTGCGGCCGCGCGCCACGCCGAACGCAAGTACGGCGAAGTTTCCGGTGGCCAGTTCCATGCCGAGCAGCACGATCATGGCGAAGCCGACCGGGAAGACCGCTCCGGCGACGAGCGCGGCCGGGCCCGCCGGCAGGCCTTCCGTCACCCTGAAGGCCAGCGCGGTCGCATAGGCAAGGAGCGCACCGGACATGAAGCCTTTCAGCAACATGCAATTGACAGTGAGCGCCGCCTTCTTGCAACTGGCGGCCTCCACTTCTTCCATCAGCTTCAGTGGTGCGACGTGATCCATGCCTTCGCCGTATCGATTTCGGGCCGGACCCGCCGGAGCCGCCCGCCCAGGTAGAAAACGCCGAGGGCCGCGATCAGTGCCGCCAGTGCCGGCAGCGTCAGCAGCAGCATGCCCCAGTCGAGCCGCGTCTCGCCGGTCGCCGCATCGAACGTAAAGCAGCTCAGCGGCGTCTGTCCGGGCACGGCATAGATCGGAATAAAGCTGCCGCGCAGCTCCCAGACCAGCTCGCGCATACGCCCGCCTTCGCCGCCGCCGGCCACCAGCGCCCGCACCACGCGCCCGCCGTCGATCCCGACGATCATCGCGTTGTGCTCGATCTGCCGCCGGGCGGGGTCGTAGCGATACCAGAAATCCAGCGCGCCGGTGATGCGCCCGAGCGCCTCCCGGTCCGTGACAGCAAAGTCCCAATCGGGGGACCCCAGCAGGCCGAGCGCTGCGGCCTGCGCCCTGACGTCCTCGGCGCTGTCGGCGTCGTCGAAGCTCAGGGCCAGCACCCTATAGTCGCTGCCCAGACCGCCGGACCTGCGCGTGGCATCGCGCACCCCTTCCAGGAACGGCGTGCAGATGCCGGTGCAACGGCGATAGAAGAACGTCACCAGCAGGGGGTGCTCGCGCCACAAGTCCGACAAATGCAGCCTGCGCCCGTCGGAGAGCTGCAGCGGTATGTCGGGCACGGTGCGATCGATCAGCCGGCTCTCCAGCTGCGACACGCCGGGCCCCGTCTCTCCCGCGCAGGGCGCGCAGAGGAAAAGGGCCAGGGCGCCGGCGCCGAGGAGGCCGGGCCAGCCCGCGGCCGGACGCGGCTCAGGACGCTGTCTGCAGCGCCTTGTACCAGCGTCTTCCGGTTTCGGAAAGATAGATGAAGAAGCCAATCAGGAACACCGTGGCGAAGACTGCGGCGATGGCGGAAAAGGTCCCCCCGTGGGCAAGTTCGGCAGGGTAGATGGCGAAGCGGCGCGGCACCGAGTAGGCGCCGGACAGGTAGAACATCAGGAAGAAGCCGTAGGCACCCGCCACCATCAGGAACGAGACCAGCTTCTGCAGGCCCGGACGCTCCGGTTCGGCGGCGGCTTCCTGGCTGCAATGGTAGAAATACGCGAAGACGAGAAACACCAGGCCGGCCAGCATGTAGGTGTGGAAATGCGCCGGCACCCAGAGCGTGTTGTGCAGCCGGACGTTGGCGCTGATCGTCGAGTCGATGACGGCGCCCATGCCGCCGATGGCCCAGCCGATCAGGCCGAGGAAGAACAGCAGCGAGGCCAGGTTCCAGCGCATGCGCGCCCGGTAGACCAGCAACAGCGCGCCGAAGATGGTCACGACGGCGGCCGGAATGGCACTGGCGTAGGAGGCGATCTGGCCGATGTACTGCAGCGTCCCGGGCTGGACGAAGTCCATGTACAGGTGGTGGAAGTAGGCGAACAGGACGATCAGCAGCACGGTGTTCCAGGAGATGGCCACGATCCGGTTCGACTTCCAGGGCCGGCCGGCATACTGGGGCAGCACCTCGTAGGCTGCCGCGACACCCAGATACATCGCCAGGTTCACGATGGTATGGCCGAAAAAGAAGGTGAAGTTCTTCATCAGCAGCGCGTCGCTGGGGGCCCCCGTGAACAATTCGAGATAGAACAGGACCAGAACGATGACGCCGGCCACCAGCGCCGCCACCCCGGCGATCAGGCTGACGGTGATAATCATGATCGACGGCGGGATCTCCGGTTCGCTGCGCCCGGCCAGATAGTGCCAGCCAAGGGCGTGCGTAATGGAGTATTTCACGGCGATGGCGCGCAGCAGGTCGAGCGACCATAGCAGCCAGGTGGCGCCGAGAATCGTCAGTGAAAGCAGGAAGGCCACCGCCGACCAGACCGGCCATTCGCCCTTGAAGGGCAGCGGGTAGAGAAAGTACCAGCCAGCCGCGAATTTGCCCAGAAAGGCACTCACCAGCAGGATCAGCACCCCCACCAGCGTGCCAAAGAGCGCCAGCCCGCGCACTGCCGGCGAGGGCTCGGTGTAACGGCTGAGGATGTCGGCGGCACAGGCCATCGCCGCGACATACCAGACGCCGACCATGCCGACGCCATGAAGGGTCATCATCGGATAGAACCAGGTCAGGCTCCCGGCCAGGCCGCCGGCCTGCACGGTCCGCATGTAGATGCCGAGAATCGCGAGAACCGGAAACAGCAGGAAGGTGATGCCCATCCAGTAAAGCGTGTAGCTATTGGCCTTGCGCATGGTTTGCCTCCGCGGGTTATTTCACGTTGAAGCCGGACTGCATGGCGTGGTGGCCGGCAGCGCAGTACTCCAGGCAGAACACCTTGTAGTAGCCGCCCTGGGCGAGCCTGACCCTGAGCCGGTTGACGTAGCCCGGCATGGCCTGGGTCTGTGCCAGAAGCTGGCGCTCGGGCCCATACACGCCGAAGCCGTGGTTGACGTCGAGGCTGGTGACGCGGAACTCGACGAGCGCATCGGCCGGCAGCTCGAGGCGCTGCAGGGTCGGGATGCGCCCGAGATCGGCGGCGCTGGTGATCGGCTCATCGGAGAAGACGAAATCGAACTGGCGCGCCGCGACATACACGATGCGGTCGGGTTTGAGGCTCGCCACGGCATACGGCGCGCCCGGCATGGTCAGCGCGAGCGCAGCCACGACGACGACGCTGGCTGTGGCGAACATCGCCTTGCGGAAACCGTAGGCCTTCTTCACGTTCACCTCTTCCGGGGAGCGGGTGCTTAACCCGACCCAGGCGAACACCAGCAGGATGATCGCGGAAATGAAGAAGAAGATGCCGAGCACGATGGACTGCGGCGCAATGAGTTGCGGGCGCCCGAGGGCCGCCACGGCTGCCGCCGGGATTTCCGCCGGTGCTGCCGCAGCATCGCTCGCGGCGCGGATGTGGCCGAGCAGCGCCTGGGCCTCCGCCTCCTTGAGTCCGAGGTTGGGCATGACGATGCGGTTGAACTGCTCGACAAGACGGACGGCGACCTCGTCCTTCTCCGCGATCATCCGGTCCGGCTGGGTGATGAAGCGGATGAGCCATTCCTCGGAGCGGCGCTGATGCGCGCCATGCAGGTCCGGCCCCACGCGCGGCCCGCCACCGATGGTGTGGCAGGAAGCGCATTTCTGCTCGAACAGGATCCTGCCCTGGCCTGCGGCATCCGCTTCGGCCCTGGCTGGACCGACCGGCGCGAAAAGCAATGCCAGCACGACTGCGACTATGCGATGCATCGACGTCCCTCCCCTTTGGAATGCGACGATGCATGGTTGTACGACGACCCTCTTACACGCTACTTACGCGAGAGGAAAGAGGCGATCGGTCTACGACGAATGAAGGTGAACAGGGCCTAACGCAGAACCTCGATCCGCCCCTTCATCTCCGGATGCGGCCCGCAGGTGTACTCGTAGACGCCGGGGCTGTCGAATCGATGCTGCCAGGACTCGCCCGGAAAAAACCGCTCGGATTCAAACCCGCCCGGACCGGTGAACAGCACCGAATGGCTGGTGCGCTTTTCGTTGTTGGTCCATTTCACGGTGGTGCCGGCCCGTATCTTCAGCTCGGCCGGCTCGTACTTGTATTCCCTGATGCCGACCTCGACCGTCTGCGCCAGGGCAGGGCCTGCCAGCAAAGTCAGTCCCCACAACACGGCGAGGGTCCTGGTTTTCATTCGCACGCGCGCCTCCTGAGAAAAAAACGGGGAGCAACCGCTCCCCGTTGGTTCAATTCCGCCCCGGAGCGTTCCCCCGGAAAGGCGATTACTGCTTGGCGGCGGTGATGTCCGCCTTGGCATCGATGCCCAGGGTATAGCCGAGCGAGACGTGGTGGAAGCGGCCGCTGGTGTGGTCGTCGTGGATGGCGAAGCCGATGTTGTAGGTCTTGCCGGCCGCCATGGCGATATCGCCCTCGCCGCCTGCCAGCTTGCGCGTGAAGGTCACGACCCATTCGTCGCCCTTCTTCTCGCCCTTGGCGTCAACCAGGGCCTTGCCGCCCTCCATGACGCGCTTGTCGGCGACGTAGCCGTCGTGCTTGGCGCCCTTGCTGGTCCACTGGATCAGGTCGTAGAACTTGCCGCTGCCCAGATTGCCATCCTTGACGTATTTGGTTTTCTTGTCGTCCTTGCCATCCGGCATGGTGCGCGCATCCTGGTGACAGGTCTCCCAGCAGCCGGAGAGGTTGGCGCGCTCGACCTTGTTGTCCTCGAACATCACCGCCAGCTTGACCTGGTTGTCCTTGTCCATCTTCTCGGCGCCGCCGGCCGGCTGCTTCCAGGAAAAGCGCAGGTAGAGATTGGTGCCGTCATGCGCGGCCTGCACCGTCACCGGGATCGAGCCGGCCTTGCCCTTGATCGGCTTCGGCTCGATCTTCTGCCCCGTCACCATCTTCTTGCCCATATCGGCGGCTTCCTCGTCATGGCAGGCGGCACAGGACTCGCCCTTCTTCAATCCCTTGGCGCCACCATGCTCGGTGCCCTTGGTGATCCATTCGATCGGGGAAACGCCCGGATAAAACACGGTGATCTTCTTGCCCGGCGCCTTGCTCCAGTCAGGGGCGGCCATCGCGCCGCCCGCGCCCAGCGCGAACAGCAGACCGACGGCGGAAGCGGTGATCAGTTTTTGCATGGTCAACTCCTTGGTTGCAGGTTAAAACAGCTTGTCGAGTATAGAACGAATCAACGCCACTAAAGATGACGGGGCGTACGCGCCGCCCCCTTCCTTCAAGCCCTTCGGTGTCCGCCGGGCAGCGCCTGCGAACAGCCTGTCCCAACAAACACCCGGGGGCGCCAGGCCCCCGGGGTGTCATGCCGTCGAACAACGATCAATAAATGTCGTGCTGCGTGTTGTAGACGTTGAACTTGCCGGTCGGGGTGATCATCTTCGGATCGGTGATCACCTTCTTCACGGCCAGCGTCTTGTCGTCATACACCACGATGGCCGACTGGTCGGTCTTGCCGCCCCACAGGGAGATCCACACCTCGGTGCCATCGGCGCTGTACTCGGGATGCACGGCGCGCTTGATCGCCTTGGTTTCGGGCAGGCCGGAATCCTTGGCGACGTTGATGACCTTCTTCGGCTTGGACAGGTCGGCCATGTCCCACACCGCCACGGACTCTGCGAGCGCCTTTTCGGGATTCTGCGGCGCGTCGGCCCAGAAGTGCTTCGACTTCGGATGGGTCTTGACGAACAGGTTGCCCGGCACATGCTTCATTTCCTGCACGACCTTCCAGTTGTACTGCTTGTACTGCTTGTACTTCGGATTGTCGGAGGGCGTGCTGATCAGCGTCACGACGTCGGCGCCAAGGTGGCCGGTCGCCCAGACAGGGCCGAACTTCGGATGCACGAAGTTGGCGCCACGGCCCGGGTGCGGGATCTTGGCGGTGTCGATCAGCGCGGCCAGCTTGCCGAGCTTGGTGTCGACCGCCGCGATCTTGTTCGAGGCGTTGGCCGCGACCAGGAAGTAGCGCTTCGAGGCATCCCAGCCGCCGTCATGCAGGAACTTGGCGGACTCGATGGTGGTGGTCTTCAGGTTCTTGATGTCGGAATAATCCACCAGCAGGATCTGGCCGGTTTCCTTGATGTTCACGACCCATTCGGGCTTGATCTCGGAGGAGACGATCGAGGCCACGCGCGGCTCGGGGTGATACTCGCCGTCCACCGTCATGCCGCGGGTGCTGACGACCTTGAGCGGCTTCAGCGTGTCGCCGTCCATGATCACGTACTGGGGCGGCCAGTAGGAACCGGCGATGGCGTACTTGTCGTCGTAGCCCTTGAACTTGGAGGTATCGACCGAACGGGCATCGAAGCCGATCTTGAGCTCGGCGACGACGGCCGGCTTCTCCATCCACAGGTCGATCAGCGACAGGCGGCCGTCGCGGCCGATCACGTACACATAGCGGCCGGACTTCGACAGGCGCGAGATATGCACGGCGTAGCCGGTCTTGACGATGCTGCGGATTTCCTTGGTGTCGCCGTCGATCAGGGCCACTTCGCCGGTGTCGCGCAGGGTGACCGAGAACATGTTCTTGAGGTTGTACTTGTTCATCTGCTTGGTCGGGCGATCCTTGACCGGCACGATGACCTTCCAGGAGTCCATGGTCTCCTTGAAGCTGTACTCGGGCGGCACGTCCGGGGTGGTCTGGATGTACTTCGCCATCAGGGCGAGTTCGTCCTTCGACAGGATGTCGTCGAAGTTGACCATGCCGCCTTCGGTGCCGTAGGCGATGATCTTCTCGAGGCGGTTCTGGCCGAGCTTGAGCGTGCCGCCTTCCTGGGTGCTGCCGTCCGGCAGCTTCTTGCTCCAGTGCGGCTCGAGGTTCTTGCCGGTGGCGCCCTTGCGCAGCACGCCGTGGCAGCCGGCGCAGCGCTCGAAGTAGATCTTCTTCGCCTGCTCCTTCTCGGCCGCGCTCAGCGTCGGCGCGGCGGCGGGCGCTGCCTGTTGTTGCGCATGGGCAACATTGAAAAGCCCGGCCAGCGCTATCGGCAGGGCAGCCAGACGCAGGGAACCGGATATGGAATTACGTTTCTGCATGTGATGTCTCCCTCAACGAAGAACCCAGTAAATGGAAAGAGCCCAAAAATTGTACGGTTTTTGTGCTGGGTGAAGATTCTGCCTTATGGCCCCCTTCTTCCTTGATTATTATCAAACTAAACGCACGTCCGCGGCCAAACCGAGGCCATTCTCAGCATAGGCCAAGAAATGGGTTTTGCGAGAAGGAAAATTGATCGGATTTGAGCTACTGGTGCCGGGAGGGGGAATCGAACCCCCACGGTGTTGCCACCGGCGGATTTTGAGTCCGCTGCGTCTACCAATTCCGCCATCCCGGCATGGGATGCCCTACTGTCGGCGTCGGATTTTGCCTCCGGCCGCCGCTGCGCGGCTTAACCTGCAAGCAGGTTAGCCTGCGCCGCAACAAGCTGCTTCGCAGCGTGTTGTGAGTCCGCTGCGTCTACCAATTCCGCCATCCCGGCAGGGGATGCGCCTCGCGGCGTCAGGAAGCGAACCCGCGTAGAATGGCGGGCCGAAAGAGCCGGCATTATCCCGCATCCGGCGCCATCGAATCAAACAGAATGCCGCTGTCCCTCGCCGATTTCGATTACGACCTGCCGCCGGAGCTGATCGCCCAGTTCCCGCTGCCCGAGCGCACCGCCAGCCGGCTGCTGGTTGTGGACGGCGTCCGCAGGGAGGACCGGCGCTTCGCCGATCTGCCCGAGCTGCTGCGCGCCGGCGACCTGCTGGTATTCAACGACACGCGCGTCCTGCATGCCCGTCTGCATGGCGTCAAGGACAGCGGCGGCAGGATCGAAGTGCTGATAGAGCGCCCCGTCGGGCGCCACGAGGCGCTGGCGCAGATCCGTGCCAGCCATGCGCCCTGGCCCGGCAGCCGGCTGTTGCTGGAGGGCGCGCTGGAAGTCGGCGTGGTGGCGCGCGAAGGCGCATTCTTCCTGCTGCGCTTCCCGGGGACGGAGGATCTGGTCGACCTCCTCGAGCGTCACGGCAAGCTGCCCTTGCCGCCTTACATACAACGCCATTCGGAAGCTGCCGACGAGGCCCGCTACCAGACGGTGCACCTTCCAGCCGGTGCGGGCCGCATGCACCGCGAGCGCTACGTCATCCCGGCCGACACCGTCGCCGCGCTTGCCGCCGCGCGCACGCGCGGCGGCCGCGTCGTCGCCGTCGGCACCACCAGCCTGCGCGCGCTGGAGGCCGCCGCGCAGGAGGGGGAGATTCTCGCCGGCCCGGGCGAGACCGAGCTGTTCATCCTGCCCGGCTTCCGCTTCCGCACCGCCGACGCCCTCATCACCAATTTCCATCTGCCCAAATCGACCCTGCTGATGCTGGTCTCGGCCTTCGGCGGACTGGAGAACCTGCGCCGGGCCTATGCCCATGCGCTGGCAGGGCGCTACCGCTTCTTCAGCTACGGCGACGCCATGTTCATCACCCGCCAGGATCCCCAGTGAGGTTCGAGCTTCTTGCCACGGACGGCGCCGCCCGCCGCGGCCGGCTCACCCTGGCGCACGGCGCCGTAGACACCCCGGCCTTCATGCCGGTCGGCACCTACGGCGCGGTGAAGGCCATGGCGCCGGACGAGGTCAAGGCCCTCGGTGCGCAGATCGTGCTCGGCAACACCTTCCACCTCTGGCTGCGGCCGGGGCTGGAGGTCATCGCCGCCCACGGCGGCCTGCACCGCTTCATGGGCTGGGACGGACCGATCCTCACCGACTCCGGCGGCTTCCAGGTGTTCAGCCTCGGCGCGCTGCGCAAAATCTCCGAGGAAGGCGTCAAGTTCGCCTCGCCGGTCAACGGCGACCGGCTGTTCCTCACGCCGGAGGAGTCGATGCGCATCCAGCGCGTGCTGAATGCCGACGTCGTCATGATCTTCGACGAATGCACGCCCCACCCTGCCACGCATGCCGAGGCGGCGAAGTCGATGCGGCTGTCCCTGCGCTGGGCCGAGCGCTCCAGGCGTGCCCACGAAGGCAACCCCAACGCCCTGTTCGGCATCGTCCAGGGCGGCATGTTCGAGGACCTGCGCGACGAGTCGCTCGCCGGCCTCGCGCAGATCGGCTTCGACGGCTACGCCATCGGCGGCCTCTCGGTGGGCGAGCCGAAATCCGACATGCGGCGCATCCTCGCCCACACCGCGCCAAGGCTGCCGCGGGAGCGGCCGCGCTACCTGATGGGCGTCGGCACGCCCGAGGACCTGGTGAATGCCGTGGCGCAGGGCATCGACATGTTCGACTGCGTGCTGCCCACCCGCAACGCCCGCAACGGCTGGCTGTTCACCCGCCGCGGCACGGTAAAGATCCGCAACGCCGCCCATGCCGCCGACACGCGCCCGCTCGACGGGACCTGCGCCTGCTATACCTGCCGGAACTTCAGCCGCGCCTACCTGCACCATCTGCAGCGGGTGAACGAGATCCTCGGCGCCCGCCTCAACACCCTGCACAACCTGTTCTATTACCAGCAGCTCATGGCCGAATTGCGCGAGGCCATCGCCGCCGGCCGGCTGCAGGACGCGATCGCCGATTTCCATGCGGCCCGTTCTGCCAAGCTGTTATAATTTCGCGTTTTTTCAATCTTCCCGCGGAGACAAACGTGCTGATTTCGAATGCCTGGGCGCAAGCTGCGCCTGCCGCCGGCGGCGACCCGACCAGCGGCCTGATGGGCATGCTGCCCATCATCCTGATGTTCGTCGTGCTGTGGTTCCTCATGATCCGGCCGCAGATGAAGCGCGCCAAGGAACACAAGGCGATGGTGGAAGCCATGCAGAAGGGCGACGAGGTGCTGACCAACGGCGGCATCGCCGGCCGCATCACCAAGGTCGGCGAAACCTATATCGCAGTCGAGATCGCGGATAACGTCGAGATCTCGCTGCAGAAAAACGCCGTCACGGCCATCCTGCCGAAGGGCACGCTGAAGACGCTTTGAACCGCACCCGGGCGGCCATGCCGCCCATGACTGAACCATGAACCGCTACCCGCTCTGGAAATACCTGATCATTGCCTTCGCGCTGGCGGTCGGCCTGCTGTACACCCTGCCCAATTTCTTCGGCGAAGCGCCGGCGGTGCAGGTTTCCAGCGTCAAGACCGCGGTCAAGGTCGACATCAAGCTGCTCGGCCGCGTCGAGGAAACCCTGAAGGCGGCAGGCATTGCGCACCAGGGCAGCTATGCCGACCAGAACAGCGTACGCGTCCGCTTCGGCGACACCGAAACCCAGATCAGGGCCAAGGACGCCATCGAGAAGGCGATCAATCCCGATCCGGAAAATGCCTCCTACGTGGTGGCGCTCAACCTGCTCTCCCGCTCGCCCGCCTGGCTGACCTCGATGCATGCCCTGCCGATGTACCTCGGCCTTGACCTGCGTGGCGGCGTGCATTTTCTGCTGCAGGTGGACATGAAGGGGGCGCTGACCAAGCGCCTCGATGCCACCGCCGCCGATCTGCGCTCGCTGATGCGCGACAAGGGCGTGCGCCACGGCGGCATCGCCCGCGAGCGCGACCAGCTTGCCATCCGCTTCCGCGATGCCGAGACGCGCAACAAGGCCCGCGCCGCCATCGAGGCCAGCCAGCCGGACCTGCAGCTGACCGAGGTCCAGGACGGCGCCGACCTGAAGTTGACCGCCACGCTGAAGCCCGAGGCGCAGAAGCGCATCCAGGAATTCGCCATCAAGCAGAACATCACCACCCTGCACAACCGCATCAACGAGCTCGGCGTGGCCGAACCGGTGATCCAGCAACAGGGCGCCGACCGCATCGTCGTGCAGCTGCCCGGCGTGCAGGACACCGCCAAGGCGAAGGACATTCTCGGCCGCACCGCTTCCCTCGAAGTCAGGCTGGTCGACGACGAGAACAGCCAGAACCCGGCGGTGATGGAGGAGGCCGCCCGCGGCCAGCCGCCGGTCGGCACGGAATACTACGTCGAGCGCAGCGGCGCGCCGCTGCTGGTGAGGAAGCAGGTCGTCCTCACCGGCGATCGCCTCACCGACGCCCAGCCCGGCTTCGACAACCAGACCCACGAGCCGGCAGTGCACCTCACCCTCGATTCCGCCGGCGCGCGCATCTTCAAGGACGTCACGCGCGACAACGTCGGCAAGCGCATGGCCATCCTGCTCATCGAGAAAGGCAGGGGCGAGGTCATCACGGCGCCCGTGATCCGCACCGAAATCGGCGGCGGCCGCGTGCAGATCTCCGGCCGCATGAGCACGGTCGAGGCCAACGATGTCGCCCTGCTGCTGCGCGCCGGCAGCCTCGCCGCGCCGATGGAAATCATCGAGGAGCGCACCATCGGCCCGAGCCTCGGCGCGGAGAACATCGAACGCGGCTTCAAGTCGACCCTCTACGGCTTCATCGCCATTGCCGTCTTCATGAGCGCCTACTACCTGATCTTCGGCCTGATCTCGGTGGTGGCGCTGTCGACCAACCTGCTGCTGCTGATCGCCCTGCTGTCGATGCTGCAGGCGACGCTCACCCTGCCCGGCATCGCCGCCATCGCCCTGACCCTGGGCATGGCCATCGACGCCAACGTGCTGATCAACGAGCGCATCCGCGAGGAGCTGCGCAACGGCGCCACGCCGCAGGCGGCCATCACCGCAGGCTACGAACGCGCCTTCGGCACGATTCTCGACTCCAACGTCACATCGCTCATCGCCGGCCTGGCCCTGCTGATCTTCGGCTCCGGCCCGGTGCGCGGCTTCGCCGTGGTGCATTGCCTGGGCATCCTGACCTCGATGTTCAGTTCGGTCGTCGTCTCGCGCGGCATCGTCAACCTGGTCTACGGCAGCCGGCGCAAGCTGGCCAGCCTGGCGATCGGCAACGTCGCCTGGAAGTAAGGGGATAACAAATGGAATTCTTCAAGATCCGCAAAGACATCCCCTTCATGCGCCATGCGCTGGTGTTCAACGTCATTTCGCTGGTCACCTTCATCGCCGCGGTGTTCTTCCTCGCCACGCGCGGCCTGCACTTCAGCGTCGAGTTCACCGGCGGCACCCTGATCGAAGTGAGCTACCCGCAGGCCGCCGACACGCAGAAGATCCGCGACGTCCTGGCCAGGGCCGATTTCACCGACACCCAGGTGGTCAACTTCGGCAGCAGCCGCGACGTGCTGATCCGCATGCCGCTCAAGCCGGGCCAGGATTCGGCCGCGCTCGGCAGCAGCATCGCCGGCGTGCTGCAGCAGGACGAGGCCGGCGCGGAACTCAAGCGCGTCGAATACGTCGGCCCGCAGGTCGGCAGGGAACTGGCCGAGAACGGCGCCATCGCCCTGCTGCTGGTGATTTTCGGCATCATCGTTTACCTGGCGCTGCGCTTCGAGTGGCGCTTCGCCGTCTCGGCCATCATCGCCAACCTGCACGACGTAGTGATCATCCTCGGCTTCTTCGCCTTCTTTCAGTGGGAGTTCTCACTGCCGGTGCTGGCCGCCGTGCTGGCCGTGCTGGGCTATTCGGTGAACGAGTCGGTGGTGGTGTTCGACCGGGTGCGGGAGAACTTCAGGAAGATGCGCAAGGCAACGGTGCCGCAGGTCATCGACAGCGCCATCACCGGCACCATCAGCCGCACCATCATCACCCACGGCAGCACGCAGCTTGCCGTACTCTCGATGCTGATCTTCGGCGGCGAGGTGCTGCACTACTTCGCCCTGGCGCTGACCATCGGCATCCTCTTCGGCATCTACTCCTCGGTGCTGGTGGCCAGCCCGCTGGTGATGTGGCTCGGCGTCTCGCGCGAGCAGTTCGTCAAGCCGCAGAAGCCGAAGGAAGAAGCGGTCGTTTAAAAGTCAGTCCCTGCAGGACGGCGAAGGCCCGCTCCGGCGGGCCTTTTCATTTCCGGCTCAGGCGAAGAAGACGTGCTTGACGCGCAGGGTGCGGCCACCATCGGCCAGCGCCAGCAGGCGGTCGATGTTGGGATGCTTGCCCGGGTTGGCGCGGGCGTCCTCGGTGTGTTCGGCGTAGAGCTCGAGGCCGGCGCGTGCCGCATCTGCGGTGATGGCGCCGTAGGTCTGCGCCAGGTGGTTGTAGAGGGTCAGCGAGCCGACCTGTCCGGGCTTGTGCTCGATGAGGCCGACCTCCTCCTCGCCGTCGAGCAGGCGGATCGCTTCCAGGTGGGCCACGCCGGGCATCTTCTTCAGGTTTTCCGCGAAAGCCATGTTCAGATTCTCTTGGCGAGTTCGGCCGCCTTGCCGACGTAGCTCCACGGCGTCATGGCGAGCAGGCGCTGCTTCTCGGGATCGGGGATCTTCAGCCCCTGGATGAAGGCATGCAGCCCCTCGCGCGTGATGCCCTTGCCGCGCGTCAGCTCCTTCAGCTGCTCGTAGGGATTCTCGACGCCGTAGCGGCGCATCACCGTCTGCACCGGCTCGGCCAGCACCTCCCAGCAGTCGGCGAGGTCGGCGCGCAGCCGCGCCGGATCGGCCTCCAGCTTGCCGAGTCCCTTCAGGCAGGCGTCGTAGGCCAGCAGCGCGTAGCCGAAGGCCACGCCCATGTTGCGCAGCACGGTCGAGTCGGTCAGGTCGCGCTGCAGGCGCGAGACCGGCAGCTTGTCGGCGAGGTGGCGCAGGACGGCGTTGGCCAGGCCGAGGTTGCCTTCCGAGTTCTCGAAGTCGATCGGGTTCACCTTGTGCGGCATGGTGCTGGAGCCGATCTCGCCGTCCTTCAGCTTCTGCCTGAAGTAGCCGAGCGAGATGTACAGCCAGAGGTCGCGGTTCAGGTCGAGCAGGATGCTGTTGGCGCGGGCGACGGCGTCGAACAGCTCGGCCATGGCATCGTGCGGCTCGATCTGGATGGTGTAGGCATTGAACTCCAGGCCGAAGGACTCGACGAAGCGGCGCGCGAAGCCCTCCCAGTCGAAGGCCGGATAGGCCGCGAGGTGGGCGTTGTAGTTGCCCACCGCGCCGTTGAACTTGGCCGTGAGCGAGACCGCGGCAATGCGTCCGCGGGCGCGCTTCAGGCGCGCGGCGACGTTGGCCATCTCTTTCCCCAGCGTGGTCGGGCTGGCCGGCTGGCCGTGGGTGCGCGCGAGCATCGGCAGCTCGGCATGCTGGTGCGCCAGCTCGACCAGCCGGGCGACGACGGCATCCAGCGCCGGCAGCAGGTTCGCCTCGCGCGCGTCCTTCAGCATCAGCGCGTGCGAGAGGTTGTTGATGTCCTCGGAAGTGCAGCCGAAGTGGATGAACTCCGCCACGCCCATCACCTCGGCGTTGTCGGAGAGGCGCTCCTTCAGCCAGTACTCCATCGCCTTGACGTCGTGGTTGGTACGCGCCTCGATGGCCTTGATCGCTTCGCCGTCGCTGGCGGAGAACGCCGCCGCCACCTCGTCGAGCTCGACCTGCGTCTCGGCGGAAAAAGCCGGGATCTCGGCGAAATGCGGCTCGGCGGCCAGCGCCTTCAGCCAGGCCACCTCGACGCGCACGCGGTTGCGGATCAGGCCGAATTCGGAAAAATGCGCGCGCAGGGCCTCGACCTTGCCGGCATAGCGGCCGTCGAGCGGCGAAAGGGCGGTCAACGGAGTCAGGGTCATGTGCGTGAACCTATTGAAATCAACTGAATTTTATCACGCGGCCGGCATCGGCACGGCGCCCCGCGCCAGATCGGCCAAGGCCGCCGCGGAGGGCAATGTTATAATTCGAAGGCATTCAAACAGCAGCCAAAAAATGAAACTGATCGGCTCCCTGACCAGCCCCTACGTGCGCAAGGCGCGCATCGTCCTCGCGGAAAAGAAGATCGAGGTCGAGTTCGTCCTCGACAATCCCTGGAACCCCGACACCGGCGTCGCCAAGCTCAACCCGCTGAACAAGGTGCCGGTGCTGGTGCTCGACGACGACAGCACCCTGTTCGACTCGCGCGTCATCGTCGAGTATCTCGACAGCGTCACGCCGAACAACCGCCTGTTGCCTGCGGCCGGACGCGATCGCATCCGCATCAAGCGCTGGGAGGCCCTGGCCGACGGCGTGCTCGATGCGACCGTGGCGGTGGTGCTTGAAAGCCGGCGTCCGGAAGGGCAAAGGAATCCGTCCTGGATACCGCGCCAGCGCGAGAAGATCGACCGCTCGCTGGAAATGATGTCCGAGGAACTCGGTGAGCAGCCCTGGTGCACCGGCAATGCCTTCTCGCTGGCCGACGTCGCCGTCGGCACGGTGCTGGGCTATCTCGACTTCCGCCTGCCCGATCTCAAGTGGCGCGAGCAGCACGCCAACCTGGCGCGGCTCTACGAAGAACTGATGCAGCGGCCTTCGTTCGCCGAAACCGTGCCGCAGGACTAATAGTCTGTCTCCCTGGTACGGCGGCTATTCAATGATGCCGCCGCCCAGGCACACCTTCGAATCGTAGAGCACCACGCTCTGGCCGGGCGTCACCGCCCACTGCGGCTGGGCGAAGATCACTTCGCAGCGTTCGGCGCTCGCCGACTCCACCTCGCACGGCGCATCCGGCTGGCGGTAGCGCGTCTTGGCGGTATATACCCAGTGCGTGTGCGGCAGCTTGCCATTGACCCAGGACAGGTCGATGGCCTTCAGCCGGTCCGCCAGCAGCGCCGGATGGTCGTGGCCCTGGACGACGTAGAGGATGTTCCTCTCCAGGTCCTTGCCGGCGACGTACCAAGCGTCGGCGTCGCCATCCTTTTGCCCTCCGATGCCGAGGCCCTTGCGCTGCCCCAGCGTGTGGTACATCAGGCCGTGGTGCTCGCCCATGCGTTTGTCGCCGTCCAGCGTGCGGATCTCGCCGGGCTGGCGCGGAATGTAGCGCTCCAGAAACTCCTTGAACGGCCGCTCGCCGATGAAGCAGATGCCGGTCGAGTCCTTCTTGGCGAAATTCGGCAGGCCGGCCTGCTCGGCCATCTTCCTCACCTCGCGCTTGTACACCTCGCCGAGCGGAAACAGCGTCTTCGACAGCTGCGCCTGGTTGAGCCGGTAGAGGAAGTAGCTCTGGTCCTTGGTACCGTCCTCCGCCTTGAGCAGCTGGAACTCGCTGCCCATCTCGGTCGGCACCTGGCGCACCTGGGCATAGTGGCCGGTGGCGATCTTTTCGGCGCCCAGCGCCAGCGCATGGTCGAGGAAGGCCTTGAACTTGATCTCGGCGTTGCACAGCACGTCGGGGTTGGGCGTCCTTCCGGCCTGGTACTCGCGCAGGAACTCGGCGAATACCCGCTCCTTGTACTCGGCGGAGAAATTCACCACCTCCAGCTCGACGCCGAGGATGTCGCAGACGGCGGCGACATCGATCAGGTCCTGGCGCGAGGAACAGTATTCCTCGTCGTCATCGTCCTCCCAGTTCTTCATGAACAGGCCGACGACCTTCCAGCCCTGCTGCTTCAACAGCATCGCCGCGACGGAGGAATCCACCCCGCCCGACATGCCGACGACGACGGTTTTAGTCATGTTTCGTAATGGGTGATCAGGTCGAGGCCGAAGCGCCGGCCGGCCAGATAGTCGCGCACGCACTGCAGCACCAGCGGGCTGCGGACATTCGTCGTGCCGCCGGTCAATTCGCTGCCGGCGGCCTTGGCGATGGGGCGGCTCTCGCCGCTCAGCAGGGATTCGTCGACCTCGCTCTCGCCCTGCAGCACGCGTCCGTCGGCGGGGATCGCCTGCCCGGGCGCGACCAGCACCCGGTCACCCGGCTGAAGCGCAGAAACGACCACCCGCTCCGTCTCCAGGGCAGGGAAGGCCGTCAGGCGATCGGCGAAGGCGGGCAGGGCGCGGCCGACGCGCTCGATCGAGCGCACCGACCGGTGGCGCGCCAGCATCTCCAGGTAGCGGCCGCCGAGCAGCAGGAAGACGAACATCGTCACCGAGTCGAAATACACCTCTCCGGCCCCGGCGAGCGTTGCCCACAGGCTGGCGGCGAAGGCGGCGCCGACCCCCAGCGCCACCGGCACGTCCATGCCGACGCGCATCAGGCGCAGGTCGCGCCAGGCGTTGCGGAAGAAGGGCGCGGCGGAATACAGCACGACCGGCAGCGTCAGCACCAGGCTGGCCCAGCGCATGAGCTGCTCGACGTCGGCGCTCATGCTGCCCTCGTCCGCCAGGTACACCGGCAGCGCATACATCATCACCTGCATCATGCCGAAGCCGGCAACGAACAGGCGCCACAGCGCGGCGCGGCGCTCGCGCTGGGCGATCTCCTCGGAACGGGCGGCGTCGTAGGGATAGGCGTGGTAACCGATTGAAGCCACCGCGGCAAGGATGCCGGAGAGCTTGATGCGCTGCTCGTCCCAGCGCACGCGGGCACGCCGCGTGGCGTAGTTGATGTCCACCGCCGTGACGCCGGCCTGGCGCGTCAGGTGCTGCTCGTTGAGCCAGACGCAGGCGGCGCAGGTGATGCCTTCGAGGATCAGGGAGGCCTCGCGTTCGTGTCCGGAAAGCGGCCGCACGAAGCTCTTCTGTACGTCGGGGTGGTCGAACAAAGTCAGCTCGCCCAGCACGGCGGGCAGCGCCTCGCGCGGGCGCTCCGGCAGCGCATCGCGGTGGCGGTAGTAGTCGTCCAGGCGGTTGTCGACGATGGCCTGCGCCACCGCCTTGCAGCCGGCGCAGCACATCGCCCGCGGCGTGCCGTCGATGGTCACCGATAAAGTCAGTCCCTGCGGGACGGGGAGGCCGCAGTGGTAGCAACCCGACTTCGCGTCAGGAGTCACGCCAGCGTCACTCACCCCTGCCCGGCACCCCGGACATTACTTCGGCTGCATGCGGATCGCGCCGTCGAGGCGGATCACCTCGCCGTTGAGCATCTCGTTCTGGATGATGTGCAGCGCCAGCGCGGCATACTCGGCCGGCTTGCCCAGGCGCGGCGGGAACGGCACCATTTTCCCAAGCGCGTCCTGAACGTCCTGCGGCATGCCGAGCAGCATCGGCGTCTCGAAGATGCCCGGCGCGATGGTCATGACGCGGATGCCGGAGCGCGACAGGTCGCGCGCGATCGGCAGCGTCATGCCGACCACACCGCCCTTCGAGGCGGCATATGCGGCCTGGCCGATCTGGCCGTCGAAGGCCGCCACCGAAGCGGTGTTGACGATCACGCCGCGCTCGCCGGCAGCATTCGGCTGGCCGCGGCTCATGGCCTCCGCCGCCAGGCGGATCATGTTGAAGGTGCCGATCAGGTTGATGTTGATGACGCGGGCGAAAGTGGCCAGCTGGTGCGGGGCTTCCTTGCCGAGCGTCTTCTCGCCGATGGCGATGCCGGCGCAGTTGATCAGGCCGTTGAGCCCGCCGAAGGCGCTTACGGCGAGATCCACCGCGGCCTTCGCGCTGGCCTCGGACGAGACGTCGCACTCGGCGAAGCGCGCGCCCGCGCCAAGCTCCTTTGCCAGGGCCTCGCCGGCCGCCTTGTTGAGGTCGGCGACGACCACCCTGCCGCCCTGCGCCGCCAACGCCCGCGCCGTGCCGGCCCCCAGACCGGATGCCCCGCCGGTCACGATGAATACGCTGTCCCTGATCTGCATGCCGGCCTCCGGATCAAAAAGAAATGGCTTGCATGGGGGCAAGCCATTGAATATCTGGTGCTGTTGAGGGGAATCGAACCTCCGACCTACTGATTACGAATCAGTTGCTCTACCGACTGAGCTACATCAGCAAACCGGCCGGATTATAAGCGCTTCGCGAAGGCAGGGCAATTTTACCGGGCGGTATTGTTCCAGCCTGCCTGATATGGCGCGATATCCAAGGGCTGCGGTGCACCGGTGATTTCATTCAGCAGAATTTCGGCGCTGGCCGGAGCCATGGTTATGCCGTACCGGAAATGCCCGCTGTTGAGGTAAAGATTGTTCAGCTGCGGATGCCGCCCGGTGGTGGGAATGTTGTGCGGCGAGGCGGGGCGCAGGCCGGCCCA
>UBJH01000053.1_pt1 | contig 27587 bp, 21 predicted proteins | sample 2193721 | NCBI WGS metagenome assembly UBJH01 (sample SAMEA4703186, study PRJEB27089) | metagenome | reverse complement strand
ACCAACCCCTACACCAATCCCTACACCCACACCCACACCTACATCAACACCCACACCTACTAATCTGGTTTCTTATTGGAGCTTCAATGAAATTGCCGGAGCAGTAGCATCAGACAGCAGCGGGAATGGAAATAGTGGAACATTGATGAACAGTCCGGTCTGGATCAATGGAAAAATCGGCAATGCATTACAATTTGATGGAACAAATGATTACGCTGTTAAGACATCTGCAAATGGTATACCTGTCACATCTCCATTTTCTATTGTATTGTGGATTAATGCAAAAAGCGTTCCATCTCCAAAATGGAGCGACTTTATCAGAAAAGAAGGATCATGGGCAGTACAGATAAACCCAGCCAATAATGTTAATCTTGAGATTACCGGTAAACAGGATACAATTTCAAACATTGTTGTTCCGGCCAATGTCTGGACGCACATCGGTGTAACATTCGAAGGTACTACTGTAAAATTCTATAAGAATGGAATACTGAGTGATACAAAAATCCAGACAAACAAACCAAATGCAGGTTTGAACACGATCAATATTGGAGGTACCCCCTTGAGATCATACTTCAACGGCTCTCTGGATGAAGTCAAGATGTATAATAGAGCCTTAACTGCATCAGAAATAAACACTGCTTATCTCAATTCAGGTACGCCAACACCCACAGCTACACCCACAGCTACACCCACAGCTACACCCACAGCTACCCCTACAGTTACACCTACAGTTACACCTACAGTTACACCTACAGTTACACCTACAGTTACACCTACAGTTACACCTACATCAAATGGCAAATTACTGTTTGATGGTAGTTTTGCATCAACAGACCGCTGGGTTAGCAAGAACGGGGCGTTTGGAAACTGGAAAGGTTATAGTTGTGTACCACAATCTGATAGTATCGTGATTGTACCCGCATCATCCCTTCCAGGTGGAAGAACTGGATATGCTGCGAAATTTACTATGTTTTCGGGAAGTACAGGTGATTGCGGCGGGAACCAACATAATCAAATTGTTGATGCCACACATGTTATAAATAGTGTTTATACTCCTGAAACATGGTATGGGTGGAGTGAGATGCTCGATCATACATGGGTTAGTAGTCCTCTGTATGTACTCGGAATATCTATAATTTCGTATCAATATACTATCCCTGGTACAGGTTTAGGATTAGGAATGTATGGTGGCACATCCGGACAAATGGAGTTAGGTAATGTCGGATCAATATATGGAAAAAACAGTGTATCTCCATTCAACGTTGTACATGCTAATAACGAATGGTACGATTGGTTGTACCATGTAAAATGGAGCAGAGGTACAGATGGATATGTAGAAATATATTTAAAACGTTCGTATGATTCCGATTATGTTTTAGTCTGGTCAAAATATAATTATCAAACTGAGTGGCCTTATGGTACCCCAGAAACGAATATTATGAGTACTAGAATTGGAATGTATAGATCATCTACCGTAACAGCACCACAAATTGCTTATATGCTAAATCCAAAGATTGGAACGACAAGAGCAGATGTGGAATATAGAGGATAGAGTATGAAGACGATTAAATTATCACTGGATTTATGAGATAATGAATTAGATATGTTATTTAGGATTTTCTACTACCAATTTTATAAAAAATCCAAGCAACAACTAAGTGAAAATGGGAACATTCCGCTGTTCCCCTTATTTTTCTGACTGCTTAATGGTAACGAAATTGGGTTCACTTTTTTTAGCTGTAGCTATCGATATTTGAAAAATTAGCTATAGAAAATCTTATATAACATGTCTGTAGCATTAAGAACGCTTTCATATGGTGATAACTTGAATGTTTAATGGAATTATAACCTCAATGCGACCCCAGCAATGGTATAAGAACCTAATTTTATTTGCTAGCATCATTTTTTCTCTAAATATCTTGAATGTTGAGATGTGGTTTACTGTCATCTTTGCATTTATCATATTCTGTATGCTATCCGGAAGCGAGTACATAATTAATGATATTATTGACATAGAAAGTGATAGGAAGCATCCTGTTAAATGTAAAAGACCTCTGGCGTCAGGTAAATTAAAAAGAACATATACTCTTGTTTTTGCGGCAATGCTAATCATTGGGGCTGTGACAGGTTCATATTTAATAAATATACCATTCCTAATAATTTCAATATCTTATCTATTGTTGATCTTATTTTATTCTTTATACCTTAAACATTTAATCATCGTTGATTTATTAGTAATTTCAATAGGATTTGTTATGAGAGCAATAGCAGGAGGAATCGCGATCAATGTCAGGATTTCCCCATGGCTAATAGTATGCACTTTCCTTCTTGCATTATTTTTGGCGCTTGGAAAAAGAAGGCATGAATTGAATTTGCTTGGGAATAATGCTGGAAATCATAGGAAGAATCTTGCCGAATATTCTAATGAGATGCTTGACCAGATGATAAGTATAACCACAGGCGCATTGATAATCTCATATTCATTGTACACATTTTTTGTGGAAAATTATTTTATGATGCTCACTATTCCGGTTATTATTTATGGTCTGTTCAGGTATCTATTTTTAATTCATTCAAAAAATTATGGTGGAGAGCCTGAGATGCTTTTTAAAGATAAGGGGATGCTGCTTTGTATGATTTTGTGGGGGATTTTGGCTGTGGGAGTGCTTTATATTCCGAAAGTAATAAATGAATTTTTAGGAGGATTTTGAAGATGAAGTGGACTAAAAATGTAGACAATTTATTAGATATTGACTGGAAAAAATCGCCTTATATTTATATACTAAGTTTAGTATTCATATTATCGAGACTACCTTTATTGAATTTGGGTTTTGGAACTGAGGGGGATGCTTGGGCAATTGCAAATTCAGCTTTTGATTTAAGTTATTCTCATATTTACCATACTTCCCGGTTTCCAGGGTATCCTGTTCCAGAATATTTCAATTCTTTAATCATAGATCATGGCTGGTTAGCTACAAACGGATTGACGATGCTACTCTCATTAACCTCTGTTCTTTTTTTTGCAAATATTTTAAAGAACCTTAATATTGAAAACAAAGGGTTATTAGTCGTAACATATGCATTTCTACCAATTTTATGGATCAACAGCACCAACACAATGGATTACATGTGGGCGTTGACATTTATCATTATTGCCTGGTTTTGTATTATTGAAAAGAAGTTTGCCGTTGGGGGTGTGATAATGGGATTAGCAGTTGGTTCACGAATAACATCTGCTATTTTAATAATTCCTTTTATTTATTTGATCTGGATTGAAAATAAAAAGATAAAAAACATCATTTACTTTGTCTTGTTCATGGGTATAATATCATCTTTATTATTTTTACCTTTATTCGTCCAATATGGTCTGAAATTTATAACATATTCTTCTGCAAATTTTACTCTAAAGGAGACGATTATTTATGCAGGATATAATTTTATTGAACTCATCGGTTGGCTTCCTGCAATTTTTGTATTATTAATATTTCCGTTATCACTGAAAATCTTGTTAAAAAAAATTATTGAAAAAGATAAATATACTCTATTTTTAATTTCAGCCATTGTATTAATTTTTATTTTGTATATCAAAGCCCCTTATGAATCCGGTTATCTAATTCCTACGATTCCATTTGGACTATTACTCCTTAATAAAATATTGAGAAAAAAGCTAATTGTGATATTTTGCATCTTATTATTATTAAATTCTTTCATATATTTTAATATAATTGAAAAAAATAAGGAACTGAATATAGAATTCAATGGTGCTATCCATGATGGAATGATCAAAAAAGACATCGATGCGAGAACTGAACAAATGAGTTTTACTCAAAAGCTACTGAATGCCAACATTAAACATTCTGTTATTATTATAGGGTGGTATCTTCCAATAGTATCTTATTTTAATAAGAAGGCTAAATCCACCAACAATTTGGATTTTGAAAATGATAATATATATAAAGGATTAATGCCTCTTGATGAGTTGCAAGATTTCCAGAAAAAAGATTATAGTTGTTATTATATTAACGAAATGGATAACTATACAAAAAGGATTTATAATTTTAATTTGATGGACTATAATTGTATGTATCTTAATGTGGAGAAAAAACTTTCAGAATAAAAGGTAAAATGAAATACGACTTGCACACTCACTCAAAATATTCTTCAGATGGAATTCTTGAATCAAAAGAAATAAAAAAAACAGCAATTAAAAATGGCTTGAATGGAATAGCAATCACAGATCACAATACTATAAAAGGCGGTTTGGAAGCAAAGAAATATGAAACTAAAGAGCTCAAAATTGTCATCGGCTCTGAAATCTCAACAGACCGTGGTGATGTTATAGGGCTTTTCCTTTCAGAAGAAATAAAATCAAATGATTTCTATGGAGTTATTTCAGAAATCAAAGACCAAAATGGGGTTGTCATTATCCCACATCCCTTCGATGAATCGCGCCATTCAGCCCTTCATCCAACTGACAAGGATAGAAAATACCTAGATTGTATTGAAGGATTCAATTCAAGGTGTATAGCTCAGAAATACAATAATAAGGCTATCGAATTTGGAAAAAAGCACAAAATACCAATAACTGCTGGAAGTGATGCTCATTTTGCAAATGAAATTGGAAACGCTGGAATAATTACTGATTCAGAAGACTTGCTTGAAGCCATTATAAGAAATGAAATCAGGATATTCGGCAAACAATCATCGATTTTAAACCATGTCGGGACAAAGGCAATAAAACTATGGCGAAAAATAAAGTCTGGATAATAATTCTCTTTGCTGTTTTAATATATTTATCAATGGGTATATATGCAGACTATAAGAAACTAATATCTGTAATAAAAGACTTTCGGTGGATTTTCCTGTCGGAGCTTCTTTTTTTGACAACTGCGGGTTACTTTGTAAGATTTATAAAATGGCTTTATTTCTTAAGAAAAGCAGGTATTTACCTGAATATGAGGGAGAATTTATTTGTGTTTTTTAGCGGGCTTTCGATGATAATTACACCAGGAAAAATAGGAGAGATCTGGAAGGGATGGCTTATAAAGGACATAAATGGAGAAAAGTTGAGTAAATCAGTTCCAGTTGTAATCGTTGATAGAATTACGGATGTATCTGGACTTGTCATGCTGGCTATGCTTGGGATCATATATTTTGAGCAAGGAATATATCTCCTCTTGATGTTAATATTTTTAATAATAGGATTTGTTGCAGCAATCAAATCTAAAAATATCTCAGCCAAGATAATTTCAATATTAGAGAAAAAAATCGGAAAATATGCTGAGGATTTTAAAACCATGCACGAAACCTTAATGAAATTGATGGAGCCTTCAGGGATAATTCGAATGTCTTTTATTAGTGCAATTGCATGGTTTTTTGAATGTTTAGGCCTTTACCTTGTTATTAAAGGGTTTGGACAATATATCAATTTAACTCAGTCTGCATTTATCTTTAGCTTTGCGTCACTTGCAGGTGCTATAAGCATGGTTCCGGGTGGACTGGGTGTAGCAGAAGCTACAATTTCTGGTTTACTTCAATTCTTTGGTATATCTCCCACGATTTCAGTGGCCATATCTATGGTGGTAAGGTTTGGAACACTATGGTACGGAGCCATTCTTGGATTATGCGTATATTTCGTTTTCAGAAGGGATTATAATGCTATAAGTATTACCAAAGAGTTAAAATGAAGTTATTCAATTATAGAAAAAATATTCATATGTTTGAGGTTCCTAAATGTCCAAAGTAGCGGTTTTAAAAACATCCCCAAGAACTGTAATAGATGATTATTCACGGTTAATTCAAATTTCAGAATATGACAAAAAAACTCAAAAAAACAATAGAACAATACTCAAGCTGAATCTTTCATGGACTTTATTCTATCCCGCCTGCTCTACAGCACCGTGGCAACTCGAAGGAGTTATCAAATCATTGAAGGAATCGGGTCATAATGATATAATCGCCGTGGAAAATCAAACGGTTGTAACACATCCTTGGAAGGGTGCTTATAATAATAAATGGCTTCCCATTCTTAACAAATATGGAATTGATTTCCAACCATTAACAGATGTGGAATGGATATCATATAAACCAAAAGCAGAAATGCTGGCAATGCATGAAATTTTTGATGAGATATTAATTCCGAAACTTTTTGTTGGAAGTAATATGATACATTTCCCGACTATGAAAACTCATGGTCATACAACTACCACAGGCGCTATGAAAAATGCATTTGGGGGCTTAATCCCTAAATATAGACATCATGCTCATAAGAAAATTCATGAAATTCTCGTTGATTTATTGACAATACAAAAAGAAATCCATAATGGAGTATTTGCTGCAATGGATGGATGTGTTTGTGGAAATGGTGCAGGCCCAAGAACAATGGAACCTTCTATTGGAAACGTGATATTAGCTGGAGACGATCAAGTAGCAATTGATGCAGTAGCTGCAAAAATTATGGGATTTGATCCTTTGAAAATAGACTATATCAAAATGGGTCATGATAAAGGATTAGGGATCGGAGATGTTGGCCAAATTGAAATAATGGGTATGGATAAGAAAGAGTTTGAAAAACTAAATTTTGGTTTCGAAGCTAAAAAAAGTCCGATAATCAAGTGGGATCAGATATTAAGAAAAAAGACAGCAAATTTAAATTTAGTTCACAATGTTCTATTCCGTTCCCCGGTTTTCAAAGCTTTTATTTTTGCATCCGAATTCTATCATGACCAATTATGGTATCCATTAACCGGAAAAAGTCATTTAGAAAAATTCAATCAAACCGAATGGGGAAAATTGTTCACCAAATACCCCTATGGGGAATTTCCAGAATATACAAAAGTGAAAAATTGGGATCCATATTAAAAATATAAAAAGAATAAAATTCTAAGCCGAAACCAGTTATGAGTTCTTATTTTATATCTAAATTGCCATCATCAATAGGAGTTGTACCTATTCTCAAAGTGCCATACATCACATTATCGACTGAATGATATTTTTGGGGAATGGTCATGCAAATGTAAAGATTGGAGAGATTATAAATCATGAGATTGTAAACAACTTTCACGGGAAAGAATAAATTAATATTAATTATTATCATGAAAATGAAGGAAACATTGATATTGATGAGGAATAAATAAGTAAAACTATTGTACTAAAGGTGAGATAAGATTAAGAACCCCGACTTTAAGTTATCAGAGGAAGAGGCAGATTGATTAAATGAATAAAATAAAAACAACAGTAACTTTATCAAAATGTGTAGATAATGATATAAAGAAAGGAGTTTTTAACGCTATATCTAAGACTGATTTTAAATCCAAGAAAGTTAATTCTGTTCTAATAAAACCAAACCTGTGCTATTACTGGGATTACTCAACAGGTGAAACAACAGACAAAAGAGTTGTGTCTGCGGTCATAGATTATGTCCGTGAGTTCTGTAATCCAGATGCAAATATAAGAATAGCTGAAGCCGATGCAACTGCAATGAAAACTCGATATGTTTTTAAGATGCTTGGGTATACCGATCTTGCAGCAGAAAAAAATGTGGAATTGTTCAATTTATGTGATGATGATTCTAAGGATATTGAAATCAAAACAAAGGCAGGTTTATTGAAGATTCCCCTCCCCAGAAGCATGCTTGACTCCGATCTGATCATAAATGTACCTAAATTAAAAGTACCCCGTCGAATACCATTAACATGCGCCATGAAAAACCTGTTCGGTTGTATTCACAATCCCGTGAAAGCCAGATATCACCCGTATCTTCATGAAGTGATTGCTGGAGTGAACTGCGCGATAAAGCCGGATTTAACTGTTGTGGATGGCATCATTGCCCTTGGTAGATATCCAGTAAAACTTGATTTGATTATCGCAGGAACAGATTCATTGGCTGTGGATTATGCTGCCGCGAAGATCATCGGATACAATAATCCATACAAGATCAAATATTTACAATTATCAAAAGAGATGAGAAGTGACAATTTTGCTGTAGATATTATAGGTGAAGACATCAATGAAATAAGAAGGCAGTTCCCACAGGTTAACAACTTCCTCTTTACTCTTTTATGGGATTTACAATTAAAAGGCATTAAGATATATAGCAGAGTTACCGGTGATGTTGTGCCGCCAATTCTGGGTGATCTTTGATGTTGAATGTTGGAGTTCTTGGACTTGGCAAGATGGGTAAGTTGCATTTGATGAATTGTAAATTTATTGAAGATGTTAAGGTTATTGCTGTTGCAGATGCATCTGAAAAGAATCTTAAATGGGCGAAGTCCCGTGGTATAAATGGTTTATATCATGATTACAAAGAATTGATTGAAAAAGAGAACATTGATGCAGTTATAATTACTCTACCGCATTTTTTGCATGTCAAAAGTAGCATTTTAGCCGCTGAAAAAGGAATAGGTGTATTTATGGAAAAACCACTGGCAAATACAGTTGCAGAAGGTGAGCTGATCATAAATGCAATTAAAAAATACGGCATAAAATTTATGATCGGATGCAATTGCAGGTTCATAGATTCAATTGAACAATTAAAAGGAATGTATGACAATGGCATGTTAGGGGATGTGGAAATCGCGACACTGGAAAATATCGGAAATGGGCCGTTCAGTCCTTTTCTGGAGCCTGCTCCAGTCCCTGATTGGTATTTTGATCCAAAAGAAGCAGGAGGTGGTGCCTTTTTGGATTTAGGTTATCATATGATCGATCTATTCCAATATTTCTTTCAGGATGTTGCACTGGAGTATGTACAACTTGGGAACCGGTATAATTTACCGTATGAAGATAATGCTACAGCAATCCTAAAGTCAAATAAGACCTCCACAAGAGGTATTGTAAATCTCGGATGGTACTCTAGATCCGTATTTCCAAAGTTCGACTTCCGAGTAATGCTTCATGGAACAGCGGATTTTGCTTCGACAGATGATTTCATGCCGAATGTCTATTTAAATGCAGTGAAGGAGGGTTTGGGGAACGTTTGGCGCAATGCTACACAAAGAAAGATCAAACCTCTGGCGTATACATACTACTACTATTCGTATTTTAAAGAACTGGACCATTTTTTCGAATGCGCCAAGAATGATAAAAAACCCAGAATAAGTCCGGAAGAAGCACTAAAAACATTGACAATAATAGAAAATGGTTATAATTATAAAATAAAAGGTGAAACAATTTGAAGCTGGCTTTTTTAATAAACACTCCGGCACAGGTACACTTCTGGAGAAATATTATTAAAATATTAGAAAGTAGGGGGCATAGTGTTGAAGTTTTAGCAAGGGATTATGGAGAAGCAATTCCATTATTCAAAGAATATTTTAATAGTTATTTTGTGCATAGCAAAAAATCAGATGGACCATACAAAAAGATAATAAATTTTCCATTTGATATGATAAGAGCATACAAATATTTGAATGCCGTTAGACCAGAAATCATACTAGGCTACGGAATTGATTCTGCATATATATCGAGATTTCTAAGGAAACCATGTATAATATTTAATGATTCTGAGCCATTAAACAATACATTCTTCTATTCACAGCATTTCAAACTTTTTTTAAGATTTGTGGATGTCTATATTAGCCCAGATACATTCAAGAATGATTTTGGAATAAAGCATATAAAGATAAGAAGTTTTAAAGAGATGGCATATCTACATCCTAAACATTTCAATCCGGATAAGAGTGTACTTGATTATTTGGGTATCGGAGACAATAAATTTGTTCTCCTAAGATTTAATGCATTTGATGCTCTTCACGATATAGGGCAATGGGGTTTCTCAAATGAGAATAAAACTAAACTGGTAAAGGAACTTGAAAAATATTGCAGGGTTTTTATTTCATCCGAGAAAAAATTGCCTGCCGAATTAGAACCATATAGAATCAAAATACCTTTACATAAGATTCATGATGTCCTTTTTTATGCAGATTTATTGGTTGGCGATACTCAGACTTTGACAACAGAAGCTGGAATTCTGGGAACACCTGCAATAAGGTGTAATTCATTCGTTGGTGAAAAGGATATGGGCAATTTCATTGCTCTTGAGAAAGATTATGGATTGATATTTAATTATAACAATCCAGAAAAGGCAATAGAAAAGGCAATAGAATTAATACAGATTTCAAATATTAAGAAAGATTGGTCAATTAAAAAAGAAAAACTCTTAAAAGAAACAATTGATGTAACAGGTTTTATGGTCTGGTTTATAGAGAATTATCCGGCAAGTTTCAGCAAAGTCCAGGAAAATACAAGACTCATAGATAGGTTCATATAGAAAGTATTATTTAAATCAAACGGACCGTAAAATGACAATAGAACATTCAGGAAAATTAGATTCATTACTCAAATTAGATAAATGGATAACGATTCAGGATTATAAAGGATGGGACCCTTTTGATGGGTTGAATTCCAGATTATTTAAAAATTTAAAAAATCCTTATATAAGAATGCTTCTTATTCAGATAAATAAATACTCTATTATAAATCTAAGACCTGCGCTCTTAATAGAAACTAGCAAAGATCCAAAAGGGATATTTCTGATAATCCAAGCATACTCCATGTTGTACGATATCACCAGGAATGAAGAATATAAAGACAAAATCCGTAAACTACTACCAATATTTGAGTCCAATTCTCTGAGAGATATATACAAATTTGACTGTTGGGCAAGTCATTATTTCCAGCATGTAGGAATCGATAAAAGTGAACTTGAACCAAATTCCCCGGATATAATTGGCACCTGTCAGGCGATAATAGCATTAGTAAAAAGTTATTCACTTCTAAAAGAAAATACTCTCAAAGAAATAGCTATTAGTGCAACTCACTTATTATTTGAGTCTTTTTTGGATCGCTCTGAAGATGGTTATTTTTTTAAATATACACTATCTGAGGAAAACAAAATTGTCTTAAATGCTTCAGCACAGGCATTGGAAGCCATATCTCAAATTCTCACAATATATACAAATGAAAATTTTATAGAAGATAGTGAGAAAGTTGTTTCAATGCTGATCAATGAACAAAGGACTGATGGATCCTGGATATACAGCAAATATTCGAATGGAAAAGAAAGAATTCAATTAGATTTTCATCAGGGTTATATGATAGATGGATTATTGGCTATTCAACCATTTATGAGGATGAAAGACGATAAGAACTTGATTTTATGTATTGAAAAGGGGATAGATTTCTATGAAAAAAAATTATTTCGAAAAGATGGAAGTAGTTATTATCGATATCCCAGTTTTTATCCAATTGATATTCATAACCAGGCACAGGGTATAATAACATTTAGCAAATTAGGAAAATTGAATCATAAATATTTAGAGTTTGCCGAAAAAATTACTGACTGGACGATTTTAAATATGCAAGATCCTGAAGGATATTTCTACTACCAGAAACACAGGTTTTTTACAAATAATATTCCCTATATGAGATGGAACCAGGCATGGATGATGTTGGCTTTATCGACACTTATGGAAGAATCCGAAAAGTTGAAGAGAATATGAACAAGAACATAATAAAAATATATCATCAATTTCCAGGGGTTATCCAAAATCTTGGAATAAACATATATGAATTGAACGAATGGAGAATTAGGAGAAGCGCCAAATTTAGGGATAATCTCCGTTTTTTAAGAAAAACAGAAACTTGGGGAGATAAAGACTTTTTAGAATATCAAAATAAACACCTTAAAAATATTGTGGCATATGCATATAAATATGTTCCTTATTATCATGAGTTATACAAAAAAAACAATATCGATATCACTAAAATACAAACTATAGATGACTTGGAAAAACTTCCAATGGTTCAAAAAGAAGATATAATCAAATACAAAAATTCAATTCGTTCAGTTCAAAGTGAACCGTTTATTACACGTCATACTTCAGGAACCACAGGGGAACCTTTGGAAATAAGGATTTCATCTAACTTAGATATTCTGCAAAAATGTAATGCATATCGAAGAGATATATGGGCGGGGTATAAAGATGATTGGATTGGAAGATTTGTAGGAGATACACCAATAAAAAACTGCAGAGATAAAAATCTGTTTAGAAAATCATACATCCTAAAAAGGTTTATTTTTCCTTCATATTGTTTATCTTTAAAAACTATGCCCTCTATAATTCGAACACTTGAAAGACAAAACATTAAATTTTTGCAGAGCTATCCTTCAACTGCTTACCTTCTTGCTAAATTCTTAGAAAGATCTGATAATTATTTGCCAATGAAAGCAATCTTATATTCTTCTGAACCAATGTATGAATTTCAAAGAGAATTAATAGAAAAGCGTTTCAAAACAAGAGTATTTGGATTTTACGGGCAAATGGAAGGAGTCGTTTCAGCGCTTGAATGCGAGGAAGGAGAATATCATACATCCATGATTGACGGAATTCTCGAGATAACCAATAAATCTGGTGAAAGAGTACCAAAAGGTGAGAAAGGATTTACAATATCAACTTCTTTACATAACTATGCAATGCCATTAATTAGGTATGCTTTAAATGATTATACTGGTTATAAAGATAAAAGCTGCGATTGTGGTAGAAAATTACCTCTTTTATATCCAGTTGAAACTAAAAAAAATGATTTTATAATTACACCCTTTGGGAAAATAATATCACCATCTCTTGTAACTCGTACATTAAAATATGCACTATCTGGTCAGAGTATTATTGAATCGCAGATTGTACAAAAATCATTTGATTCTATCATAATCAAAATTGTGCCCACAGAGAAATACTCAGATATTGATGAAAAATTATTATTAAAATCTTTTTTAGAATTAGTAGGAGATGGAGTATCAATAAAAATCGAGCATGTAGAGAAGATTCATCAATCAAAAGCCTATAAGAAGAGATTCGTTATTAATGAAATAGGAGGTGATTACATTGAAAAAGCTTTTGGAAGCCTCGAATAATCACAAAGTTATTGTAATTGGACCATATCCCCCGCCATATGGTGGGGTTGCAACATTTATAAAAAACTTAATGAATCAAGATGCAATTTCCAGATACTATAACTTAAAATTGTATGAAACTGGTAAGAAAAGCAAAAAAGTTCCAACAATAATTCAAGCAATTATTGAAATTTACCTAATAATAAAATATTTTTCATTATCAGAATTTAAAAATATAAATATATTTCATATTCATACAGCGTCTTATTGGAGTTTTTTACGAAATATACCCTATATATTAATTTCTAAACATTTTTCGGATGGTAAAGTAATATTACATATACATGGTGGGAACTTTCATATTTTTTTTAAAAAATCTCCAGCAATTATTAAGAAAATCATTAAACTTTCATTTAAAAATTCTGATTGTATCATAGTAACATCTCCTGTATGGATTACTATAATAAAAAAAATATGTACTGAATGTAATCATATATATTCCATTTCTAATGGGTTTGATCCTGAAATCATTTATCCTATTCCAAAGGAAAGAGCAAGAGAATTACTCAACTTACCTAAAGATAAGAAAATTCTTTTAAGCATCGGGCATTTAGAGGATTTTAAAGGGCATAAATATCTGCTGGAAAGTCTAAAAAACATAGGAAAAGATAGGTCAAATATAGCGGCTTATATTATTGGAACAGGATCCCTAAAAGAAAATCTTAATAGGTTGATTGGTGAATTTAAACTTGAAAAAGTTTGTTTTTTGGCCGGCGAAAAAGATCACTCAAACGAAATTCCATTATGGATTAACGCTTGCGATATTTTCGTTTTACCGAGTTTAGCTGAAGGAAATCCAACAGTTATGTTCGAGTGTCTAGGATGTGGTAAACCTTTTATAGGAACTAAAGTTGGTGGCATACCAGATATTATTACTTCAGAAGAGTATGGTTTCCTGGTTGAGCCAGCAAACTCAAAAGATTTAACCGAAAAAATTATTACTGCATTGGATAAAGAATGGAACAATAAAAAAATCTTAGAATATTCACAACAATTCACCTGGGAAAATATAGCGAATCAAATTTTAAAAATTTACAGAACAAGTTTATAATTATATCAAACATATGAAAATAGTAATAATAACTTTAATAGACAGGGGAGGAATGATTCATTATACTTCACAGCTTGCAAATGCAATGTCGTTTTATAGTGAAGTAACGGTAATTAGTGGAAAAGTTGATCTAAAGTATTTTAACAATGATGTGACTGTAAAATCAATAGCTTTACCATCAGCTGGATTAATTTATAAAAAAGATATTTTCAATTTTAGATCGGTAATTAGAATCTTAGAAAATATAAAACCAGATATTATCCATATTTCAGGGTTGCATTTTTGGATATTTGGACTATACCACTATTTCAAAAATAAAAATGTTGTTTTGACTTTACATGATGTAAACCAACATGAAGGTGAGCGAAATATAATTAATATATTAATTAATAAAATGCATATTAAATTAGCAAAACATATATTTGTTCATGGGGAAAAACTTCGAAATATTTTAATTCTGAAAGGATATCCTGGAAATTCTATTTCAATAATTAAACATGGAGATTATTCGTTTTTTCTTAAATATTCGAAAGACATAGATGAAGATGGTTCTATTTTATTTTTTGGACGTATACAAGATTACAAAGGTATCCAATATTTAATAGAAGCCGTACCCCAAATAAGAAAACAAATACCTGATGTTAATGTAATTATAGCAGGAAGAGGAAATTTCGCCAAATACAATTCTTTGATTCAAACACCAGAAAACTTTGAAATAATCAATGAGTTCATACCTGATGAACTCGTGGGAGAACTATTTCAACGAGCAAGCATTGTTGTATTACCATATATTGAAGGATCCCAGACAGGTATAATTCCAATTGCATATTCATTCAAGAAACCAGTTATTTCAACAAATGTAGGGAGTATTTCAGAAGTTGTAGAGGATGGCGTGACAGGCTTTATCGTGCCCCCCCGGGATTCGCATGCGTTAGCTGATGCGGTTATAAAGATTTTGAAGGATGATGATTTACGAAAGCGGATGGGTGAGAATGCGTATAGGAAAATGAAAGAAGAACTTTCGTGGGATAAAATCGCAGAAAAGACAATTGAAACATACAATGCAGTTATAAAGGCAAAGGAAAATTAACAACTCAATGATCAAGTTACCTGATATATTCCAGCTCAATGACTGGGATTCAAAAAAATTCCTGCGAATGATAATAGCTATCCAGATAGCGATGCTCGGGTTAATAGGCCTTGATCTAATAGGTTTTGAAATCCCAATTTTAAGGCAGGTCATAGGTTTTATTTATCTTACTTTTGTTCCTGGGGTTATAATTCTCAGACTTTTAAAGGTTCACAGATTGGGTGCTGCTGAGTCTCTTCTTTTATCAACAGGTATTGGCATCTCATTTATTATGTTCAGTGGTTTTTTCCTCAACACAATACTATCTTTTCTTAATATTGATTCACCTCTTTCATTCTGGAATGTTATTCTTTTTATAACTGCTCTGATTGCTGTTGGAAGTATTTTAAGCTTCAAAATAGATAGGTTTAACCAGTATGAACTACAACCTTTGAAAATAACTCGTTTAGCTTTTTACTTGATGTTGCTCCCAGTTTTAAGCATCCTGGGTACATACTTTGTTAATTTTCATGAAAATAATATATTGCTCATGTTTTTGATTGTATTAATAGCGCTGATTCCAGTACTAGTAGCTTTAAAGAGGATTCCTCCTGAACTTTATCCACTGGCTATTGTTGTTATTGCATTATCACTATTATTTCACAGATCGCTTATATCGATGTATTTAACAGGGGGGGATATCCACCAGGAATACTATTTACATAAGCAGATTTTAGATAACGCCTACTGGAACCCCCAGGGCGTTGGTAATATTAATGCTATGCTCAGCATTGTAATTATTCCTGCTGTGTATTCTTATTTTTTGAAAATGGATGGAGCGTGGGTATTTAAGATTATTTATCCAATCATTTTCTCCATCGTGCCGCTGGGATTATATTGTGTTTATAAACGTCAGATAACGAGTGAGAAGAATGCGTTTTTTTCCGTATTCTTTTTCATGTCATTTTTGACTTTTTTTACAGAGATGCTTTCTTTAGCCAGGCAGGAAATTGCTGAGCTTTTCTTTGTTTTAATAATATATCTGATGGTTCAGAATACTTTAAGGGAAAATAGTCGAAACGTTTTGATTCTTATTTTTGGCATATCGCTAATAACTTCACACTATGGACTTTCATATCTATTTATTATTTTAATGATTTTTATTTATTCAGTTTCAACTGTCTTGAATGGAATTCAAAAAATCAAAGGGTTTACGCTGCCTGAGTTTAATTTGAAATTATCGACTCGGAAAATTTTTTTAATATTTTACATAGTGTTTGCACTTTTATGGTATATGAATGTTTCAGAATCGTCTGCATTTACGAAAATTATCAAAATTGGAGACCATTTAATCACCAGTATATTTACTGAATTTTTCGATCCTGAAAACAGGGATATAACTGTTCTTATGGCGATTGGTGCTGCTGAGCCTCTTGTTCAATCTTTTGGAAGAGAAATTCATAGAATTCTTCAATTTATTACGCAAATTTTTATTATCGTTGGATTTTTTAAAATAATTAGTTACAGGGAATATTCTAAACTCAAAGCAGAATATTTTTATTTGATTGTAGGGTGCCTGGGATTGTTAGTACTATCATTCCTTCCCTATTCTGCAAAAACATTAAATATGACACGAATTTACCATATAGTACTTCTTGCAATATCTCCTCTTTTCATAGTGGGAGGGATTTTTGTTATAGAAAGATTATTGAGAATAATTATTAATAAGAACAAATTGAAACAAGATCATGTAATTTTAATCCTTGTTTTAGGCATAATGATACCCTATTTTCTGTTTAACGCAGGATTTGTTTATGAAATTACAAAGGACAGTCCTACCTCAATGCCTCTCTCAATAGAAAGAATGAAAAATTATGATATTTCAAAGAGATCTTTTTATGGTACCTATACACCAGAAGAAGATATTTATAGCGCCAGATGGTTTAATATAAATAAAAATGGAACTAAAATGACATTTGCGGATGGTGATTCGAAACTTCACGTTTTGATTAGTTACGGCATGATCCCTTTCGATAGGGTAAGGAGTCTTGATGCAGATATTTATCAAAATACAGCACTGAAGAAAGGAAAAATAGACTCCAGTTATTACCTGTATTTGAATAAATTCGATGTGTGTGACAATAATCCTATAATTGATAATTCAATTAGTGGATCATTATCTGGTAACTCATCAAAAGTTTACTCTAATGGATGCGGAGAAATATATGCAAAATGAACATGAGGAAAATAAGAACGTATTTTATAGAGTTGGATTAAGATCACTGATTTTTTTTAGACTGTACCCACATACATTCTTTACTTTTAGTCCGTTTAAAATATACGAATTTGCGGAACTCCAGAGAGGACTAAAAATTTCAAAAGATGAAATGGTTCTTGATATAGGTTGCGGGTCAGGTTTGCAAACGATGCTTATTGGAAAGAAATGCAAAAAGGTCATAGGAATAGATATATCAGAAAAAGCTATAACAATAGCTAAAAGCATATCACATTATATGAAAGGAAGGTTCAACATCGAATTTCGCTGTATTAAACTTGAAAATGCAAACTTCGAAAATGAATTTTTTGATAGGATCTTTAGCTTTTGTGTGATAGAGCATATTTCTAATTATAGCGAGATATTAAAAGAAGCGCATCGGATTTTGAAGAATAATGGACAAATGATATTTTCTGTTGATTCATTAGAGAATATTAAAGACATTAAATTAGTTGAGAAACATAAAAAACAACATTTTGTCGAGAAATATTTCAAAAAGGAAGAATTAAAAACAATTTTAGAAGAAATAGGGTTTAAAAGAATTGAGATCTATCCTATTTTTAAAAGTAATTTTGCCAGGGAACTCTTCATTGAAAAAGTCATAAATAGATCATCTAAATTTGGATTTATTATTCCGATCTTAACATATTGGGTTCTAAGATATGAAGAATATAAGTATAGGGATGAAGACAAAGGTATATTTCTAATAGCAAAATGTTACAAATAAGATAATGACAAATTATGATCACCTCAAAAGAAGAATACCAATTTTATCTTGAAGCTGATAAGATAGCTCTGGGAATAAAAAAGCAAAAATCAGGGCTGCTACCTACGATATGGAAGTTTCAGCGATTGTTAAGAAAAATTGAATATTATAAGAACTGCAAAAAATCCTTCATATGGAAGCCATATATTATATTTCTCTCCACACAATTTTATATCATGAGCGTTTTTTTTGGATTTACCATACCCCCGAATGTTTTTGGACCAGGCTTAAATATATGTCATGTTGGTACTATTATAATTAATCATACTGCCCGGGTAGGAGCAAATTGCAGGCTCCATGCTATGGTTTCTATAGGAACGCAGGCAGGTACAATAGATAAGGCTCCTTCAATAGGAAATAGTGTATATATAGGTCCGGGAGCAAAAATTTTCGGCCCAATTTATATTGCGGATGGAATTGCTATAGGTGCTAATTCGGTAGTGAATAAATCTTTTTATGAACAAAATATTTCCATCGCTGGAATTCCTGCTAAAAAGATCAGTGATAAAGGTTCTGAAGGTTTAATAATAAAGGGAACAGATATGGCATCAGATATAAAGTTTAAAAACTTAAAATATAAATATAAATTAAATACAAATGAATCCCAAAGTTCCTAATAATACGAAAAAAAATCTTGTTTTTTTTTTAGAAACAAGGTATATAGGAGGTGCAGAGGTATATTTACTATTATTAGCTTCAGGTTTGGACAAAAAATTATTCAATATAAGAGTCGCAATTCCAAAAAGCAACGGGACTTCAGAATTTGTTAATGAATTAAGATCAAAAGGGATTAAAGTAGATTTTATCAAGAAATATAATATTTTGAATAATTTTCTCTATTTTAATAAAATTAAACCAGATTATATACATTTCAACGTGCCTATCCCTTCAATCAACTCGTGTACGACAGCGATTTTAGCCGGAATAATGTATTCAAAATCTAAACTTTATGTGACTGAACATATGGTTCCCCCAGAATACGAACCACAGTCTTTCATAAGATCAATTATAAGATTAATAACAATATCAATTATAAGATTATTATATGCAAAATTAGAGATGTCGATCACGGTCTCAAATAAAAATAAAGAATCATTGATGAAAAATTATAAGTTACCAAAAAATAAAATAAAAGTTATTTATAATTGCATAGATATCGAACATATTACAAATTATAACCGGGATATTGCCAGGGAATTGAAAAAACAGTTCTTAATAAGCGATTCTGCGATAGTTTTCGGAACCATAGGTCGCTTAAGTCCACAAAAAGGACATGAATACTTGATCAATGCCTCAAAAATTGTAATAAAGGAAATACCTCAATCCCTTTTTCTATTTGTAGGAAAAGGTGAAAACAAAGATCAATTGATCCAGAAAATAAATGATTACAATTTAAGTGAATATTATAGATTAGTTGGATATCAGGAAAATCTTTCCGATATTTTTACACTTATTGATATTTTTGTTTTACCATCTATTTCAGAAGGATTTCCTTTTGTAATATTGGAAGCAATGGCTGCTAATAAACCAGTAATTGCCACAAACGTCGGGGGTATACCTGAAATAATTACAAATAATATTAACGGCATACTTGTGGAATCCAGGGATCCAGATGCATTAGCAAAGGCAATGATCATGTTAGCCAAAGACACAAAAAAAAGAAATCATATTGCAGAAATGGGATGTAAAAAGATCAGAGAAAACTTTTCTTTAGAGAAAATGATATTAGCTACAAAAGAAATCTATAAATAATAATATCTATTTCTGAAGGGATTATATTATGCAAATAATTTTTACATGCGATGTTGCCTTAAATGATAAAGAAGCACAAAACATTCACGTTATAGAATTATATAACAATCTATCAAAAGTCGCCAATGTATGTCTTTTTGTACCAAAACCCAGAAGAATTAAAGTTATCTTATCAGATGTAAAATATGTTCCAAAACTGGGAATTCCTGAACTTGGATTATTATTATACCAGATTTCCCTATTTTTTCATCTTTACGTTTATTGCAGGAAAATAAAAGTTGATGCGATTTATGCACGACAATCCCCTTTTACTTTTATTCCATTCATTGTATCAAACTATTTTAAAATACCTTATTTTGTTGAAGTTAATGGACTAATTGCTGATGAAATGAAAATGTTTGGTCAATCTAAATTAAAAATTGCCATCGCAAAAATCAGTGAAAAACTTGGTTACAAAAAAGCTATAAAGATTTTTGCGGTAACGCAGGGGATAAAAGAAGGTATAATTAAGCTATACAATATTCCGGAAGAGAAAATTGTAGTCATGGGAAATGGGGCAAATATTTCCATGTTCAGGCCAATAGATCAGGAAGAAGCGAAAAAAGAATTAAAACTTGATACACATTTAAGATATGTTTGTTTTGTAGGTAATATCGTTATCTGGCAAGGTACAATATATTTAGTCCATGCTGCTCCCTCCATCCTGTTACAATGCCCAAATACACGCTTCCTGATCGTCGGTGATGGCCCTATGAAAAGCGAATGTATGCAGCAAGCTGAGAAACTTGGGGTAAATAATATGTTCATATTTATAGGAAGTGTCCCTTATAAATATGTTCCACTGTACATTAATGCGAGCGATATTTGTATCGTCTATAAAAAACCGATAAAATCCGGATATTCACCATTAAAATTATATGAATATATGGCATGTGAAAAACCGGTGGTCGCAAGTAGATTGGAAGGATTTGAAATTATAGAGCAGCAAAATGCGGGATTATTGGTCAAACCAGAGGATCCAGAGGAATTAGCAAAAGCGGTAATTAAACTCTTAAAAGATGATACGCTAAGGGAAGAAATGGGAAAAAATGGCCGAAAATACGTGGTAAAAAACCATAGCTGGGAAGCTATAGGACGTAAAACAGCGGAAATTTTTTCCCGGAATCAATAATTGGAAATTCCATGCAACCATCAAAAAAATTTGCCTTCGACATCGGTATAACATTTATTGCATCTGCGATCAGCATTCCAATGGGATTCATCATATCCATATTCATTGGAAGATATCTTGGCGCCGGGGATCTGGGATTATATTATATGAATTTCACTATTTATGGGATTGCCATGCTTTTTGCAGGGATTGGTATCCCTGCTGCGATAATAAAGTATGTCGCACAGTACAGGGCTGATAGGGAAAAATCCAATAAATATGTTTCTTCAGGTATTATCACTTCATTATTGCTAGGAATTGGATTCAGTATACTTTTTTACCTTTCAGCCGGGGTATTTGAAAGGATATTCGATATGCCTGGATTATCTACATTAGAAAAAATATTATCTTTTGTTTTTCCATTTTCTCTTGTAAACGGAACACTCCTTGGATTGCTCAATGGGATGAGGGAAATGAAGAAATTCGCCCTGTCAACGATTATCCAGAGCGTTTTGATGATGGTTATTTCTGTTCTGTTGCTTTACCTGGGTTATGGTGTTAACGGGGTAGTATTTGGCACTGTACTTTCTTCTATAGGGTCGTGTATATACCTGGTATTTATCAGCAGGAGTTATTTTGAGATTACCTTTGAGGATTATATTCAAACCACAAAGGAAATATTAAAATTTGGTGTACAAATATTTGCCACAAATGCAATAAATGTGATAAATTATCAGGCAGATACCATAATGATAGGATATTTCCTGACAGCTGTTGATGTAGGACATTATGGTGTGGCTGCAAATTTTAGTAAATTCTTCTGGATAATTCCGAACGCTATTTCAACAATAACCTATCCAGCTACTTCAGAGTATTGGGGAACCAGGAATCATGAAGCGCTTCAAATGATGATCGATAAAAGTATGAAATATACTGCTCTATTATTATTGCCTGCTGGATTGGGGATCGGATTTTTTGGTGAGGAGATAATTACTTTAATATATAAAGAAGATTTCAAGTATTCTGTTCTGCCAATGTTGATATTGATAATCGGGACAGTGGTTTTTGGAATAATAAAATCGATCGGTGGTTCTGTAACTGCGGCAGGACGACCCGATCTTGGAATGAAAGTGACGGGAATTTCTGCATTCATTAATATTGTGTTGAATGCATCGCTTATACCGGCTTATGGTATTGTGGGGGCTGCCATAGCTACCATGATATCTTTACTAGTAAATTCTCTTGTCGGATTATTTCTTACCATCAAAATATTAGATTTTAAATTTGATTTTGAATGGTTCATAAAATTGTTTGGAATAACGTTCCTGTTGATTTTGTCGTTCAAATATTTGGCTTTTATAAATATATATATTATAGGTTTTATGATCCTTTTCATTTATATGATTATAATTTTTATGTTTTTTATAAAAAAAGAAGACAGGGATTATTTCCTGCAATTACTGCATTAAATCAATAATCTCTTTTTATCATTTTCCATCAAAGTAAACCTTAAAGCTATTGAATTCATATTAGAGGAACTAATAGGAGAGATGCATGCAAATATTTCTTGTATATCTTACTATAAACTGGAATCAAAGTGGATACAACTATGGATTGGGGTATATAGCTTCTGTTTTAAAAGAAAAAGGGCATAATATTAATTTTTTCACCATTAATAATAGCAGTGATATTGAATTATTATATGAACAAATAAAATTGAAAGAACCGGATATAATAGGGTTTTATGTATCAACGTATCAGTTCATTTATTTAAAGGAAATTATACCAAAAATAAAGAAAATATCAAAAAGCTTTGTAATAATCGGCGGCCCATATCCAACATTAAAGCCAGAGTGTATTTATGAAATTCCGGAACTTGATGCTATTGTAAGGGGAGAAGGCGAGTTTCCAATGCTTGATCTGGTAGAAGCATTTGAGCATAAGACTGATCATCTATTGATAAAAAATTTTTGGTACAAGACAAAAGAAGGAGTTGTAAAGAATGATCTTAGGCCTTTGATCAATGACCTTGACAAACTCCCGCTTCCTGATAAGAGTCCTCTGGATTATCAACAAGAAATTAACAGGCACGGAGGCATAAATAGATTTATTTTCAGTAGAGGTTGTATATTTGAATGCACCTATTGTTCGAATAAAGCTTATACAGATCTCTATAATAAGACTTACTACAGGGTACTAAGCCCACAAAGAGCCATTGAGGGAATTGAGTCGGATGCAAGCAAATATAAATTTAAAGAGATTATTTTTGATGATGACACAATAAACTTAAATGAAGAATGGTTCCTGGAATTTTTTGCTTTATACAAAAAAGAGTTTACATATCCATTTATTTGTAATATGAGGCCGGATATTGTCAATCCTGTTGCTATCAAGTTATTAAAAGATGCAGGTGTGAAAGGAATATGGATCGGAGTAGAACATGGCAATGAAGAATTTAGAAGAACCGTTTTAAAAAGAAACATTAAAAATGAAGAAATAATCAATGCATTCAATTTAATTGCAAAAAATAATATAAAATGTTACGCACAGATAATGGTTGGCCTTCCATTTGAAAACAAAGAACTTTTTCTTGACACGGTAAAATTATGCAGAAAACTCCCGATAAGATCAACGAATTCAATTTCAATATTTAATCCATATCCTTCCACAGAACTGGGAAAAATTTGTGAACAAAATAACTGGTTACCATCCAGAGGAAAATATCATGAAAGGAGTGAAGCGGCAATTAGCTATCCGGGTTTCAGTAAAGAAGAAATACAATTATGTGCTGATGTATTTCCTTCTTTAATGAGGTTTAAATTTATTCCATTGAATATTCCTCTAAATATAGTTTACTATACCCTGGTTTTTCCAAGAAAGCTTATTCATCGCTTATTTGGAAAAACTCAATGAATTGTCACCCACGATAAACCTTTGAAATCCCTGTAAACTTATTTACTTTAGGAATTCATTCTTTCACGACCATTCAGAATGAAATACAATTGAAATAACTTTGATGCATCAGTTCTGCTGATTAGACCGCTCCGGACATAAGGCCAGTTTTCAATATCCTTTTCTAATATTGGTGGATAGCGGTTTGGATATAATGTAACAACGATCCTGTCATACCCCAGAGCCGATAGAACAGCAAACCTGTGTGCACCATCCACATTTAAGAAACGCACCTTCCCATTGTTATTTTTAAGGATCACTACAGTGGGAAATTGATATTTTGAAAAACTCAGATTGTATCCATTCAATTTAATACTCTTTAGCAAAGCGACTGTTTTATAGAATTCTTTGATAAAATTATCATTGATCTTTGAACCGGTTCCATACCACACCAAGAGGTCTTTACTCCTATCATAGAACCTGCACGGATCTATAACGATTTTAGGGTCAAAATGACCCCAGGGAAATGACCCGAATGGCATCTTAGGGAGACTTTGCTTTAGACCTGTGCTATGAAATGTCATCAACTCGGTATATGAAGAACAATTAATATTCTGAAAGAAACTGTAATACCCCGTTTCTTCTAATGGAACATCCGGTCTGGACATTACCTGCTTGGTCAGATCGATGTTCCAGTGCCATCCTTTATTGCCGTATGAGAAAGCATACTGATTGGTGCAAAGATCAAGAGGCACGGATATTAGATTCCCTTTGAAGGCAACAATAGGTAGCATTGTAAATGCTCTAAAAAAATATATCATCTGTAAAAAATCCGCGATAATATTCTGAGAAGCAGAATATTTCTGATTGCTCTTTCGCGCTCTGTAATCTTTGTATATTAATTTCATTGCGTCCAGAGGAGTTAAGAGGAATATCTCTCTATCGAACAGGATTGAAGGAGAACTGTCTTTTTTTTGAAATATATTCTGAAATATTTTTATTAATTTTCTCATATATTACCTTCTTTCCCTTATCTGGCAAGATAACCTCAAACGCAACACTAATTAATAATTTTTGCGATATAACCTGCTTTTCACTTCTTCGTTTTTTGATCCATATGATTCCGGCAGTCTTTTATAGTATTGCATGGATTTTCAAAACGAATATGCGGGAGAGAATAATAAACAAAAGAAATATCATGATATTTTTATTTTTAGTAATTGCTGCAGTCGTTATCAAATTACATAATGCTGCACCAGACAGTTCAACAGAAATTCTTCCCGGCAATTACACCTACCCCATACCTGCGGTGTCCGACGTAGACAAATGGTGGAATCGAATTGATTACCTGGCAGAAACAATGCATCGAACAGACGGTGCATGGGGTGGCGGCTATGCAGAGTTAATGCCAGGATCCAAATGTGATAGTACCCATCCATTAGTCCGTCAAACAGCACATGCTGTAATGGGTTATATCTATGCTTATCAAACATATAAAAAACCAATATATAAACAGCGTGCAGTTGACGGTCTCCAATGGCTTCTCGATGAACAAGTGAAAACTGGTACTGATAATGGTGCATTTTTGTATTACTGTAATAATAATGGCACAATTGTTAATGGCGGTATGTATGAAACATCTTTAGGTGGTCAAGCATTATTATATGGTTATCGTGAATTTGGTGATATAAAATACCTTAATGCAGCTACACTCGCAGCAGATTGGGATATAAAATATGGTTACATCGCCTGGAATCATAATACCAATGCATTAGGTATCAGTTTCTTATCTGAATATTACAGCACTACAAAATCACAGCCAGCGCTTGATAGATCAATATATCTTGTAAAATCGATGTTAGCAAAACAGAACTCGGCAGGATACTTTGATGATATTTACAATCACAACAAAATAGCATATTATCATCAAATAATAACACGGTCTTTGATACAACTATACAGTGCCATGCCAGTGAATCATCCTGATAGACCCGCTGTATCTTCTGGCATGTACAAAGCCATCAACTATATCGTAACTCACCAAAATGCAGACGGTTCGATGTGGTTGACACCGACTGATCCAACACCAAATGAAGAAGAATACGTAATAGACGGTCTTGGATTAGCATATAATGAATTGAACATGCCTGTGCTAAATGTCCTGAATGGATTAACGAACTATTACATGAGCAGACAGGATATCGGTAAGGATGCCGTCGGTATTCCTCCAGATGTAACATGGAAAGAACCATTCGAACAAAAACCGTTCATAGTTGGATATATGGTTCATTTCGTACACTCTCGCTCCAATCCATTACGCACTTCCTGAACCAATTCAACTAGTTAATATCAAAGTCCTGGTCTGTGTCTGATTTACATTTCCTTCCAGATTCTGGCCATAAGCCCTGTAATTGTAAATTCCTCCCGCAAGATTTGTGAAATTGTTGTATAATCTATAAATTCCTGCGTTGTATGAGGCTTTAATCTCTTCCGTGCTTAATGCCCTATTATGAATTCGGACTTCATCGATCTTTCCATTGAAAACATAATTGGACGTTTTACCACGATTGGGATATGAACCAAATTGAATAACTGTATTATAAGAATTCATTGTTCCTGAGACTGCTTTCGTGGCTACCGGAGCACCATCCAGGTATAATGCAATATTCGAACCATCATATGTTCCCGCAAGATAATGCCACTGTCCATAACCATAGTTCAAATTTGTAGCACCAACTTCATACAGGACTCCATTGACTGTAATATAGAAAGTAGCCTGTTTTGGAATGGTAGTCCTGTCAATTAATGAAAGCATATACTGGTAGTACGGGTTTGCATGACTGGTGTATGGCTTCTGAACAAGCGATTTCTGGTATGAAAGACTTCCGGGGACAGCATTGAACCATGTTTCAACAGTGATATATGAAGGATTCAAGCTTGCTGAATTGAGTATTGTTATATAATCATTTGAACCGTCAAAATTCATAGCATTTCCAAACTTTCCTGAAGTCGAGATCGGGCATGATGTACCTGAACATGTGCCATTGTTCCTTCTGCTGCTCCAGTCTCTGAAAAATGCAGTATTCTCACCGCTTTCGCTGTTTAATCTCCACCAGCCGACCAGCGAGTTGTTCCAGTCGATAAAGGCTGTTGCAAAGTTAAGAACTGTTGTGTTGATATAAGCATAGTTCTGATTAAGGATTGCACCATTTTCAGGAGTGGGATCGGTAAAGAATATGCCTGAAGCAGCATTTGTGCTGGATACATCCCATGTCCATGTCTGAATGGCACTGCCGTTAGTGTTTGACACAACTGCGCTGACGTTCCAAATACCACGGATCGCGCTTGTGCTGGTATAACTTGCACTTGATACACTTCCATTGATTTGGACCTGATTACTGTTGATAAACCAGGTAACATTCACTCTCTGGTTCACAGTGACGCTGAATGTTCTTGTTGCTCCCTCAATATCGCTTATCGGCGAGGCAGGTATGTATGAAGTTATAGAAGGCTGGACAGGTAAAGATGCATCTGTTACCTGTACATTAGCAGTTCCGCTGACCGTGCCGTTTGAGGCTGTGATAGTTGTCATACCATTGGACAGTGCTGAGAATAAACCCCCTGATGTAATAGTGCCGACATAAACATTGCTGCTTGCCCACATTATAGGTACGTTG
>UBJH01000593.1_pt1 | contig 28063 bp, 29 predicted proteins | sample 2193721 | NCBI WGS metagenome assembly UBJH01 (sample SAMEA4703186, study PRJEB27089) | metagenome | reverse complement strand
AGCGGCTCGGCCTGCGCGTACTGGCCTTGAGCGCGGTAGAGCTCCGCGAGGTTGTTCATGCTGGTGGCTACATCAGGATGTTCCGGGCCGAGGGATTTCTCTTTAATTCTGAGTGAGCGCCTGTACAGCGGCTCGGCCTGCGCGTACTGGCCTTGGGTATAGTACAGCAACCCAAGGTTGTTCAGACTCGTCGCGACAGTGGGATGTACCAGGCCGAGGGCCTTCTCACTGATCGTCAGTGAGCGTTTGTATAGTGGCTCGGCCTGCGCGTACTGGCCTTGGGCGCGGTAGAGTTCCGCGAGGTTGTTCAGGCTTTGGACCATATCGGGATGCTCCGGGCCGAGGGATTTCTCTTTAATTCTGAGTGAGCGCCTGTACAGCGGCTCGGCCTGCGCGTACTGGCCTTGGGTATAGTACAGCAGAGCAAGATTATTCAGGCTCGTGGCTACAGCGGGATGATCGCGCCCAACCGCTTTCTCGGCGACCGCCAAGGCCTTTTTCGCCACTACCACCGCGCGGTCATAGCGTCCTTGCCCGTACAGCGAGGTAACCTCATCGTTGAGTGTCTCCCATTCGATGCCTTGCGCATGAACGGCCGCGCCTGTCCCGAACGCGATCAGGAACAGCAACAATGAGGTCATGATTATCTTCACGGTCTCTCTCCCTTGTATGGCTAACGTGAAGCTCAGCCGGCGCTCTCAGCGATCAGTCGGAGGCGACAGGTTAGGCCCAAACATTCAGGTTTTTTACCCGCGGGAGTTCGCTGCTGTCGTAGACGGGGGTCATTTCAATTTTCCCAACTTGCTTTCTGAGATCATCGGTCTAGCCAGAAAAGATGCCGACAACCACGAAACGAAGGCGACCAAAACAGCTATCACGACGCCAATAACTATTTTACCCACCACCTTTTCCTGCCACGGAAGAATCACTTCCTTGCTAAGGTCCGTGACCAGAACGGAAACTTCACCGCGGATGCGCGCATCCAGACCGCCGTCGAGTTCTTCAAGTCCGGAAGGATTTCCGAGGTCCGCGTTTTGTGCGTGGTTGCTAATTGTGTTATCGAAACTGGCAGCCAAGGGCCTTATACGTTCCAGGACAAAATCAACGATTCGCTTGACTTCGCGTCGCCGTGGAACAAACCGGTTCGACTTTAAAACCCGCTGAAGAGATTCTAGAAGCAATGTCTCGTGCGAGCGCAAACCATCCAGATGTACTCGCTGGAGTTCCGTCACCACAGCGCCTGAGCGGCCCAAACCGTTCAGGGCGAGTTGGTTAAGGGTGATTTCGGTCTGACGTTCCAGTTCAATAAACACGGCCCTTCGTTTACCGTCATAGAGGTCGGCAACGGTTGCGAGCAGCAGTGACATTCTACGTGTACGACACATCATGATAAGGGCCAACGAGGCCTAACAAATATTAGCCGACACTTCCTAGACGGACTCTACGATAGAGATGCATAAAATGCAACACGATACTCGTGACGTAAAAACGAAGAGATAGGGGTGTGTCATTGATCCTAAAGCCCCCCATCCCCACCTTCCCCCTCAAGGGGGGAAGGTAACAGTAAGGAAGACTTTCTGGACAATGCGGACAATGATACTCAACAACTCAGGTGCGGGCATGTAGGCCCCTTCAACCCAGATTCCCGGTGGCCAGCGGGGTACTTGCGGGTACTCGAAGAACTGTACATGACGACATAAGTCTCAGGCAGTTTGTCATTCCGTGCTTGATACGGAATCCAGTCGGGCTCTCTGGATACCGGCGCCTGCCCCGGACTCCGATCCGGGGTCCGCCGGTATGACGAACACGTGGTAAACCACTGGGAATCAACCCTCAGTGGATTGAATTGGCATCGATTGAGAAAATCTCCCCTCGCCCCTCTTTTTCAAAGAGGGGTCAATCCTCCCTTACGAGATTCGGGTGCAGCATGCAGTAATCAGCTATCAGGTGTCAGCAGGAGTTGCGGAGTGACTGCTGGGACCTCTCGTTCACAACCGGCGAGGGGTGGGTGACGGTTAGCGACGCGCGGCGCGCACCGCGCGAGATGCCTCAGCATCGCGGCCTTTGATGTGGGTCGTACACAGTTCACAGACACCACACCCTGATGTCATCACCACCTCAATCTTTCTACGAAGCACGCATAGTGGGCAGTGTCTGACGATCCGCCGGCTGAGTGTTCAGGCGCTACGCCGCAAGTTCTTGGAGAACCTCGGGATGGCACTCGGCGATCTTGAGCAGCGTTTTCGCAGCGCCAGAGGGTTTCCGCCGCCCTTGCTCCCAATCTTGCAAGGTACGAACCGAGACCCCGAGCAGTGCGGCAAACGCAGGCTGTGACAATCCGGAGGCAAGCCGTGCGCGTGCGACTTCAGAGACAACCGGTTGGTGCGTACGGCCACGAACCCCGGCCTTCATTTCTCGTACGGAAGCAAGCAGTTCGGTCCCAATGTCGCGTGTGGCGTCGCGTCTGTTCACTGCGCGGTCGGTCTTAGGCATTTTCAATATCCTCCTTGATCTGGCGAAGCACATGGGAGGGGATGTTCTCTGTCGCGCACTTGCCATAGATCAACAGTAACCAGATTTCGCCATGACTGAGACGATTGAAGTAGAGAACCCTCACGCCGCCCCGCTTGCCGTGGCCAGCGTAACCCCAGCGTACCTTGCGAACCCCGCCGGAACCGGGAACCACGTCACCGGCTTCGGGATTCGCTGCAATGTAAGAGATGAAAGCATTTCGTTCCTCCTCGGTCCAATAGTCGGCGGCGAGGCGCGAAAACGTTGGAGTTTCAATGACAGTGTACATGTGCCGCAAATGTACGGCATTGCCGTATCATTGTCAATGTCGGATGACAACAGCTTCCCACAATAACGTGTCAGCAGGAGCTGCGGACTGACTACTGAGCCCGCTCGTTCACAACCGGCGGAGGGTGGGCGGCGGTTGATGACGCGCCTGCTTGTCGGCAGACAGGTCGTCGATGGCAGGCGAAGCACGGACAGCGCAGTCTGCCGACGCCGATTCGACCTGCCTGTGCGTCGCACGCAGACAGGGCCGTACATGGACGTACGGCGAGATTAAGCGGAGTCAATCGCTGCCCAGCCCATACTCCGTTGAAGCGGATCGATGCCGAAGCGCAGGAGGAGCGTGCGCAGCCTGCCGAGCGGGAGGCCGACGACGTTGGTAAAGCTGCCCTTGATCCCCTCGATGAAGTCCTCGGCAGCTCCCTGGATCGCGTAGCCGCCGGCCTTATCAAACGGCTCGTCCGTCCGGACATAGGCGTCAATCTCCTCATCCGACAAGGCCCGCATCTGTACCTCGGTCACCTCGTGTCCGATCTCCGTTCGACCATCAGAGATCTGGACGAGCGCAAGCCCCGTTACGACCAGATGGCTCCGGCCGCTTAACAGGCGCAGAAACTCGCCAGCTTCGTCCTGATCTTGTGGCTTACCCAGCGGGCGACCGTCACATTCGACGATGGTGTCTGCGCCAAGGATCAACCCCTCCCCTACCCGAGCTGCCACCTCGGCCGCCTTTCGAAGGGCCAGGGTCTCGGCGTGGCATGCCGTCGTCGTCCCCGGCAGCGGACCGGCTTCGTCAATCAAGCTGGGGATGATCCGACGCTCGACCCACAACGCCTGAAGCAACGCCTCACGCCGCGGAGAAGCAGAAGCCAGGATGATCACAGCTTCCGATAGACCAAAAGGGCCAGGCCGATGCCAAGCAGACTTGAGAGGTTGATCTTCACAGTGAAACCGAAGGAAAGACTCAGTATCTTCAGGTCGAGGGTTGCGGGCGGGGAGAGACCGGGGTTGATCCCCTTGCTGAAAATCTTTTCCAGTGTCCCGCCGGGTGCCACGGTCGCGATGACCTCTCCGATCACGGTCCCGATCAGCGCCCCCAATATGAGGATCACCAGCAACATAATCGCGCTGTCACTTCGTTTGGCCAATCGATCCTCCCGTGTGGCGTCCCTAGAAGCTGTCAATTGCCAACGATCAGCGGAGTCGGGTTACGCTACGCTAACCCGACCTACATGCATGCTGTCTCGTAAGAAATATCGGGATCCCCTGCTGGCGCTATCCCGCAGCCGATGTTTGATAATACTGGACGATGGCGTCAACAAAGGATGGGATGGTGTAGCGCTCCGGGACGATGTCAATCGGCAAACCGAAGCGCTCGGCTGTCTCTTTCGTGATGGGGCCGATGCACGCGACGCGCACGCCTTCGCAAAGCGCTTTGAGGTCTTCCTGTGCCAGCGCTTCCACGAAGTTCGTGACGGTGGAGGAGCTGGTAAATGTCACAAGATCGATCTTCCGATCCATGAGAAGTGACTTTAGGCTTTCTACGGAACTATGTGATTTTACGGTTCTATAGACAGGCACCACCTCGACGGTTGCGCCCCGCTGTTCGAGCTCCTTCGGCAACAGATCTCGCGCAACTTCGGCTCGCGGCAACAAAATCTTCTCGCCGCGCAGATCATAAGGCTTCAGCGCCTCAATGATCCCTTCTGCGCGGAATTCGGCCGGGACAATATCAGGGATAATATTGTGTCCTTCAAGACTATCGGCAGTTGCGGACCCGATGGCGCAGATCCTGGCGGCTCCCAGGCGTCTGGCATCCTGACGAAGCTCCCGTAACCGATTGAAAAACGCCTCGACGCCGTTCGCACTGGTAAAGATCACCCACCTATAGGTCTCAAGCCGCTCGATGGCTTGGTCCACAGGTTGCCAGCTTTCGGGCGGCGCAATCTCGATAAGCGGGACCCCCACAACCTCCGCTCCCTGTCCTTCCAGCAGTTCGGCAAACCGGCCCGCCTGCTCACGGGTCCTGGTCACAAGGATCCGCTTCCCGAACAGCGGCCGCCGCTCGAACCAGTTCAGCCGCTCACGAAGCCGGACGACCTCGCCGACGACAAGGACAGCGGGCGGCCCCAGCCCGCGCATCTGGGCAAGTGCCACGATGTTCTCGAGCGTGCCGGCGACGGTCTCCTGCTCGGGCTTGGTACCCCAGTGCATGACGGCAGCGGGCGTCTCTTTGGACCGACCACACCCAAGGAGCTTATCGACAATGGTTGGAAGATTGCTGCAGCCCATCAGGAATACCAACGTTCCGATGCCGGTCGCCACTTTCTCCCAATCGATTACCGACGTCTGCTTCGAAGGATCCTCATGTCCGGTCAGGATGGCGACTGTCGAGGCGTAATCACGGTGAGTCAGCGGGATGCCCGCATAGGCCGGTACGGCTATCGCTGAAGTGATCCCTGGAACAACCTCGAAGGGAATACCTGCCTCAAATAGCTCCTCCCCTTCTTCGCCGCCCCGCCCGAAAATGAACGGGTCGCCCCCTTTCAGCCGCGCCACCACCTTTCCGGCCAGAGCCTTCTCGATCAACAGACGGTCGATCTCTACTTGTGTGGCCGCATCGGAGTTACCGCCCTTCTTGCCGACGTAGATCAACTCAGCATCAGGCTTGGCGTACGAAAGCAGGCGCGGGTTGGCGAGGTAGTCATACACGATTACATCGGCCTCACGAAGACACGCGACGCCACGTAACGTAAAAAGACCGGGATCACCAGGCCCGGCGCCGATGAGATACACCTTCCCCATTATCCGCGCTTCTCTGAAAGCTGGGCATTCACCTCTCGAATGATCTCACCCGCTCCCGCTGAAAGCAGTCGATCCGCCAGCGTCTGCCCCACCTGCTCAGGCGCGCCGGCCTCCCCCACAACGGCCTGCCTGAGCAGTCGCTTACCATCCAGACCGGCAACCATACCGGTCAGCACGAGCGTCTCGCCCTCAAGCTGGCCGAAGGCGGCAATCGGGGTCACGCAGCTTCCGCCCAGGCGCCGCAGGAACGCTCGTTCCGCCGTCGTCGCTTGCCGAGTCTCACGATGATTAAGCGTCTCCACACGCTCAGCCGTCTGCTGATCGTCCTCCCGGATTTCGATGACCAAGGCCCCTTGACCGATGGCCGGCAGGCACAGATCCGGCTGCAAGCGCTCAGTAATCCGATCCTGTAGCCCTAAGCGGATAAGGCCCGCGGCGGCCAGGACCACCGCCTCAAGGCCGAGCGTCTCGAGTTTGTTCAGCCGCGTTTGTACATTGCCGCGCAGCGACTCGATCTGGAGATCCGGACGACAATGGAGGAACTGAACCTGTCGTCGGAGGCTGCTGGTGCCGATCCTGGCTCCACGCGGGAGGTCCGTGAACCGAAGGCCGTTCCTCGTCACGAGCGCATCAAGCGGGTCTTCGCGGCGCATGACGGCTCCTTCGCACAGACCGGGCGCCAGTTCCGCCGGCAAGTCCTTCAGGCTATGGACCGCGAGGTCAATCCGGCCATCGAGCAGGGCCTCCTCGATCTCCTTTACGAAGAGGCCTTTTCCGCCCACCTGTGACAGGACAACATCAAGGAACTTATCGCCGGAGGTCTTAATAGGAACGATGGTCACTTCGAGATCGGGCCATCGCCGGCGCAGCTCTTCCGTCACCAGTCCCGCCTGGCACAGCGCCAGCGGACTTCCCCGCGTGCCCAGCTTTAACACATGACGTTTCGTGCCGGTCACTCTACTCCTCCCCGATACCGAAGAGCCGACGTAATACATTGATGTAGAGATGGCCCTCTTTCGAGACCGACTGGCGCTTCAACTCCACCGTCGGATCGTGCAGAATCTTATTCACAATCGAGCCGGTCATGAGGGAGATAGCATGACGCTCCTCCGGCGTCAAGTCTTGCAGCTTCGCAAAAATCCTTTGGAGTTCCTCTTCTCGGATCGTTTCGACCTTCTTACGCATGGCTACGATCGTCGGGACGACGTGCAGACCCGCAAGCCACTCGGCAAACTGCTTGGCCTCCCGGTCGATCAACGCCTCCGCCAGTTCCGCCTCGCGCTGTCGCTCTCGAAGGTTGGCCTCCACAACCCCCTTGAGGTCATCAAGATCATATAGGTACACATTCTCGATCTCGCCGGCCGCAGGATCGATATCCCGGGGAACGGCGATGTCGATCACAAAGATCGGACGGTGATGGCGCTGTGCGATGATCTCCTGGAAGTCGTCCTTAGAGAGGATCTGGTGCGGAGCTCCGGTCGAACTGATGATGATATCGGCGCTAAGCATCTCCAGCTTAGCGTAGTCATATCGGACCGCCCGACCGCCCCACCGCTTTGCCAATTCGACGGCGCGATCGAAATGCCGATTGGTGACGAGAACCGTGCCGACGCCATCAGCCAGCAAATGCTTGGCCGACAACTCCGACATCTTCCCGGCCCCGATCAGCATTACCGTACGACCCGTCAGGTCGCCCAAGATCTTCTTGGCCAGCTCGATCGCCGCGGTCGAGACTGAGACGGCCGAGGTGGCGATCCCGGTCTCGGTTCGAACCCGCTTCGCGACGCGCAACGCCCTGTCCATGAGGGCGTTGAGAATCTGACCCGTGGCCTCCCGCTCGAGGGCAACCGCGTATGCCGCTTTCACCTGGCCCAGGATCTGCGACTCGCCGACCACCATCGCGTCCAGACTCGACGCCACCCGGAAGAGATGCCGGATAGCCTGGTCAGCGGTCAACAGATACAGAGATGACTCAAAGGCTTCCGGCGGAAGCTTCTGTCGCTCGGCCAGGAACTCTATGAGGAACCGGCGAGCGCCCTCCACATCGTCCACAACAGCGTACGTCTCCACGCGGTTGCAGGTGGAGAGAATCATTCGCTCAAGGATCTGCCCGCATCCGCCAAGCTCATCCAAGACTTCCGGCAGTTCCGACTCCGGGATATGGAATTTCTCCCGGAGTTCAATCGGCGCTGTCTTGTGGCTGAGACCAAGGGTAATAATGTCCATATTTACGGGGCACCCCGACGCCTCCCCCCTTCTCGGAGACCCTTAACCTCCTCGACAAACTGACTGACGTCCTTGAACTGACGATACACCGATGCGAAACGGACGTACGCCACCTCATCGATCTCGTAGAGCCGCTCCATAATCAGCTCGCCGATCTCAGCAGAAGGCATCTCTCGCTCCGCCTTCTCCGCGAGGCGGCCCTCAATCTCATCTACGATCTTCTCAAGCTGAACGACGCTGACCGGCCGTTTCTGGGTCGCCTTGAGCAATCCCGACAGAATCTTGTGCCGATCGAACGGTTCCCGACGACCGTCCGCCTTAATGACCATGAAGTGGATCTCCTCGATCCGCTCATAGGTGGTGAAACGCTTCAGGCACTGTTGGCATTGGCGGCGGCGACGGACGACTGCACCGTCCTTGCCCTCGCGAGAATCGACGACCTTTTCTTCGAGACTGCCGCAGTAGGGACACTTCACACGCGAGTCCCTCGGAGGATCCTACACAAGGTGGGGAGAGGAGAGGGCAAGCTGCTCTCGGTACAATGGGAAGGAGTCACAAAGCTCTTTCACCCGAACCGCAACTCCGGTCAGAGCCGCGGCGTTCGATACGTCTTTCAGGACGTCGGCAATGAGATTTGCGATCTCTCTCATTTCGCCTTCCCGCATCCCTCGGGTGGTCACGGCCGGCGTCCCGATCCGGATACCTGAGGTGACGGTCGGCTTTTCCTCGTCAAATGGGATTGCGTTCTTATTCGCCGTAATCCCGGCCCGATCCAGCGCGGTTTCTGCCGCCTTTCCGGTCACCCCTTTCCCCCGCAGATCGACCAGCAGGAGATGGGTATCCGTTCCACCGGAGACCAGACGAAAGCCGTGGCCCTGCAGCGCTTCTCCCAACACCCTTGCATTCGCCACGATCTGGCATTGATACGACGCGAAATCCGGCGAGAGCGCTTCGGCAAACGCCACAGCCTTGGCTGCAATGATATGCATCAGTGGACCGCCCTGCATCCCTGGAAAGACCTGCTTGTTCAGGACCGGGGCATACTCCGCCTTACACATGATCATCCCGCCTCGAGGTCCCCGAAGCGTCTTGTGAGTGGTGGTCGTGACGAACTCGGCGTAGGGGACCGGGCTCGGGTGCAGCTTGGCTACGATCAGCCCGGCAATGTGCGCGATATCAGCCATGATGAGCGCGCCGGTCTCTTTCGCAATCTCACTAAACGTCGTAAAGTCCAGAGTCCTCGGATAGGCGCTGGCGCCGACCACAATCAGCTTGGGTCGGTGCGTTCTGGCGAGCGATCGGAGCACGTCAAAATCTACCTGCTCCGTCGCCCTATTGACGCCATACGGGATCACCTTGAAGAAGCGGCCGGAGAAGTTCACCGGACTGCCATGGGACAGGTGACCCCCATGCGACAGGTTTAGCCCGAGAATGGTATCCCCTGGCTCCAGCACAGAAAAGTACACGGCCATGTTGGCCTGTGTACCGGAATGCGGCTGGACATTCACATGATCGGCGCCAAAAAGCCGCTTGGCTCGCTCGATCGCCAGATTCTCCGCCATGTCGACAAACTCACACCCACCGTAGTAGCGTCGTCCGGAGTACCCCTCGGCATATTTGTTGGTCAGCGTCGAACCGGCCGCCTCCATGACCGCCGGACTGACGAAATTCTCCGAGGCGATCAACTCCAGCTTGTTGGCCTGACGGTTGGTCTCAAGCCGAATAACTTCCGCAATCTCCGGATCAACGTCGATGAGGCGCTTCACGCTCTGGCTCCCCCGCTAACCTATAGATAAAGACGACTCACGCTTAGACGAATAGTAATCCTGTGACCTTTTCTTGTCAAGGCAAATTGGGTTGTCTGAAGCCGGAGAAACGGCAGGGTTCGAGGGCGTTTTGCGCTCATGGACGCACGCATCAACGGCGGGGCTTGTAATATTGGAGCGCCTCCGGCAACCACTCCGTAATCTGTCGGATTCGTGTCGCCTCCGACGGATGGGTCGACAAGAACTCCGAAGGACGTCCCTGCCCCTTGGAGACCCCAGCCATACGAGTCCACAGATCACGAGCGGCGCGCGGATTGTAGCCTGCCTTTGCCATATAGACGAGACCAAGCCGATCCGCCTCTGATTCCTGTGCTCGGCTCCATGGAAGGATCAAGCCGTAGGTCGCTCCCGCCCCGAGGAGTGCGCTGACCGTTTTGACCGTGTCCGGATCACGATTCGACAGGGCCAATTTAGTTGCCTCGAGGCCGGTCTTTACGACCAGTTCCTGACTGAGCCGCTCCGCACCATGGCGCGCAACGGCATGGGCGACCTCGTGTCCCAACACCACCGCAAGACCTGTTTCGTCCCGCGTGACGGGCAACAACCCGGTGTAGACGGCCACCTTGCCGCCGGGAAGCGCAAAGGCGTTGACCTGATCGTCCTTGATGACCGTAAACTCCCATTTCAGATCCGTACGTCCTGTTGCCGTTGCAATCCGCATCCCGACACGGCGCACCATCTTGAGTACCTTCTGATCCGTCGAGACCTTGGATTGGCGGAGAATCTCCTGATACGACTGCACCCCCAACTGGACCTCATCGGCCTCAGACACGAGCAGCAACTGGGAGCGTCCAGAGATGGGGACGGTCTGGCACGCGGCAAGTACGATCATGGTCAGACCGACCGCCAAGCCGAATACCCCCCACATCACTCTTTTATGCGTCTTCATTACTCCAAATCCTTTGAGGTTCCTCGGTCAAGTTTCTTCTGGTTTTAAAGTTTTATTATTACACAATTGCTCGCGATCCATCAACTCAAGCCGCGCAATCTCAATAAATCGCACCGCTAATTCGTATTGTGTCCCACAGATCACATCAGCGAAGGGTGGAGCATCTCCTCCTCTTCCCACGAATCCAACGGATCGCTTTCGTCCCACTTGCCCTTCTCCGCGCCTCCTGCCTGCCGCTGGCAGGTCGGCTCCGCGAACACCCGGCGGGGGGAAGCCGCACCCCGTCAGTTCTGTACCATGCCCGACACACACGTCCGCACTAAGCGGCGGGGGGCGAAACCACGCCAACCTCACGCCTGTACCACAGGGCTGTGATGCTGCTCTGCCCCCATCTGCTTCGGTGCGTGGTTAGACCGAGCCGCTAAGAGTCCTTATAGTCCCAAAACCACTCGCAGCAGCCTGTCTGCTTCCGCTTGTAACTGCGGGCCGAGGTGTCCCAGACGACGGACGACAACCGAACGTTCTACGGCAGCCAACTTGTGCATCCGCAAGACCGACCTCACGCGCAGTCCTGTGAGGGCAAATTCCGGGTGTGTGGTATCGATGGAGTAATCGGTGGGCGCAGGCGAACCGCGCACGACGCTCGAAATCGCTGCGAGTACAATGTCCTGGCCGACTTGGCCTTGAGACACAACGACGGCAGGTCGGAATGAGGTGTCTGTCAAATCGGTGAACGGAAATCGCGTCAGAACAACATCACCACGAGAGAGGGTCAGGGGTGTCACACTGGTTCACCGTCATCTACCGAGTAGATTTCTTCTCCCTCCTCTTTCCAGAAGTCAAAGGTTCCTCCCTGTTCCACGAGGCGCATGATGTCAAAAGTCGGCACGTCATCGTCGGGCGTCTGCACCACAATCTCCTCCCCCCGTCGTGCCAGCTCAAGCAGTCGGTCGAACTCCTGCTGCGGTAACACCGCCTTGTCACCGATATGTTGGACATGGATCGTCGTCATGCTCGTTTCGCTTTGCCTCCATGGCACGGTTAGAGTCCGGAATTCGATACATAGATATTATCTACGATCTACGATACCGCTCCCATTAGGATGCCGTCAACAAATAGTAAGGGAGGCGCGGCCCAACGCCAGGTATGAGCCACTGCCGGAAGCCGGAGCGAGGCCGAGCAGACACCGGAGACAGTGAGTTCCATACCCTTGTCAGGCGAGGCAATTGATTCGGTTCACAATTCACGGCCTGACCCCCTGTCTTTCGCCTTCGCGAAGCGCGGAGGGGACCTGCAAGCGGCGCTTGCAGACGGCCCGGTTAACTGAGAGGTTGGCCCACATTTCGGACTCCGTGACACCACTTTACCTTTTTGCCGCTATTGCAGGGGCACGGTGTATACGGCCCAATGAATGCTGCAAGGCGCAGCACTTGGGGAAAGAGAGTATCGCGTTGACGTTGAATCGAGGACAACTCGTCAGCTTCGGAGTCTGTGAGTACAATTTTACCGTGTTGGTCGGCGCGGACCCCACGGTTTAGAAGTTGGTACTCGGCATCGAAAGTAGCCAAGTATTCAGTTATACAGGGAGCAGCGCAAAGTGCACGGCGCACGTTGTTGGCTTGGCGACCCGAATACACAAGGTCCTTGCCGGGGAGAAAGAGAATTCGACTCACTGGGTAGTTCTTGGGTGTTACGTCGAGGAGTTCACCCGCTGGGGATGCCCATACTGCATGAAACTCGGCCTCCACGAACACACCAGGATGTTCCCAGAGGGACCACCCAAGCATTGGGCTGCCACCGTCGCGCAAGACAGTTGCATCGACAAGTGGAAAGCATTCGTTGGCTGGAGCACCTTCCATGGGGCGAACAACGACGTAAGTGGGCTCGACGCCCGGAGCCAGCGCGGCACACAAAGCGGCCAGCTCGCGGCTGACTTCTGCGGGAGTGACAGGATCCAGATAGCGGCTCATGCGAGTTAACATCCCGGTTGATCCGTTCACGTAGGCGAGCGAAGCATACTGGAGCGAGTCGGGTGAAACCATAGGTTAACCCTCGAGCGCATCATGACTGGTTTGGAAGTCGAATGGGAATACTGAACTTGACGCGACTGACGGAAGAGCTTTCGTTCTGAGACTGACCCAAGCTGCCAAGTGAGATCGCCCCGGCAAACACGCCAATGCCGCCTTTCGTCCCCGTACCTTCGGTTACGGTAATGGCTACATCGAATTGAACGATCGGCACATACTGGCCGCTCGCACCGAGAAAGCCTTGCTTCCCCGCCAGCTCGGCCGAGGTCTGCAGATCCGGGTTGACCTCAGCCGACAGGTCTTTCCCACAGGTCTGCGCACCCCTCACACCTTCAATAATTTGGGTGAGTGTTTGGGTGACGAACTCCTTTAGGTCCATGAAGTATCTCCCTTCGAGGGCCAACGATTAAGTGAGCCGCTTCAGTCTTGAGATACACTGTGCGGTATATCCAGATCTCAGCCTATAGATCATCGCGGTGTTTACATCGGCCGGAGGCCGTAGCGAAGGGGTGAGGAAAGCTTAGTTAAGATGCATACTCCAAACCTGAGAGACGGTCAAGTCTTTTTGGCGGCGATGTGTTAGTTGGCGATATAGGGACTGGAACTGGCTTTTCAAGGGAGCGAGTGGCGGGTTCAGGGTGGAAGCAGATCACATGAGAGGATATTGCCTTCTTCCTTTCCCTTTGACAGTGGCCTCTTCCAATGTCTATAATTCGGTTCGGAGGAGGAACTTCGATGTCCAAGGCACTGAATACGATGGAACAGGGCGGTCTTGTCCATCTGGAACGACTGGCTTCTATTCTTCGAGGACTGTCTCCCGCGGAGTTGGAGACCCTGGAGTTGCTCCTTGATCGCCAGGCGACTGCAACAATCCGGCGCGCCCTGACGGAATTGGACCGCGGCGAGGGAATCCCTCTTGAGAAGTGGTGAGCCTTTCGCTGTCGTCCTTGCCCCCTCTGCGTACCGTCTTTACAAGAAGTTCGATTCTGCCCTTCAAGAGCGGATCAAAGAAGAGGCGCACAAAGTCGCCCGAACCCCTTATGCCGCGCCGCCTCTTCACCCGCCTTTCTAGGATCTGTGCTCTCATCACTTCCAGTTTCGCAAAACTGAATACCGGATCGCCTACCGCATCCTGGAGGATAAGCGTCAAGTTGAGATTGTCCTGGTGAAGAGCCGCGAACGATTCTATGAAGTCCTCGCTCGGCTCATCCCGCGAGGCTAGCGGACCAGTCACATCAATGCGGCATGTAGTGGTGCAAGCGGACGGAAAAGGTGGGTCACATCAGCGAAGGGTGAAGCATCTCCTCCGCTTCCCAGGAGTCCAGAGGATCGCGCTCGTCCCATTTGTAGGGAAGCTGGACGAGGGTGCCTGGCGTGGTCGCTGTTTCCAGAACATGGAGCGCGTCGAGCAGGATGCGGGTCTGCCCCTGCGGATCACACGGCTTGCCGGCCTGATGCCCGAGAGGAAAGTTTACGAAGACGGCGCGGGGCGGCTTGACCGAGGAGGTAATATCAAGGGCCGCGGAAAGCATGACGGTTGGGATGCCGGCCTCCTCGATGGCGCGGGCGAACAGTCCCACGGACTGGTGGCACAACTGTCAGACCGGGACCAGGAAGGCCGCATCAACCTGTAGTGCCTTCAGACGCCCGATGAGATGCGGCGCCATCTCTTTCTGGAGCCTGGTCCGCGTAAAGATCCGTCCCATGAAGGTGAAGGCAACAGAGGCCAGCTCACCGATGCGTCCTTGCGCCTCCAACTCCCTGAACCGTTCAAGGGGAAAGATCGTATTGAGGTCTTTGACGTCCCTGGCGTTCTTGGAGTAGTGCGAGATGCGGAGGTCGGGCAGATCGGCCGTTTTGGGGATCTCCCTGAAGGTCAGATCGTTCTTGACAGGATTGAACGGCTCTTGCGAGGGGTGGTATATCCCCCCGGAGCTGATGAGGGCGATCCGGCACTCTCGGACCGGCTTGACCATTGGGGTCCAGGCGCTCGCCAGGTTCACCGTCCACTGGTAGGGCGGCTCGTTCGAATAGAGCCGCCGAATCTGCTCGATATACGGGACCGGCGCCATCCTCCCTACCCTCTCTTCTTCAGTTCGTCATTGCGAGCGACCAACGGGAGCGTGGCAATCCACCCGTTCTGCTCTGCACGGATCATAAAGAACGGTGAGATTGCTTCGCCTTCGGCTCGCAATGACATGGAGGTCTTTTGGTGCGATGACGTGTCAGCCACTGTACTTCTGTCAATCCTTGCTCAGGATCAGTTCTCCACGAGCCGCATCGACCCTTACGGTGTCGCCTTCGGCAAACTCATGCTCCAACAGACGACGCGCCAAGGGATCCAGCAGCACTCGCTGGATGGCTCGCCTGAGCGGCCTCGCCCCAAAGACCGGATCGTACCCTTCTTTGGCCAGAAAGTCCTTTGCCGCATCCGTGACCTCAAGATCGAGCTTCCGCTCGACAAGCCGCTTCCCCACCCGCTTGAGCTGGATCTCTACAATCGCTTTGATCTGAGCCAGCGAGAGTGTGTGGAAAATCAGTATCTCGTCTACTCGGTTCAGAAACTCCGGTCGAAAGTGAGTTCTTACGGCCTCCAGCACTCGTCGACGCATCTCCTCATCATCGCGACCGCCTAACTCCTGAATGACCTGACTCCCCAGGTTGCTGGTCATGATGATGATCGTGTTTTTGAAGTCCACGGTTCGCCCCTGCCCATCGGTCAGCCGTCCATCATCCAGAATCTGCAGCAGGATATTGAAGACATCGGTGTGGGCCTTCTCGATCTCGTCCAGAAGCAGGACGCAGTAGGGGCGACGCCGAACCGCCTCAGTGAGCTGTCCCCCCTCCTCGAACCCGACGTAGCCCGGCGGCGCGCCGATCAGGCGGGACACGGTATGCTTCTCCATATACTCGCTCATGTCCAGGCGGACCATCGCCCGCTCGTCGTCGAACAGGAACTCGGCCAATGCCCGGGCCAGCTCGGTCTTCCCCACGCCCGTCGGCCCCAGGAAGATGAAGGAGCCGATCGGTCGGTTCGGATCCTGAAGCCCGGAGCGAGCGCGTCGGATCGCGTCACTCACTGCGCCAATCGCCTCGTACTGCCCCACCACTCGCTCTCTGAGCTTCTCCTCCATGGTCAGGAGCTTCTGAGTTTCGCCTTCCAGCATCCTGGAAACCGGAACCCCGGTCCACTTAGAGACGACCTGGGCAACGTCTTCCTCGTCTACCTCCTCTTTGAGCATGGCGCCATCCTGCTGGACCTGTTCCAGCCCGCGCTTTTCACCTTCCAACTCCTTTTGCAGCGATGTAATCAGACCATAGCGGAGTTCGGCGACCTTTCCCAGGTCGCCCTGTCGCTCCGCCACCTGCTCCTGCACCTTCGCCGCCTCGATCCGCTCCTTGAGACCCCTGATCCGCTGGATGAATCCCTTCTCCTGCTCCCAGCGGGCCTTGAGACGTTCCTCCTTGATCCGAATCTCCACGAGCTCGTCGGCCAGACGCGCGAGGCGTTCCTGCGACTCCGGGTCGGTCTCCTTCTTCAGCGCGTGGTATTCGACCTCGATCTGTCGTATTCGCCGACTGAGCTCGTCCAGTTCCGTCGGCATGCTGTCGATCTCCATCCGCAGCCGAGACGCCGCCTCATCAATCAGGTCGATCCCTTTGTCCGGCAAGAACCGTTCGGTGATGTACCGGTTGCTCAGGATAGCGGCTGCCACCAGCGCCGAGTCCCTGATCCTCACACCGTGGTGCACCTCGTACCGTTCCTTCAGCCCGCGAAGAATTGAGATGGTATCTTCTACCGACGGCTCGCCGACCAGGACCGGCTGGAAGCGCCGTTCAAGCGCCGCGTCTTTCTCCACCCGCTTGCGGTATTCGTCCAGTGTCGTAGCCCCCACACACCGAAGCTCTCCTCGGGCCAGCGCCGGCTTGAGCATGTTCGAGGCATCCATGGCTCCTTCAGCAGCGCCGGCTCCAACAAGGGTATGGAGTTCATCGATGAAGAGAACAATCTGCCCCTGCTGCTCGGTCACCTCCCGAAGGACCGCCTTCAGCCGGTCTTCGAACTCCCCGCGGTACTTACTCCCGGCCACCAGTGCGCCAATGTCCAGCGCCAGCACACGCTTATTCTTCAACGACTCCGGTACGTCGCCATTGACGATTCGCTGTGCCAGCCCCTCTACGATGGCGGTCTTCCCCACGCCGGGCTCACCAATGAGAACCGGGTTGTTTTTAGTTCGGCGCGCCAGGACCTGGATCACCCGACGGATCTCATCATCTCGACCGATGACCGGGTCCAGCTTCCCTTTCCTGGCGAGATCGGTGAGATCGCGGGCGTACCGTTCCAGCGCCTGGTATTTCTCCTCCGGAACCTGATCGGTGACGCGCTGGCTGCCGCGGACCTCCTGCAAGGCTGCGTAGATGCTGTCTTTTGTAATCCCAGCCTCGCGCAGGACCCTCCCGACGGCGCCACCGCCCGCGTCGGCGATCGCCAGAAGCAGATGCTCAGTGCTGATATACTCGTCTTTCAAGCGTTCCGCCTCAGACAGCGCGGCGCTCAGCGCCTTTTCAAGACGCGGGGTGATATGGACCTGGCCAGACGGCAAGCCGGAGACCCTGGGAAGTCGCTTCAGTTCCTCTATGAGCCTGGAGGCGACCTGACGGGGGTCGGTCCCCATCTTTCTCAGAATCGGTTGGACGACCCCTTCCGCCTGCTGTACAAGCGCCAACAACAGGTGCTCGACGTCAATCGCCTGATGCTCCAATTCCTCTGCCAGCTTCTGGGCCTGCTGGATCGCTTCCTGCGCCTTAAAGGTGAATTTATCGAATCGCATAAGGGCCATACGCCCTCCTCATTGCGCGTGCGGCCATGGGGTACAGGCACCTCCGGGCTGCTTGGGCTACATTGAACCGATTCGATCCTTCTCCATCTGAACCTGGCCCGGCGCCTGGCGGCGATTGATCTCGATCTCGCCCTTTAAGGAGGCGCCTTCTGCGGCGGCGATACTGCCCGTCTTCACGTTACCCGTCACGCTGCCGGTAGGCAGAAGATCGACCCGTCCACTGGCGACCAGATTGCCTTTTACGTGGCCGCCGACAATGATGTTAGTCGCGGCGATGTCCGCCTCCACTTGAGCCGCCTCTCCGATCACAATGGTTCCGGTAAGATCAATAGTGCCGTGAAACCCACCCATAAGCTGAAGGTCGCCTTCGCCGGTCAGATCCCCGCGAATCTGAATCTTCTCGCCGACGACAAACGCATTATTTGTCGGCAGCTCCATCATTGGAGTTTGCCGTGTCGGCTCCGGACCGGTCGATTCCAGGGCCCCCCAAATCTTGTCAAGCATCCCTCGCTTCTCTTGCATAGCCACCCCTCCATTCATGAACGGTTTTACGCTGTAGTGGAGACCCGATTGAAAGCCTGATAGTTAAAAGGAGGCCTCGACCGGAACGGTCGGCGACCTCGCATCCCCGAAACGCCCGGTCAGGCCGCCACTGACCGTCTGCACGAGATAGTCGAGCAGCTTCTGATATTCAAACAGCACCTCTTTCGCATCAACGCGAGAACGCCACCATCCCTCCGGATCAAAGGTATCATAGCGGGTAGGCCGGCTGATGATCGTCATCGTTCCGCCGGAGGCCCGCGCCAAAACCTTCCTCGCCCGCGTCGAATGTGACCTGTCCGTCACAAGGATCACCGTTCTTATCCGGTGCTCTTTAAGTAGGCGTACGAGGTGGACCATCTCACTTGCGGTGCTATCGGACCGCTCGTTGACCTGAAGGACAGCGGTAGTCGGCACTCGCGTCGCCTTGAGAACCATCCACTGGATATTCCGCTCTTCCGGAACGGTAATACCCAGCCGTGCCAACGCTTCGTACCCTTTCGGCAGACGCTGGTGAGTCAGAATAATCCTTGGCGCATAACCGTCCTGGTAGAGCCTGACAGCCTCGAGCGTGCGAGCGACGCCTCCATCTCCTGCCAGGATCGCGATCGCCTCGGCCTTTTGGAGACGATCCTCCGTGATCAGGTAACGACCCATGGTTCTCAGGAGGAATGGGTAGCCGACGTAGAGCAGAAGGCCCAGGAGCGGAAAAACGATCAGCCACCTGATCAGTCTTCCTATCATCGTACCGATGTCGTTCCCGCCACGGTCAGTAACTCCAACCCATCGATCGTCCTCACCCGATCATCCCGGCTGGAATGATCGGTTCAGCGCGACTGCCCACGATTGCCGTTCGTCCCTGGGGAAGGCAGGCGCTGCGCGTGGGCAGGCTTACGGAAGACTCGGCGCAGGCCGGCCTGCAGCCACAGCCACAGGCGTCCCACGGGGGATCTGGCCAGGCGCTCCAGCGTCTGTAGACGGCTCACGAGGAGACGGTGAGCCTCTTTGACCTCCTCCGTCAACTCCCCTTTCCAGGCGCGAGAGACCATCGGCGCAGTAAGCCCACGGACACAGACAGCATAGTCCAGCACCAGTTGAGTCAACCGGTCATCGTCAATATGCTGCAGCGCAAGGCGAAGCTCGCGATCATCCTCCTTGGGAACATGTTCAGTATCGCTCTCCTGTAGTTTCGCGTCGAGTCGGCCAAGCATCTTTCGGACTACCGTAAGTTCCTGGATCAGCGCACGACCATGCCGCGAATCACGACGATTGAACGCACCCATCACTATCCTTCCCATGCCGTCGCCTGATCTGTTCCCTGGTGACAACTACTTGCCAGGTCGAGGATAGTATGCTATGCAAGCTTAGTCAATCTCATTTCCGAACCTCAAAAAGGGCACGAACTACCTTCAGCGTCAGATTCAGATACGCCCTGCGTGGATACGTGACGATGACAATCTCCGCCTCGAAGCCCGTTCTTTTCGATCCCTCTTCGTTGGCCGCTCTCACGGTCTCGGACACGATTGGCCAGATCGTTCGTTACCAAGCGGAACATCGCATGGATAAGCCCTGGTGCTCTCTGCTCCGTGGTCCTGACATCGACGAGCCGATTCAGTTCGGCATATTGTGCCAGGAGGCCGAGCGGGTGGCAGCGCTCCTTCAGGAGCTGGGGGTCCGGCCGGGAGACCGGGTCCTCATCATGCTCCCCACCGGACGACCGATCCTTCAAGCCTTATTCGGTACCTGGTTGGCGGGCGCTGTGGCCGTTCCCACGTACCCGCCTCTGCTTCTCCCGAAAGGCCTGCTGCGCACCCTGGCGGCAGCGACCGCTACCGGCCTGTACGCCCCCGCCAAGTGGACGATCGATCGGCTCCTGCGACAGCCCTTCGCTCAACGCTGGCGACGGGGGCGACACGCGCGGCGACCTCTCATAACTATCCTGGAAGGGCTCCAGCGCCTCAGCCGTTACGTAGACCAGCAGGTCCACGTCTGCCAGACCTCCCGACCTGCCGTCGTGATCGCCGAACGAGAGTTCGGTCCCGTGTGTCAGGCTGCTGCCCGGCTCCTCCCTGAGCCGCCTGCCTTTGTGCCGGCCTCCGACCTCCTGCGAGGAACCGCTCAGTTTCAGTCGCCGAGCGTTGATGGCAATGCCACAGCGCTGATCCAATTCACTTCCGGATCAACCGGCGTTCAGAAGGGTGTCGTGCTCAGCCATCGAGCGATTTTAGCCAACATCCGGGCGTTCGGGGAAGCGGTGCAGCCGAGACCGGACGACAAGGTAGTCTCCTGGTTACCGCTCTACCATGACATGGGGCTCATCGGCATTACACTAGGATCCTTTGCCCTCGGTATGGAAACCTACCTGATGTCGCCCACCGACTTTACCCGCGATCCAATCCGCTGGATGTGGGCGCTCCATCAGTTCAGAGCCACAATCTCGGTCGCCAACAATTCCGCTATTGGACGGCTCGCCAGGATGTGTCGGATCGCTCCCAGACGGTTTGCGCACTCTCCGGCCCATGGACAAGGGAGCCGTCTTGACCTCTCCCACCTTCGAATCCTGATGAACGGCTCGGAACCGGTTACCGTGCAGGCGATGGAAGCGTTCCAACGTGAGTTCGAGCAGTTCGGACTTCGTCGAGAAGCCTTGTCACCGGTCTATGGGCTGGCCGAGATGGCGCTCGCCGTCTCCTTCCCGGACCTCACAGCACCCTATCGAGTCTGCAGGCAGCGGGGCGAAGAGTGGGTGTCTGTGGGACGGCCGCTCCGGGATTTCGAGATTCGCATCATTGACGCCGAAGGCAATCAGCTGCCGACCGGGCGCCTTGGCGAGGTGATCGTAACGGGACCAAGCCTGATGGACGGCTATTTTGGAGATCCGGAGGCCACCGCGCAGGTAATCCGAGAACGGGACGGACGACGGTGGCTGCACACCGGTGATGAGGGGACGATTGACTCGGCAGGAGAGCTGTACATCACCGGGAGGTTAAAGGAGATCGTAATCAAGAGTGGCCGCAACTATGCCCCGGCCCATCTCGAAGAGGTCATAGAGACCGTTGAGGGGGTCAGGCCGGGTCGAAGCATCGTCTTCGGCCTAACCGACGCCAGATCCGGAACCCAGCGGGTGGTGGCGGTGGTTGAGTTAGCCGATCCATACTGCCATGAATCGCTCCATGACACCTTGCTGCGAGAGATCCGCTCCCGCGTGGATGACGTCTATCGGCCGGCAGGCGGCACGGTGCTCGACCATGTGCTGCTGGTTGCACCAGGGACCCTCAGTAAAACCACCAGCGGAAAACGGATGCGGCTCGACACCAGAGAACGGTTTCTCCGGGGCGAGTTCGGTTAACGCAACCCTGAGGCACGATTGATGGGATTTCTCATCCGGCTTGTTCTTAATGCGCTGGCCCTCTTACTCGTATCGACCGTCATCCCTGGCATCGAGGTCCGAGGGGTCCTTCCCGCGCTGGCTGCGGCCTTTTTCCTTGGAATGGTCAACGCCGTTGTTCGACCTGTGATCCTGATTTTGACGCTTCCACTCACAATTCTGACGCTGGGGCTGTTTATCCCGCTGCTCAATGCCGCTCTCCTGAAACTCGTCTCGTTAATGATTCGAGGGTTCGAGGTGCACGGCTTCTGGTCCGCCGTGTTCGGGGCTATTCTGATAAGTCTGATCAGCGGCTTCTTGAATCTTCTCATTAACGACCGCGGCCGGGTAGAGGTAATTGTCCACCGCAACAGAATCTTGTGACCAGCCCTTCCCACGCAATCGGAACTATGCTATAAAGAGCCGCGATCTATCCTTCAGCGTCCCCATCGTCTAGCCGGCCCAGGACGCGGCCCTTTCAAGGCCGAAACACGGGTTCGAATCCCGTTGGGGACGCCAATGGTTTGAGATGGTTGCGAAGGCTACCTATCTTGAGATATACCTCCGGCGTCCAACAAGTGACGATTCCGTTGCAGCAACCAACTTCACCATCGTGGTCAACGCGGTTTGTATTGGGAGGTGATTACAGTTATGAGCGATGAGCGAAAATGGAGCGTGGAGCGAAACTTCCGGCTACTCGCCGCGATTCTGTCTGTGGTGAGCCTCGTATTGGGGATGATCCCGGCGTTTCTTATCGGCCACTGGCTCTTCTTTTTGGGGTGTGTTGGAGTCTTCTGGGGACTGCTATGGACTGGATATATGATGGCGCGGCGGATGGAATGGATGCATGACAAGTGGATCTGGCGACCCTAGTGGCGCTGACTTGTGGGAGGAGTGTCAAAACCTCTAGGTTCTCGCCGCCCTCGATGAAAAGGCTCCTCGTCGCCTCCTGGCCCACAGACTTATCGGGGTAGGGTTTTAGAGTTGTCCGACTGGGCATCTGTAGGAGCCGGATGGCATCACGCTTGCCGGCCTGAGTGAAAGAGTACCACTCCGACCGGTTATCTACAATCTCGCGGACGGTGGTCCTCAGCTTCTCGACGTCCACCGTCCGCTCGCGTCGTGGAGCTCGATGGCCTGTAACGGCTGAGAGGTTCCCATGTAGCCGGGAGAGGCTGCCCCTCATACCATCTGGGGCATCTAGAGCCTCAATCGGTATTCATAAAAATGACTCTTACTTCCGAGCAATCTTCCGAAAGACAACCCACACCACGCCATATCCAATCACTAAAACACTGACCACGACCGCCCAAATAATAACGTCTGCGTCAAATCCCCACATCAATGCGCCTCTCGCCGTGTAAGATTACACACCAAGATGATATTACACCCGCTTACCGTTCTTTAAACCGTGATCACTGCTAGTGTAGTGTCCCGAACGCTTTTTGACATATTCCGTTCGCCCTGAGCCTGTCGAAGGGTGAACAATATCAATAAGTTCCGTTCATGGATTCGACAAGCTCACCACGAACGAGATGTAAAGAGATTTCTGGGACACTACACTAGATTCTGTTGATATGGCCGAAGTCGGTCTGTAAGCCGGATCCTGTGCGGCCGGACCTTGCGGCCCAACCGGATGGCCATTCCTCTAGGCCCGACGTTACCATCGGGCTCAAGCAGCCTACCCGTCCCGCCTGCCCCGAAAGGAGCACGAGAGCGGGCCGCTCTCTGCATAATACGGCGGGACCTATTTGGCCTTGCTCCGAGTGGGGTTTGCCAAGCCGACATGTCGCCATGCCGCTGGTGCGCTCTTACCGCACCTTTTCACCCTTACCCACTGGGCCGTTCGGCTGCGCTTGCGACGAAGCCTGGCGGCCGATGATGCAGCGTGGGCGGTATCTTTTCTGTGGCACTGTCCGTGAGGTCACCCTCCCTGGGCGTTACCCAGCACCCCGCCCTGTGGAGTCCGGACTTTCCTCCCGTTCACCAGAGGTGAACCGGCGGCCATCCGACCGACTTCGGCCACTACCAACGTAACCCACATGGGCGCAATTTGCAACGACGATCCTTACGATAATCGGTCTGATCGATGCTCGCTACTGGAGGGTCCAGGATCTATGTAGCCGCTGCATTGTTCAGTGCGCCCGCTACCCTCACGAGTGGATGAGGTATAGGTCACAAGTCCTTTGGACGAAGAATCGCTGACGCGATTTATGGTCCTTCCTTTGGGATGTATTTCGAGGAGATTGGGACGATGGCGATCACGCGGATATTCGCAGGGGCGAGCAGCGCCTACGGGGAACTCGTGTGTTTGACGTTGTCGAGTCCAGCCTTCGCCTTAGCGAGATCATCATGGACTGCCTGCTGGATTTCCATGGCCGTTTCTGAGTTGCCTGCCGCATCCAGCGCGCGCAAGACCGAATCTCGAAGCCTCCACATTGCCCCTTTATCAAAACTCTCGCCTCGCTTCTGAGCCCGAGCGGCATCCTGGAACACCTTCTCAGTCTCTTTCAGCAAGTCGACATCGGCAACATGTCCTTGGCGTATCCCCTGCTCTACCTTATAGACAGCATCCAGCATCGCCGTTTCGAACCTTCTCTTTTCGTTTTCGAGCCACGCGATAAGCACGATTCCCACAAATACGAGAACAGCCACTGCGCCTATTATTCGCCCAACCAATTTTTCCTCCTGTATCCCTAAGAAAGATGTGCCGCAATTGTTGTGTGCAGTTGAAAGAGCAGAGATCCCCCCCAAGTCGTCAAGCAACCGGACTCATTGACCTGTTACCCCCCCAACGGTGTTTCGCGCTGTGTCGAATAACAGACAGCGCGGAGACCAAGACAATATCACGCGTACTGAGCGGCTTTCCACGACTGAAAATAGGTCTCTACCTCGTCAATGAAGCCGTGGTGCTTGGGTTGCCATCCCAATAGGCGCGTAGCCTTGCTGGAGTCGACGCGTTGATCCAAGGTCAGACACTCCGCAAAACCGTCAAGGGTATAAGAGGCCTCGTCATCCGGGACGAATTGCGTCTGCCCGGTATATCCGGTAGCCCGCGCGACGGCCCCGGCCATTTCGCGCAGGGTAGCGCTTGAGTGGTCGGTAAGGTTAAAAACCTCGCCGGAAAGTCCGCTCTCAGCCGCGCGCAGATATCCCTCCGCCAGATCGTCGATATGCACCATCGCCCAGCGATTGTTGCCGTCGCCAATCACCTGGATCGGTTTACCTTTGTCGGGGCCGTCGAACCACATCCCGGTCAGTCCTCCTTGCCGGCCATAGACGCAGCCGGGCCGCACAACGACTCCCCACACCTCGGACGCGTTCAGCACCATCTGCTCGATGTCAGGACGGCTGGCGACCAGTGGCGCAGGTCTTAAGGACACACTCTCATCGACGATCTTGCCGGAAGTATCGCCATACACCCACGTCCCACTTGTGTACACGACGGTCTTTGGTTGAGAATCACGTTTGCCGGCGGTCAGCAACACCTCCATCGTTTTTCTGTCCAGCGAAAAGGTATCGGCCTGGTAATCTACGGCCGCGTGGATCAGCACAGCGCATTGCTCGGCAATCTGCTGATAGCTGTCCGGATGTTGCATGCTCCCGATCACCGGGCGGATTTCGTGCATAGCAATGGTGTGAGCCTTCTTCTCGCTGCGGACCAATCCCCACACCTCATGGCCGGCACGGCGAAAGGCCGAGGCCACGTTAAAGCCGATATAACCGTTTGCACCAGTCACAAATACCTTCATCGTCCCTCCCTATGCCGACGGTTCGTTCAAGTCTGCTGCCTCTATTCCACTGTAACTCTCTGGGCCTTCCGGCGTGACCCTGGTTTTGGCTCAGAAGCCGTCGCCCACAGCCCTCTGTCAAACAACGCCTGGACCGCAAGGAACAGTTCATGTCCCGCCTGATTGATATGTGCACTCACTTCCGGGGGCACACACTCTCTGATTCCCCGTTGAAATCCCTCCTGCGCCTCGTAGAGGGCGCATACCAGACAGCGATGCGGACAGATCTGCTTCTCCTTCTTAGCCATCTTTTTCCTCCTTGGGGCTCCCGTCCTGACCAAAGCGTACCACGAGATAGCCCTGCTCAAGCCTCGCCCTTTTCACCGTCAGGTCGGCCAACGCTCTTGGAAGCACAAGATCTCGCCGGAAGTTCCCGATCGATACGACCAGCTCGTCGCCTCGTTTTAACAGCGACAACTCCTCCTTCTGAAGGAATGGAAGCCTTAACCGGAGATGGTAGTGGCCCCCTTTCTTGCGGATCGTCTGGATCGGACCAGGCATCCAGACGTTCAGCGGATCCTGGTCGGCAAAGAGGCTCCTGCCCATACGTTCCAGCATCGGGAGACCGACAACCTCGCGGTCGAAGAGCGGGACCTCCCAGATCGGGATCGGCGAAAAACCTTGCTGGATCATCTCCCGGTACCGGCCCTGAATATGGCTCCACTCGGCGAAATAGCCGTGCTCGAGCTGACGGGGAAAGACGCGATTGCAGACGACGGCATCGGTCACGTAGCCGTAGAGGTTCAGATAGGTGAGGGCCCGCTGCGCCTCTTTGATGACCATCTTCTCCGGGTTCAAGACCAATCTGATGCTGGACCGCTTCGGATCACACAGCACCTCTTTCATCCCGTCAATGCGGGTAAAGAGGGTCTCGATAGCCGCATACACATTATCTTTGGGAAGGGGAACCGGCACAAAGGGTTGGACGATGGGGCCCATGGCGGTCACGATCCGACGCTCCCACGGAAAGAGCTTCTCCATGTACCAGCGAGCCACATCGGGAAAACTCAACAGGCGCATCGTCTCCCCGGTCGGCGCGCAATCGACGATAAGGCAATCGAAGCGTCCCTCCTCCCCTCGCAGTCTGATCTGTAGAAGACTGCACAGTTCCTCCAAGCCGGGAAAGACCGCCATCTCCTCGGCGATTACCTCTTCGACACCACGCGTGGCGAACAGGACCATCAGATAGTCCTTGACCTCACCCCAGTGGGTCCGGATCTCCTCCAGGACATTAATCTCCTGTCCCCAGAGATGGTCGGTAATCGGCGTCGGCTCAGCTCCGAGAGGTCGATCGAAGGCATCGGCCAGGCTGTGGGCCGGATCGGTGCTGATTACGAGGGTGCGGTAGCCTCGCTCGGCCGCCATCAGCGCCGTGGCGGCTGAGACCGTCGTCTTACCTACCCCTCCCTTGCCGGTATACAAAATAATGCGCATGATCGGCCCCCGCGTCAGTTCCCGGACTCACAGCCATTATAACGACGAAAGGTCGCTTCGTAAATCTCTCGTACTCGCTCGGTGTGGCGCTGGTACTCGGCCAGCAACCGTTCCCCTGGAGTATTACCATCACCCGCATGATACCCAAGACGCCGTGCCAGGCGATCGAGCCGGCTTGGATCTTGCGGCAGCACCGAGGTCTCACGATCGGCTACCACACGAAGACGATTCTGCACAGTCCGCAGGAATCGATAGGAATCACAAAGCTGGACGACATCCGGATCAGCCAGCAGGCCTGCACCACGCGCCGCCTCCAAGACCTTCAGCGTGTTGCCTACACGAAGGATAGAGCGCGTAGATCCGTACGCGAGCTGGAGGAACTGGACGATGAACTCAATGTCCACGATCCCACCGCTCCCCAACTTCACGTGGCGCTCACCGGCTTTCTCCTTGGTCAGCTCCAGCTCCATTCGGCGTCGCATCGCCGTGATATTCGCCGCCAGACTCTCCACTGAGGTGGGTCGATAGATCAGCTCGAACAATGACGCCATGAACGGTTTCGCGATGTCGAGATCGCCCGCGATGGGGCGCGCCCTCAGGTACGCCTGGCGCTCCCACAGCTCTGCTGTGCGGGTGAAGTGAGTCTCAAATGCCGCAAAGGACTGCGCCACCCTGCCCGCCGATCCGCCGGGTCGCAGCCGGATGTCAACCCGGTAGGCCGTTCCTTCCTTGGTGATGGTCGTGAGAATCCGGCAGATCCTATCGGCCAGGCGGCCGAAATAATCGGCGTGGCTCAGGCACTGGGACCCGCCGGTCGTCACGCCTTCTTGCGCGTAGGCAAAAGCAAGATCAAGATCGGACCCATACCCCATCTCTTCGGCGCCGCATTTGCCCAGGCCCAACACCACGAACCCTTCTGAGGACGGCAGACCATACTGCGTCCTCAGGTCTTCGCGACCCAACCAATAGGCCGTCCGGACACAGGCCTCTGAGAGACGGGTCAAGGCGCTGCTCATATCGCGAAGGTCGACCTTTCCGAGCAGATCCAGCACACCGATTCGGAACTCCTCAGCCTGCTTGAACCGCCGCAATGCATCCAACCGGGCGCTCCCCACTGGTGCAGCCGCTACCGCGCTGAGGCATTCCTCAACCAGCTTGCCGGATTGACCGAGTTCCGTGTGATCGGGCAGGAGCAGCAGATCCAGGAGCGCAGGGTGCCGGATCAGTATCTGGGAGAGGAACTCGCTCGAGCCAAAGAGTCGCATCAGGTGAACCAGGGCAAGCGGCGCCTGCTTGAAGAGATCGTACAGGCCGGCGCTGGAACCGACCTCCTCGATAAACCGCTCGCATTGCAGAAGGGCCAGGTCCGGATCCGGGGCTTGCATCAAACCCTCCATCAGGTCGGGCGCTAATACGGCGAGGATCCGTCGCATACCGGCCGTGTGGTGTCTGAAGGGAGGGCCGTCGCGCAACACCAGCAAACTACGGACAGCGCCATCAAGATCCGAGATCCCCGCCGCC